>Ga0302232_10002958_pt1 | contig 11539 bp, 10 predicted proteins | sample II_Palsa_N2_3_FD_193575 | JGI IMG/M metagenome (GOLD analysis project Ga0302232, IMG submission 193575) | Peat permafrost microbial communities from Stordalen Mire near Abisko, Sweden - II_Palsa_N2_3 | ecosystem: Environmental > Terrestrial > Soil > Palsa > Peat permafrost | place: Sweden...
GCCTTCTTCGGTCCATCTGTCCATCGATACGTCACGCAATGGCTTGCCGATACGCTTCGACCGCAGCCAGTTCGAGCTTGCCCTGCTCAATCTCGCGTCCAATGCACGTGATGCCATGCCTGACGGCGGCCGCTGCACGATCACGATCGCCTCGCACGATGCATCGACCGTCACTCTGTCAATCCAGGATTCCGGCGCCGGCATTCCCGAGGAAATTCGGCATCGTATCTTCGAACCGTTCTTCACCACTAAGCCGGTCGATCGGGGTACCGGGCTCGGCCTCAGCGTCGTCTACAGCCTGATTCACCGCGCCGGTGGCAACATCACCGTGCACAGCGCACCTAGTGGCGGCACGATCTTCCGCATCCAGCTACCGATGGCGGACACCGTAGCGGTGGAGGTACCTGCTGCCCTGCCCACGGATCGCGTCCGCGTGTGGCTGATTGACGACGACGACAGCCTGCGTGGCGTACTCGCTTCCGCGCTGGAAAAAGGCGGCTGCGCTGTGATCGAGGCGGCCAGCGGCGCGGAAACGGATCGACTGGTGGAACACATGGCGCGGCCGCCACATGTGCTGGTATGCGACTACCGCATGTCCGACACGGACGGGGCCTCATTGCTGCGCCGATTGCGGCATACCCTGCCCTCGGTACCCGCTATCCTTATTTCCGCCTACCTGGACAGCGACGGCTCGGCTGCCGCGCCGGAGGACATCTATAGCGAGCGCCTGCCGAAACCGTTTCCCCCTTCGACATTGCTGGCACGCGTGCTTGCCGCTGCAGCCCGGCGGCATGCGTCTGCGATGGAAACGAGTCAGCTCACCGCCAGCAAGTAGCCCTGCCCGTGAACAGCGTTCAGAGGTAGCGGCTCGCCGGTGACGGTGAACACTTTTCGACGCAGGCGATGGATCAGCGAATCCAGCCGATGCGGATCGAACGCATGGATATCGTCGGTGATGGCACCGATGAGGGTGTCGCGCACGACAACCTGGTTCGGCTGTCTCATCAACTCCTCTAGCAACAGCCGTTCGGTCTTGCTCAGGATCACCCGGCCACCGGAAGGTGAGAGCAGCAGCCAGTCGTCCGAATCGAGTTTCCATGTGCCCGCGGGCGTGGCCGGGTTCGACGACGGCTTGAGCCGGCGCGCGACGCTGTGCAGAGTAGCCACCAGCACGTCGATTTCCACCGGCTTGGACAGGTAGGCGTCGGCGCCCTCGCTGAGGCCGCGCACCCGGTCGGTAGTTTCCGACCGACCGGTCAGCATCACTATTCCGATATCGGAAAATTGTGCTCGCAAGGTCTGCGAGACTGCAAACCCGTCGTGGTCGGGAAGGCCGATATCCAGCAGCACGATATCCGGCTTGCGTCGCTCGATGGCCTGCGCCATTTCCCCAACATGGCCGATAGCCATCACCTCGAAACCAAATTGCCTGAGCCGCGGCGTAAGCACCCTATCCCGCAATAAAGCATCATCATCAATAAGGAGCAGGCGCAAGGTTTCGGCAGACATGGATTGACTGTGTAGAGGAATGAGACCGTCAGATTCGAACCATACTGCATAGCGGGCTGTTCCTGTCGTTATGCACACAATTGCCGGTCTTGGCCAGTTACCCGATCGCTCGGGCGAAATGACGGGCCTGCCGTGGATTGACCCGGGCAATCCATGCCCCTGACTCGGCACGTGCCACCAGCACGGTCTCTTCACGGCCTCCGTAACAGCTATGCATCAATACATCGCGGCAATGGCATCGACCGCCTCCTTGTCTAGCATGCAACAGGCACCAATCCCGAAATCGCATGGGTGCTGTGCGCCGGTCGCGAAAGGGCAGCTGAGTTCTTTGCCGAGATGGGCTTGAAGCACTCATCCGTTGCTATGGAGCACTGGCGCGTATAGCGTGGTGTCCAACCGTGCCCACCGACGGACATACTTTCGACACCTAGATATCCTAAAGAGACCGCCATGCATTCTTCTCGTCTTTGCGCTCTTCTAATTGATTGCCGCGTGTCGGATATTGATCAGGCCGCCAAGTTCTGGGCTGATGCGCTGGGCTGCGAGATCGATTCCGAACATCCGGGGACTCGCGGCAATTACCGCATGCTGGCGACACCTCCTGATGAGCTTATTGTCCAGATTCAGCGCGTCGACCATGAGAGCCGGGTCCACGTCGATATTGAAACCGACAACATCCCCGCTGAGGTAACACGCCTGGAGGCACTAGGAGCCCAGGTCGTTGAACGCTTGGAACGCTGGGTGGTGATGCAGGCCCCCACTGGGCAGCGATTCTGCGTTGTACGCGTTCAGCGCCCGGGATTTCCAATGAACGCCACACGCTGGGATTAAGGAGTTCTTGCAGTGATGAAAGCGACGCCTAACAATTCGTTCAAGGCGGGCGGCTTTGCCGCCGCTTAACTCCAGCGATAGACCACATCCCAACGATCAGGTCGCCATGTCAAATCAACGCGTCCCCACCCTCTACGAATGGCTTGGCGGCATTGATGCACTTACTCACCTGACCACACGGTTCTACGAACACGTCAAGGCTGATTCCTTGTTAGGACCTATCTTTGCGCACATGGGCGCAGATCATCCGAGTCACGTCGCCGCTTTTCTAGCAGAGGTCTTTGGCGGTCCAGACACGTACTCCACACAGCATGGCGGTCATCCGCACATGATTCAGCAGCATCTCAACCGCCACCTAAGTCAAGATCAGAGGCGACGCTGGGTGGGGCTACTGCTGGAAACAGCGGACGAGCTTGGCATGCCGGATGATCCAGAGTTCCGCTCTGCGTTGGTCGGTTATTTAGAGTGGGGTTCTCGCTTGGCAGTCATCAATTCGCAGCCGGGTGCTACCGCGGACAAGGATGCACCAATGCCAAAATGGGGTTGGGGTGAGGTCAAAGGGCCGTATACGGGCTGAGCATACATATATGGACTAACAAATCATTCAAGCCAAAGCGTTAGCTTGAGGTGCAGACCCCATGGAAATCCGTGTAGATGATTTGAGCAGTCCGGCGGTTATCCAGTTGTTGCGCGAGCATTTGCAAGGCATGGCCCTGCACTCTCCGCCAGAGAGTATTCATGCGCTTGACCTCGATGCCCTGCGTCAGCCGGAAATCACCTTCTGGGCGGTGTGGCAGAACGCTGAATTGATGGGGTGTGGCGCGATCAAGCAACTTGACGCCCTGCATGGCGAGATCAAGTCGATGCGTACGGCCTCGTCCCACCTGCGCAAGGGCGTTGCGGGACTCCTTATGCGGCATATTCTGAAAGAGGCGCAGCGCCGCTCATATCGCCGACTGAGTCTGGAAACCGGCTCCGCCGAGGCCTTCACACCGGCTCACCGCCTCTATGCCAGTTTTGGGTTCAAGGCTTGCGGCCCGTTTGCTGACTACGTGGAAGATCCGTTCAGTGTATTCATGACAAGAGAAATGTAGTGACGGCACGAGGCCGACAACGCTTAAGCTTTGGCATCGCAACCGGGCACGGCGATCGCAGTGTCAGTCGCGCTCCGCCAGCGCACGATTGACCCGCAGCGCCACCATCGTGCAAGCCGCACCGGAAAGCAGGTAAGCGCTCACGGCCACCAACCCGAACCGGGATGACAACCCAAGTGCGACCAGCGGCGCGAATCCGGCGCCGATAAGCCAAGCGAAGTCGGAGGTCAGCGCGGCGCCGGTATAGCGGAAACGGGGCCCGAAATTCGACGTGACACTGCCGGCCGCCTGGCCATACGACAGACCCAGCAGCGCGAATCCGACCAGGATGAACGCGTCCTGCGCCGCGCGGCTGCCCCCCAGCAGCCAGGGTGCGAAGAGGCTGAAGATACCGATCAGGACGGCCAGCGAACCGAGCGTGGTGCGCCGGCCGATGCGGTCGGCGATAAATCCGGAGGCGATCGTGCCGAGGATGCCTACCACGGCGCCGACGATCTGCACCACGAGCACATTGTCGACGGATTGCGTTGTACCCAGCACGATCCACGACAACGGAAAGACCGTGACGAGGTGGAACAGCGCATAGCTCGCCAACGATGCGAAGGCACCGAGGAAGATGTTGTAGCCCTGCGCGCGGAATATTTCGATGAAGCCGATCGGCTCCAGTTCGCGTTCTTCCAGCAGCTTGGTGTATTCCTCGGTCACCACCAGGCGCAGACGCGCGAACAAGGCCACCACGTTGATCGCGAACGCGACGAAGAAGGGATAGCGCCAGCCCCAGTCGAGGAAGTCGTCGCTGGAGAGGTTGGTGTGCAGGAACAGGAACAGCGCACTGGCGATCATGAAACCGATCGGTGCACCCAGCTGACCCAGCATCGCGTACCAGCCACGGCGCCCGGGAGGGGTGTTCAGGGCCAGCAGGGACGGCAGGCCATCCCAGGAGCCGCCCAGTGCCACACCCTGGAGAAAACGGAAAATCGCCAGCAGCGCGATGGCGCGGCCGCCGAGTGCCTCATAACCTGGCAGAAATGCCATGCCCACCGTCGCGGTACCCAGCAGGAACAGCGCTGCGGTGAGCTTCGTGCCGCGACTCCAGCGTCGCTGCAATGACATGAATAGCGTGGTGCCGATCGGGCGCGCGATAAACGCCAGCGAAAAGATCACGAACGAGAGCAGCATGCCGTCCAGACGGGTCTCGAACGGGAAGAACACCGAGGGAAAGACCAGCACGCAGGCAATCCCGAACACAAAGAAATCGAAATATTCGGAGGCCCGCCCAATCACGACGCCGATAGCGATCTCGCCCGGCGCGACTTGCGCATGGTCCGCATGAAGAGGCCTGACGCCGTCCGCGATGACGCCGGGCGAAGAGGGGTGATGTTCCGGAAATGTGCTCGACATCGTCGTTACTCGGGGATGGATGAGGACGTGGCGCGCATAGCATCGCACCGTGGCGTCTCCGCGACCATGGGACAAAATGTCCTCTTCCGGTCGCGCACGGATCGGCGTACCTTTTCAGCGCTCTCCCCTCTGGTTCCGTCGCCGGTCATGTCCATCAAGGCTCTCCGCGGGCTGTTACTGCCTGCCGTTGCTGTACTGACGGGTTGTAATACCGTGCTCATGTCGCCCTCTGGTGACGTCGCGCTGCAGCAGCGCGACCTGATCGTCACCTCCACGCTGTTGATGTTGATCATCATTGTGCCGGTGATTGCGCTGACCTTGCTGTTCGCCTGGCGCTACCGGGCGTCCAACAAGGCCGCCGCTTACGATCCGGAATGGGATCATTCCACCATGCTCGAGTTGCTGATCTGGTCGGCGCCGTTGCTGATCATCATTGCACTGGGGGCGCTGACCTGGGTCAGCACGCACAAGCTGGACCCATACCGCCCGCTCGATCGCCTCTCCGCGGGGCATCCGGTGCCAACAGGCGTCAAGCCGCTGACCGTCGACGTGGTCGCGCTCGACTGGAAGTGGCTGTTCATCTATCCCGAACAAGGCATCGCCACGGTGAACGAGGTGGCGGCGCCGGTGGACCGGCCGATCGAGTTCAAGATAACCGCCTCGACCGTGATGAATTCGTTCTTCATCCCGGCCCTGGCCGGCCAGATCTACGCCATGCCTGGCATGGAAACCAAGCTGCAGGCGGTCATCAACAAGCCCGGTGACTTCGAGGGCTTTTCGGCCAATTACAGCGGCGCGGGCTTTTCCGGCATGCGCTTCACGTTCCGCGGGATGAGCGAAGACCAATTCGCGCAGTGGGTCCAGCAGGCGAAGGCGGGGGGGGCCTTGAATCGCGAGCAGTACCTGGAGCTTGCCCATCCCAGCGAGAACGACCCGGTAAGCCGCTACGCCAGCGTGGCGCCAGGGCTGTTCGAGACGATCGTCGATGGCTGCGTGCGCCCGGATGCGGTGTGCATCGACGGTATGGCCGCTCCAGGCGTCAACGCTGCCAGCAACATGTCGGCAGCCATGGGCGAACACCCGATGGGTACGATGACTTCGGCGGAGAGCGGTACCGTGCACCCTGCTGCCAACGATGCCGATGGCGCAGCTGCCACGCCTGCGGGTCGTCCACGATGACCTGCCTTCCCGACCTTTTGCGCTGTGCTCCACGTTCCGGTATCCACGATGTCTAAGTCTCCCGACCTCACCACGCTGATTTTCGGCCGCCTCACCTGGGACGCGATCCCGCTGCATGTGCCGATCCTGTTGTGGACCTTCATCGCGGTGATGCTCGGTGCCGTGGCGGTGCTTGGCGCGCTGACATATTTCCGTCTGTGGGGCTATCTGTGGCGCGAGTGGTTCACCAGCATCGACCACAAGAAGATCGGCATCATGTACATCGTGCTCGGCCTGGTGATGCTGCTGCGCGGATTTGCCGACGCGATCATGATGCGCCTGCAGCAGGCCATTTCCTTCGGCCATTCGGTGGGCTATCTGCCGCCGGAGCACTACGACCAGATCTTCACCGCGCACGGCGTGATCATGATCCTGTTCGTGGCGATGCCGCTGGTCACCGGCATCATGAATTACGTGGTACCGCTGCAGATCGGTGCGCGCGACGTGGCGTTCCCTTTTCTCAATAATTTCAGCTTCTGGATGACTACCGCCGGCGCACTGCTGGTAATGATGTCGCTGTTCGTCGGCGAATTCGCGCGCACCGGCTGGCTGGCGTATCCGCCGCTTTCCGGCATCGCGCAAAGTCCGGATGTCGGGGTGGATTACTACATCTGGGCGCTGCAGATTGCCGGCGTCGGCACCTTGCTGTCGGGCATCAATCTGCTGGTGACGATCGTGAAGATGCGTGCGCCCGGCATGCGCCTGATGAAGATGCCGATGTTCGTCTGGACGGCGCTGTGCACCAACGTATTGATCGTTGCCGCGTTTCCGGTACTGACGGCCGTGCTCGCCCTGCTGGCACTGGACCGCTACGTGGGCACCAATTTCTTCACCACGGTGCTTGGCGGCAACGCCATGATGTACGTGAACCTGATCTGGATCTGGGGTCACCCGGAGGTCTACATCCTGATCCTGCCTGCGTTCGGCATTTTTTCCGAGGTGGTCCCCACCTTCAGTCGCAAGCGCCTGTTCGGTTATGCCTCGATGGTGTACGCGTCGGTGGTGATCACGGTACTGGCCTATCTCGTTTGGCTGCACCATTTCTTCACGATGGGTTCGGGCGCCAGTGTGAATTCGTTTTTCGGCATCACCACGATGATCATCTCGATCCCCACGGGTGCGAAACTCTTCAACTGGCTGTTCACCATGTACCGCGGCCGCATCACTTTCGAAGTGCCGATGCTGTGGACGATTGCATTCATGGTGACGTTCACGCTCGGCGGCATGACCGGCGTGATGCTGGCAGTGCCGCCGGCGGACTTTGCCCTGCACAACAGCTTGTTCCTGGTTGCGCACTTCCATAACGTGATCATCGGCGGCGTGCTGTTCGGCCTGTTTGCCGGCATCAATTTCTGGTTCCCGAAGGCATTCGGTTTCAGGCTCGATCCGTTCTGGGGCAAGTGCTCGTTCTGGTTCTGGGTGACCGGTTTCTATTTCGCCTTCATGCCGCTGTACGTGCTCGGCATGATGGGCGTGACGCGACGCCTGAGCCACTTTGACGATCCGTCGCTGCAGATCTGGTTCCAGATCGCGGCCTTCGGCGCCGTCCTGATCGCGCTGGGTATCCTGTGCATGCTCATCCAGTTCTATGTCAGCTTCCGTCGGCGCGAAGCGTTGCGCGACCACACCGGCGATCCGTGGGATGCCCGCACGCTGGAATGGTCCACGTCCTCGCCGCCGCCGGTATACAACTTCGCGTTCACGCCGCAGATCCATGACACCGACGCGTGGTGGCAGATGAAGCAGCACAACTACCGCCGGCCAGTGGACGGGTTCCTCGCCATCCACATGCCGAAGAATACCGGCGCGGGCATCATCCTCGCCGGCATCAGCATGGTGTTCGGCTTTGCCATGATCTGGCATATGTGGCTGCTGGTCGCGCTGTCGTTCCTCGCACTGCTGGTGGTGGCGATCGGCCACACCTTCAACTACGAGCGTGATTACTACATCCCGGCCGACGAAGTGACCCGCGTCGAGGCGTTGCGTACGGAGCAGTTAGCCAGCCATGTCTGATACATCACTCGCCATGACCGGCGATGCCGGTGCGCCCGAAGAACTCCGCTTCTACGTGGCGGAAGAACATCATCCGGAAAACGGCACGCTGCTGGGCTTCTGGCTGTACCTGATGAGCGACTGCCTCATCTTCGCCTGCCTGTTCGCCGCCTACGGCGTGCTGGGCCGAAGCTACGCCGGAGGCCCCACCGGCGCGGAGGTTCTCGAACTGCCCGCCGTGGCGGTCAACACCTCGTTGCTGCTGCTGTCGTCAATCACCTACGGCTTTGCCATGCTGGAGATGCAGCGCAACCGTCAGCGCGGGACGCTGATCTGGCTGGCGGTTACGGGCTTGCTCGGCGCCGGCTTCATCGGCTTGGAGTTGCGCGAATTTGCGCACCTGATCGCGCTGGGCGACGGACCGCAACGCAGCGCCTTCCTGTCGTCGTTCTTTACCCTGGTCGGCACGCACGGACTGCACGTGACGTTCGGCATCGTCTGGCTGGTTACCCTGATGGTGCAGATCCGCAAGAAGGGTCTGATTTCCGCCAACAAGCGCCGGCTGATGTGCCTGTCGATGTTCTGGCACTTCCTGGATGTGGTGTGGATCGGTGTGTTCAGCTTTGTCTATCTGATGGGAGTGTTGCCATGAGCGCGCACACCGATGTCCAGCACGGCCATGATGACGAGCATGACCATGACGATGGTGCCAGCCATGCCACGCTGCGGGGCTATCTCACCGGCTTCGTGCTTGCTGCCATCCTGACCATCATCCCGTTCTGGCTGGTGATGAGCGGCGGGTTCGAAAAATCCAGCACGACGGCCATCGTGGTGCTGGCTTTTGCCACGGTGCAGATCGTCGTGCACGTGATCTATTTCCTGCACATGGACACCAAGTCGCAGGGCGGCTGGAACATGCTGGCGCTCATCTTCACGCTGGTGCTGGTCGTGATCACGCTGAGCGGATCGATCTGGATCATGTACCACCTCAACCACAACATGATGCCGTCGATGATGCAGGATCCAAGGAACCTGCCTTGATCTTGCGAAAGCGCAGTACGGTCACCGCTGGATCATGCCCCCGGTAGCAAACGCGCGATCGCCGGATGACGCCGAGCGTGGTCCGCGTGGCCCGTTTGCGCTGACCCTGCTGGTGATCCTTGCGGCTGTGCTGTTCTTCGGATTCGTCGCCTTAGGAACGTGGCAAGTCGAGCGTCGCGCGTGGAAGCTCGATCTGATCGCCCGGGTTGACCAGCGGGTGCATGCACCGGCGACCGCGGCACCTGGGCCTGAGCAGTGGTCGCAAGTAACCGCCGCCATGGACGAGTACTTGCATGTGCGCCTGACCGGTGTTTTCCTGCACGATCGCCAGACCCTGGTCTGGGCGAGTACGGATGCGGGCAACGGCTTCTGGGTACTCACCCCCTTGCGCACCGCAGGCGGCACCACAGTCCTGGTCAACCGCGGCTTCGTGCCAACTGACTGGTGTGACCGCACGGGACGGTGTGCCGCAGGGCCGACCGGCGAAACGACGGTCACCGGGTTGTTACGCATGCCCGAGACGTATGCCTTCCTGCGCCATAACGACCCTGCGCATGATCGCTGGTATTCGCGTGACGTGCAGGCGATCGCTGCCGCCCGCGGATTGACCAGTGTCGCGCCCTACTTCGTCGATGCGGATGCCGCCCTGACCGACGCGTCCGGCAGCAACGCGTCATGGCCCGAAGGCGGTCTGACGGTGATTGATTTTCCCAACAATCATCTCGTCTACCTGATTACCTGGTATCTGCTCGCCCTGATGGTGGCTGTCGGCACCTGGTATGTGGGCCGCACCGAATACCGCCTGCGTCGTCGTGCGCGCAATGTTGCAGCTACGGCCGCGGCATCCAGCTCACCGCCTTCCGTCGTACCCTGACGCGCCGGCGCTATCGCAGCGTGAGGCTTGCCTGATTTGCCATCAGCCGCGGGCGCCCACGGTCCCGCACAGTTTTTCCAGCAACTCGGCCTGTACGTCGCGCGCAGGCTCGCCTTTGGCCACGGGTGGGCGCAGGTACTGGCCATCGGCCTGCAGCAGCGACGCACTGGTATTGTCGGCGAGGTAAAGTCCCAGCGCGTTGTGCACGCGTTGCTGCAGCTTCTTGCCTTCGATCGGGAACGCACTCTCGACGCGGCGATCGAGGTTGCGTTCCATCAGGTCGGCGCTGGACAGGTACATCTGCGGATCGCCGTCGTTGGCGAACCAGTAGACCCGGCTGTGCTCGAGGAAGCGTCCAATGATCGAACGCACCCGGATATTTTCGGAGACACCTTCCATCCCGGGACGCAGGCAGCAGACGCCGCGCACGATCAGGTCGATCTGCACGCCGGCGATGCTGGCCTTGTACAGCGCGCGGATCACCTTCGGCTCGGTCAGTGCATTGACCTTGATGATGATCTGCGCCGGCTTGCCTGCCGCCGCATGCGCGGTCTCGCGCGCGATCAGCTCGAGCAGCGCCTTCTTCAGCGTGAACGGCGCATGCAGCAGCTTCTTCATGCGCAGTACCTTGCCCATGCCGGTGAGCTGGCTGAACAGCTTGTGCACGTCCTCGCACAAGGCCTCGTCCGAGGTAAGCAGGCTGTAATCGGTATACAGCCGCGCATTGCCGGTGTGGTAGTTGCCGGTGCCCATGTGTGCGTAGCGCACCAGCTCGCTGCCCTCGCGACGCTGGATCAGCATCAGCTTGGCGTGTGTCTTGATGCCGACCACGCCGTAGATCACCATCGCACCGGCTTGTTGCAGGCGCGAGGCGAGCGTGAGGTTGGACTCCTCGTCGAAGCGCGCGCGCAGCTCGACTACGGCCGTCACTTCCTTGCCGGCACGCGCCGCGTCGACCAGCGCATCGACGATTTCCGAATTCGCGTTGGTGCGGTACAAGGTCTGCTTGATCGCCAGCACCTGCGGGTCCTTCGCCGCCTGGCGCAGCAAATCCACTACCGGCGAAAACGATTCATAAGGATGCAGCAGCAGCACGTCCTGCTTGCTGATCACCTGGAACAGATCCTCGACGTGCTTGAGCGCCTTGGGCAGCACCGGAGTGAACGGCGGATATTGCAGCTGCGGATAACCCGCCTCACTGGCGATGCGGAACAAGCGTGCCAGGTTCACCGGGCCGTTCACCTCGTACAACTCCGACTCGGCCAGACCGAACTGCTTGAGCAGATAGTCGGCCAGATCCCTCGGACAATTGTCGGCCACCTCCAGTCGCACCGCGTCGCCGAAACGGCGCGAGTACAGTTCGCCGCGCAGCGCCAGCGCCAGATCCTCGACGTCCTCGGGATCTAGCGTGAGGTCGGCGTTGCGGGTCAACCGGAACTGATAGCAGCCGAGCACCTGCATGCCGGGAAACAGTTCTTCCGCATGCGCATGGATCATCGAGGACAGCAGTACGTAGTTGTCACCACCCTCGCAGATCTCCTGCGGCAGTCGGATCAGCCGTGGCAGTACGCGCGGCGCC
>Ga0302232_10002959_pt1 | contig 11539 bp, 9 predicted proteins | sample II_Palsa_N2_3_FD_193575 | JGI IMG/M metagenome (GOLD analysis project Ga0302232, IMG submission 193575) | Peat permafrost microbial communities from Stordalen Mire near Abisko, Sweden - II_Palsa_N2_3 | ecosystem: Environmental > Terrestrial > Soil > Palsa > Peat permafrost | place: Sweden...
GGAGTCGGGTTTGTTCATTCGATTTTTGTAGTGTGTCAGTTCCTTTCTTTTTGTTTGGACTACCCATTCTCTGTTTCCAGACTGTGGGTGACGCCGACAGCTGCCCCTTGAGAAGACGTCTGCTGCGGGTCACGGTTCACGATGACCGCGCCGAGCAATCTCACGTATGGCCACGAGCTAGATCAGGTACTGCCCTGTGCGACGAAAGGACTGTCCCACTCAAAAAAGTAGGCAATGAGGGCCAGCGCGATACTGGAGGAGTTGCTCGTTGCGCGGGTGGTTCATCTGTCACTCGCGACGGGCACGCCGGACCGTGTGCGCACCGGTTTCCTTGTCGTCAAGGACGCGCAGCTCGCGTACTCTTCAGGTATGCGTTTTGCTTGACGCCGCCCACCTGTGCGTTCGCTGATGTGTTTGCGGCCAGACGCGGAGCAGGCGTATGCGACGTATCTGCTGTGGCGACTGGCGACTGAGCCCGGGATTGTCGGGGCCATGAGAGGGCGTGGCTATCTAGTGCGTCTGCTGTCGTAAGCCCTCCGTCCCGCCCCTGTTTCACTAAGCATTGCGTTTTTCTTGGTTCGTGTGCAGAGAGGTCGACCCAAACAACAGCGCCGTCTGCGAGCCCGTTCTCGGTTGCAACCTCAACCGTGGCGAGGAGATTCGACTGCAGTTGCGCAGTCTGAGGAGCCAATCGAACGGCCGCTTCGCCAACTTTTACCCGTTCGAGAAGATTCGCACTACGCTTTTCCACGAGCTCGCCCATAACGAGATTATTGACCATAACGATGCATTTTACGAACTAATGAGGCAGCTGGCCGAGGAGGCTGATAGAGTCGACCTGGAGATGCGTGGTCGCATGGATCCGTTCTTGGACGCCGTGGCAATGGTGCGCGCGCGGAACCAGCCGGCCACCACGCTCGCATGTCTGTCGGCTCTCTTTGTTCTCGTCAAGAACGCCGTGTTCACCCCATCGTCCGAGGTCAAGTACCGCCGTGTGCCGGCGCGATCACAGCGGTTGCGCGAGACCGTCCTGGACGTCCCAGGAGGACGGGCCTGCTTGGCTGCGATTGGATTCGAGCCCGTCCGTGACGAGTTTATCCTCCACGACGACCAGGATCTGCTCCTCTTTGGAATCCTGCACGAACTGATTGAGCAGATAAACGTACGCTGAAAATGTCTCCTGCGCCACTCACTGTTTGTGCACGGGTATAGAGGCAGCAGAGGGACGCGGAGTCGCCCGTCGCACCGGCGAGTCCCACCATACAACCGCTCGTCGTGCCCACTACACGAGAGCGCGTCCTGCAGGACCTGAAGGCGCGCAAGCCGATGCGCGACCCTGACACTCGATTCCGCTTTCGAAATCGGACCGCCGCCCCAGCTCGCATGCTCAGCTTTGACTGGCTGCTGATGCTCGTCATTCTGGCCGTCTTCTGCTGGTTCGTTCTTGACCGCAACAACTACTAACTCCTCGAGGAGGGCCTGCTCTTATCGTTCCCTTTGTAATCTGAGTGGGAATAAACGAAAAGGAGCATAGGAAATAAATTAAGATTAACTTGATGCTTCAGTTGGTGTTGTTTGTTTATTTTCGTCATTAATTTAGTCCCCTGTTTGCAATTTGTATTCTCAGTTTATTTCCACACAAAAGCCTCGTCGAAACCGAAGAGTTAACATGTGCTAGGCAGTGAAAACAAACGCTTGAGAGAAGATATAGCCGTTGCGAGTGTCGCCCTGGTGCGACTGCCACACGACCGTGAAGCGGTCCTCAGCGGTGAAGTGAACACTGGCGCCGACGTAGGCGGAGTTGGCCGTGGTCCCGATCGCGACCGTGGCCAGAGGCTCGCCGCTGGCAGAGAGGGCGGTCACTAAGATCGAGCCACCGGTGTAGTAGACCAGCACGGCGAGCGACTTGACGGGGCTGAGGGCGAGCTCGTACAGGTACGGGTTGGTCGACAGGTTGGGCAGGGTGAAGTGCGCGCCGACGCGCGCGTTCTTGACAATGTTCCAAACTTGGGCGTTGATGGTATACGTGTTGAGCTCCTGCGTCCTCCAAATAGAAAGGGAGAGTTCATCGACGCCAGTGGGAGCCGCGACGATATCATTGCTCGAGCTCTCCCTGCCAAAGAGAACGCGGCTGTCGTTGATGACAGTCTGCATCGAACGTTGGTCGGCGGTGAGCTCGAGCACGCGGACAATCGCCTCGTTGTTCACCAAACTGCAGTCGTAGTTGGGCGTGACACGGCCACACATATGGGCAACGACAATGTTGCCGCTGGGAAGGATCGACGTGGCAAGGGCAGTCCACGGGCCCGTCGTGCCAACAACGAAGGGCGAGGCGACCGGAAGAGCGCTTGCGGGATCGACGACAACGCCACGGAGCGTGTGGGTGGCGGCGTTATTTTCGCCAACGAGGATGGCCACGGGCGAGAGGACCACGGGCACGTCTTGCTGTTCGCCGGCGCGCGAGACGATAAACTGGGGCTCGTCGTACCACGTGGAACCGAGGGCCTCGAGCACAAACGCAGCAGGCTCGATGGCCTGGCCGGTGCACGCGTCCAGCACGACACGCTTGACGACCACGTTGTTGAACAAGGTGGGGAGCGCGATGACCTCGCCGTAAAACACGGCGACGGCAGCAGGGTTGGCGTGCTTCGTGAGGGGGAACGCAAAGAGCTTTACAACCTCATAACCAGGGATGGCGTCGACAACGACGACGGTCCTGTTGTTGTCCGCGGCGGGCTCGCCCGTAGATGGCACGAAGGACAGCGCCTCGATGGTCATACCCAAGTCGACGGGGTACAGGGCGTTGGGGTCGGCCGGGTAGGTCCACGCGACGACTCCGCAGGCGCCGTCCGCGCTCAGCGCCGAGGCCGACGTGAGGTACAGACCCGTGCCGCCCCCCGCGTTCTCCAGTTCGCTCGCGGCCAGCTGGTGCAGCGACGACGTCGGGCTCAGCGACGCGTCCTCGGCAGCAGCAACAGCACTTGCCAGCAGCAGCACGGCGGGGAAAGCCCACTTCATTTGTGCGACGGAAGCGAAAAGTTCCGCTGACGGAATAATAAATGTCAGGCTCCGAATGTCACTCGGAGCAGAGAGAGAGAGAGAGAGAGAGAGAGAGATGCCGTTGTCGTAAAAGAAAATCTAAAAGCCGCACTGTGTAGGATATGTATACGTCGAAATATTTTTTTTTTTGAAATGAAGCAGATGGAGATTTGCAATAAGTTTGGAGCTATTGTAATGCATAGAGCGGGATGTATGTGTTGAAGATGCGGTCCATCAGGAACGTGCGCAAGTGCAGGGCGACGGCGTCCTTGAATCGGCGGTACCACTGCACGTTTCGTCGCTGGAGGAGGTCCAGATCGAGTCGGCGGGCCGGGTCCTGCCAGGACGCGAGGATGGCGTTGGTCTCGTTCCAGGACGGGACGACGAGGAACTGGTTGTGGGGATGCGTGAATGCAAATTTACCAAAGTCGTAGTCGGCCTGCACCATGACGGGAATGGCGCCGTTCTCGAGGGCCTCGTACAACCGCAGCGTCTCGACGGACACGCCACCGGGACAAAGCGCAAATGACATGTCCAATAGCTGATGTGCGTACGCGTTGCCCTGGAGACCCTTGGTGAAGCCGGCGGTGGACTTGACCTGACAAAGGTTTTGCCGCGTAGGGGGATTTTTCTGCGACGCGGTCGGGTTGAAGGCAGCAAAAAACTTCGCTCGATGACCGCCGCCTTTTTTGTGGCTGCCTATGAACTGGCACACGACGGAACGCTTGGACGCAGGCACGAGGTTGTGCTCGCCACCGATGAGGCGGTCATAGTAGGAGCCGATGGGCATCCACACCAGCCGAGGGTCCTTCGCGAACAGTTTGGGGAAATAGAACGGGTGGATGATTACGCTCACAACACCAGATATCGTAGTTGGATCGAGCTCGTTGTTCTCGTTTTCGATAACCCACAGTCCACAGTGGCGCCCTTCGGGGTACTTGTCGATGATACTCTTCTGCAGCTAGAAAAATGTAGGATAAAAAATCAGTCAGTCGTGCTTCGCATGGTTTTACATTTGTACCTCGGGGATAGATGCCCTCACGACCGCAAAAATATGAAAGCCAGGGATGTGCAATGCGTCGGCGAATTTCGCTTCCTTGAAGATAACGATCACCTTTACAGGCACAGGCAGGTCGCCCATAAGGTCGTGGATTAGGGCCTGCCAGTTTCGCCGTTCCCATAGCACGGACTTGTCAATCCATACGGTCACGTTGGAGTAGTTGCTGTTGATGACCGGCCCCGTGGACTCTGTCACAAGAGAGACGCTATTGACCAGCTCGTTCGGCGTACTTGGCAGGCCGCAATATAGTGGAGCGAAGCTGTTGTTAAAAGCCTGCTGCAGAATGAAAGCACGCGCTCGGTGGCCGACGGCAGCCTTGAACTCGTGGTACCAGTCGATGTTGCGTCGCTGGAGGCGGTCGAGCTGGGCGCGGCCGGCGGGCTGGTCGAACCACGAGCCGAGCATGGCCGCCGTGTGGGACCAGTCGGGGATCACGACAAACTCGTTGTGGGGATGGGTGAGGGCATAGTGGCCCGCGTCGTAGTCGGCCTGGACAAGCACGGGGATGGCACCGTTCTCGAGGGCCTCGTAGACGCGGGTCGATTCGAGGGCATCCGCGTCGCGCGGGCACAGTACAAACGAGGCGTCCATGTAGGCGACCGCGGCCTGGTTGTCGCCCTGTGCGTTGACGACATCGGTAGGTGTCTTTGCGAGCGTGCACTGCTTGACGGACGCGATCTTTTTCTCAAACGTGCTCCGACCCTCGCCCAGCGAGCCCTTAAAGTAGCAGGCCATGGACCGCTGCGAAGCGCGAGGGAACGACAGGCGCCCGGCGGCAATGTTGCCGAGCGAGTAGCCCGCCGGGATCCACAGGAAACGCGGGTCGGCAAACACCCTTTCGTGGTAGAACGGGTGGATGACGAGAGAGACCTCGGCCGGGATGTGCGCGGACGGATCGATCACGTCCGCACTGTTGTCGAGCACCCACAGGCCGTAATGCTGCAGGCCCACTTGGCTGGCGAGGGCCGTCGCCTACCATGGCATGGTATTAAGCCATGCCAATGTGCAGCAAAAAATAATACGTACCTCGTTGAGCGTGCCGCAGCGCACCACAAACACGTGGAATCCCGCCTCTTTGGCCGCGTCCCCAAAGCCGTCCACGGTGGCCCGCAGCTGGATGCGCGTGGGCACGTGCAGCTCCGACAACAGGTCGCGGAAGACGTACACGAGCGTGTCTGCTTTATCAAAGTCGGACTGCAGCCACCACACGTTGACACGCGAGTAGTTCAGGTTGGGCACCACCGCCGCGGCACCGCCAGCAAGCAGACGGCCCTCCTCCTCCTTCCACGTGGCCACCAGGCCCTCCAGCAGCACGGCCGGCACGACCTGGGGCAGCGGTGCCCGGCCCTGCTGTTCGTGTTGGCCTGTTTGACGCGCCCACTCTGCTATCCCGTCGTGCCACAGCACAGGACCTGCCGTTGGCGTCGCCTTTGGCACCGTCGTTGTCGTCGGGGTCGTCCTCGTTGGCAGCGGCGGCGGCGTCACACCGGCGCCGTACGGGGCGAGGTGAAACGGCACCGCGTACAGCAGCAGCAGCGCCACCACCACCACAAATGTCACTACGTACGTTGGTCGCATGAACGACCTGTGCGTGAATGGCACGAGGTTCAATGTAGCTCCATATTTGTCATGTACATCTAGTGTTTGTTGTTGAATGAACGTGAATGTAAAATGTTGATTGTGCACACCGGTGTATTGTTCTGCCACCCATCCAGCGTAACTGCTGGGGGACCCAGTGATGCTCCCACGCGCACAGGCGCCCGCGCTCGAAACGCAGTCCCTGCCCTGCGAACCTCCTGAAATTTCCCCTCCAACGTCATGGCGGACGATGACGCGTCGCAGCCTCCGCGGCGCTCACCCAACCTCTCCGTCATAAGCCGGCACTCGCGATGGCACGTGTTCCTGGCCAGCTTTGGCACGGTCACCGGGCTCGTGCGGCTCACGTTCCTCGCGTCACTCGCGGTCATCACGGCGCTGGCCATCACCGCCATGGTCGTGGTCACCAATGACATCTCGAGCACGTACGACAACGGCATCAGCCTCTTCCTCGGCACGGCTGTCCTCTACCTGGAGCAGCGCGGCGTCGCGGACAGCTACCAGATGCTCGCCTTCCCGACCAACGCGACCGTGCTTCAGACGGCCGCCGCGGACCTCGCCCTTACGACCGAGGCCCTTACGACCGGCCTGTTTGCGCTTCGCTACGGCAATGCCAGCCTGGGCGTGCCCGAGCCCCTTATCACCCCCAACGTTACGAGCGACCTCGATGCGTTGGAGCAGCCCGCCAATGCCACGCTGGCGGCGATCGCAGTCATCCAGGAGCAGATTCTCGTGCTGGGCGCGACGTCGCTCAACCCAATGACCGTCGCGGCCATCGACACCATCATCGCCGAGTCGGTCGTGATCATTCCGCTGCTGACGGACATCCAAGTGAGCATGACCGAGGCGGCTCTGGATCAGGCCAACTACGCGCGCAAGAACCAGTTCATCTTCATGGGCATCATCCTCGGTCTGATCGTGCTCGACATACTGTTTGTCTATTTCCCCGTCGAGCGCCGCATCAACCACATGGTCCATTCGCTCATGTCGCACAACGCGCAACTGGCTCTTTTGGCGGATCAGCTTTCGATCGTCACCGATTTCAGCCCCAACGGGATCTTCCGCACCGACACAAACGGCCGTCTCGTCTTTGTCAACTCGCGCTGGCGCGAGATCACGGGTCTGGGGGACGGCCTGGATCAGTGGATGGACAACGTATCGCCGGCGAGCCGGACGCAGGTGGAACAGCAGTGGCAGGCGGTGCTGACAGAGCCCATGAACCATATTTCGACCGAGTTTCTCTTCGTTCGGCCAGACCAGCGCGAGGTGTGGATCCATGGGCAGGCACGTCCCGAGGTGGACGAGCGTGTGTGCATCCGTGGCATGATCGGCGCGTTCAGCGACGTCACGGAACGCAAGCGGCTTGAGCAGGAGAAGATGGACGCGCTGGCTCTTGCGGCGAGCCAGGCTCAGGAGCACGTGCGCGAGCAGGCGCGCTATGTGGACATTGTGTGCCACGAGATCCGCAACCCGCTCAACGGCATCATCAACAACGCGGACGTCCTACGCGAGGCCCATGAGACCGTGCGCGAGATCCTGCGTCGGCAGCCGCCCAGCGCCGACACCGAGGAGATGCTGCGCCAGCTTGACGAAACGACGGACCTGTGGGACGCGATCGACCTGTGCGTGAGCCACCAGCGGCGCGTCACTGACGACGTGCTGCAGGTCTCACGGCTGCGCGAGGGCCGCTTCAGCCTGCTCAGCGTGCCCTTCTCGCCACAGCGGCTCATCGACGCGATCGTCCACATGTTCCGCGCCGAGGCGGACACGGGCGGTGTGGCCCTCAGTTGCGCGTACGCGCCGACCGTTCTCGCCGTGCCACGCGTCCTGGCCGACCCGCAGCGCATCTCGCAGATCCTGATCAACCTCGTCAGCAACGCGGTCAAGTTCACCAAGCCGCAGCCCGGCGTGCGTAATGTGGACATCGAGGTCGACGTGGAGCCGCCCACCCCGCGCGTCGGCGAGCCCATGTGCCTGGTCGTGCACGTGCGGGACACAGGCATTGGCATGTCGGCCGAGCAGCAGGCGCGCCTCTTCGTGCCCTTTGGCCAGGCCGACACGAGGACGTACAGCCGCTACGGCGGCTCGGGCATGGGCCTGTTCATCTCCAGGGCGCTGCTGGACGTGATGGGCGGCCGCGTCGTGCTCGACAGCGAGCCTGGGCGCGGCAGCACGTTCACAGTTGTCATCCCATGCGAGCGCCTGCCGGACGACACACCGATCGAGGTCGAGGTTCAAGGCCTCACGCCCCCCGGCGCTGCACGACCCGAGCGAGCGCGACCGAGGTCTGCGCCTGCTGCACCTCCGTTGCCTTCACAGCTGTCTCCCCAACCACAGCTCCCGTTGCCGGCACCACTGGCACCTCCACGGCCGTCTCCACAGGTTCCACCGCCGCCACCACCACAACCAAGCGCTCCCGCAACTGAGCCACAATCGCCGCCTGTTCCAGCCCAGCCGCCACCACAGCGACGTGTGCTCGTGGTCGAGGACAACGACATCAACCAGCGTGTGCTGCGACGGCAGCTGGAGACAGCGCCCGAGAAGCCCTATGTTGTCGACGTGGCAGGCGACGGAGAGCAGGCGGTCGACGCGACAGAACACACCAACTACGACGTGATCATCATGGACGTGGAGATGCCAGTGATGGGCGGGCTCGAGGCGACAACACGCATCCGCGAACGCGAGCGCGAGCAAGGGCGGCCGCCGGCGGTGATTATCGGCCTGTCGGGCAACGCACGCGAGGAGCACGTCCGTGCTGGGCTCGACTCGGGCATGGATGACTATCTAGTGAAGCCCTGCCAGCGGCCGACCCTCTTGGGCTGTATCTCAAAGCATCTGCACCTTGGGTCTCAAGTGTTCAGCGCAGGTCTGGAAGAGACCACATGATCATATCATGTGGTCCTTTCCTTGAGTGAACTCCGAGTTGCCGCTGTCGTGGCAGCCCTCTGGACTCGCCCGCCGAGACGCCAATTCTCCTGCTGGAAGAACTGAGCGTCGTGTGCAGGATCGGGGGGGCGGAGCAATGTGACCTCTCGTACCAGAACCAGAACCAGAACCATCCCAAGAGAGGAAGAAAAAGGAGACAAGCAAATAAACGGTAAAAATCCACGTGGGTGGCAAGAAAAAGTTGATTTTGTAAAGATCGGACAAATGAAAATCGAGTAAATACAACGACACACATAGATTTTCTTACAGTCTCAGTGACATAAGTGAACGAGCCGAGGCCAAAGCTGGCCATGTCCTTCATCGCGGGTTGTCGGCGCCCGAGCCCAAGAGTGCTTATCTCAGAAGAGACACGGAGGGTAAGTGCGTATTTCTAAAACATTACGAAAAGAAAGTGCGTATCTCTAAAGAGTTGCGGAGGGCCAGTGCGTTCCGTTATTTTTGGCGGATAAATGCTTTATTTATTCGTTTTACTATGCTCCTTTTCGTTTATTTATTTCTATTTAATTCTATTTTCCATGTAACACCCAAAATCGCGACGCTGACAAACAAAATCAGCAAACATTTTCCAGAAAAAATGGCAGGTTTGCTGACTGCTGGTGCCGCCGCTGGCTGGGCCGCCTGGACCACAGCTGCTCCTATGGTCGGCGCCGCTCTAACTTCTGCTGCTGGAGCCGCGGCCCCTTACGTCGGAGCCGCTTATGCGGCGGGTGCCGGTGCTGCTACCTACGCGGTCACTGCAAGTGCTGCTGCTGCCGCTGTTGCTCCCGTCTCAGCGCTGGTCGTCACGGGCGTCGCCGTCGCTGGCGCCGTCGCCGCGCCTGTCGTCGTCGTGGGCGCTGTCTCCGCTGCGGGCTTCACATCGAGCGGAGTCGTAGCGGGATCGACTGCGGCTACGATGATGTCGTGGTCTGGAGGCGCTGTAGCGGCTGGAGGCATGGTCGCAACACTTCAATCAATCGGCGCGGCTGGACTCGGCATGGCGGCGACGGCGTTGACAAGCGTGGCTGGTGCGGCGGTTGCTGCTGCGCCTGCGGCGGTCATATTGCTCTGATCGGGCCTCCTCTCAAGTCTCCTCTTGTTCTCTCTCTCATCTTTTGTGTTACAGTGACGCTCATAAAGTTTGCAACACCACTCATGTTTCCATCGTTTGCTTCCCGTCGCCCTTGCCGAATTTACACACTCTGCGACCGCGGAATAGACGGCGGACGTCCACGATCGCACAAAACCCTCGTCGATCGTTATCTTTTTCTTGAGCAGGATGGCTGTGCGCGCCCTGAACTCGTCCCTGAAGAGCATGTCGGCTCATGAATTAAACTACGGTAAAAGAAAAAATTCCAGGATGCGCATTTCGGCATTTGCGAATGCACACGCGGCCACTATTTTGTATATGACACACCCGTGTATCGACGGAGTGGTGAAAGTCGCCCTCGGTTGGCGCTCCGCTAGTCGAGCACGCGCCTGGACACACGAACCATCCAAAGGACTGGGGGTGTGATTTCGACAACAAAGCAGGTGAGCTGTCCCGACTCACGCTCCATCTCACTAACAACAATCGTTTTTTCCGCGTTTTCGATTCTCAGCCCTAGTCCCAGGTCCGGCGCCTCCTCACTCCCTCCTTCTCTTAGCAGCTTGCGGCTTTGCACTCCCAAGATGACGATCGTCGTCCGTCTTCGCCACGACTTTTCTTTCCCCCAAAGGATCATTATCGACGTCAGCAGCAGCAACGATGAGCCGCCTTTCTGTCCTCGTCGTGGCTCTTGTGCTCGTCCTTCTCGCCCTCGTCGTCATTGTAAAGGCCCAGTCGACCTTTGTGCTCACGACGTACTATGCCAACCCCGACTGCAGCGGCGGCGTCGTCGAGTACTGGTACCATGGCAATGTGGATAGTCCGCCCTCGTCGGTGTCCTCGACGTGCAACGGCACCGGCGCGCATCTCTCGCTCGTCTCAAGCATCCCTGAGTCGCCTCCCTCGGGCTTTGGCGGCATATACGAGTACACCGACTCAGCGTGCAGCAGCAGTGCGGCCTGGAACGCATTCTTCATCTCCCTGGGCACCTGCAACACGGAAGTGATTGGCACGCCCATCGTCATGTCGTGCTCCGGCACATCAGGTACGATCGCATTCTACAGCTATGAGTCAACCACCTGCAGCGGCTCCGTCCCCGATACCTACGGCTCCAACAACTGTGAGGTTCAAGGCGTCCAGGGATCGACCCAGTTTCTCTGCCAAGGTGGGGCTGGTGCGGCTGCCCATTCAGGCGCGGTGTATTCGGCTCTGGCCGTCGGCGATTTTTTCTGGCTTTTTGCGATTTCCCTGATGCCACTTCTTCTTTTTGTTTTGTAAAAAAAAGCATTCAATATGCCGCGACCACCAAAAATAACGGACTTTCGAAATACGCACTCGACCTCCGCAACTCTTCAGAGATACGCACTTTCCTTCCGTATCTCTTTCGAAATAGGAAGCGCGCGCACCTGGGCGGCCCGCTCTACGACGGCGTCGTGCTCGACACCTTTGACCAAAAGCTAGCACTGCTGCTCGCCGATAGCAACAAGGCCGAGCGTCCCTATCTTAACTGCAGCGATTGGAGCAGTTACTTACGTGTACAAGGTGAGATAAAAAAAATTATTATTATTAGGGCTCGGACTCAGCCGCTGGGCCTGGCGCTGTGGGCGACGTGGGCGTCTTGGGCACCGCGAGCATGTTGACGCGTCCTGCGGGGCGGGCGACTGGCTTGGCGGCCTCGGTCGTGGCGCGGGCATAGTAGGGGATGATGGGCTTGGCCTTGCGCCCGATCGTCATCTTGGCCAGACGCTGCCATGCGTTCGCTGCAGCACTGACCGAGGGCATTGGCACATCGACGACACTGGCGGGCCCAGCGGCCGCGATCTCGACCTCGG
>Ga0302232_10002961_pt1 | contig 11534 bp, 9 predicted proteins | sample II_Palsa_N2_3_FD_193575 | JGI IMG/M metagenome (GOLD analysis project Ga0302232, IMG submission 193575) | Peat permafrost microbial communities from Stordalen Mire near Abisko, Sweden - II_Palsa_N2_3 | ecosystem: Environmental > Terrestrial > Soil > Palsa > Peat permafrost | place: Sweden...
GGCCGTTCACGCGGTCGTCAGGGTGTGCATTCGGGAGCGCGGGGAGCGGCTGGGGACCACACGCGGGTGATCATGGCGACCATGGTCGCCACGGCGATCGTTATCATATTCGTGCTGGTCATGACCACGGTCGGCCGTAACATTGATGCTGCCACTCAGCGTTTCATGCTGTTTTACGCCGGGGTTTTCGCGCTGATCGGCCTGACCGGTTCGGTGCTGGTCGGCCTCGTCGCCACTGACCGGATCGTGATGACGCCAGGACACCGGGTGATGGCTCAAGCCGTCCACCGGGCGATGTCCTTCGCCGCGCTGACCTTTCTCGTCATCCACATCGTGACGGAGATCCTGGCCCAGCGGGTACACGTCATCGACGCGTTCATTCCCTTCCTGTCGCCATTTCGGACTTTCTACATCGGTCTCGGCACCATCGCGTCTGACCTCATCATCCTGATCGTAGTAACGAGCATTCTCCGTAAACGGTTCACTGCGCACGGTAAGGCCTGGCGCTGGCGGGCCATTCACTATTCCTCTTACGCGGCGTTCGTGCTTGGGGTCCTGCACGGGCTGCTTGGCGGGCGGGCAGCCAAGCCGTACGTCGACTGGAGCTACGGATTCGCCATCGCGCTGACGGCCCTCGGCCTTGCGGTCAGGTTCCTGGCCATCTCGCTGCGGTCGAAAGAGAACGTGGCCGCGCCATCCGGTGCCGATCGCGCCGGATCCACGAGCTCAGCGTCGCTGCAAGCCGCGGCGCTCAGCCTGGCCCAGGCTCAGCTCGGCGGTCCTGTTCAGATCCTGCCTGCCGGTATGGCCGCGGGGAGCGCGACCACCGGCCTGCGAAATTCGGACCCATGGCCCGCGCTTCCCGCCGAGTCCGGGTGGTCCTCCCCCTCTGGCCCGATCCCGGCCCTCGGGGCCGCCCCGGCCTACGCCGCCGCGGACGCCTCAAGCGGGGCTTACCTCTCCTATCCCGCCGTTCCCGCCGCTTCCTATCCGTCGCCCGCTTCCTATCCGTCGCCCGATCCTTACCGGTCGGCCGATCCCTACCGCGAGCTCGGGTTCGCGCCACTCGGTGCCCCTCCGTACGGCGACGGTGGCGCGGCGACCCTCGGCGGCCGTCCGTACGTGGCGATGGATTCACCGATGCCGGCGCAGGCCGGCCCGTCCGGGGCAACCGGTCCGGGGAGCGTGGCGCGGCAACCGCTTTACGAGCCCGAGTACGACGGGCCGCCCCGGTTCGCGGGAGCGCCCAGGGGACATGTGCCGCAGGATGATCTGTCGTCCTACCCGTATGGCGTGTCCGGTAACCGGCCATCGGGCGCCGGGTACCCGGACCGCGAGGAACCGGGCGGACGCAGCCGCCCGCGTCATCAGCGGGCGATCGAGCCCTCCGATCCAGGACCGGCGAACCCCGGCCAGACCCGCCAGGGCCAAGGCGACCGGAACGCCGGCCCGATGCCGCGGGCAGGCACCGGTCCGCTGCCCCGCCCTGATACCGGCCCGATTCCGCGTATCGGTACCGGCCAGCTCCCACGCGGCGGCACCGGTCCGACGCCGCGCGCTGGTACGGGTCCGACGCCGCGCGCTGGTACGGGTCCGACGCCGCGCGCTGGTACGGGTCCGATGCCGCGCGCTGGTACGGGTCCGATGCCGCGGGCTGGTACGGGTCCGATGCCGCGCGGTGGCACCGGTCCGATGCCGCGGGCTGGTACGGGTCCGATGCCTCGCGCTGATTCGAGTCCCATGCCGCGCGCTGGTACGGGTCCGATGCCGCGCGGTGGCACCGGTCCGATGCCGCGGGCTGATTCGGGTCCGATGCCTCGGGCCGCTACGGGTCCCATGCCTCGGCAAGATACGGGTCCGGTTCCGCGTATCGGTACCGGTCAGCTTCCGCGCGCTGACTCCGGTCCGATGCCGCGGGTTGGGACCGGGGCGATGCCCCGTCCAGAGGCCGGTCCGGCACCTCGCTCTGACACCGGATCCATACCGCGTGCTGGCGGCGGTCAGCGGTCGCGGGCGGGCGCAGGTACGGCACCGCATGCCGGAAGAGGCCAGGGACCGCGGGCTGGGACGGGTCCGATGCCAAGCGCCTGGACGGGTCCGATGCCAAGCGCCTGGACGGGTCCGATGCCAAGCGCCGGGACGGGTGCCATGCCCCGTCCCGATACCGGCTCGATCCCGCGTGTCGGCCCCGGTCCTGCGGCTGGTATGAGCCCGGGTCCTGCGTCACGTTCTGATACCGGCCCGACGCAGCGAGCAGGAACAGGTGCCATGCCCTGGGCGGGCTCGCCGACGCCGCCTGCCGACCCGGCTGCTGCGCCGCGTGGCGGCCGGGCGGCTGGCCGCCGGTCACGCCGAACGGATTCTGCTGACCCTGGGTATCGCGAGGTATCCCGGCCTACTGGGAGCGACGAGTGGCGATGAGCTCGACCAAGGGTCCCGAGGCGCCCGCGATCATGAGGATTGGTGCGGCCAGGCTGACGGCCGGCCTCGACCGGATGCCGCGGCTTGACCTCGAAGCGCACCGCGACATTTTCGGCCCGCTGCCCCGGCTCTCCGCCGAGGAGCTGATTTCGATGGCCGAGCAGGTCGACCTTCGGGGTCAGGGCGGGGCGGCGTTTCCCTTCGCACGCAAGCTCAGCGCGGTGATGCAGACGGCTGAGACGAATGACTGCCCGACAATCGTGGTCGTCAACGCCACCGAAGGCGAACCGGGCAGCATTAAAGACAAGATGCTCATGATCCGCTCGCCCTACCTCATCCTCAGCGGAGCCGCGCTGGTGGCGGAAGCTATTGGCGCCGAGGAGATCGTGGTTGGCGTCGCGGGTAACGAGCTGGCGAACAGGTCTCTTGAGGCGGCTATCGCGGCCGAACCCGGCCTGCGCAAGATGGCTCGCGTGGTCCAGCTACCGGACCGGTTCATCTCCGGCGAGTCGGGCGCGCTTGTCCGGGGCATCAACGGCAAACGGCCCGTCCCTCCCGGCCGCAAGATCCTGGCCAGCGATTTTGGTGTGGATGACCTGCCGACACTACTCTCGAACGCATCCACGTTCGCTCAGCTGGCCGTGCTCGCCTTGCTCGGGCCGGAACGTTTCGCCGCGGTGGGTACGCCGGAGGAACCCGGCACCGTCCTGCTGAGCGTGGGCGGATCCGCGGCACATCCAGCCGTGATCGAGGCACCCACGGGTGTTCCGCTGGCCGCGGTGCTGGACATCTGCCAGGCTCCGGCCGGCGACGGCGTCCTGGTCGGCGGCTATCACGGCATGTGGCTACCCGCCGCCACCGCGTACGCCGTGCCGGTCTCCCGCGAGGGCCTCGCCGCCGTGGGCGGCACTCTCGGTTCAGGTATCGTGCTGCCTCTCGGCGACGGAACCTGCCCGCTGGGCGAGGTCTCGCGGATCGCGAGCTACCTGGCTGGCGAGTCGGCGGGACAGTGCGGTCCCTGCAAGCTCGGCCTGCCCTCCATCGCCCGGGCCCTGGCGGCACTCATCGACGGCTCCGGCGGCATCGAGGCGCTCGATGTGGCCAGGCGCTCGGCGGCGGCTGTGGCCGGCCGGGGCGCCTGTTCCCACCCGGACGGCGTGACCAGGTTCGTGCTCTCCGCGCTCGACGTCTTCACCGAGGACCTGGCGGCGCACGTCTTCCACTCGTCCTGCGGCCGTCCGGTCCGCGGCGTGCTGCCGTTGCCGACCGGGCCGGAGCAAGAAGAGCAGCAGCGGCTCGTGGTGGACTGGACACGATGCCGCGGGCACGGGCTCTGCGCGCACCTCATCCCGGAACTTATTCACGTCGATGGCCACGGCTATCCGGTCATCCTCAACATCCCGGTACCGAGCTGGCTGGAGAAGGACGCCGAGCAGGCGGTGCACATGTGCCCGGAACTGGCCCTGCGGCTGACCGATGCCGCTCCCGTCCCGACCCGAACCGCTCCGGTGTCCATTCCCGCACCCCAACTGCGTACCGGCCTCGTGGGCGGCGGCAGCAGCAGCCGCAAGCAGATTACCGCCGGATAACGGGTCCAGGGACGTAACCCGCGGCCTTGGCGTCCCCGGCCAGCCCGGCTCACGGTTCCCGCACTGGCCCAAACGAGACATACTGTGAAGATCCGTACACAATTCTATAGCTATCCGCTGCCATTCTTTGTATGGATGTTCATTCTGCCCAAAAGAATGGGTAGGGTGTAACATCCATTACCCATTAAGTGAGCGGAGAAGACGCGGCACTGGCTGCGGGCAGGCTTTTGTGGCCACCGAGCCGAGTCGTTGAGAATGGATGTGCCGTGCTGTGTGCCCAATCCTCGGCTGGTAGGGTGAGTCATTCTGCCGGGCTATAACTGTCCAGAACTTTCTGCACATCGTCGATGTATACGGCCCGATAGCGGCCCGTTGACCGCAAAGCGGCGAAGATCTTGCCCGCAATCTCCTGCTGGTACCTGAGATTACCGCTGGTATCGCAGATTTCTATCATGGCCGGGTACTCGCTCTGCAGAGGGATGTCCGAACCCTGCGGCCAGGCGATGTCATCATCGTCAAACTCGTGGCCGCCGACATAAACCGCGACAGTGCCGACTCGGATGTAGGGATCGCTACCCTCCGCACGGGGCGAGGTATTCGGCGATGCGGCGCTCCGCGGGCGAGAACCTCTTCCCGCGCTCGTCGATCACGCCACGTCCGCAGCGATCGACCTCACCTCGGCTAAGCAGGTCCTGCCATTCGGCGCTCCGTTGTCGATCCGGAGGCTCATCACCGGCATCTGGAGGGCCGGAGGGGCCGTCGATAACCATGACGCATATTCCTGCCGTCGGTGTCCTCGTTCTCACTCGTCTGCGGGCCCATGCCACCGGGCGACATAACGGCGCTGCCGGAACGTCTCGACGGCATGCCGATCGTAGTGCGTACGCACGAACGCCACGGCCGAGGCGGGAGGCACCCCGTCAAGGATGGCCAGGCAGGCCAGGGCGGTGCCGGTGCGCCCGTGGCCGCCCGTGCAGGCGACTTCAACCCGCTCACCGGCGGCGCGCTGCCAGGCTTCGGTCAGGATAGGCAGCACCTCGGCTCCGTCCGCGGGCAGGCGGAAGTCGGGCCATCGGAGCCATCGCGATTCCCACGGGACTGCGGGTGGCGGCTGGCCGAGCAGGTAGACCGCGAAGGTTGGGCTGGGTCCGGCTGGGAGCGGGCGCGCGAGGCCGCGGCCTCGAACCAGCCGGCCCGAAGGGAACTGCATAATGCCTGGCCCTGAGGGGTCCCACCGTTCGCCCACAGCCGGATCGTACACGCGGCGCCAGCGTAGTTACTCAAATAGAAAGCCGTGTTGCGGCGCGGGCTAGCAGCGCCGAAGCACACGTGTTCTGCGGCAGACCGTCCGTTCGACCGACGCACCGGGTCGGCGTGCCATCGGCGGGCAGGGCGACTAGGGTTTGTAGCTATGCCGGACGATAAAGTCGATCTCAGTTCTCCCAGCGGTTCTGCTTCGCCCGACCCCGGAGTGAGTGACCGGCGTGTGCTGGAGCCCTTGAGTGAGGCCGAATGCATGCGGCTGCTCGCCAGCGGCGGTCTGGGGCGTCTGGTCTACAACAGCCGGTATGGGCCCACAGCGATGCCGACCGTGTACAGGATCGCGGGCGAATCGGTTGTCTTGGGCACGTGGGACCCCGCCCTGTTTGACGAAGACCTGCGTACTGGTATCGCGCACGCCGAGTACCAGGTCGCCGTGGAGGCCGACGAGCTCGATCTGGAGACGCGCCAAGGGTGGATCGTGCTGGTGCGGGGAGCGGCGCATCATCTGGATACCGAGGCCGAGCGCGCGTCGGTCGCCGTCGCCGGGCTTGAGCCGTGGATCGAGGGGGTGCCTGCGCACTTCATCAGGGTGACCCCCACCAGCACGTGGGGCAACCGCGTTATCCGGGGATGATGCCCGCAGCAGGCGGCTTCGGCCTGTCTGGCCCGGGGAATATCGTCCGTCGATATTCGCTGGCGTCCACCGCTGACGGTGGTGATTGTTACTCACTTGGTCGCTCGCCACGCTGGTACGAAGTTCCGCCCCTGCGGGGGTTGCCGTGAGTACCCCCAGCGCTACGCTAGGAATGGGTCTAACCCGACTACGGCAGGGCCGGGCCAGGGAGGGGTCTGATGGCATCCTCGTGGCGTGCGACAAGATCACCCCGTACGTATCTCGTGATTGGCGGTATCCTGCTTGCCGTTGGACTGTGGGACCTGTTCTTCGTCCTGTTTCGTTCGGAAGATGTCCTGTTTACGCTGTCCGCAGCCTTGCTGCTGCTATTGGGCAGCTTTAACATCTGGCAAGGTGTTACCCGGCTGCGGACCCAAAGGCGCGGGGTATGACCCGGAGCTAGGGTCGGGGTGGCCGGATTCGAACCGGCGGCCTCGTCGTCCCGAAGCCAGGCCGCGCACCGCACGCCCGGCTTTTCAGCCGTCTCTCCGGCGCGCGCCGACCGTTTCCGGAGAGGAATAGTGCATACATGGTGGGAAAGCCATCACACTGCAGGTGACGATGTCCATCAAGCCCGAGCTGCGCGAGGAGTACCTCGCAGCACTGCGCGAATTCCCGGTTCCCGCCCGTTCTGGCATGCGGCTGGCACGGCTGCGTCATCTCATATCGGGCCATGGCTTTCAAGGAAAACACGTCAAGTGCCGCATGACCAGGCCGTGGAGACGACGGGTTTGGTCAGCAGTGTGGAGGGTAGCCGGTAGTAGGAGTGCTATCCCTGAGAGCATGCTCGATTGGAGGGAGAAAAATGACTCTTAATCCGCCATGGACCAGATCCGACACGGGAACATGCGTCCGCTGTGGTCATGTGCCTAAGTTTCACCGTCCGTCGTGCCATCGTCGGCTGACTTGGCAGCACTTGTGGAGGCGCTGCTCCTGCGAGGGCTACGTCCCGCCGGAAACGTGACCAGAGATGGTAGACCAGGATCCAAGTCGGCGATCTACCGCGTAGGAGATCGTGCTCTGTCTGGCTGTGAGGCGGCCGTCTCTGTAGGTTCCGCGTTGTGGAGGTTCGCCGCGCTCGCTTCGAGCCCGGCCTCTGGCCTGGCCCTTCGGTTGCTCGCGCCGTTCGCATAGCCGGTTCCGGCCGCAGGCGTGGCACGCCGAAGGCCATGCCCAAGAAACCGGACATGGCCGGTGAGCTGGTCGGGGTGGGGAGATTTGAACTCCCGGCCTCTTCGTCCCGAACGAAGCGCGCTGCCAAGCTGCGCCACACCCCGCCCGCGCGGGACCTCAATCGGTACCGCACGAGACTTGGCTAGTGTAGCCGAAACGTGGACCCGCTCGGGCCCGGCTGCGTACAGCGCGGGGCGCGGTAAGCGGCGCGCCGGTCAGGCCGAATCGCGCGGGACCAGGGTGAGCAGGCTGGCCTCAGGGCGGCACGCGAACCTGGCCGGAGCCCACGGCGAGGTGCCGAGTCCGGCAGAAACGTGCAGCCAGGCCTGGCCATCGACCGGATACCGGTGCAGCCCGCGGGCCCGCTCGCGGTCCAGCCCGCAGTTGGTCACCAGCGTTCCGTAGACCGGCAGGCACAGCTGGCCACCGTGGGTGTGCCCGGCCAGCAGAAGCTCATAGCCGTCGGCCGTGAACCGGTCGAGTAGCCGCGGCTCGGGTGAGTGCATGACCGCGACGCGGAGGGCGGCGGCCGGATCGGCGCGCCCTGCTACCTGCTCGTAGCGGTCCCGGTAGATGTGCGGGTCATCCACGCCGGCGAACGCGATGTCGAGGCCGCCGACTGTGAGCCGGCCGCGCTGGTTGTTCAGGTCCAGCCAGCCGGCCGCGAGCATGCCGTCGCGGAGCTTTTCCCAGGGCAGGTTGATGGTTCTCCCGCCTCGCCCGCGAGTGCCACCCGGCTGCAGGTACCGCAGTGGGTTCCCCGGCTTGGGTCCGTGCAGGTCATTGGAGCCGAAAACGAAGACGCCAGGCCGGTCGAGCAGCGGCCCGAGCGAATCGAGGAAACACCGGACGGCTTCCGGGTGCGCGATGCAGTCTCCGGTGTTGACCACCAGATGCGGGTCTAGGTCGTCGAGCGCTCCGATCCAGGACATCAGCCGCTTGCGGCCGGGCGTGAGATGCGCGTCGGAGATATGCAGGACACGCAGCGGCTCCGAGCCTGGCGGCAGGACGGGAAGCTCAAATCGGCGCAGAGCGAACCAGTTCCGCTCGATCACCGTCGCGTAGCCGATAGCCGCAACACCAACGGCAGCGGTGACTGGGATTAGGGTTCGCAATCTCACCGGTCCATGGTGCCATGACCGCAGGCGTGCCGCCGACCACACGCAATCCTTGGCCGCTTCCTAGGATGGGCATGTGGCTGAACTCAAAGAGCGGCTGCGCGCGGACCTGAACGCCGCCATGCGGGCGCGTGACCAGGTGCGGATGCGCACCCTGCGGTTGGCACTTAGCTCCATCACGAACGAGGAGGTGGCCGGTGCCTCGGCCCGCCAGCTCAGCGACGACGAGGTCTTGAAGGTCCTGACCCGCGAGGCCAGGAAGCGCAGGGAAGCCGCCGAGGCGTTCGGCGCCGCAGGCCGGGATGAGCAGGCCGCCGCCGAGCGAGCCGAGGGGGAAGTCCTGGCCGGCTATCTTCCGGCGCAGCTCAGCGATGATGAGCTGTCCGCGCTGGTCGCTGCCGCGATCGCCGAGACCGGTGCCAGCGGCATGCCAGCCATGGGCCAGGTCATGAAGACGCTGACTCCCAGGATCGCGGGCCGGGCCGACGGGGCGCGTGTCGCCGCCGAGGTCCGCCGCCGCTTGTCCGCCCGCTCTAGGTAACGGACTTCGGTCCGGGGGAGGAGGCGGGGGTCGGTCCGCCGCCGTTGCCGCCACCGCCTCCGCCAGTGCCGCCGGTGCCTCCGCCGCCGGTCCCGCCGGTCCCGCCGGTCCCGCCGGTGCCAGTACCGCCGCCCTTGGGCTTGGTCGGCGACTTGGGCTGGACGACGACCTGGCCGTTACCCTGACTGTTGAACGGGCTGTCGGGTGGGACTGGCACGAAGTAGGTGACCGAGCCGAGATCGGCGTGATCGAACGACATGTGCCAGGTCGACCCTGGGGCGTCCGCCCCGAACATCTCACCCGGGCAGCTCTGGCTGCCGCTTTCCAGCCGGTAGCAACTGCTCTGGCCGCCCATGGTGTCGACGGTCGGGGACACCGGGTTAAACACTGAGATGTAACCCACGAGGTTAGGCGTGTAGCCCGCGAAGGCAGCGTACGGGGTGCCGTCGTTGTTGGCCACGTTGGAGGTGCCCGTCTTGCCGGCCGCCTCGCGCCCGGCCAGGCCACCGATGGCACCGGCGGTGCCGGTGGTCAGGACGCCCTGCAGGATGTAGTTCACGGCATCGGCGACATCAGAAGATATCGCCCGGTGGCAGTTGGCCGACGGCACCGACATGCTGCTTCCGGTGCCGGTGACGATCTTGTTGATGGCGACCGGCGTGCAGTACATCCCCCGGGCCGCGACGGTGGCGTACGCGGCTGCCATCGAAAGAGGAGCGACGTTGACCGAGCCTAGAGTGAAGGACGGGTAGTTGTCCGCGGAGGCCTGCCCGCCGTCCGCGCTGAGCAGCGATGTGCCGTCGGCCCTGGTCATGCCTAGGTCCACCGCGGTGTGGACGACGTTGCACAGACCGACCTTTTTCTCGAGCTCGGCGTAAAACACGTTGATCGAGTTGGTGGTTCCGGTGTAGAGCGAGTCGGTTGATTTGCCCGGCCCCTCCGCGTTGCTCACGTTGTAGGCCCCCGGGGCGCCGTTGTAGTAGCCGGCCGGGGCTCCTTGGCAGTTGGTGTAGCCGGTGAGGGTGGTGCTGCCAGGAACGGTCTGGGTGTAGCCGAACGGGATGCCCTGGTTCAGGGCGGTGATGAGGGTGAACAGCTTCGACGACGAGCCGGTCTGGACCCCGGAGCTGCCCCCGTAGAGGGTGTTCACCGCATAGTCGATCTCGGTCTGGCCGTAATTCGTCCCGTAGGGCCTGTCCTCGGCGATCGCCTCGATCTGGCCAGTGCCGGGCTTGACCATGGCCTCGGTGTCCGCGTTGTGACCCGGGTTGTAGACGCCGCTGCGGGCCGGCACGACGTAGTTCACCGCTTCGGTGGCCGCCTGCTGGTCCTGCTCGTTTAGCGTGGTGTAGATGTGCAGGCCCCCGGTGGAGAGCAGCTTGGCCCGGTCCATCGGCGTCTTGCCGTAGGCCGAGTCGTGCAGGAAGACCTCCTCTACGTACTGGCAGAAGAAGCCGGCCGTGCCCACGGAACTGGCCTCGCAGCCGCTCTGCGGCTCCGACCCTTTCAGTCCGAGCGGCTTGGCCTCATCGAGGCGGGCCTGCGCGGTGGTGAGGCCGTTATCGGTAGTCGCCATCCGGGCCAGCACGGTGTTGCGCCGTTCGAGGGACACCCCGGGATGCAGGATCGGGTCGTACTGCGTCGGGTTCTCCACGATGCCGGCCAGCGTGGCGGCCTGGGTCACGGTCAGCTTCGACGCGGTCGTGCCGAAGTAGGTCTCGGCGGCGGTCTCGATCCCGTAGGCGTTGTAGCCGTAGTAGGCGTCGTTCAGGTATCCGGCCAGGATGTCTTGCTTGGACTGCTGGTGCTCGGCGGCCACCGCCATCCGCAGTTCGTTCAGCTTGCGGTTCAGCGTGTCGGCGTCCGCCGACACCTCGGCCGTGGAGTTGTCCGCCACCTCGGCCCGGAGCAGGAGGACGTTCTTGACGTACTGCTGCGCGATGGTGGAACCGCCCTGGACCGGCTTGTGCTGCAGGTCGTTCACCGCCGCCCGGATGGTGCCGCGCAGGTCGATCGCGCCGTGCTCCCAGTATCTGGAATCCTCGATGGCGACGAGCGCGTTGACCATGTTCGGCGAGATCTGCTGGTAGGTCACCGGCTGCCGGTCCCAGCCGAAGTACTGGACCACGCCGCCCTTGACGCCGCTGTAGGGAACGTCGACGCCGTACACGTACGCGAGCAGGTGGCCGCTGGCGTCCAGGATCTCTGACCGCTGGGGGAGTCCCTGGTCGGTCAGCGACAAAGTGGTGAACTTGGCCGCCTCGTTCCTGACCAGGACCCCGGTCGCGGCCACGATCGGCAGCACCATGGCCGCGGCCAGGACCCCGCCGATCGCTGCGAAGGTGACGAGGCGTCCGAGTACGCTCGTCCGGGTAAAGATCTCACGGCGCTGCACGCGACTCAGGGTACGCCGCGATTGCCACTAGCTCGCGCTTGCACTGGACAGACGAGGTTCTAGACCTACCCAGATCTGCTTAGGCGTGGCTAATTATGGGTAAAACGGATTTCAGGTCCGAAATCGTTACCACGTGTCACCGGAGCCTCGAAAGTCACGGCTGGAACATGACTGCATCCGGAGAGTCACTATTTGCGGGATTTCATATAGCCCGTGAGAACTATTTAGTAAATGACCATGCCGGGGTCTTGGCATTGCGGCCGGACTTCCGTAAGTTGGCGGATCACGAACAGATAACCGTGGTAGTGCGGCCGCACGCACTGACCCCGGGATCGCAACCCCATCGAGACGACCGTCTGAG
>Ga0302232_10002986_pt1 | contig 11500 bp, 7 predicted proteins | sample II_Palsa_N2_3_FD_193575 | JGI IMG/M metagenome (GOLD analysis project Ga0302232, IMG submission 193575) | Peat permafrost microbial communities from Stordalen Mire near Abisko, Sweden - II_Palsa_N2_3 | ecosystem: Environmental > Terrestrial > Soil > Palsa > Peat permafrost | place: Sweden...
GCCCAGTCATCCACATCACGGGCACTAACGGCAAGACGTCGACCGCCCGGATGATCGACGCGCTGCTGCGCAGCCGCGGCCTGCGTACCGGCCGGTTCACCAGCCCGCACCTGGTCTCGATCAGGGAGCGGATCTGCGTGGACGGCGCGTCGGTGACGCCGGAGCGCTTCGTCGAGGCCTACGAGGAGATCCTCCCGTTCGTCGCGCTGGTGGATGACAGGCACCCGGTGGCGATGTCTTTCTTCGAGGTACTGACCGGGATGGCCTTCGCGATCTTCGCCGATACGCCGGTGGACGTGATGGTCCTCGAGGTCGGCGTGGGCGGCAGGCTCGACTGCACCAACGTCGCGGATGGCGCGGTGGCGGTGATCACCCCGGTCGCGATCGACCACACCAGGCTGCTTGGCCACACGATCGAGGAGATCGCTGGGGAGAAGGCCGGCATCATCAAGCCTGGGGCGGTCGCGGTGCTCGCGCAGCAGTCGCTGCCCGCGGCCGAGGTGCTGCTCAGGCGCGCCGCCGAGGTAGGCGCGACGGTGGCCAGGGAGGGCGTGGAGTTCGGCGTGCTGGGCCACGAGCAGGCCGTCGGCGGTCAGCAACTCGCGCTGCGCGGCCTGCGCGGCACCTACGAGGACATCTTCCTCCCGCTGTTCGGCGCTTACCAGGCGGGCAACGCGGCCTGCGCGCTCGCGGCCACCGAGGCGTTCGCCGGCGCGTCGGGCGAGGCAGGCCAGGCGCTCGACGGCGACCTGGTGCGGGAGGCGTTCGCCAAGGTCAGCTCGCCCGGGCGGCTGGAGATCATCAGGCGCAGCCCCACCATCATCATCGACGCCTCGCACAACCCGGCTGGCGTGGCGGCGACCGTCGCCGCCGTGCAGGAGACGTTCACCTTCACCAACCTGTACGGCGTCTTCGCGGTCAGCGGGGACAAGGACGTGGCCGGCATGCTCTCCGAACTCGAACCGCTGCTTGATGAGATCGTGGTGACTCGTAATTCCTCCGACCGGTCGATGGAGGCGGCAGAGGTCGCGGAGATAGCGGCCGAGATCTTCGGCGACGACCGGGTCACCTCCGCCGACCGGCTCGACGATGCCATCGAGGCCGCGGTGACGCTGGCCGACGAGGCCGTGGTGGCGGGCCTGCCCGGCAGCGGAGGCGTGCTCGTTACCGGATCGGTGATCACCGCGGGTGATGCCCGCAAGCTGCTCGGACCGGACGGTGGCGAGCTTCCGCCCGACCCGCCGGTCAGCCAGCCCTCGCGCCATTCGTTCACGGCTGCGGAACTCTCATGAGGGGCCCAGCCTCGCGGGAGGTGTGCGGATGAGACAGTTGTGCGGCACGGTGCTGATGATGGAGGCGATCATCCTCGGGCTCGCCATCACGCCCGCCATCGTCCTGGAGCACGCCGATCGCCCGCTGGCCGGCGGCATCGGCGGCGGCCTGGCCGTCTGTGCCCTGCTGCTCAGCGGGGTGGTGGGGCGGCCGCGGATGGGCTGGGCGCTGAAGGCCGGCACCCTGCTCCAGGTCGCCGTCATCGCCGCCGGAATCGTCGTGCCGGCCATGTACGTCCTCGGCGTGATCTTCTCCGCGCTCTGGGTCACCGGCATCTGGCTGGCCCGCCGGCACGAGGCGCCCAGAACCGGCGCCCAGCACCCAGAAAGCTCCGGCGCCCCCGCCGCGCCGAACTCTGGCGCCCCCACCTCCTGAGACGCCGTCGGCTATCCGCCCGGGCCTCGCCGGACGCCGCCGACCGGATCGCCGGGACGCTCGTGGTCGGCTCTGCACGCTGAGATCGCTTATTTCGCCGTGATTCTGGAGTCTTGGCCTACATGATCATGTGCAGGCGGGTTAGTCTGCTCCGGTGGCTTTAAGTAACAGCGTTCGAGCTACGGGTGACGGCGGACTTGGGTCAGGCGTCGGCGCGGCCGGATAAGGCCGTGCCACGCCAGCGGGGCGGCGCGCACGCCGCGAGCAGGGGTGGGTGGTTCCGCCACGAGAGTGCCGAATCGCCCGCCGCGGCCCGGCCCTCCGCTGCCCTCCCGATGCTCTCCGCGCCGGTGGCCGGCGACCAGGCCCGCAGGACCGGCTCGGGTGGGTTCCCGGGCTCGATGCCCGCGCCCCGCACAGCCGCCGCGGCATCTCACCGGGAACCCCCTAGTGAGCTCGCTGGAACGCGAGCGGCCGCGGTGCGATCGTCGGCCGTGGCGCTGTGCGCCGTGGCCATCGTGGCCGCCGTAGTCCCGCTCGCGGTCCTGCAGATCCCCAACGCTTTCGCCTGGTCGCCGCCGCCGCGCGTGGCGGACGCCGGACCGGACGCGGTGGCGAGCCTGCTCAGGGCATCCGGTCTGGCGCTGCCCGCGATGGCCGTCGCGGCTCCGCTCGGGGCGCTGGCGGTGCGCAGGCTGCGGCCCGGGCCGGTCCTGCTGGCCGGGCTGGGTGTCATTGCCGCCGCCGACGTGCTCGGCGGTAGCATCCGCACGGTCGCCCTGATCGGCGTGGACCGGTGCCTGCACGGGCTGGGCGCCGGAGTCGCGATGGCGGCCGTGGCCGCGATCGTCTCCGGGTCGCCCGTTGCGGGCCGGTCACTGGCCGGCTGGTGGGCCGCGGTCACGGTGGCTGGGCTGGCCGCCGCGGCCGGGCTGATGCGCGACCTGGTCACCTCGGGCGACTGGCACGCCGCCCTCCAGCCGTACCCGCGGCTCACCGCCGCCGCACTCGGGTTGGCCGCCCTGTACGCGGTCCTGGCTGGGGGGAGCGCTTCGGCGGCCGCGAGGAACGCTTTCCCGGTGGCCGAGCGATCGCAGCTGGCCCTGCTCGTGCCGCTCGTCGCCGGAGTGTGCGCGATCAGCCTGGCCGTCACCTACCGAGGGGCCCAGGCGATCATCGCGGCTACGATCGCCGGCGTGATCGCGCTGGGCGGCCTCACCGTCATCACGGCCAGGGCCGGCACCGCCGGTCGCTTTGCCGTGGTCTGCGCCGTATCGGGATTCACCGTGGCACCGACGGCCAGTGCCGTGACCGCACTGACCCAGCCCACCGTGAAAGCAGGCTGTCTCGCCTTGGCGGCGGCCTTGTGCGGGGCCGCCTTGGCGCTGCTGCCGAAGGGTCGCACCACGGGCCTGACCCGGGCTATCGCGGTGGCTGGCCTGTTCGCGACCGCCGCCGGATTCGGCGCCCTGTACCTGGCGGGACCCGGTAACGTGCCGGGTCGCCTGCTCACGGTGATGTCCGTATCGGTCGCAGGCGGCCTGGCTGCTGCCCTGACCTCCTCGCTGCGCGCGACCGGAGCCGCCGGAGCGATGGCGGGCGTGGCGATCCTGCTGGCGGGAGCCGTGGTCGGCCATCTGGCGGCCGGTGCCGTCCAACTGCGCGCTCAGGCCCCGCAGGCCTCTCGTGGCGCGCTGGTGACGGTGACCGGACGCTGGGCACTGCTAGCGGCGGTGGCCACCGCCGCCGTCGCGCTGGCCATGGCGATCGCGGGTATCCGACGCCCCGGGCCACGGGCCCGGTCATCGCGTGTCCGGCCGGACGGTCGGTGAACCGGCAGGATAACAGGGGGCGAACTCGGCGAACTCGCGGCCGGCGCGCCGCCCGCGGGCAGTGGCGATGCGCCCGATCATGGGTAAGCTGGCAGAAATAGCGAATCGCGTCATCGACCTGTAGCAGGCTGCGACCCTCGGTGAGCTGCCTGTGCCCAGCTGCCCGTGCCCCGGTGAAGGAGCGTCGTTGTCGGAACACAATTTCGCCCTGATCAGACTCGACGCGCCGATGCCACGAGAAAGACAGATTCGGGGCCGGGATCGAGGTGCGGTTCTCGGAACTCGCTGTCCCGACGTCACCGTTGTCTTAGTAAGGACCGAAGGAACCCCACGGCCCCCGAAGCGCGTCCAAGTCACACGATGAGTCCAGAAGATCATCGATAGTTACCAGATCAAAGCCCGGACCGGAAGGCCCCGTTCCTGATGAGCAACGCCCTGACGTTTCTCGGCCGTGACATGGCGGTCGATCTCGGCACTGCGAACACGCTGGTGTACGTGCGTGGCCGTGGCATCGTGCTGAACGAGCCGTCGGTGGTGGCGCTCAATACCAACAACGGCCATATCGTCGCGGTGGGCGTCGAAGCTAAACGCATGATCGGCCGGACTCCCGGCAACATCGTGGCGGTGCGGCCGCTGAAGGACGGTGTTATCGCCGACTTCGACGTGACCGAGCGGATGCTGCGCTACTTCATCCAGAAGGTGCACCGACGCACGTACCTGGCCAAACCGAGGCTCGTGGTGGCGGTGCCGAGCGGCATCACCGGGGTGGAGCAGAGCGCGGTGAAGGAGGCCGGCCATCAGGCCGGCGCGCGCCGGGTCTACATCATCGAAGAGCCGATGGCGGCGGCCATCGGCGCCGGGCTCCCGGTCCACGAGCCGACCGGCAACATGGTGGTCGACATCGGCGGCGGCACCACCGAGGTCGCGGTCATCTCACTGGGCGGCATTGTCACCTCGCAGTCCATCAGGATCGGCGGGGACGAACTCGACCAGGCGATCATCACGTTCGCCAAGAAGGAATACTCGCTGATGCTCGGCGAGCGGACCGCCGAGGAGATCAAGATGGCCATCGGCTCCGCGTTCCCCGCCGCCGACGAGCCGCACGCCGAGATCCGGGGCCGGGACCTGGTCAGCGGCCTACCGAAGACCGTCGTGATCTCGGCCGCCGAGGTGCGCCGCGCGATTGAGGAGCCGGTCAACCTGATCATCGACGCGGTCAAGAACACGCTGGACAAGTGCCCGCCGGAGCTGGCGGGTGACGTCATGGACCGGGGTATCGCGCTGACGGGCGGCGGCGCCCTGCTGCGCGGGCTAGAGTCACGAATCCGGGAGGAGACCGGAATGCCGGTGGAGGTCGCGGACAATCCCCTGGACTCCGTGGTGCTCGGCACCGGCAAGTGTGTCGAGGATTTCGAGACCCTGCGTCAGGTCCTGGTGCCTGACACCAGGCGCTGATCCCAGGCACTCGTACCGCAAGACCCTTACCGACCCGCCGAACCGGCCCCCGGGTGGATCAGGAGTTGCCGTGCACGACAACCGGCGTACCCGCCTGGTTCTCGGCGTGCTCGTGGTCGTCGCGATCATCCTGATCACGCTGGACTTCCGGGACGGCGGCGCGTCGCCGGCCCGGAATGCGGGCGCGGACATTTTCGGGCCGATCGAATCGGTCACGCACGACGTGACCGACCCGGTGTCGAGCCTGTTCGACTCGATCACGGGCGGCCCGTCGGCGCAGGGCACGATCGCCAGCCTGCAGCGGGAGAACGCTGAGCTGCGGGCCGAACTCAGCCAGGCTCAGCTGAGCAGGGCCGACAGCAAGCAGCTGTCGCAGTTGCTGCAGCTCGATGCCGGCGGCTACCGGATCGTCGCCGCGAGCGTCATCGCGGCCGGGGGCGATTACTCCGACACGGTCACGTTGGACGCGGGCAGCAAGGAAGGAATTAAGCCGAACGAGACTGTGCTCAACGGTTCCGGCTTCGTCGGCACCGTCACCGGAGTGAGCGCGGACACCTCGACTGTCCTACTGGCCGACGACGCGTCTTCCGTGGTCGGCGTGCAGATGACGGGGAGCGGACAGATCGGCGATGTCACAGGAACGGGCAGGTCCATGTCCGGCTCCGGCCTGCTGCGGCTGAACTTGTTCGCCGCGAACGCGGTGCTGAAACCCGGCCAGCAGGTCATCACCTACGCCTCGGTGGGCGACCAGCCCGAGGTTCCCGGCGTGCCCGTCGGCACGATCACCTCAGTGACCGCGAGCGGCGGGTCGCTGACCCAGACCGCGCTGGTCCGGCCGGTCGTCAACTTCACCGCCCTCGGTGTCGTCGGCGTCGTGGTGGAGGTGCCCGCGCACAACCCGCGGGTATCGGTCCTCCCGCGGCCGGCGCCGACGGTTACCGTCACGACCACCCCGCACCCGGCGACGTCCAGCACGGTGGCCCCGCAGGTGTACCCGTCTTCGGATGGCCTGCCCACCTCGGGGTCGCCGGCGCCATCGGCCTCGCGCTCGGCGGGGGGCTGAGGTGCGCGGGCTTATCTCCTTCGTGCTCGTCGCGGTCACGGTCATCTTCCAGCTGACCGTCGTTGACCGGATCGTGTTCCCCGGCGGCTCAGGACCGGATCTGGTGCTGGTCGAAGTGGCGGCGCTGGCCCTGGCCAGCGGGCCGCTGGCCGGCGCGCTGACCGGGTTCTGGGGCGGCCTGGCGCTGGACGTCGCGCCGCCGGGCAGCCATTTTACCGGCCAGGACGCGCTGGTGTTCTGCCTGGTGGGCTACGTCTGCGGGCTGCTGGCGGCGGATGCCTCCTCCGCTGACGGAGGGAGCGAAGGCGGGCATACCGCGCTGTTCGAAATCTTGGTGACGGCGGCGGGTGCGATGTGCGGTGAGGCGCTACTGGCCCTGCTCGGCGTCATGCTGAGCGATCCCCGGGTCACCTGGTCCGCGATAACCAACGTGCTTCCGGTCGCCGTGGTCTACGACGTCCTGCTGTGCCCGTTCGTGCTGTACGCCACCGCAGCGGCATTGCGCCTGGCCGGCGCGCCCAGGGGACTCCGGGGGGAGGGAGCCGCCCAGGCGCGGGGAGTTCCGCGGGGCTTTTCGGTTCGCCCCTCCGGGCCGGCACTCCCCGGCGCGAGCCGGGGAGCGGTCGGGCGGCCGGGCGGCGGTAGCGTCCCTCGGCTGCGGCTATCGGACGGCGGAAGGGGCCAGGGCTCGTGGGCCGGGCCGCGTGCGGCCGGGGCCAGCCGTAGCCTGGGCCTGGGCCGTGAGCCGCGCCTCAAGCTGGGCCGGGCGAGTTCGTTCACGGGCCTTCGGGGTTTTCGGGGTTCTCGGGTCGGACTCGGCACGGCCTTCGGGACCGGTTTCCGGGATTTTCGGGGTTCTCGGGTCGGACCCGGCGGCTCATCCCGGGTCAGGTTCACCAGCTCGGGCACCGGCCGGTCGCTGCTCGGCGGCTCGCTCTTCAGCCGTTCGTCGTCTTCCCTCCGTACTCCTCGAAGCTCAACGTTCGGCCGGTCCTCCCCGCTCCGGCACCGGGACAACATGATGCGGGCGCCGGGCGGGCTTTCCGGACGCGCTCCCCGCTTGGCCCGCCTTTCCCGCGGCCGCGGACTCGCTCGGCTGCTGTTCGGCCCCGCGCGGCGGCCAGCCCAGCAGAGGTCGCCAGGCAAGGGCTGGCTGCGTCACACCTCCGGCCGCCGTACGTCGCTCGGGCGCGGTTGGACGGGTGCCAGCACGACGAGGCTGCGGTCCGCCTCGAGGGGGTTTAAGGGATCACGGGGTCCGGTCCGGCTGCGCATGCCCCGACCCGGGAAGTCGAAGGCCAAACGGAGCTGGCGGACAGGGGGTTACCGATGAACACGGCGTCCCGCCGCCGGCTGCTTGTGCTCTACGTGGTCGCCGCCGCGATGCTGATCTCGCTGGGCGGCAGGCTCTGGTACCTGCAGGTGATGAACAACACCGCTTTCACCAAGCTCGCCGCCGCGAACCAGACCAGGGACGTAATCGTGCCCGCAGTCCGCGGCCAGATCCTCGATGACGTGGGCAACCGCCTGGTCACCAATCAGACGGCCCTGGTCGTGTCGGTGGACATGATGGACCTGTCCCAGCAGCCAGGCGGGGCCGCGCCGGTGCTGCGCCGGCTGGCCACGTTGCTCGGCACGTCGGACAAGCTGCTGACCGAGAAAACCCGGCTGTGCACCAAGACCGTCTCCCAGCCCTGCTGGGACGGCTCGCCCTACCAGCCCATCCCGGTCGACCAGAACGTCTCGGACCAGGTAGCGCTTCAGGTCATGGAGGAGCAGAAGGAGTTTCCCGACGTGACCGCGCAGGTGCAGCCGGTCGTGGACTATCCGGAGCCGGACGGGGCCAACCCGGCCCAGGTGCTCGGCTACCTGCAGCCGGCTACCCAGCAGGAGGTCACGAGCGAGCACCTGCCCCGGACCGGCTTTTCCGGCGAGGACCTGGTCGGCCAGGCGGGCCTGGAGGCCCAGTACGACAGCCAGCTCCGCGGCCAGGTGGGCACCCAGGTGGTGTCGGTCAACGCCGCCGGGGACGTCACGGGCACCGTCAGCCAGAAAGCGCCTGTCAACGGCGATGACCTCGTGACCAGCCTCAACGCTCCGCTGCAAGCCGATGTCCAGAACGTACTCGCCGATGCGGTGGCCAAAGCGCGGGCCGAGGGCAACAACTCCGACCAGGGCGCGGCGATCGTGATGACGACCACCGGCCGGGTAGTCGCGATGGCCAGCTACCCGGACTACAACCCGGGCGTGTGGACCGGCGGCATCTCCCAGACCGAGTTCAACGACCTGTTCGGCACCAAGGACGGCGAGCCGATCATCAACTGGTCTACCCAGGGCCAGTACGCCCCCGGCTCCACCTTCAAGATCACCTCGACCGCGGCTGCGGTGGCGGACGGCTACCCGCTCGACGGCCTGTACGACTGCCCCGCCTCGGTCAGCATCGACGGCCAGACGTTCAAGAACGACGGCGAGCCGAACCTCGGCGACATGACCTTCGCCGAGGCGCTCATCCAGTCGTGCGACACCGTCTACTACGACCTCGGCTACGGCATGTACCAGACCGACGATCCGCAGGCCAACAGCGTGAAGTCAGCGAACGCCCCGGTGCAGACGATGCAGAAGATGGAGCTGGACTGGGGTTTCGGGCGCGGCACCGGCATCGACCTGCCTGCCGAGTCGACCGGCACGATCCCGACCCGGCAGTGGCTGTACTACTTGTGGAAGGACAACGCGTACACCGGTCAGGACTGGTGCAAGAACGGCAGCCAGTACGGCAGCTACGTGCAGCGGATCGAGTACCAGGACTGCCAGGACGGGTGGGTGTGGGAGCCCGGCCAGGCGGCCATCGCCGCGATCGGCCAGGGTTACGTGACCGTGACCCCGGTCCAGCTCGCCGATGCCTACGTGGCGCTGGCCAACGGCGGCACCCTGTACAGCCCGCGGATCGGCGAGGCGCTGGTTTCGTCGTCCGGCCAGGTGGTGCGGAAGATCAACCCGCCCGTCATCAGGCACCTGCCGGTGTCCTCCTACACGCTGTCCTACATCCGCGGCGCGCTGGCCGGCGTGGTGACGCAGGGCACCGCGGCCAGCGCCTTCGGCGGCTTCCCGCTGAACAAGGTCTGCGTCGCGGGCAAGACAGGTACCGCCCAGAACTTCGGCGCCAACGCGACCTCGGTGTTCGCCTCCTTCGCGCCCTGCAGCAACCCGAAGTACGTGGTACTCGTGATGGTCCCGGACGCCGGTTACGGCGCCGACGTGGCGGCCCCCGCGGTGCGCACGATATGGGACGACATCTATGGCCTGGAGGGACACAAGGCAGCGGTCCCGAACGGCCAGGTGCCGTCCGCGGCGCCGCGGATAAGCTCAACTGGAGCGATCACGGCGCCGCCTGGCTACGGCAAACCCAGCAAGGGGAAGTGATGGCGGGGCGATCCACGAGCTACACCGCACGCGGTCTGTCCACGCCCCGGCCGGGGGCGCTGTCCGGCCGGACCCGTCGATCCCGGTCCCTGCTGGCCCGTGCGTTCGCCAGGAACTCCGTGCTGCGGCACATGGACTGGCTCCTGGTCCTGGTCGTGGCCGCGCTCAGCGCCCTGGGGGTCCTGCTCGTCTGGTCGGCGACCCAGCCCAGCCTCATCGCGGCCGGGCAGGATCCGCACACCTACCTGAAGAAACAGCTGCTCTGGGTGGTCATCGGGGTGGTCCTGATGTTCGTCGTCGGCCTGGCCGACACCAGGCGGCTCAAGGCCTGGACGCCGTTCTTCTACGGTGCGACCCTGCTCGCCCTGCTGGCCGTCCTCACCCCGCTCGGCTCCGACGTCAACGGCGCGAAGGCGTGGATCTCCCTGCCCGGCGGGTTCCAGGTCGAGCCGTCGGAGTTCGCCAAGGTCGCGCTCATCGTGATGACCGCGATGATCTTCAGCGGGGTCCGCGGCGGGCGGCCGCGGTCCTCGGGCTCGGCCGGGTCACCCGGACTGCGCGCGGTACTGCTGGCCCTGGTCGCCGCGGCCCCGCTGATCGGCTTGGTGGTGACCGAGCCCGCCCTGGGCGTGGCGCTGGTGCTCATCGTCGTGACCGCGACCATGATCCTGCTGTCAGGGGTCCGGCTGCGCCTGGTCGCTGCGCTCGCTGGCATCGTGGCCGTGGTCATCGCCGCGGCCGGCGGCCTGCACCTGCTGAAGTCCTATCAGCTGACCCGGTTCACCTCCTTCCTGCATCCGTCCGCCGACCTGGCCGGGGCCGGCTACAACGCGGCCCAGGCCAAGATCGCGGTCGGTTCGGGCGGCATGTTCGGCCAGGGCCTGTTCCACGGTCAGCTGATCGCGGGCAACTTCGTTCCCTCCCAGCAGACGGACTTCATCTTCACCGTGGCCGGCGAGGAACTGGGCTTCGTCGGCACCAGCGTGATCGTCTTCCTGCTCGGCGTGGTGATCATCCGCGCGCTGCGGATCGCCACGCGGGCCGATGACCTGTTCGGCCTGCTGGTCGCGTCCGGCATCGCGATGTGGTTGGCGTTCCAGTCGTTCGTCAACATCGGCATGACGATCGGCATCATGCCCATCACCGGCATCCCGCTGCCGTTCGTCTCCTACGGCGGCTCGGCCATCTTCGCCGACATGATCGCCATCGGCCTGCTCCAGTCCGTCCACCGCCGCCACAGTGTCTTCGATCAATCGGGTCTTCGCTGATCCTTATCGTGGCGGTTCCGCCACTGCCCGTTCGGATACTCTGGTCTAATGCCTGTCGAATCGGTGTTCCCGAGACTTGAACCGCTCCTGCCCCGTGTGCGTAAGCCGATCCAGTACGTCGGCGGCGAGGTTGGCTCTGTCGTCAAGGACTGGGACGCCGCTGACGTCCGGTGGGCGCTGTGTTACCCGGACGCCTACGAGGTCGGGCTGCCCAACCAGGGCATCCAGATTCTCTATGAGGTGCTGAATGAGCGCGATGGCGTGCTCGCGGAACGGACCTACAACGTCTGGCCCGACCTCGAGGAGCTGATGCGCGAGTCGGGCGTGCCCCAGTTCACCGTGGACGCGCACCGGCCGGTCAGCGCCTTTGACGTGCTCGGCGTGAGTTTCGCTTCCGAGATGGCCTACACCAACCTCCTGACCGTGCTCGATCTGGCCGGTATTCCCCTCCTTTCCTCCGAACGGTCCGTGGTACACCCCCTGGTCATCGCCGGCGGTCACGCGGCGTTCAACCCGGAGCCGATCGCGGACTTCCTCGATGTCGTGGTTCTCGGCGATGGCGAACAGGCCGTGCTCGCGGTCACGGACCTCATCCGCGGCTGGAAGCGGGCCGGGCAGCCGGGCGGACGGGACGGGCTGCTGCTCAGCCTGGCGGCGGTGGCTTACGTACCGCGATTCTACGACGTATCGTATCTTCCGGACGGAAGAATTTCAAAAATAGTACCGAATCGTCCGGGGGTTCCGGCTACAGTTTC
>Ga0302232_10002997_pt1 | contig 11472 bp, 10 predicted proteins | sample II_Palsa_N2_3_FD_193575 | JGI IMG/M metagenome (GOLD analysis project Ga0302232, IMG submission 193575) | Peat permafrost microbial communities from Stordalen Mire near Abisko, Sweden - II_Palsa_N2_3 | ecosystem: Environmental > Terrestrial > Soil > Palsa > Peat permafrost | place: Sweden...
GGCCCGGCGATCAGGAAGCCGACGGTCAGCGGCAGCATCGCGATCCCGGCCCACAGCGGGGTCCGCTCGAAACTGTAGCCGTGGATCGGCAGGTAGATGCCCTGCAGCCAGATGATCAGGACGAACATCAGGCCGCCCCGGCCCAGGCCCGCCAGCAGGCTGGCCAGGTTCCCGGCGGTGAACGGCCGGATCCGGAACAGCGCCAGCCGGAACATCGGCTCGGCCACCCGGGTCTCGATCACGCAGAACGCCGCGAGCACGGCCAGGCCGCCACCGACCAGGCTGAGCACCAGCGGGCTGGTCCAGCCCATGGTGTGCCCGCCGTAGGGCTGGATGCCGTAGGTGATGCCGACCAGCACCGCGATCAAGCCCGCCGCGAACGTCACGTTGCCCCACCAGTCCAGCGCGGCCGGCCGCCGGACCCCGAGCTCACGCAGCTTCAGGTACGACCACGCGGTCCCCAGCACCCCGAACGGGACCGAGACCAGGAAGACGTAACGCCAGCTGATCGGGCCGAGTACGCCGCCCAGCACCAGGCCGATGAACGAGCCCGCGATCCCGGCCACCTGGTTCAGCCCCAGCGCCAGGCCGCGCTCGCCGGCCGGGAACGCGTCGGTCAAGATCGCGCTGGAGTTGGCCATCAGCATCGCCCCGCCGACGGCCTGCAGGATCCGCATCCCGATCAGCCACCAGGCGGCTTCGACGCCGTGCAGCCAGGTCACCGAGAGCAGCACAGAGAACAGGGCGAAGATCGCGAACCCGAGGTTGAACATCCGGACCCGGCCGAACATGTCGCCCAGCCGGCCGAAGCTGACCACCAGCACCGCGGTGACCACCAGGTAGCCCATGAGCAGCCATAGCAGCAGCGAGGTGTTGCCGGGCTGCAGCGGGTTGACCCCGATGCCGCGGAAGATGTCCGGCAGCGCGATCAGCATGATCGAGGAGTTGATGGTGGCCATCAGCATGCCGAGCGTCGTGTTGGACAACGCGATCCACTTGTACCGCGGCCCAGGCCCCGGCTGACTGACGGGACCCGGCTGACTGGCGGGCATCACGGATGGCGAGGCGGAAGCAGACGGCACGGCACTCCTCCGGGCGGGTCCAGAATTACTTGCTTAGTAGCAAGCAACTAATTCTGCTTCCAGTATCTTCCCGCCCGCCGTGCGGATCAAGACGTGCGGTTCCGCTCAGGCGGCCCGGTTGGCGTTTCGCGGCCGATGAGCCCGCTGGGGCCGGCGGCCAGGCTGCGCGGCGCCGCCCGAGAAGCCCTCACGGGTAACGGCCGACGGGCGGCGGCTGCTCCCGGAGTAGTGATCAGGGCCGGACTTGTCGCGCGAGGCCACCCGGGCATGCTGCGGGGCCGGCGGCACGGGCGTGCCCGACGTGGCGATCTGCCGGACCAGGTGATGCCCGGTCGCGACCTCATCGCTGGCCGCGGTGACGCCCGCCGCGTCGTGCAGCCGCTGGAGCTCACGGACCTGGCCGCGCTCCACCAGCGCGATGACCATGCCGGTGGCTCCGGCCCGGGCCGTGCGGCCCGAACGGTGCAGGTAGTCCTTGTGGTCGTTCGGCGGGTCGAACTGCACAACCAGGTCCACGTCGTCCACGTGGATGCCGCGGGCCGCGACGTCGGTGGCGACCAGGACCCGGGGATGCCCGGCGGCGAACGCGTCCAGGGCCCGTTGCCGCTGGTTCTGGTTCCGGTCGCCGTGGATGGCCGCGGCCTCGACCCCGGTCCTGGACAGCTGCTTGGCCAGCCGGTCCGCGCCGTGCTTGGTGCGGACGAAGAAGAGCGTCCGTCCCGGTCGACTGGCGATCTCCGCCGCGACCGGCACCTTGTCCTGGGCGGACAGGACCAGCACCCGGTGCTCGGCGGGTCCGGAATCGGTCGAGGAGGTGACCGCGTGCAGCGCGGGATCGTGGATATAGGTCGTCACCAGCTGGCCGACGCCGCGGTCCAGGGTCGCGGAGAAGAACATCCGCTGGCCGTCCCGGGGCGTCTCGTCGAGGATGCGGGTGACCGCGGGCATGAAGCCCAGGTCGGCCATGTGGTCCGCCTCGTCGAGCACGGTGACCTGGACGCCGGACAGCGTGCAGGCCCGCCGCTCGAGCAGGTCGATGAGCCGGCCTGGCGTGGCCACGACCACATCGGCGGAGCGCACGAGGGCCACCTGCCTGCTGATCGACACCCCGCCGTAGACCGTGGTGATGCTGACGCCGACGCTGCGGCCCAGCGGCTCGAGCGCGTCGGCGACCTGCTGGGCGAGCTCGCGGGTCGGGACCAGGATCAGGCCGCGGGGGGCCCGCTCGCGACGCGGGCCCGTGCCGCCCGCGAGCCTGGTCAGCAGCGGAAGGCCGAAGGCCAGCGTCTTGCCCGACCCGGTCTGGGCGCGGCCGAGCACGTCGCGGCCGGCCAGCGCATCGGGAAGCGCCCGGGCCTGGATCGCGAACGGCTCGTGGATGTCACGCGCCGCCAGCGCGCGGACCAGGCGGTCGTCCAGGCCCAGCTCGGCGAACGTGGCCGCCGTCGGCTGCGGTGCCGCGGCGGCGGCGTCCAGGGCGAGATCAAGCTCGGAATGCGGTTCAACGCGCCGCGCGCGGGGTGGCTGGGGGTGCCGTGCCGCGGCCGGGCCGCGGCGAGTGGCGGTGCGCTCGGCGCCTCGACCGTAACGGTCGGACGACGCGCGCGGACGCCTGGAACTGTGGGGCATGCAGAAAACTCCATCGGTGGTTCGGGGGTCGCATGCTCGACAGACGTTAACGACAACGGCGAACGGCTTACTGAGCCGAACTGCTCACACAGCGACCGGCGGGCTGCTCGCCCGCGGAGCGGCGGCGAAGATCGCCACACTGACTGCAAGGCTATCAGCAGGGTGTTGTATTCCCGTGCGGTACCCCGGAGAGCAGAGTAGTCCGGTCAAGCGAACAGCGCGGCATCGCGCAGTCCGGCCAGCTCACGTGCTGCGTCGGCCGCGTCGTCGGCGAGCACGGTGACCAGCAGCGTGTGCTCATCGACCCGCTGAGCGGCGGCCGCCGGACCGGCGACGACGGTCCGGGCCGCGACCGCCGGACCGGCGATCAGCGCGCAGGCCAGCACCCGGTGCCCGCTGGTCAGCCCGGGATCCAGCTCGACGAACTGCCGCAGTACCGGCCGCCCGGCCCGGGTCACATCCCAGCGCACGGTGGCCCGCCCCGGCCCCTCCCCGGTCCGGCCGAGCACGATCAGCTCATGCCACTCCACCGCCGCGTCCGCGCTCAGCACGAGCTCCAGCCGCACGTCCACCTGGCTGCCCGCGCAGACGATCAGCGCCCCCGGGTCTGCCACCAGGGCGGCCCCCTCGGCCAGCTCGGCGTAGACCGACAGCGACGCGGCCGCGCAGCTGCCCCGGCCCTGGGCCAGGCTGGCCCCGGTCGCCCGCAGGACGGCCCGAGCGCCCGTGCGCAGGCGCAATTCGAGCGACAGGTCATCCCCGGCCAGGGGGCCGGCCGCCGTGCCGACCAGGCGCAGCTCGCACCAGTCGCGGGCATCGCCGTGCACCTGCCGCAGCGTCAGCGGCGGTGCGCAGGCCAGCTCGCCCAGCACGCCGCCGGGCTCGATGACCGCGGTCGTCCGCGCGATCACGCGAGCGTCCAGGCGGTCACGGGGGTCCGGGCGGTCACGGTCGTCCGGGCGATCACGGGAGTGCGACGGCGGAGCGGACCGACCGCACCCAGGTTGCGACCTCGGTCGCGGCCGGGTCGGCGACCAGCGAGGTGAACACGGTGGGCCGGCCGCCACGGACCGCGGCCGCGTCCCGCGCCATCACCGCCAGGTCCGCTCCGACCAGCGGGGCGAGGTCGGTCTTGTTGATGACGAGCAGGTCCGAGCGGGTGACGCCGGGGCCGCCCTTGCGCGGCACCTTGTCCCCGCCGGCTACGTCGATGACGAAAATCTGCCGGTGCACGAGGCCGTAGGAGAACGTCGCGGTCAGGTTGTCGCCGCCGCTCTCGACCAGGATCAGCTCCAGCCCCGGGTGGTCGGCCTCCAGCTGCTCGACGGCGTCCAGGTTGGCGCTGATATCGTCCCGGATCGCCGTGTGCGGGCAGGCGCCGGTCTGCACGGCCCGGATCCGGGCGTCCGGCAGCACCCCCGCCCGGCGCAGGAAGTCCGCGTCCTCGGTGGTGTAGATGTCGTTGGTCACCACGCCCATGGTCAGCTCGCCGGACAGGGCCCGGCACAGCGCGGCGACCAGCGCCGTCTTGCCGCTGCCGACCGGGCCGCCGATGCCGATCCGGGGCACCCGGGCCCCGGCCGGACCCCCGGCCACCGGATCAACAGCGTGCACGTGATCATGAGGCAAACAGACGCACCTCCGCGGTGAGATGGAAGTCGGCCAGCAGGTCCAGCGCCGGCGCTGCGCCGGCCGGCAGCGACGACGGCGGCCCGGCCGAGGCCCGCGCCGCGTCGGCCGCGCACGAGTCGATTGCGGGCGCCAGCCGGGCCAGCATGCCCTGCACGGCGAACGGGTCCAGGCCGAGCAGCCGCACCGCCGCGCTGGCCGGCCCGGCGCACGCCGCCAGCGCCGCGGCCCGCGCGGCCAGGTCCGGCCCGCCGCCGGCCAGGCCGACCGCGGCCCCCAGGACCAGCGGGTGATGCGGCGCAGGTCCCGGGCACCGGCCGAACGCCGTCACCAGGTCCGCCTCCGGTTTCACCGAACGGAGCAGCCTTACCAGCCCCCGGCCCAGCTGACGCGACGCCGTGCGCATCGCCTCGGACGGCGTCCGCGCCTCGAACTCCGCGTCGAGTACTCCCCATTGACGCTGGGCCGATTGCTGCTGGGACCGGCTGTCCGCGGCACGCACCACGGACCGTTCGGGCGTATCGGATTGAAGCCGGGCCGAGGCGGCGGCGAACGTCGCGCAGACTCGTGCCGAAGTCCGGAGCCTGGCCCGGCAGAAGTCCTCCAGGTCGGTCAGCCCGGTAACCAGTCCGGTGCCGACCGCGGCCTCCATCCCGCCGGAGTGGTGGTGCGCGCCGGCCGGAGCCCGGGAGTCGAGCAGCAGGAGCAGGAGCGTGTTCATGGCTCAGAACAGGAAGTAGCGCTGGGCCATGGGGAGCTCGGCGGCGGGTTCGGGCTCGATGAGCTCGCCGTCGACCCGGACCGCGAACGTCTCGGGGTCGACGTCGATAACGGGCAGCGCGTCGTTCTCCGGCAGGCTGGCCTTGGACAGGCCGGACACGTCCCGGGTCGGCACCAGCGGCCGCTCGCTGGCCCAGCGCTCGGCCAGGCCCGCCTCCAGCGCGGCGGGCGACACGAAGTGCAGGCCGAGCCGGGCCGGCATCGCGCCGAACGCGCCGAACATCGGCCGCGGCAACTGCGGCTGCGGGGTCGGGATCGAGGCGTTGGCGTCGCCCATGGCGGCCCACGCGATCACCCCGGCCTTGAGCACCACGTGCGGCCGGACGCCGAAGAAGGCCGGCTCCCACAGCACCAGGTCGGCCAGCTTGCCCGCCTCGACCGATCCGATCTCGCCGTCCAGCCCGTGGGTAATCGCGGGGCCGATGGTGTACTTGGCCACGTACCGCCGGGCCCGCCGGTTGTCGGCCGCTCCGTCGCCCGGCAGCGCGCCGCGGCGTCGTTTCATCACGTGAGCGGTCTGCCAGGTCCGGATGATGGTCTCGCCGATCCGGCCCATGGCCTGGGAGTCCGAGCCGATCATCGAGATCGCGCCCAGGTCGTGCAGCACGTCCTCGGCCGCCATCGTGGTGGGCCTGATCCGCGACTCGGCGAAGGCCAGGTCCTCGGGGATCGAGGAGTTCAGGTGGTGGCACACCATGAGCATGTCGAGGTGCTCGTCCAGGGTGTTGCGGGTGTACGGCCGGGTCGGGTTGGTCGAGGACGGCAGCACGTTCGGGTGTGCGGCGACCTTGATGATGTCCGGCGCGTGCCCGCCGCCCGCGCCCTCGGTGTGGTAAGTGTGGATCGGCCGGCCGCCGATCGCCTCGAGCGTCGACTCCAGGTAGCCGGCCTCGTTGAGGGTGTCGGTGTGGATGGCCACCTGTACCCCGGCGGCCTGGGCCACGGTCAGGCACGCGTCGATGGCCGCGGGCGTCGAGCCCCAGTCCTCGTGCAGCTTGAAGCCGGACGCACCGGCCCGCAGCTGCTCCCAGAGGGCTTCGGCGCTGACGGTGTTGCCCTTGCCGAGCAGCACGACGTTGACCGGCCACTGCGTGGTGGCGGCCAGCATCATGTCCAGCCAGAACGCGCCGGGCGTGACCGTGGTCGCCTTGGTGCCCTCGGCCGGGCCGGTGCCGCCGCCGATGAGCGTGGTCATCCCGGCCGCGAGTGCGACCGGGATCTGCTGCGGGGCGATCAGGTGCACGTGGCTGTCGATGCCGCCGGCGGTGAGGATCAGGCCGTTGCCGGCCAGGATCTCCGTCGACGGGCCGATGACCAGCTCCGGGGTGACGCCATCCATGGTGTCCGGGTTGCCGGCCTTGCCCAGGGCCACGATCCGCCCGTCGCGCACGCCGACGTCGGCCTTGATCACGCCCCAGTGGTCGAGCACCACGACCCCGGTGATGACCAGGTCCGGGGTGCCCTCGGCCCGGGTGGCGACCGACTGGCCCATGGACTCGCGGATGACCTTGCCGCCGCCGAAGATCGCCTCTTCCCCGGCGAGCGGGCCCGGTCCGCCGCAGCGATCCTCGGTGACCTCGATCAGCAGGTCGGTGTCGGCCAGCCGAACCCGGTCCCCGGTGGTCGGCCCGTACAGGGCCGCGTACCGGGCCCGGGAGATCTCAGTGCCGCCCCCCTGCTCAGCCATCGAGCGGCCCAGCGGACTCGGGCCGCAGGCCGGGCACGACCCGTGCCCCGGCTAGCGCGACCAGCGTCACCGTCCGGGACACGCCGGGCTCGAACCGGACCGACGTGCCGGCCGGGATGTCCAGCCGGTAGCCGCGGGCCGTGGCGCGGTCGAACGCCAGCGCCGGGTTGGCCGCGGCGAAGTGATAGTGCGAGCCGACCTGGATGGGCCGGTCCCCGGAGTTCTCGACGGTCAGCTCGACCCGGTCTCGGCCGGGAGCGAGCTCGATCGTGCCGTCCGGGGTGAGGATCTCGCCGGGAATCACGGATGCCGCTCCTTTCACCTGATCGGTTGGTGCAGCGTGACCAGCTTGGTGCCGTCCGGGAAGGTCGCCTCGACCTGGACCGAGTCCAGCATCTCGGGCACGCCCTCCATGACGTCGGGGCGGCGCAGCACCTCGCGGCCCGCCGACATCAGCTCGGCCACCGTCCGCCCGTCGCGCGCGCCCTCGAGCACGAACGAGGTCAGGATCGCGACCGCTTCCGGGTGGTTCAGTTTCAGCCCCCGGCCCCGGCGGCGTTCGGCCACGTCGGCAGCCAGCGTCATGAGCAGCCGCTCCTGCTCGCGTTCGGTCAACCGCATCCCCGCACCATATGACGGCGGTGTTTCGCCGGTGTGAACTCCCGGCCGCGTGCCCGGTGCGGGGAGACGCGCCGAATGGGGCTCGTGGCCCACAGGCCTCGTACTACGGGGCCGGGGTGCCACATGCCCGGGATCGCGGTGCATCATGGCGCCGCCAGGTTCGCCTCCGCGCGCCTCGCCCGGGGGCCAGGCGCGCCCGGAGACCCCAGCCGCCCCCCAGCCGCCCCGCAGCCCCACCCCGGCCAGGCCGGCAGCGGCACCAATGTTCCATCGCTGCCGCCCTGACGACACCGATGTTCCATCGGTGCTGCCGGGCCACGGGGGCCGGGGACACGCGGGCACCATCTGCTGGGACGCATGATCCCTCGCCAGAGGACGGCAACCTATCCGGAAGACCTGATGCGACGGCGCCATCGACCCCGATAACCAGGCCGCGGCACGCAGGAAGTGCTGGAGGACCGAGGTGAACTCAGCGGGCACCTCCAGCCACGGCACGTGCCCCGCGTCCGGGAAGATGACCCGTGTCACGCGGGGGAGGGCCTGTTCCAGTGAGTCGACCGCCCATCGCGGGCGTAGGTCGGCCGCCCCGTCGATGATCAGCACCGGGACGCTGAGCGCCTGGCAGGCCGTGAAGAGATCGGCCTCGCGCCAGGTCCGCTGCAGCTCGCCCCAGATCTCCCGGTGACACTCCCAGTTGACCCCGAACCACGGCGTGGCCATCTCCTCCGCGTGCCGCACCGCGTCCGCCCCGGTGAACTCGGCCGACCACTGCAGGACAGCCAGCTCCCGGTCCTCGGTCTCGCTGCGGTCCCGCCCGCGCAACTCGCTGCGGCGGGCCGCGGACGGAGCAAGCCGTTCGGCGATGGCGCGCTGGAACGGCTCCTGCCAGGCCCAGCCCAGCCCGGTGCCGGACACGTAGATCAGCGCGCTGAGCCGGTCCGGGTGGTCCAGGGCGTACCGCAGGGCCAGGGTGGCGCCCCACGAGTGCCCCAGCACCGCGACCCGGTCCACACCCAGGGCGCCGCGCACGGCGTCCAGGTCAGCCACCGACCGGGCCACCGAATAAGGCCCGCGCCGCTCCGACCGCCCGCACCCGCGCTGGTCCCAGCGGACCACCCGCACATCCCCGGCCAGCGAGCCAGCCAGCGAACCGAACATGTCCCATAGTCCCGGACCGCCGTGGCACAGGATCAGGGGGGCGCCGCCGCCGGTCTCGGCCGTCCACAGCCGGCAGCCGTCCTCGGCCCGGGTCACCTTTCCAGTATGGCCTGGAGTACCTTGGCCCAGGTAAGCACGCAAGGCTCCGAGCCGATGACGATGAGGAGAGCCGATGCCAACCCGTACCGCACGCACCGCCTGGACCGGGACCTTCGAGCAGGGCAAGGGCCTGGTCGAGCTGACGAGCTCCAAGCTCGCCACCTATGAGGTGTCGTTCCCCCGGCGGGCCGCCGACGAGGCAGGCGGCTACACCAGTCCCGAGGAGCTCATCGCCGCGGCCCACTCCGCGTGCTACGCGATGGCGCTGTCCGCGGGGATCGGCCAGGCGGGCGGCACGCCGCAGGCCCTTGACGTGCAGGCCGACGTGACGCTCGGGCCCGACCCGGCGGGCGGGGTCCGGCTGACCGGCATCAAGCTCACCGTCCGCGGTGAGGTCGACGGCCTGGACGACGCCCAGTTCGCCAAGGTGGCGCAGGACGCGAAGGCCGGCTGCCCGGTCAGCAAGGCGCTCACCGGGGTGGACATCACCCTCGACGCCGCGCTCGAGCACTAACCGCCCGGTCACGCCGCCCGCGGCGTCACGCCGCCCGCGAGCCGACGCTGTCCAGCCCGGCCAGCGCCTCGGCCGAGGTCCGGTAGGACAGGTCCAGCACGGCCTGCCTGCGCCGCGGGTCCATGGGATTGATGCCCATCGCGGCCAGGTCCCGCGGGCCCGGCGTCAGCACGGTCACCTGCTTGCCCCGCGCGGCCAGCGCCTTGGCCTGCCGGATCACGACGTGGGTGAGGACCTGCCGGAGCCCGCGCTCCATCCGCAGGTGCGGCTGGAGCGGATGGTCGGTCTCGGTGCTGGCCAGCGGCGCGAGCACGTAGACCTCCTCCACGTCTATGCTGCCGAGCGCGTCCAGCGAGGTCATAGAGCGGACGCCACCGTCGACGTAGCGCCGGCCGCCGATGACGGCCGGCTCGTACCAGCCGGGAATGGAGCAGGAGGCGACCACGGCCTCCGGCAGCGCCGCGGGCGGGGCGCCGTCCCGCCCGAACAGCACGCGCTGCCCGGTGTCGTAGTCCACCGCCGAGATCCAGGTCGGCTGGTCAACCCAGCCGGATCCGGCAGCGCGCCGCTGCAACCCGGTGATCAGGGACCGCAGCGCCGTGTGCCGGGCGCGGCCGTACGGCAGCCAGGCGCTGGCCGCCACCCAGGGCGGCACCCGGTGCGGGGTGAGCAGGGCCGCGCGGGCCAGCGGCACCGAGCCGAAGCGCATCCGGGGCAGCGGCGGCAGCGGGCCGTCCTGGGCGGCCAGCGCGACCGATTCGGTCAGCAGGCCGGTGGCCTGCCCGCGCTGCCAGGCCGCGATCTCCTCGAACGGCGCCCGGCAGCGCAGCGCGGCGGCCAGCACGCTGCCCGCGCTGGTCCCGACCACGAGGTCGACGTCGCCGGGCGGACACGGCAGCCGGTCGGCCAGGCACGCCAGAGCGCCGGTCATCCAGGCCGCGCCGAGGACGCCGCCCGCCCCGAGCACCAAGGCGATACGGCGGGAGCGGTGCCGCGCCCGGTCCGGACCGAACACCACTGCAGCCACGGCCACCTCCGCAACCATTCACGCCGCCGCCAGCTGCGCGTTAGCTGCGCGTCATGATCACCTACTAGCCACTGTACGTCCGGTCAAACCCCAGGTCAGCGATTGAACGCCAACCTGTGGTCAATACGTGATAAGCGTGGTAAATCTCGCCCGCCTGGACCGGTACGCCCGCCGGGACCGTCCAGCGAAATCGGATCAGCGGACCAGCGCCGGCACAGGAAAGCTGGTCCACAATGGGAGCATGACGAACCAGCCCGGTACCGGAAGCTTCGGAACGGCACCGCAGGCCGTGACCGGCGGTCATCGCCGCCGGGCGGCCGAGATCGATGTGGACGAGGCCAGGAAGGCGTTTTTCCTGATGGTCGGGTTCATCGCGCTGATCTGGATCCTGCAGGTCGGGAACTGGGCCGACCACTACCACCTCGACGGCACCTACGGCATCCTGCCGCGCAGCCTCGGGCACCTGGGCGACATCTTCATCGCCCCGTTCCTGCACGTCTCCTGGGACCACATCGAGGGCAATTCCGGGCCGCTGTTCGTGTTCGGCCTGCTCGCCGCCTACCGCGGCGTGGTCAGGTTCCTCGGCGTGACCCTGCTGGTGGCCATCACCAGCGGGCTGGCCGTCTGGCTGTTCCAGAGCGGCAACGAGGTCACCGTGGGGGCCAGCGGCCTGATCTTCGGCTACTTCGGCTACGTCCTGGCCCGCGGGCTGATCGACCGGAACCTGATCGACGCGCTGGCCGCCGTGGTCATGGGCCTGTCCTACGCCTACATCCTGAGCGTGGCCATCCCCGGTACTCCGGGCGTCAGCTGGATCGACCACCTCGGCGGCCTGGTCGGCGGGCTGGCCGCGGGCTGGATCTTCCGCACCCGGCGCGGCCTGCCCGGCCGCGGCCAGCCCAGCAAGGTCAAGCCGCCCCGCGCCTCCGGCCGGACCACGAGCAGCAACCGGACCACGACCGGCAAGGAGATCGAGGTCGGCCGGGGCCATCCGCGGGCCGACCTGCACAAGGAACTAGGCGAACTGGGCCTGTAGGCCGCCATGCCGAATGAGCAGTGGCGGCAGTGGGTCGTCTACCAGGTGTACCCGCGCAGCTTCGCCGACTCGAACGGGGACGGCGTCGGCGACCTGCGCGGCGTGCTGGCCCACCTGGACTACCTGCAGCGCCTGGGCGTGGACGTGGTCTGGCTGTCCCCGGTCTACCGGTCGCCGATGGACGACAACGGCTACGACATCAGCGACTAC
>Ga0302232_10002998_pt1 | contig 11470 bp, 8 predicted proteins | sample II_Palsa_N2_3_FD_193575 | JGI IMG/M metagenome (GOLD analysis project Ga0302232, IMG submission 193575) | Peat permafrost microbial communities from Stordalen Mire near Abisko, Sweden - II_Palsa_N2_3 | ecosystem: Environmental > Terrestrial > Soil > Palsa > Peat permafrost | place: Sweden...
CGCTCTGCAACCGCCGCCGCGGCGCGGTGTGGCTGAACGAGAGCGGCGATCCGGCGCTGGACGCCGCCTATGTCGAGCACAACGGCGTTTTGCGGGCGCGCGGGGCGGAGGCGCTGCTGCCGGCCTGCCTGCACGCGCTGCTGGGCACATCCTGGCGCGGCCGACGGCTGCGCCTGTCGGGCGTGGACGCGGCGCATGGTTCCGCCGCCCGGGCCGCCGGTGCGGTGCGGCTGCTGCGCCAAAGTGCCGCGCCGTGGATCGACTTTTCCGCACTCGGCACGCGGGATTTTCTGGCCGGCCTCAGCGCCAACACCCGCTACCAGCTGCGCCGCTCCGACCGCGCCTATGCCGCCGCCGGCCCGGTCCGGGTGGACCGCGCCGCCACGCTCGCCGAAGCCGAAGAATTTCTCGACGCGCTGGCGGCGCTGCACCAAGCCACCTGGACGGCGCGCGGCAGCCCGGGGGCGTTCGCCAACCCGTCTTTCCGGGTCTTCCACCGCGCTTTGCTGGCTCGCGCCCTGCCGCGCGGCGAGGCGGAGCTGCTGCGGGTTGCCGCGGGCGGGACGGTGATCGGCTACCTCTACAATTTCCGCCATCGCGGCCGCGTGCTGGCCTATCAGTCCGGCTTCGACTACGCCGCTGCCGGCCTGCACCAGAAACCCGGCCTGACCTGCCACCACGCCGCCATCACGCTGGCCCGCCGCGAGGGCGCCGTGGCCTACGATTTTTTAGCCGGCGGCGACCGCTACAAGACCAGTTTTGCCAACGCGACGACCGCGCTGTTCTGGCTGGACGTGGCACCGCGCTGGTCGCCACTCGGGGTTGTGTACCGGGTCAGGCAGGGGTTATCCGCAGATAGAGAAGGCAAGAATTTTATCCACAGATGACACAGATAAGAACAGAAACGACGATTTCTTATAAATAAATTAATCTTTCTTATCTGCGCCCATCTGCGGATCACTCTTCTCTTATCTGTGTCATCTGTGGATAACTATTCTTCGGGTCAGCGACGGCGGCGCCAGCCCAACGTGGCCAGCCCCACGCCGAACACCGCCAGCGTCGCCGGTTCGGGGACCGTGGTTCCGTAATAGTAGACGTACGAGAGGGTTAAGCTCCCGAAGGTGTCAAACGTCCCTTCGAAGTCGGCGTCGGAATCGGCGCCGACGGTTTCCAGCGTCTCGGACCACAGCGAGGCGCCGGTCGGCGGCAGCAGGGCGATCAGCGCGCCGTGCGGGGCGACCGCCTCGAACGCCGGCAGGTCGGCGAGCCCTTAGCTGACCGGGGCGGCGCCGGGCATGTCCCCAGGCATGTCCAGCGTGAACGAGAACGCGGTGATGTCGGCCAGCGTCACTTCCGCCGGATCGCCCGCCAGGGTGAAGCTGCCGGTGCCGGTCGCGGTGGTGAACCCCGACCCGCCGAAATCGCCTGCGCCCGTGTAGCTGATATCGACCGTTGTCGCCTGCGCCGGCGTGGCCAGCACCAGCGTTCCGGCGACCAGCATGGTCGGGATCAGCGCGGCATGTCGTCGAATTTGCATAACGGAATGATCTATGCCCGATAACTTCCGCGGCCGCCAGCGCTCACGCGGCGAAATCGGCGCCGCGCGGGGTTGCGTACTGGGTCGGGCAAGGGTTATCCGCAGATGACGCAGATAAGGTTTTTATCCACAGATACAGATGATGCAGATCAGAACAGAAAAGACGATTTCTCATAAAGGAATCAATCTTTCTTATCTTCGTCCATCTGCGTCATCTGCGGATCACGATGGTTGCTAAGCCAGATGCCCCGCATAGACCCGGTCCATCCGGTCCCAGGCGAAGTCGGACAGCAGCCGCTCCAGCCGCGGCAACGTCTTGGCCAGGTTGTTGTAATGGCGGAACCGCGACAGCCGGCCCGCGCCGGCGACGCGTGGCTGGCCGGGGTCGATCTCCCACGGGTGGGTGTAGAACAGGCCGGCACCCTGGGCCGCGTTGGCGCGGCGCAGCAGGAAGCGGAACAGCGGATACGGCAGCAGCCGGAAATAGCCGCCGCCCGAGCACGGCAGATTTTTCGACAGCACCCGCAGCGTCGTCATCGGGAATTCCCACAGGCCCGAACCGGCATCGCGATACGGCACCCGCGAGGCGTCCGGCGACCCGTACAAATCGTGCTGCACCGGATAGACCGAGGAGCTGTAGCGATGCCCGGTCTCGGCCAGGATGGAAAGCGCCCACGGCGTCTTCGGCCCGATCGAGAAGGTCGGCGCCCGATACCCCGTGACCGAAACCCCGCCGGCATCCTCCAAGAGGCCTTTGGCGCGAAAAATGTCGGCACGGAATGCCTCGGGGGTCAGCCCGTCGACGCGCTGGTGCCCAAAACCGTGGCTGGCCAGTTCGTGCCCGGCGGCGACGATGCGGCGCACCAGCGCCGGGTGCCGCTCCGCCACCCAGCCGAGGGTGAAGAACGTGCCGGCCACACCGGCGCGGCCGCACAGCTCCAGCAGCCGCTCGGTGTTCTGCTCCACCCGCCGCGGCAGGTCGTCCCAGGTCGAGCGGGGGATCACGTCGGCAAACGCCTGGACGTGGAAAAAATCCTCCACGTCCACGGTCAGCGCGTTGGCCTGCCGCGTCACCGCTGCCCGGCGCCGTAGACGCTGAGCGCGTCGAGCAGCCGCTGGAACACCCGGTCGCGCCGTGCCACCCGCGATTCCAGCGCGTCCAGCCGCGTCCGCAATTCGGCGACCGCCGCGGTGTCGTTGTGCAACTCGGCCTGCAGGTCGGCGTGCAGGGCGCTGCTGATGCCGGCGAAGTCGGGACGCACCAGCTCCGGCACCGGCGCCGGCCGGCCGCCCTCCAGGTCCTGCGCCAGTTCCTCGGCCGTGGTCTCCACCATCGTCGCGGTGATGTCGTCGGTTTCCTCCAGCGCCCCGTACAGCAGCACGCGCGAGCACAGCCGGTTGATCCGCCGCGGCAGCCCGCCCGAATGGGCAAACACCGTGCCGAACGCGGCATCGTCCCAGCGCGGCCGGCCGTGCCAGCCGGCGGTGCCGAGCCGGTGCAGGATGTAGGCGCGCGTCTCCTCGCGGGTCAGCGGCCCGAGATGGTAGGAGGCGAGCACGCGCTGGCGGAGCTGGTCGAGGTCGGGGCTGGCCAGCATGCGGCGGAACTGCGGCTGGCCGAGCAGGATGGTCTGCAGGCTGGCGCGGCCGCCCTCGGTGATGTTGGAGAGCATGCGCAGCTCCTCCAGCGCCGGGAGCGCCAGGTTCTGCACCTCGTCGACGATCAGCAGGCAGCGCCGGCCGGACAGCCGGTGGTCGCTCAGCACCTCCTCGAAGCGCAGCAGCAGCGTCGACTTGGTCGCATCCGGCGCGTCGATGCCGTAGCCGGCCATGGCCAGGCGGAACAGGTCGTCGCCGGAGACCTGCGTGGTGTTGATGCGCGCGACCGCATAGGTCTCGCGGTTGAGCTGGCCGAGCACATGCTCGATCAGCGTGGTCTTGCCGGCGCCGACTTCGCCGGTGACGACGATGAACCCCTCGCCCTGCGCGAGGCCGAAGGTCAGGTGCGCGACCGCCCGGGCATGCGCGCGGCTCTCGAAGTAGAACCGGCTGTCCGGGGTGAGCTGGAAGGGCGCGCCGCTGAGGTCGTAATACGCTTCGTACATCTCTCGATCTTCAGGCCGCGGCGGCCGCTACCAGAGTGGGGTCGTCAGCCAGGGTCGTCAAAACGTCTTGCGCAGTCCCAATATCACAAGGTTGGCGGTCACGCCGGGCAGACCGCCGCTGTAGTCGTTGCTGGTGTAGCTGTACTGCAGCGAGCCCGTCAGCGTCCGCGTCATCTGCCAGTTCAGCCCGGCGGTGGCCGCGATCAGCGTGGCGTTCTGGATCTGCTTGCCGGTCGCGGTCAGCACGCCGTTGGTCAGGATCAGCGGCGTGGCGTTGTTCAGCACGCCGTATTGCACCGAGGCGTTGAGGTTCACCACCTGGCTCAGGTCGTGCTCCCAGGACAGCGTGCCGTAGGTGCCGGTGGTGGCGGCGAGGCCTTCGCTGAACGAGAGGTTGCCGGCCGAGGCGATCACGGTCTGGCCGGCATTGCCGACCGGCGTCTGCGTCTGCTGCTGCACCGAGAGCTGGAAGCTGTCGCGCGGCCGCAGCCAGGAGACGCTGACCGACAGGTTCTTCGACTGGTAGACGGTGTTGTTGAAGCCGAAGAAATTGTCGGTCGGCAGCAGCGCCGCCCCGGTCACGCTGTTGATCGGGTGGCCGAACGCGTCGAACGACGCACTGGCGAGCACGTTGTTCAGCGTCTGCGTCGCGGTGGAAACGCCGGCCGAATACGTCGCGAACAGCCGGATGCTCGCGGTCGGCGCGTAGCTGGCGTTCACCGCCGCGGCGGTGGCACCGTCCTGGTGGCCGTAGGTGACGGTGATCGAGCTGTCCGGGTTGGGGGTCAGCTCGAAGCCCGCGCTCCAGGTGGCGTCGTCGTAATGTGGCGCGCCGGGGCCGGTGTAGCGGATGTCCTCCCAGCCGATGCTGGCCAGCGCGATGATGTCGCGGGTGATCGCGTAGCCGGCCTGGTAGCTGGCCACTGTCTGGCTGGCGTTCTGCAGCGCGCCGGTGCCGGTGTCCTGGGTGGTCGAGGCCGACAGCGTGTTGGACAGGCGGCCGAACTTGTCGCCCGACTTGAAGGTGAAGAACGCTTCCTTGGTGCTCAGCTCCTGGGCAGGAGTGCCGCCGGTGACCGCGCCCGCCGTGGTTTCGCTCGCCGTCACGCCGACCTGCCCGGTGCCCCAGTCGCCGAAGCGATGCGTCACGTACGGCTGGATCGAGAAATTATAGGTCTGCAGCTCGTTCTGCGGGGACAGCGCAACCGTGCCGGTGGGAGCGGTGACGGCGCTGGCCGACTGCACGGAGGCGAAGCCGGTCGTCCTGATATAGAACTCGTCGGGCGAGACCGCGAGCAGCGCATCGGCGCCGAGGTTCTGGCCGATCTGGTTCTGCGACCCCTGTGGCGTGTAGATCGAGACGTTCGGCGAATAGTACAGGTCCGCCTGCAACCGCGCGGTGCTGCCGTTGATCGAGATCGACGGCGCAACCACGGTGATCAGGCTGGCCTGGCGGTTGGTCCCGGTCTGGAACGTGTTGTCGGTCCACTCCTCCTGCAGCGAGATCCCGGGCGTGATCGTCCAGGCTGGCGCCGTGGTCGCACCGGCCGGCGGCTGGTTGGTGCCGGTGGGCAGCACGCCTTCGATCTGCGCCCGCAGGCTGCCGGGCAACGCATCGTTGCCGGCCGGCGCTGCGGCAGCCGCCGCCCCTCCGCCACCGCCGCCACCGCCGCCGCCCGCCGCCGTACCGGTATCGCCGCCGCCCGGGGCGACCTGGGCGCGCGCGATCACGGCGAGGCTGCAGCCGGCGGCGACCAGCATCGCGGTGCGGCAGATGCGGCCGCGCGAACTGGGGCGCGGCGGCAGCGCCACCGCCCAGTGCGGCGGGGCCACGGCCAGCCGCGCCGCGGCCGGGCACTGCCACGGGCGATGGCCGGACGGCCGGGACCCGGAAAGTCGCGGTCCTGAGGGATGGGCGGGCATCTGCATGCCGGCTTAGCGCAGCTCCGGCCGGGGCCGGCGCTCACCTGGCCCGCGTTTGCCAGGCCCGCGTTTGCCAGGCCCGCGTTTGCCAGGCATAGGCTCGCCCGGCCCTGGCCGGTGCCGTTGTTTGCCCGACCGGTCGTGGCACGCCGTCATGGCGGATCCCTAGGATGGGTAACCGAAGTAGTAGTACGACCCGAACGAGTGCCGGTGCGTCAGCCGCACCTTGTTGAGCACAAGAATGAGATTCGGGCACGCTTTTACCAGTTCGAGCGAGGCGCCGAGTTCGGCGCGCTGGGTGCGCCCGGCCTCCACCACCATGATCACCTGATCGACCAGCGGTGCCAGCGTGCTCGGGTCGGAGGTGGACAGGCACGGCGCGGTGTCGAGGATGATCACATGATGGGTGAAGCGGCGGCGGATGCGCTCGATCGCGGTGGCGAGCGCGCGGGTCACGCCGGCATCGGCGGCGCCGGCACTGGCGATGCCGAGCGGCATCACCTGGAACCCCTCGACCGCGGTGCGCACCAGCAGGTCTTCGGCGCGCAGCTCCGGCTGGTCGACGAGGTCGAGCAGCCCCGGCCGGTCGCGCAGGCCGAGCAGCGTCGACAGCGAGCGCGGCTTGGCGTCCACGTCCACCAGCAGCACGTCCGACAGCCCGTTCTGCGCCACGCTGACGGCGAGGTTGAGGGCGGAGAAGCTTTTGCCCTCGCCGGGGCGGGCGGAGGTGACCATCACCAGGTTGGCGGCGCCGGGGCCGGTGCGGTTGGCGGTGCGCAGCGAGCGCAGGATGCGCCCGACGGTGATGCGGTACTCCTCGGTGACGCGGCTGCGCACGCCGGCCAGCGCCAGGCCGCCGCGCTTGAGGGCGGCCATGTCGAGGAACGGCGCGCCCGCCGGCAGCTCCGGCGCGCCCGGCGGCGGGCGGACGCCGGGGCGTGCCTCCGATCGCGTCTCGGGCCGCGACATGGCCGGCTCGGCAAGCGGCGGCAGCGGGGCGTCGGGCGGGACGTCGCCGGGAATGAAATCGGCGACGAAATCCGGCTCCATCTCGCCGGCATCGTGGGTGCCGATATCGTGGGCGCCAGTGTCGTTGGCGATCGGCGGCGGGCCGCCCGCCGGCAGGGCAGGCGGGCGGGCGGCATCCACAGCGGCGGCGGCCCGGCCGGGATCGGGTGGCGCGAGGCCGGCGGTGCCGCGCAGGCGCGCGGCGACGCGCTCGACCAGGTGGGCGGGGCGATCGGCCATCGTCAGGCGATGCCTGCGTGCGCCATCTTGAGCACGAGCCCGCCCCAGACGGCACACAGCAACAGCACGGCGAAGGCGAAGCTGCCGATGCTGAGCAGCCGCCGGTGCAGCGGCACGGCGGCGGCGATCAGCGAGATCGAGCCGGCCACCGGCAGGTCGAGCTTGCGCAGCTCGTCGACCGTCTGGAACGAGCTGTCGAACTGCAGCAGCATCAGCGCGAAGCCGACGCCGCCGGCGAGGCCGAGCGCCAGCACCGCGGTGTCCATCAGCGAGCGCTTGGGTGCCACCGGGTTCTGCGGCACCTGCGGCGGGTCCACGACTTCGAGCTTGACCTTCTCGGCCTCGGTGTCGGCGGCCGAGGCGATGCGCATCTCCTCGCGCCGCGACAGCAGCTCCTCGTGGTTCTTGCGCAGCACCTCGTAGTCGCGGCTGAGGTCGGCATATTCGGCCATCAGCCCGGGCACGCCGCGGGCGATCGCCTCCAGCTTGTCGCGGTCCTTGATCTGGTCGCCGATCTGGCGCTGCAGCGTGGCGATCAGGCTGTCGGCCTCGAACATCTGCAGCTTGAGCTGCTCGTGCACCGGGTTGGGGATGCCGCGCAGGCGGGTGCCGCCGACGACGGCGGTGCGCGGCGGCGCGCCGCCGGTGGCGTCGCCGCCGACCGCGCCGGACTTGATCTGCGCCACCAGTTGCTTGGCGGCGATCACGTCGGGGTGGTTTTCGGTGTATTTCAGCCGCAGTTCGGCCAGCCGCCGCTCGGCGTCGATCAGCAGCGGGTTGCCGCCGGCCACCGGCGCGCCGTTGGCGTCGACGTCGCCCGGGTCCAGCATCTCCGGCGTCGCGTCCAGCTGCTGCTTGACCAGGTCGCGGTGCTGCTGCGCGTCCTTCAGCCGCTCCTGCAGCGCCGCGAGCGTGTTGCGTGCCATCTCCAGGTGCGAGAGGCCGCCGTTCGCGTCCTGCGGCAGCAGGTCCATGTACTTGATGCGGAACTCCGCCCGCTTGGCTTCCGAGAGGCGCAGCTTCTGCTCGTACTGGGTGATCTGCTGCTCCAGGAACTGCCGCGCGTTCTCCATGTCGGTGCGGCTGGTGCCGGTCTTGCTCTCGATGAAGATGGTCAACATGGTCTGCACCACGTCGTAGGCGAGCTTGGGGCTGGTGGAGCGGTAGGTGATGGTGAACAGGTTGTGCGTCTGCGGGTTGATCTTGATGTCCTGGGCCAGGCCGAACACCATGCGCTCGAGGTCGGAGGGGCCGCCGACGCTGAGTTCGAGGTCGGTCTTGGAGATCAGCTTCTCCAGGTTCGGCCGGCTGAGCACGGTGTGCTCCAGCAGGTCGAGCTGGCTGGTCGGCGTGTTGTCGAGCGCGATGCCGCGCAGCAGCGGCGTCAGCACGGCGTCCGAATCGACGTAGATGCGCGCCGAGGCCTCGTACTGGTTGGGGATCGCGGCCACCGCGAACCAGCCGGCGATGCACAGCACCCAGGCGATCGCGAGCGCGATCCAGCGCTTGCGCCAGATGCTGAAGGTGAAGCGCTGCACCAGCGAGCGCAGGTCATCCATGCCGGTTATCCATGAAGGGGGCATCCATCAGCAGGGGGTCCTCAGAACCAGCTCTGCGGAATGATCAGCGTGTCGCCCGGCTGCAGCTCGACGTTCTGGCTGATGTCGCCGTCGCTCATCAGGTCGGCCAGGCGCACATGGATGGTCTCCGGCGCGTCGTGCCCGTCCTTGTCGTGGCTGCGGCGGATGATCACGGCGCGGTTGCCGGCGGCGTAGCGGGTCAGGCCCTTGCTGGCGATCATCACGTCGAGCACCGTCAGGTGCTCCCGGTACGGCAGCGCCAGCGGGTCGGCGGCCTCGCCGATCACCCGGATCTGCTGGTCGAGCGGGCCCACGAAGCCGCGCACGATGATGGTCACGCGCGGGTCCTTGATGAACTCCTTGAGCCGCTCCTCCATATCCTTGCCGAGTTCGGTCGGGGTCTTGCCGGCGGCGACGACGGTCTGGATCAGCGGCGTGGAGATGCGCCCGTCCGGCCGCACCGGCACGTCGGAGCTGAGCTGCGGGTTGTCGTAGACGAACACGCCGAGCTGGTCGCCCGGGCCGATCACGTATTCGGCGGTCGGCAGCGGCTTGCCCGAGGACACCTGCGGCGGCAGGTCGGGCCCGAACAGGCCGCCGGGCGCGAACGGATTGACCGGGCCGGCGCAGGCGCTCAGGGAGCCGGCGCCGAGCAGGAGCAGAACCGCAAGCCAAGTCGTGCGTCTGGAGCCGATCATGTTCGTTCCGGTTTCAACGCGAACTGCGAGGCAAGGAACCTGGGCAGGGATCGCCTGGGCCAGGGTCGTCTGGACGGGCTGGGCACGGCAGTCTGGTAGGCGCGGAAGGGAATCGAACCCCCGACCCCTGCCATGTAATGGCAGTGCTCTGCCGCTGAGCTACACGCCTCCACCCCGGCCGTCCAGCAACGCGTCCGGTACCCTATCCAGCGCTCTATCCAGCACTGGCACATTTTGCGCCCCGACATCCAGTGTGCTGACATTCAACACCCTTTTGGCCGCCGCTGCGACAACCGGAGCGTGCAATGCCGGCCGCGGCGGACAACCAGCGGCCGCCGGCGCCCATCCCGAGGCCTGATCCGACGCGGCCCGCTGGCATACGGACCGGCATTTCGGATAGGCTCGCCAGGGCCGCACTGCTACACCCGCGCAACGTACAGCTTTCCCCCGCCACGCCGCAACCCCGGAGGCGGTATTATGTGCGTGTTCCCAATGAAAACGACATCGTGACCGTCGTGAGCCGCATGAGATTGCTTGACCGTATCATTGATTCTGTATTTAGATGTCAACCGGACGGGGCCGCATAGGGAACCGCGTCGAGGCTGGCCGGAACTGAACCATCGGGTGATGCACGACACAGCGCGGGTCGTGCGGCCTCCCGTAGGGTTGCAGCCGGCCGATCGGCGCCGACCCGCATCCCGTCCACTCACGTCTGATTGCAGAGGGCGCCTTGGACAGTCGCGATAGCAGAGATGGCGGCGGCATCGGCGACCCACGCAGGCGCAGGCGCGCCCGTGCCGTGGCGGTGGCCCGCCCGATGCCCCGATTCGGCCGCCCCGACGACGGGTTCATCGCCCGCGTGTTCGGCCAGCACGTCTCCCCCGAACTGCTCGCCTTGTGGCTGGTCGAGGTGCTGGCCTGCTCGCTGCTGCTCTATGTGCTGCTCTCGCATGGCCTCGCCGACGAGACCGCCGCCGCCGCCGGCGTGCACATGCACGTCGCCAACCAGGCCGCGGCCCTGGCGCTGACCTTCGGCCTGACCTCGGCCGCCGTCGGCCTCTACAGCCCCGACGTCTACCTGCGCACCCGCGCCCTGCTGCTCAACACCGCAATCGGCGCCGGGCTCGCCTTCCCGCTGATCTGGCTGGTCGGCCGCGGCGTCGGCATCAACCTCGCCGGCCTCTCCACCGCCGGCATCAAGCTGGCGCTGAAGGTGCTGTTCGCCTGGACGCTCGTGCTGTTCGGCCTGCGCCTCGCCTTCTCCTACGCGCTGCGCGCCGACCTGTTCGTCCGCCGCGTGCTGATCGTCGGCACCGACGACAGCGCCGCCCGCATCGCCGCCGCCGTGCGGTCGCTGCGCCGCGGCTTCTTCGAGGTCATCTCGGTGCAGTCGGCCGACGACGCCGGGGCGCTGGCGCCGCGCCGGCTGCGCGCCGAGCGGGTGTGGGGCGTGATCGTCACCGCCGACGCCTGCGAGCGGCTGGAAGCGCGGCAGGTGCTGCGCGCCAGCGAGCGCGGCCTGCGCATGTATTCCGACACCGAGTTCTGGGAGCGCCAGCTTCGCCGCATCGACGTCGACCAGATCGGCGTCGGCGCGGCCGATGCCCCCACCGTCGAGAGTATGGCCGCCGGGAGCATGGCCGGAGGGACCGGGGAATGGCAGCCGGCAGCCGCCGGCACGCGCGGCCGGCTGGACGCAGCGGTGCAGCGCATCACCGATATTGTGCTCAGCCTGGCGCTGCTGGTGTTCACCCTGCCGCTGATGCTGCTGACCGTGGTCGCGATCCGCCTCGACAGCCAGGGCCCGGTGCTCTACCGGCAGGAGCGCGTCGGCCTGCATGGCCGCCCGTTCACGCTGCTGAAGTTCCGCAGCATGCGCACCGACGCCGAAGCCCGCGGCCCGGTCTGGGCGGCGCAGCGCGACTCGCGCGTCACCCGCATCGGCTCGTTCATCCGGCTGACCCGCATCGACGAACTGCCGCAACTGCTCAACGTGCTGCGCGGCGAAATGAGCTTCATCGGCCCGCGCCCGGAACGGCCGCATTTCGTCGCCCAGCTCGAACAGGCGCTGCCGTTCTACCGCGACCGCGCCCTGGTCAAGCCGGGCCTGACCGGCTGGGCCCAGGTCAACTACCCGTACGGCGCCTCGGTCGAAGATGCCCGCGCAAAACTCTCCTACGACCTCTATTACGTCAAACACCGCAGCCTGCTGCTCGACCTGCTGATCCTGGTCGCGACGGTGCGCGTGGTGCTGTTCCAGCGCGGCGCGAGGTAGCAGGCGAGGGGCTCCGCCCCTCGACCCCGCCAAGGGCAAGGCCCTTGGAACCCCGGACTGGTCCAGGTTGCAGGAGGGGGCAACTCAGCGCTGGCCGACCGCTC
>Ga0302232_10003005_pt1 | contig 11464 bp, 10 predicted proteins | sample II_Palsa_N2_3_FD_193575 | JGI IMG/M metagenome (GOLD analysis project Ga0302232, IMG submission 193575) | Peat permafrost microbial communities from Stordalen Mire near Abisko, Sweden - II_Palsa_N2_3 | ecosystem: Environmental > Terrestrial > Soil > Palsa > Peat permafrost | place: Sweden...
ATGTTCCACAGCTCGGCGACCGGTCGCCGCCGCTAGCAACTCTTCCTGAGACGCTCGGTCTTCGTCAAGCGGTTCAAGCACGAGATGACACTGCGGAACTGACCGCATACGCGGCGACGGGCAACCGTCCCAGAACGCGCTCCGATTCAAGCCCCTCAGGCGCCCCCAACCGCCGGAAGCGGGCGCACATAACGGCTGCGGTCAGTCCGGCCGGCGCAGCGACGGATTCGGCGATATGCGCCTGAGCGCGGCCTGAGCTCAGGCCAGGTGTCGACGGGTTGGCCTAGGACCGCCACCTTCGGGTTCGTGACCCGAAAGTAGGCCCCGTAGTTTCCCGGACGTCACTCCGCTTCGTCGAGATGGTCCTTGTCCGCCCGGTGCCGTCGCCTACATAGCCGGAGACCCGGTGCGCCGGGCGCTATCAATGAGCACTGAAGCGCCGGCACTCCGGGCGATGCTAGTGGATCGACATGGTTTCCATTGAGAGGTAGGTTTTCGCGGCCCAGGAGGTGGGATCGTGGGCGAAGTAGCGCTGGATGGCGTTGTTGTTCAGGGCGTTGTCCACTGCGGCCATGATGATGGATTGGTCGAGTACGAGCCGGCGCTGTCCGATGCTGCCGGTGGTCGGGTTGACGGCGTCGTAGAAGCCGCCGTCTGCGGTGTAGATGCCGGGGTAGAGCTGCTGCAGCTTCTCGATGTTGGTGTATGCCTCTTGCGGCAGCACGCTGAGGGCAAGGAAGGAAGCGTACGGGGTCACGACGCTTTCGGTGCCGGCGGTGACGTCTTGCGAAAGCTGATCCCCGGCGGGGAAGTCGAGTCCTTCGACGCCGTACTCGGCATAGTCTCCGGTGTCGTCGGCCGTGCTGGACGGTGACATGCCCCAGACGGGGTCGTGGAGCACCTGGGTGTCGTACTTGATCTGCACCTGGGCATTGCGGAGATCATTAAGGCCGAAGCTGTGCGGCCCCCAGGTCGTTTCGGGTACGACCTCATTCGGCATGAGGGCTTCGAACATGCCGCCAGCCCAGGTAGGGACGTAGGTCAGGGACGTGCCCGGGTAGGTGTAGTGGCCCTCCCAGACGCGGAATTTCTGGCCTGACTGCGGGTCGGTGTAGGTCTGCCAGTAGCCGCCGACGGGCCACTGCCCCTGCCAGGAGAAATCGGGGTCGGTCGAGCATTGCTGCGGTGGCAGGGTGCGCCACGTGCGCCACCAGACGTTGCCGGGCATCTGGTGCAGGCCCATGCCCATGTAGATCGCGATGCGGGGGTCGCTATAGAGGGCGCCGTTATGGTAACTGGCGGGTCCCTGGTCTACGTAGTAGCCGCCGTACATCTGCCCAGTGGGCTGGTTCCCGGCGACGGCGGGGTTGGTGTTGCAGGCCGTCTCCGGCCGGCTGTCGTAGAAGATGCCGAAGTTCATCGGCGCGATCAGGCTGTTCACCAATGGCGCGAGTTCCGGCAGTGCCTGCCGGACCACGACGAGACCGGAGGCATACCAGCCGTTGTCGACGGCGGAGACGAAGTAGCAGTTGTCCTCGGTGGGAGTGGCCTGAGCCGGGCAGTCGCCGTCGCCAGGGTTGAGAAGGGTGTCGCCGTTGGTGGTGTCGTACCACTGGTAGAGGAATCCGTCGTAGCGTTTCAGGCCCTGCACTGTCGTCAGGGTTGCGGTGATCAGCGAGTCGGCCTGCGTCCGGCTGATCAGGCCGAGGTCATCGGCGGCGACGACCGCCCACAGGTACACGCCGATGTCGGCGGCCGAGGTGTAGGTGCCCGTGATGCTGCCGGGGCCCAGGTTGTCCATCGGCAGGTGGGTGGCGGGGTCGATGTCGGCAGCGAAGAACTTCCAGGTGTCACTGGCGATGCCGTAGAGGGCGGAACGCTGCTGAGCGCTCAGGCCGCTCCCGCCACCCGGGCCTGCGGCACCGACGGTGCCGGCCCGTGCGGCGGCCCCGGTGCCGGCCGGCGCCGCAGCTGCGGCGCCGGCCGGTGCTGTGGCGGCCAGGGTTGCGGCCAGGAGGGCGATGGCGGCCAGCGTGCCGCCCAGGACTCGGGTTCTCTTCATGCGACGGACCTCTCCGCTAGCGCCCGGCGCCGGGGGCGGCGGCGAACGGTGTGGGCAGGGCGTCGAGCAGCGCCCGGGTGTAGTCGTCCTGGGGGTTGCGCAGAACCTCGATGGTCGGGCCGTGCTCGACGATGCGGCCGTGGTGCAGGACCAGCAGCCGGTCGCTGACGACGCGGGCGCCGAGCAGATCGTGGGTGATGTAGAGCAGACTGATACCGGTGCTGCGCCGCAGCTCGGCAAGTAGCTCGAGCACGCCGGCGCGCAGCGACACGTCGAGCATGCTCACGGGTTCGTCGGCGACGAGCAAAGCGGGTCGTGGCGCGAGGGCACGGGCGATGACCACGCGCTGGCGCTGGCCGCCGGAGAGCTGGTGGGGCAGCTTGGCCGCGAACTGCTCGACGGGGGTGAGCCCCACGGTATCGAGCAGTTCGTCGACCCGCGGCCGGGCCGCGCGCTCGGACAGGTGGAGGTGGTTAATCAGCGGCCGGGTGAGCGCGTATCGCACGGTGTGCAGCGGGTTCAGCGCCGCATAAGGGTCCTGGAAGATCATCTGCACCTGGCTGCGGTAACCGCGCAGCTGCCGTCGGCGCAGCCGGTCCACCCGGACGTCACCGAAGCTGATCGAGCCCGAATCCGGCCGTTCCATCGCGGTGATCATCCGGGCCAGGGTGCTCTTGCCGCTGCCGCTCTGCCCGACAAGGGCTACCGGCTCGCCAGGCTCGATGGTGAACGAGACGTCCTGGCAGGCCTGCACCGGCTGGTCGCGGCGGCGCCGACCGGGATAGGCCTTGGACACAGCGGCGACGACAAGGCGGGTGGTCATTGCTGGCCTTCGTTCTCATGCCCGGCTACCGGGTGGGCAGATTGGCGTGCGGTGACGTAACAGGCCACCGACGTCCGCGGCCCGATCTCGACCAGCGGCGGCTCCGCGCTGGAGCAGCCCGGCTCGACGAGCGTGCAGCGCGGCGCGTAGGAGCAGCCCGCCGATGGCTGCGACAGGTCGGGCGGGCTGCCAGGAATGCCGGCGAGCTCGACACGCTCGGCGCGCGGGTCGGCGTAACAGCCAAGCAGCGCACGCGTGTAGGGGTGCGCAGGGTTGGTCACCATCCGGGCCGGGGGCTGATCCTCGACGATCCGCCCGGCGTACATGACCAGCACCCGGTCGGCGGAGTCCAGCACCAGGCCGAGGTCGTGGCTGATCAGCACGGCGGTGAAGCCGACCTTGCGCTGCAGGTCCTTGATCGTGTCGATGACTGCCTTCTGCACCAGGACATCAAGCGCGGTAGTGGGCTCATCGAAGATGACCAGCCGCGGATCGAGGGCAAGCACGAGGCCGATCGCGACGCGTTGCCGCATGCCGCCGGAAAGTTCATGCGGGAAGCGGCGAAGCGTCTCCGGCGGCAGCTTGACTGCCTCGAGCAGCTCGATCGCGCGCCGCCGCACGTCAGCTCTGCTGGTGCGCTGATGGGCGCGCAGCACGTCGCCGAAGTGGTTCTCGATGGACCGCACCGGGTTGAGGGCGTTCATGCCGCTCTGCAGGACGAGCGCGAATCCGTGGCTGCGCATCCGGCGCAGCCGCTCACCGGACAGCGAGGCGATGTCGGTGCCGCTGAAGATCACTCGCCCGGATTCCAGCCGCGCTGGCGGGCGCAGCATGCGGGTGATCGCGTAGCCGAGGGTCGATTTGCCGCAGCCGGACTCGCCGACCAGTCCGACGAACTCGCCATCGTCGAGGGTGAGCGACACCTCCCGCACCGCGCGCACCGGATCTGACCTGCTTGCCTCATACACAACGCTGAGGTCCTCGACCTCGAGCAGCTTCATCGCGACCCTCCTTCACGCAGCCGCGGGTTGGACAGTGCGTCAATGCCGAAGTTGACCAGCGACAGCGACGTGGCGAGCAGCGCGATGCACAGGCCGGGCGCGAGGATCTGCAGCCACTGGCCGGTGAGCAGCGCGTTGCTGTTCTGTGCCCAGAACAGCATGGTGCCCCAGCTGATCGTGCTGGGGTTGCCCAGGCCGAGGAACTCCAGCCCGGCCTCGCCGAGCACGGCCGCGGTGGCCGCACCGAGGAAGCTCGCCGCGACCAGCGAGGTCATATTCGGCAGGATCTCGCGGAACACGACGCGGCCCGGGCGTTCGCCGCTGAACTCCGCGGCGGCGACGAAGTCCCGGTTGCGCAACGTTGACGTCTGGGCACGCAGTACCCGGGCGCCCCACGCCCAGCCGGTGATCACCACCACCAGCACGATGACGTCGACGCCCCTGCTCGGCACGTAGGTGGCGAGCACGATCATCAGCGGCAGCGCCGGGATGACCAGGAACAGGTTCACGACGAAGCCGATCGTCTCCTCCGCGAATCCGCGCAGATAGCCGGCGAACACGCCGACGGTGATCGCGATGATCGTCGACAGCACGCCGGCGGCGAACGCCACGAACAGCGAGACCCGTGCTCCGAAGATCAGCCGGGACAGCACGTCCTGCCCGGAACCGGTGGTGCCGAGCCAGTGCGCGCCGCTCGGGGGGAGCGACTGCCCGAAGTTGCTTGCGGTCGGTGAGTACGGTGCGATCAGCGGCGCGGACAGTGCGGCGAGGATCAGGATCGCCAGAATGACGATCCCGATCCGTGCCTTGCCGTTGGCCCAGATGGTCAGTATCGCCCGCCACCCGACCTGCAGCGGACGCGGCAGCCGCGACAGCGCGGCCGGTCCGTACTCCGGCGCTGCGGCGGGCCCGCCGGTGACGGCCGGGCCGCCGAGGCCCAGCCCGACTTGCGGCGCGCTCATCGTGCTCTCGGATCGAGCAGGCCGTAGAGCAGGTCCACGGCGAAGTTGGCGACAAGCACGCTCACGGTGATCACCAGGAATAGGGCTTGCATCAGCGGGAAGTCCTCGTTTACGACGGCGTTATAGAGCAGGTAGCCGACGCCGGGATAGGCGAAGACCACTTCTGTCAGCAGCGATCCGCCGACCACCAGGCCCAGGGCCATCCCGAACGCGGTGAGATTCGGCAGCAGGGCGTTGCGGGCGGCGTAGCGCAGTGCCACGGTTCGCCCGCGCAGCCCGTTGGCCTCGGCGAAGGTGACATAGTCCTCACCGAGGGTGTTGATCATGTTGTTACGCATGCCGAGCAGCCAGCCGCCCAGGCCGCTGATCAGGATGGTCAGTGCTGGCAGCACGCTGTGGAACGCGGCATCGCGGACGAACGCCAGCGACAGGTTCGGCGACACGTCGGCCGCGTAGCCGCCTTTGATCGGGAACCAGTTCAGCTTGAAGGCGAACACGAACAGCAGCAGCAGCGCCGTCCAGAAGTACGGAAAGCCTGACGTGAACGTGCCGCCGACCGTCGCGACCGTATCGACTGCCCGGCCGCGCCGCCACGCGGCCAGCACGCCAAGCAAGGTGCCGACCACGAAGGCGATCACGGTGACCGTGCCGACCAGGACGAGCGTCCAGGGCAGCGCATGGAGGATTAGCGAGCTCACCGTCTGCGGGAAATAGGTGTAGGAGATGCCGAAGCGGCCATGCGCGCTGTTGTCGAGATAGGTCCAGTACTGCGAGACCAGGCTGCCGTGCGGCACGCCGAGGGTGGCGTCGATCGCCTGCCGCTGCGCGGGGTTGATCGGGCCGTTGCCGGCCAGCTTGGCGAGCGCCGCATCGCCCGGCGTGCCCGGCATCAGCCGCGGGATGAAGAAGTTGACCGTCACCGCAGCCCACAGCGTGGCGACGAAGAGGATCAGCTTGCGGATAATCGGGTTCACGGCACCACTCCCGCCTGTCGGCCCGCGTCAGTCACGCAGCCGCTTTGAGGTGAGTGATGATCATCAGTGGCGGACCCGTGGCAGCGGTCGCTGCGCCGTACGGGGCCGGCGGCGCATAGGGATTGCTCGCGTCCGGCCAGCCGGTGAAGTTCTTGGTGGTGTACTCACCCCAGGTCGCGCCGTAGAACAGCGCCAGCACCGGTACCTGCTTGTACATGATCTGCTCAAGCTGGTTGACGGTGCTGTGCTGCTGCGCGATCTGGGTTTCACCTTGAAGCTTCGTGAGCAGGCCATTCAGCTTCGGGTCGGAGAAACGGGAGTAGTTCGAGGCCGCGGGCTTGCCGACCGGCGCACTCTGGGCGCTGTCGAAGGCGTCGAAGAAGTCCAGGTACGGGCTGCCGGTGCCGCCGAACGATGCGATCGAAGCGTCGAAGGAGCCGTTTGCCAGTGCCTGGTTGTAGGCCGCGTACTGCGGCGTCTGCACGTTGACCGTGATGCCAACCGCCTTGAGCTGCTGCTGTATCACCTGCGCGGCCTGCAGCCAGTCAGTAAACCCGTTCGGTGTCTGCAGCGTCATCGTGACGGCCTTTCCGGCCGCGCTGACCAGCGTGCCGCCCTTCTTCGTGTAGCCGGCCTGGGCGAACATCTGAGTGGCCTTGGTCATGTTCTGGGTGACCAGGCCCGAGTCGGGCAGGGCGGGGTCGAGCCAGCTCTTCAGGTTGGGGAGCAGCATCCCGCTCTGGCTGGCCGGCTGGACGTAGCCGTCCTCGGCCTTCGTGGCGATCTGCGTCCGGTCGAGTGCGTAGGACAGCGCCTGGCGGAAGGCGGGGTCGCTGTAGGGCTTCTTGGTCAGGTTCAGGAACAGCGAGATGGTGCCGCCGGGCGGGAACCAGTACTTGTTGTGCTGTGCGTCCTTGGCGACCCAGGTCGTTTTCACGCTCGGGATGAACAACGTCGCCCAGTCGTAGCCGCCCTGCGAGAGCTCGAGTTGTGACTGGGTATTCCCGGTCAGCGCCGGGAAGACGATCCTGGTCGCGGCGACGTTGCCCGCCTGCCAGTACTTGGTGTTCTTCAGCAGGGTGTACTGGTTCGGGTTGAACGTTCCGACCACGTATGGCCCGGTGACCACCGGCGAGGTGTTGGTGTAGGTGGTCGGGTCGGAGATCTTCGACCAGATGTGCTCGGGGACAATGAGCTGCTGCTCCAGCTGCTGGACGAACGGCACGTCCGGCGCCTTGAACTTTACGGACACCGTGTTACCTGACGCGCTCACCGACTTCACGTGCTGCCAGATGCCCAGGCTGTCCAGGGCCGGGTACTTCTTGATGTAGTCGAAGGTGAACACGACATCCGCTGGCGTGAACGGCTTGCCGTCACTCCATTTCACGCCGGTCCGGATCGTGAAGTCCACCGCGGTGCTGCCCTTGAGCGTGTGTCCGGTCGCCAGGAACGGCGTCTGCTGCCCGTTGATGGAGTTGACGTACTCAAGCGGCTCGTACATGTAGGCGGTACCGCTCCGCTTGTTCGCCGAGAACGGGTTGAAGTTGTCCGCCATTGTCGGCGAGCCGTTGTCGGTACCGACTACCAGCGTGGTGCCGCCGCTGCCGCTGCCGCCGCTGCCGGCTGATGTGGTGCCGTTCGCCGTGCCGGCGCAGGCCGACAGGCCGCCGGCCAGTATCAAGGCTGTCGCAGTGCTGAACAGCGCTGACCGTGCATGCGCTGGATGTTTCATCGCATTTTCTCCTCATCCGTGCCAGCTGGTCGCCCGCCTGCAGAAAGGCGGATCCGGACTACGCCTGGCAGCGGTAGTTCGAACTCGAAGTGGGCTGATCCGTTCGCCGGCGTGATATCCGGCAGGTGCTGCGTATGCAGCTCGTCACGCGCTCGCAGGTGCGCCCACAGGGCGGCGTCGGGCCATTCGACGTCGGCCGGGCACTCGGCCACGATGTTGGAGTGGTGCTCATCGACGCGTGCCAGCTCCGCCTGGTAGCCAGCCGAGTCGAGGCCGGTGACGGTGAGCCGGACATGCCGGTCCAGGCGCGCGTCGCCGTGCACCAGGTCGGCGTTGATCGTGCCGTTCCAGACCAGGACGTCGAGGGTGCCGTCCTCGTGCCGGGTGGCCCAGGCGTGCACGAGCACGTCCGCGCCGTCGCCGGTCACCTGGCTGGCCAGGACGTGGTCGCCGAGGTGGGCGGCCAGATGCGCGGCCCAGTACCGGGGCTTGCGCAGGTTGCCGACGCTGAGCAGCCCGAAGCCGTTGTGGAACAGCCGCGGCGGCCGCCCCAGCTCCTCGAAGTGGTCGCTGATGACCCAGTAGGCCAGCGCGTCCAGCCGGCCCTGCGCGGACGCATAGCCGCCCAGCACGAACGGCGCGCCGGCCACCCCGTCGTGGATCGGGCCGAAGTGCGTCGCGCCGACCCCCCACTCGGTCCAGCAGACGCCGATGCCGTCGAATCCGTGGCGCAACAGCGATGGCCGGACGTCGAGCGGCAGGTTGCCGTACGTGTGGGTGGTGACGAAGTCCAGCGGGACGGCGGCCGAGGCGGCATGCGCAGCCAGCGTCTCGACCCACTCCCCCGCCGCGGTGGACGGGCCGCCCACCTGCAGCCGGGTATCGACGCCCTTGACTGCGCGGGCGGCTTCGTCATACAGCCGCAGGTATTCCTCGCGCGTACCCGACCAGAACACCAGCAGGTTGGGCTCGTTCCACACTTCGAACGGCCACTGCACGACCTCGTCGATGCCGTACCGGTCGACCAGGTGCCGCGCCAGCGCGGTGACCAGCGCGCGCCACTCGCCCCAGTCAGCCGGCGGTGAGATGATGCCGCGGTAGCCGAACACGCTCTGCTCCGGGTCGCGGGCGAGCACGGCCGGCATGAACGACAACTCGATGACCGGCCGGACACCGATCCCGAGTAGCTGGTCATAGATCGCCTCGACGCCAGCGAAGTCGAAGGCGAGCTCGCCGTCCGGCGCGCGGGTGACGACGCTGTTGTCGTCGTGCAGGATCGCGTGCGCTCGGACATGGGTCACGCCGAGGTCTTGGTGCGCGCGGCTGAGCGCTTCGGCGAACTCCGCGCCGATGTGGTTTCCGTGCCCGTCGTCGCCAAAGCGCAGCTGCGTCAGCCGCTCCGAGCCGACCATGTGCCATACCCGGTCCAGCCCGCCGGTGATCATCGACGCGTCGACCACCGCCTCGACCGCGCCGGCCTGGCCGGCCGCGGTGCGGGCGCCGACCGGCTCAGACCACGCCCACACCGGGTACTCGGCACCGGCCACGGCGCCGACCCGGTAGCGGTAGTCCACTCCGTCCTGCAGGCCCGTATCTGCGAATGGCGGGCCGGCCACCGCAGGGACGTCGCTGCCGCCATGCCCGACGATTCGCGGCAGGCCGTCGGATGAGTCGGCGCGCTCGATCAGGTAGCCGGCCGCGCCCGGCACTGGTTCCCAGCTCAGCCGGACATGCCCGACGCCCGGGTCGGCCCGCACCCCGGCCGGTGCCGGCAGCGACAGCGCTGTGTCAGCCCCGCGAGTGTCGGTAAGGCGCCGGTAAATCCGTCGTTCCCAGTCCTCACGTGCCTGCGCTGCACGGTCCTGGCGCACCATGGCCCCGCCGTCGCGATCGTTCGCTGATGGCTGCCGGAGTTGCGCTGCATCCTCCCGTGGCAGATCGGGAATGACGTGCGTGCCGGGGGGCGGCTGGGCGGTGCCCCTGCGCTGCGGGATGGCCCGGTGGTCGCTGACTGGCAGCGGAGCCGACCGACGGATAGGTGCCGACATCTGCTACCTCGGCTCATTTGCGCACCAGGCGCGGCCAAGGTCCAGAGCTGCCGGAGTCGCAATCTCGCCACACAGGTGTCCCGAGTGCGATTGTCCCAGACCGGACAGTACGCCCATTTCGCCGAGAGGACAAGCGTCGTGGCCCTGAGATAAAACGCCACCTGTGACTCACGTGTAACGCGGGCCTGTGCTCGCCGGCCAGCACGCGCTCGTGCCTGCGGTCGGGGTCAGCAGGAGGCCCTGCGCCTGCGTCGCGATGCCTCGTCGGTGGTGAAGCTGGCGTCGCCTGCCGAGCAGGTCGAGGAGCCGGAGCTGGAGGGGTGCGGGCTGGGGGATGACCGGCGGGTCGTGGCCTGCCCCGGGGATGATCTTTATGGTGGCGAGTGCGCAGAGGATGAGCCTGCCGGTGGGGATGGCTGGCCGCCCGGCGTACAGGCCGGCCACCGTGGTCTCGCCTTGTTCGGCGAGGCTGCGCCTGACCTGGCGTTCTATCAGGCAGAAGATGAGCAGGGCCAGGCAGATCACGGTGACCAGGGCGGCGATGCGCCGGTTGCTCTTGCAGAACAAGGCGGCGACGGCGAGAGTGCCCTTGAACGCGGAGTAGCGGCGTTTGACGGCTTCCTGCGCCTTTGCAGAGGATCAGGACCCGGGCAGCGTCGGCTTCACCGGGATCCAGGTTGGCGAGCAGGGGCGTACCAGCCGTCTGTGGCGGCCTCAGCATCGATCGCCTCCTGGTCGAACCGCCAGGCCAGGGTGGGCTTGCCGGTGCCGGGATCGGTGCCGGTCTCTGTTTGCAGATCGCCACCCGCTACGCGTATTACATGTAGGGGCGCCCGGCTGCCTAGCTCGGCGGCGCGACCGGCCAGCATCGCGTAACGCGACCCGCACAGCCATACATCCCCTTTCATGCACGCGGCTCACTCATCTGCCGCGTTTACGCGCGGGATTGTGCGCGGTGAAAGGCCGGAGCGGCCGATTCAGGTTGACGGTTTGCGGGCTGAAGCGGCAGGCGCGTGCGTGAGCGCTTGCGCGGACAGGGCTGTGAGCCAGCTGAAGCCGGTCACGATGCTGGCTCGCTGGAACAATCCGGCGAGATTGACCAGCCGGGGTGATTGATTAAAGCCGGCCCCGGCCAGTGCCATGGTTGCCAGCATGGTCGTTGCGGTGGCAGCGCAATACAGGCCGAATCCGCGGTGGCCGGCCCGGATGGACTGCCGACTGCAGGTGAACGCGGCGGCGGGCAGGCCGAGGAACACCGGGACTGCTGCGAGGTTATGCATCATGCCGGTGCGGCTGGGCTGGGTGAGCGCGTCCGGTGTTCCTGGCGGGTAGCCGCTCACCGGGTCGGTAGCGAAGACGGCTGCGCCGATGAGGGCGGCACCCGCTGCGCCGATCAGGGCCCGTCCCGCCCGGCTGCTGAGCGCGGGGTCAGCGGCGCGGCCCAAGCCGGCGGCGCCGGCGAGGACCAGCGTCCCGGTCACGGCGAAGTTCGCGGCCTGGATCCGGCCGCGTGGCCCGAGCGCAAGCGAACTGACCGGATGGCGCGAAGGGCGGTACCCGTCCCGGGTGGCGCCGTCGGTGAGGATTGTCGTGACGAAGACCGGCCCGGCAGCCAGGCCGCAGTACAGCAGACCGCGAGTCCATCTGGCTGGCCGGCTATGCGCGCTGGCGGGTTCGACGAGCAAACAGTAGCGAGCCGGGGCGGCGAGGACGGCACGCCGCCGGATTAGCAAGGCAGGCAAATCGGTCAAAGAAGCCATCAGAATTTACTACCCGCGCTAACGACCGCATCTGCCGCCGGCCGAGCGGTCCGCTGGAGCCTGCGCTCGGGCTGTCGGGCGTTGTTCCACTGTCCGCCCCCG
>Ga0302232_10003012_pt1 | contig 11452 bp, 11 predicted proteins | sample II_Palsa_N2_3_FD_193575 | JGI IMG/M metagenome (GOLD analysis project Ga0302232, IMG submission 193575) | Peat permafrost microbial communities from Stordalen Mire near Abisko, Sweden - II_Palsa_N2_3 | ecosystem: Environmental > Terrestrial > Soil > Palsa > Peat permafrost | place: Sweden...
ACCGCCCGGGGCGAGGGCAGCGGCGCGGCGGGTGATGCCCCGCTGGAGCGCGGCTACAGCGCGGTGCTCGCGGCGGCGCGATCGGTCACGGCGGCCCGGGCATGACCGCCGCGACCAGCGCCCCGGTGCGCCACCAGCCGCCGCGCGCGCCGCGGCCGGTCCCGCTGACCGCAGCCCGGCTGCTGCGGCTGGAACTGCGCCGCAACCCGATGCCGTGGATCCTGCCGCTGATCGCCGCGGCGTTCTGGTTCGACTCCTACCGGCCAAGCACTACCCAGCCGCCGATCTGGGCGCTGCGCACGTTCTGGAACATGGGGCAAGGGCACACCATCATCGACTTCGGGCCGTTCGTGGCCGGCGTGGCCGCCTGGGCCGGATCGCGGGACGGCCGGCGCGGCATCGCCGACCTGGTGACCGCTACCGCCCGGCCGCGCTGGGCCGCCCAGCTCGCCACCTGGGCCGCGACCGCCATCTGGGCGGTGGGGGCCTACCTGGTCTTCGTCGCCGTCATGTTCGGGGTCTACGCGCATCAGGGGGTGCAGGGCTCGCCGCCGTGGTGGTGGGTGGCGGTCGGCGCGGCGGCCGTGACGGCGTTCTGCGCGGCCGGGTTCGCGGTGGGCGCCTTGTTCCCCAGCCGGTTCGCCGCGCCGCTGGCCGCGTTCGGCGGGTTCCTGGCCCTGGTGATGTCATCGCAGACCGGGTTCAGCCACACCAGCGGATGGGCGCTGATCCTGCCGACCAACTCCAACGGCAACTACCAGCCCCTTTCCGGGATCTTCTATCCCTACCTGCCCGACTTGCCGATCGCCCGGGTGATGTTCCTGGCCGGGATCGCGGTCGCGGCACTCGGCCTGCTCGGCCTGCCCGCCGGAGCCGGCGGCCGGTGGCTGCGGCGGACTGCCGCGATCGTCACGCTCGCCGGGGTGGCGGCGGCCGGGACCGCCGTCGGGCTGGCCGGCACTGCCAGGCTCGGGCCGCACGGCATGGTCATCCCCGCGCTGCACGACGCAGCCAGTGACCAGCCGATCCGCTACACCCCGGTCTGCGGCCAGTCCGCCGGCGTTCCCGTGTGCCTGAACCCGGCCTACCGCCAGTTCCTGCCTGCCGTGACCGCCGCGCTGCGCCCGGTGCTCGGCGAGGTGGCAGGCCTGCCCGGCGGGCCGGCCCGCGTCACCCAGGTGGCCGGGACCTATTCCAACGGCGAGGGCGCGGCCGGCGCGCCGATGACAATCAGCGGCCGGCCGCCGGTGCTGCGCGTGCCGCTCGGCTCGCTCAACCTGCCTGGCTCGTTCGGCGGGCTCAGGGCGCCGTTCGCTGAGCAGCTCAAGCTGCTGTCCCTGCACGCGGTCACCGGCGCCGGCGCCGGCCCGGGCACGCCCGCGCAGCAGGCGGTTCAGGCCGCCCTGCTGCAGGGCGCGGGCGTGCCGTTCGCCGCGCAGCCCGGGGTGCTTTCCATGGTCGGGCTGCCGTCGTGGGCCAGAGCAACCGTGGCACCGTCGATGAGCGGGCACTGGCCGGGGCCTGCCACCGGGCCGGTCTATGCCGCAGCCCGGCGGCTCGCGAAGCTGCCGTCCGCGGCGCGGCATGCCTGGCTCGCCGCTCACCTCGGCGCGCTGCGGTCCGGCCAGCTCACCCTGGCGCAGCTGCCGTGACCGCCGCCGGGGTCCACCGGCCGCCGCCGGGAGCCGCACAGGCTCGCCCCGCCTCCTGGCCTGCCCTCGCATCGCTGCGGCTGGCGTGGCTGTACCTGGTCAGCCGTCGGGCCCCGGCTGCGGTGGGCCTGCTGGCGGCCCTCGGCGCGCTGTTGTGGGCCGCGCTGCACTGGAACTGGTCGGTGGCCGGCGGCGGCGCCGCGCAGCAGCTGGTCCCGCTGGTGATCGAGACCGGGGCGGCCGCGGTCATCGCGGTCACGACCTACGGCCCGTTCGGCGATACCGAACGGGCCACCGGCCGCTGGCTGCCCTGGCTGCGGCTGGGCACAGCCGTGCTGCTCACTGCGGCCGCGGCCGGCGCGCTGGCCGCCGGGGCGTCCGGCGGCCACCTGTCGGGCGGCAGCCTGGCCATGCTCCGCAACCTCGCCGGGATGACCGGCACCGGCCTGCTGGCCGCGGCCGCGCTCGGCGGCGCGTTCGCCTGGACCGGGCCGATGGCCTACTGGCTGGTCACCGAGGGCGCGCTCGCCGGGTCCTGGACCACGCCGTGGATCTGGCCAGCCCGGCCGCCGCACGACCTCGGCGGGGCGCTCTGCGCATGCGGCGTGTTCGCCGCCGGGATCGTGGCCGTCACGCTCCTCGGCGCCGGTGGCCCTAGCCGCCGCTCCGCCCCGGAGTAAGCGCCGGGCTTGCCGAAGTATGGTCCTTGTGCTGGCGTCGGCTGCTTGAGGCGGTGCGGGTTATGGAGGACGTCCTGGGCCAGGGCGGGGACGGTGAGCCCGGCCGGTGGTGGCGGCGGCTGACAGCGGTCGTGGCTCTCGCCGTGCTGGTGGTCGTGATCGCCGGGCATCTGCCGCGCTGGCGGGCTGTCCCGGCGCATCGTGCTGCGGCGGCGGTCATCGCGGGCCCAGTGCAGCTGGCTGGCCTCGGTTCCGGCGCGGCCGGCCTGCTCGATGAGGCCGGGCGGGATCGCCGGGCAGGTCTTGCCAGGGGGCGCCAGCCTTCGGCTGCCTGTCACCGCAGAGCTGCCTGCCTCTGGCCGGCCAGCGGCCGCGCGGAGCGGGCCTGCGGCCTGCCCCGTGGGTCTCATGGTCACAGCCGCATCAAGGCCGTGTGCTAGCTGATGATCTGCCCGTCTCGCTGGGCGCGGGTTGGACGGCCCGCGGTACCGGGGCGAAGGCTGAGAGCGTGAACCAGTGGGGGACGCTGCGGCGCATTTCTTCCGGGCCGGTGATGGTGATATTGCCGCTGCGTAGTGCTGTATGCCAGTCAAGGTCGCCGCGCCAGACCTGGACCATGTGCCGCAGCGCGGCAGCGATGGTGATGGCGACCGGGAAGCCGGGGTCGGCGTCGCAGACGTCGGCTTGGCCTGCGGCGATGACAAGCCACCAGTTCCGGCTAGGTGCGGGAATGCCGGGGAAGGTGAAGTGGATGGTGGTCCGCCCGGCCGGGACAGCATGATGGTCGATGTTGCGGTGCATGTCCCACAACAGCAGTTTGGGGTCGAGGTCCTCATCGCCGATCTCGCCGATCCAGCGGATACCCCAGGTACCGAGGGCCTCGATGACTGGCTGCAACTCGCGTCCTGCGCTGGTGAGCGTGTACCGCACGTTGCCGTTGTCGTTGTGCCTTTCTGCGATTCCGGCCCGGACGAGCTGGCTCAGCCGCTTGGACAGCAGGGTGGGGGACATCCGCGGGACCCCGCGCCGCAGTTCGTTGAAATGCTGGCTGCCGGTTACCAGCTCGCGGATGATCAGGATCGTCCACCGCTCATCCAGTAGCTCCATGGCCTTGGCCACCGGGCAGAACTGGTAGTAGGAGGAGCCCATGCTCAGCAGCGTAGGGCGGAACCGGGTGCGGGGCCAGGGCCGGTACAGACCTTGTACTAGCCGGGCAGGCGGTTGATTCCTACCGTCAATCCCGTGGCAGCAAAATCGGCAGCCGCCATGGAACACCGGACGGAAGGATGATCCCAGATGACCGCACCGACAACTGTGCCCGGCGCCGACCGGGCGCTGAAAGACAAGCACCGCGCCATGTGGGCGCTGGGTGACTACTCCGCCCTGGCCGCTGACATCATTCCCGGCCTGGGCCAGATCCTGGCCGACGCCTGCGAGGTCCGGGCCGGAGACCGGGTACTCGACGTGGCCGCCGGATCCGGCAACGCCGCCATCCCCGCAGCCCGGACCGGGGCGCGCGTGGTCGCCAGTGACCTCACTCCCGAACTCCTGGCTGCCGGGCAACGGCAGGCCGAGCAGCAAGATCTCCAGCTGGAATGGCGGCAGGCCGACGCCGAAGCGCTTCCGTTCGGCGACGGCGAGTTCGACGTCGTCATGTCCTGCCTGGGAGTCATGTTCGCTCCGCACCACCAGACCGCCGCCGACGAACTGGTCCGGGTCTGTCGGCCGGGCGGGACCATCGGCCTGCTCAGCTGGACACCTGAGGGCTTCATCGGTCAGATGTTTGCCGCTATGAAGCCCTATGCTCCCCCGCCCCCGCCCGGCGCGCAGCCGGCGCCACTGTGGGGCAGCGAACAGCACGTCCGCGCGCTGCTCGGCGACCGGGTCACCGGCATCTCGGCCCAACGCGGCACCGTCCGGGTTGACCTGTTCGCCCAGCCCGCAGATTTCCGTGACTATTTCAAGGCCCGCTACGGCCCGACCATCGCCGTCTACCAGAGCATCGCCGGTGACCCCGACCGCACGAAGGCACTCGATCAGGCACTCGCCGACCTCGCCCGCCACCACGACCATGGAACCGGAAGCACCGTCATGGACTGGGAATACCTGCTCCTCAGCGGCCGCAAGCACCCCTGACCCAGAACACCCTCCCGCCAGGCAGAGCCTATTCCGCTCGCAGGACGAGGGCGGCCGGCGTGCGAGACGCGATTGTCCCGGGAAGGGCGGCGACGAGGTTGCCGAGCGCGAGCGCGCCGAGGCCGACGTAGAGGATGGAGAGCGCCGGCACGGTGGCATCTGGCACGGCGTTGATCTGGTGAGCGAACAGGATCCACAGCCACCGCCCGGATGCCACGCCCGCCGGGATTCCGGCGACGGCACCCGCCGCGACGGCAACCGTCGACTGCCATGCCACGCATGAGGCCAGTTGCCGGTGCGTCAGGCCGAGGGCTTTCAGCAGCGCGAGGTCGCGCCGGCGCCTGCGGACCGATGCGATGAGGGTGAGGCCGAGCGCCGCGGTGGCGCCGGCCGCCAGCCCGGTCGCGAGAAATGCCGGCGTGGCGCCGATCGTGCGGTAGTTCTCGATCTCCGCGGGATACTGGACGGGCAGGACGTCGACGCTTTGCCCGTCGTAGAGGCTGCTCGGCAGGGCCTCGAACGCCTTGGTCCCCGCCGTGGCGATCTGCTGCATCGATCTGCGGCCGGCGGCGGGCGTCACCCCGTTTTTCAATCGGACGAAGACCTCTGCCGGGCCGTTCAGCGTGGGATTCGGTTGGCGGAGAAACCTGTGCATGGCGGGTGGCTCGATCCCGGCGGGGACCAGCCCCCCGGTTCCCATGGAGGGATGGAGCGCTTGCGCGGTCCCGACGGCGGGCAGCGTCGCCGTCCCCACGATCACCAGGCGTGTCGGCGGGATGTACACCGGGAAGTCGGCTGGCGCTCCGTAGCTGACGACGACGGTGTCACCGACCTGCCGGTGCAGCTGGGCGAGCGTCGCGGCGCCCAGGACGATCTGGTTGTCCGCTTCGACCGGGTGCCCGGACAGTATCGGCGGGGTGACCTGCGCGTGCGGGCTGGTCAGGATGACCGGCGTGGTCTGGCCGTCGATCTGGGCGTCGGCGAACGACACGCCGCTCCATGCTGCCACCAGCCGGTCGTGCCGCAGCAGCGATAGGGCTTGCGGGGGGACGGGGCCGCCTTCGAGGGCATAGCTCCAGTTCAGCCGTAGAGCGGCGGGTGGGAGACCAGTGACGCGAGCCCGCTGCCGAAAGTGAGCGTGGCGACGACGATGGTGACGGCGAGCGCGGCGCCGAACAGCGCCGAGCGCACCGGCACCGCGGTGCGGCCGTAGCCCGGCTCGAGCGCGAAGCGGACACCGGCGACCGCGGACACCGGCGCGCCAGACCTCGCGGCCAGGCGCGCGAGGCCCGAACCTCGGGTGGCTCGCGGCGCTGCCCCCCGGCGGCGGGGACCCGAGGCCGGCCAGGCGGCGAGCGCGACGGCGACGGCACCGATGCCGGCGATGAGCGCCAGCAGCCCGAAGCCAAGCACCGTGGCGTCGGCCGTCGGCCCTGGCGTCGGGTAGACCGGGCGCACCGGGCCGACGGGTGAGAGGGGCGAGAGCCCGATCGCGACACCGGCCGCGAGAAGGGAGCCGAGGACGACGGCTCCCAGGACGCCGAGAAGCCCGTCGCCCATGATGACCGAACGGCTCGCGCCGAGGGCACGGAGCACCTTGATGTCCTCATCTGTTTCCTGGAGCTGACGCGCGATCGCTTGCGCCGAGATCAGCAGCGCCGCGAGCATGGCGATCGCGCCGAACACGGCCAGGGCGATGGCCTCAGGCCGGACGGTGCGGTCGACCTGTCCCTCGACGACCGAGGTGACGTGAAAGCTGTACGTGGTGCCCTTCGGCAGAGCACGGATGATCTCCTGCTCCACAGCCGGGACTCCGCGAGCGCCAGCACTGAGCCTGAGCCCGTACACGACGCCCTGCGGGCCGGTGCTGAACGGCGGCGTCAGTGCCGGGGTAAACAGCACATAGGCCGGGTAACGATCGACGTCATCCAGCACGAGTTCGTCATTGAACACGACGATCCCGACGAGCCTCATTGCGAGCCGGCGCAGCGGCGGTGACGAGGGAGACTGTGCGTTGGTTTAGAAGCCCATCGGGATGACCTCGCCGACGTGCCAGCCCAGCAGCCGGGCCGCCGCCGCGGTCGTGACGAATTCGTCTGCACGATCCGGGCTGGCCATCCGGCCCTCCGTCACCGTGACCCGGTCCTGGTCGAAGTACTCGCCGTCGATGCTGCCGATCGGGGCTGCCTCGCCGGTGGCAAACGCGTGCGGGATGATCGGCGCGCCCGCCGCGTCAGCGGGAACGCGTTGAGGGACAAAAGCGCCGCCTCAACATGCCGAACGCCGGGCAGCCGTTCCAGGCTCCTCGCCAGATTCGGTCCCTGAACAGTCAGGCTCAGGTCGGAGGGCTGGTGCTGGCCAGGAACGTGGCGAATGAGGACTGGGTTCGCCTGGCCGCGGCGAGCGAACCCAAGGCCACGCCACCGATCAGCCCGATCAGCAGAACGAGCGCGAGGTAGCCGCCGCGCCTGCGGCGCCAGGTGGCACGGAACCGGTACCACGCGACCTGCGCCAGGAGTCCGCTCACTGCGCAGACCACCCCCCCAACGCGGCCGGCCCCGGCCACGCTCAACAGTCTGACCGGCCCGAACAGGACGACTCAAGGTGGGCAGCCTGCCAGCGGCCTTCGTGCCAGCAACACCCCTGTCCAGCACACCGCACGCCTTACGGTCAGCCTGCGCCCCATCCACCGTGCCAGCCATCGGGAACCTGCACACTGCTGATCAGGAGAGACATATCCCCGGTTTTCGCATACTGAGATGACCCCGTCCTCTTTTTTAGGTATACCTAAATCAGGTAGGACAAGGTAAGGGAGATGAACCCCGGTGCGCTCGTTCTCCCCGGCAGTGGAGGACTACCTCAAGGCCATCTACCGGCTGCAGAGCGAGGCGGGTGACCGGGTGACAACGAACGCCCTGTGCGGCTGGCTGGGCGTGACGGCACCGTCGGCCACGGAGATGCTGAAGAAGCTGGCCGACCTGCGGCTCGTCGCCTACGTTCCCTACCGGGGAGCGCGCCTGAGCGAGGCCGGCCGGCGGGCGGCGCTCGGGGTCATCCGCCGGCATCGCCTGCTGGAGGCCTTCCTGGCCGAGACCCTGGGGCTGTCCTGGGACAAGATCCACGACGAGGCCGAGGCGCTGGAGCACGCCCTCTCACCCGGGCTGTGCGAGGTGATAGCGGCCAGGCTGGGTGACCCGCGGACCGATCCGCACGGCGATCCCATCCCCACCCGGGACGGGCGGGTGGCCGAGACACCCAGCCAGAGCCTGGGCTCGCTCCAGCCGGGTCAGCGGGGCCGGGTGGCTCGGGTCTCGGACCGCGAGCCCGCGGTCCTGCGCTTCCTGACGGCCCGGGACATCGCACTCGGCGACATCCTGCAGATCAGGGAGGTCCACCCCGGCGGGGCCGTCACCGTTACGGCGCGATCGGGAGTGCACCTGCTGGATGCCGCCGTGACCGCCGCCATCAGAGTGGAGGCCGGCCAGTGACCGTCACTCCCGCACCGCTTCCGGCGGAGGACGTCACCCCCCCGGGGCGCAGCCCCCTGGAACTGCTCCTGGCCCGGGGCCGGGCGCGGTCGACGCTGGCCATGCTGGGCCCGGCATTCGTGGCCGCAATCGCTTACGTGGACCCGGGCAACTTCGCCACCAACTTCCAGGGCGGCGCCCGGTTCGGCTACCTCCTGCTCTGGGTGGTGCTGGCGGCCAACCTGATGGCCATGATCATCCAGTACCTCTCGGCCAAGCTCGGCATTGTCACCGACCAGACTCTCCCCGAGCTGTGCCGGGAGCGCTTTCCCCGCCCCGTCACCTGGGGCCTGTGGGTACAGGCCGAAATCATGGCCATGTCCACCGACATTGCCGAGTTCGTGGGCGCCGCGCTGGGCCTCAACCTGCTGTTCGGCGTTCCGATGGTCGCCGCCGGGATCATTACCGGCGTGATCGCCTTCGCCATCCTCGGCCTGCAGACCCGCGGCTACCGGCGCTTCGAGCTGACCATCACGGCCCTGCTGGGCATCATCTTCCTCGGCTTCCTCTACGAGACCCTCCGCATCGCCCCCAGCGCCAGCGGGGCACTGCAGGGGCTGGTCCCGGCCTTCTCCGGCCACGACAGCGTCCTGCTGGCCGTCGGCATCGTCGGGGCCACCGTCATGCCGCACGCCATCTACCTGCACTCCGCTCTCACCAAGGGCCGCATGCCCTGCCGCGACGACGCCGAACGGGCCAGGGTCCTCCGCTTCGAGCGCCTCGACGTGCTGGTCGCCCTCGGGTTCGCTGGGATCATCAACATGGCCATGCTGGCCGTCGCCGCCAGGCTCTTCCACAACCGTGCGCACGCCCAGATCAGCACCATCCAGCAAGCCCACGCCGGGTTCGCCCAGCTGGCCGGCGGGCTGGCGGCCCTGGCCTTCGCCGTCGCCCTGCTCGCCTCCGGCGCCTCCTCCTCCAGCGTCGGGACCTACGCCGGCCAGGTCGTCATGCAGGGCTTCACCAGGCTCAGCATCCCCCTCATGCTCCGCCGGGCCATCACCATGACCCCGGCGATCATCTTGCTCTGCATCGGCTTCGACCCGACCAGGGCACTCATCGACAGCCAGGTACTCCTGTCCTTCGGGATCCCCTTCGCCCTCATCCCCCTCGTCCTGCTCACCCGCAACCCCGACGTGATGGGAACCCACGTCAATCAGCGGCTGACCTCGGCCGTGGCGATGGTCCTGGCAGGCGTGATCACGCTCCTCAACATTTACCTCATCTACCAGCAATTCTTCGGCTCCTAGCTCCCACCGGTCCCGGCCTCTTCGGCATGGTTATGGTGCGCGCCCTTCAGGTGCTCAGCGAGTCGCCCAGGAGCGGCGCGAAGGAGCGAGCAGGGTCGTGGCCCCGGCGGTGCGCCTGGCGTCAGCTGCAGTTGCCTGGCCAGGCTCCTACGCTTGTCGTTGATGGAGACTTACACGTTTCTTTTTACCGACATCGAGGGCTCGACGGCTCTGCTTCAGCGTTTAGGGGAAGGCACCTACGCGCAGCTGCTTGCCGGCCACCACTCGCTGATCCGGGCGGCCCTGGTCGCACACGCCGGCCGGGAGCTGGATACCCAGGGAGACGCGTTCTTCGCCGCGTTTTCCTCCCCGCGGGCGTGCGCGGCGGCGGTGCTGGAGATGCAGCAGGCGCTGCAGGCGCACGCGTGGCCGGCCGGGGAGCAGGTCCGGGTGCGGATGGGCGTGCATACCGGTGAGGCCACGACGACCGCGACCGGCCTGGTGGGCCTGGATGTCCATCGCGCGGCGCGGGTGGCAGCCGTCGCGCATGGGGGGCAGGTGCTGTTGTCGGAGACGGCGGCCGCCCTGGTGCGGGACTCCCTTCCGCCGGGCGCGGCGCTCAGGGACCTTGGTGCCCACCGGCTGAAAGACCTGGGACGTCCGGAACGGCTCTTCCAGCTGCACGCGGCCGGCCTGCAGGCCGAGTTCCCGCCGCTGCGCTCGCTGGGCAGTGCCGCGCTGCCGAACAATCTCCCGGCCCAGCTGGCGACGTTCATCGGACGCGACCGGGAGCTGGGCGAAGTCCGGGCTCTGGTCGAGTCCTCGCGGCTGGTCACGCTGACCGGGGCTGGGGGGTGCGGTAAGACCAGGCTGGGCCTGCAGGTGGCCGCTGAGCTGCTCGACGGGTCCGGTGACGGGGTCTGGCTGGTTGAGCTGGCCGCGGTCGCCGACCAGGATGCCGTGGCGGCAGCCGTGTCCGAGGCGCTGCGGATTGCCGGGCAGCCGGGCCGGCCCGTCCTGGAGACGCTGCTCGATGCGCTGGCCCCGCAGGACATCCTGATCGTGCTCGACAACTGCGAGCACCTGATCGACGCCTGTGCCAAGACCGCTGACCTGATCCTGCGGCGCTGCCCGCGGGTGCAACTGGTGGCCACCAGCCGCGAGCCGCTCGGCATCGGCGGAGAGGCCGGGTGCCGTCGCTGTCGCTTCCCGGACCGGGTGACCCCGGCCCCGTGGCGCCGCAGTCCTCAGACGCAGTCGCGCTGTTCGTCAACCGGGCCAGGACGCAGGGCGTCGAGCTTGCCGTTGATGAGCAGGCCGCTGCGCTGGTGGTGTCGATCTGCCGGCGACTGGACGGGATGCCGCTGGCCATCGAGCTCCCCGCCGCCCGGCTGCGGACGATGTCCTGCTGGCCTGGAGCCTGCTGGAGTACCTGTTGTGCAGCGACCTCATCGACCCGGCTCCCTCCGGGCAGCTGTTCGCCGAAGCCATCGCCTGCACCAGCCGGTCCGGCAACCACCTCATGACCTCCAGGCTGCACAACAATGCCGGCGTCCATGCGCTGCGGGCCGGGGACATCCCGGCCGCCCGGGCTCATCTGGAAGCGGCGGCACAGGCCATCGAGTCGATCGGCGAGACCAGCTACGACGTGTCGGTCAAGCTGAACCTGGGCTGGGTGCTGCGCCAGGAGGCCGACCCGGACGGCGCGCGATCGATGTTCGAGGCTAGCCTGCGGACGAGCCGCCGGAACGGGGACCGCGCGGCCACCGCCTACGCCAGCCTCGGCCTGGCCTGCCTGGCCGAGGACCTGGGTGATTGGCGCCAGGCAGGTCAGCTGCACGGCGTCGCGCAGGCACTTCTTGATCGGACGGGAAAGCCGTGGGAGGACCCCGAGGCGCGCTATCGCGAGGCTAGCCTCGACAACGTGCGGGCGCGCCTCGGCGATGAGCAGTGGGGCCGGGCCTACGCCGAGGGCACGGCGCTCAGCCTCGACGAGGCCCTTGACCTGGCCCGCGGGACGGTTCCGCCCGGCCTGACTCCTTTCGGTCCCGACATAAGGCCGTCTTGACCGGCCTGATGAATGGCCAGGGCCGCTCCGGATCCGCCCTGCAAGAACCTTGCGGCGGAAGCAGCAGTCATACGGCTGCTGAGCTGCGGCGCAGTGCCTGGAAGTCGCGTGAGCCCTGGTCTGCCGGACCTGCCGGTCCGCAAGGTCACCTGTGCACTGA
>Ga0302232_10003032_pt1 | contig 11398 bp, 8 predicted proteins | sample II_Palsa_N2_3_FD_193575 | JGI IMG/M metagenome (GOLD analysis project Ga0302232, IMG submission 193575) | Peat permafrost microbial communities from Stordalen Mire near Abisko, Sweden - II_Palsa_N2_3 | ecosystem: Environmental > Terrestrial > Soil > Palsa > Peat permafrost | place: Sweden...
GTTGGTCTTGGCCTCCCGCATCTTCGGCCGCCAGGGAAGCGTGCGCGGATCGGCCAGAACGTTGTTGATCACACACGGCCGCCCCTCGCGAATCGCCACTCCGAATGGACCACGGCCCTCGGCGCTGGCATCGACCCGGATCTGCAGGTGCATCAGGTCGGGGAAACTTCCCGCATGGCTTACCGGCACCACGGTTTGCGTCTGCGCGTCCAGCAAGCCGATCCAGGTGAAACTCAGGCTGCTGTCCTCGGCCGCAATCTGGCAAGCGGCGTTATACAGTTCCTCGGCGTCATCGACACGAATGATGGTGCGATTGATACGGCTCAACATGGCATAGAGCCGGGTCAAGCGTATCAGCTTGGCGCGGGTGGTACCCAGATCGTCGTCGGCCGGCAGTTGCGTCATGATCAGGACTCGGAGGGCACAGCAAAAATTCTCTTCAGCGCAGCTTTCAACTCCCAACGATCAACCGGCTTATTCAGCACCGCTTCAACACCGGCCGCGTTCAAGCGGGTGCTTGAGGCGGCATCGTCCAATGCGGTGATCATCACCAACGGAATCGCCTGCGTCGCCGGGCTGCCTTTCAAGCGGCGCACCACTTCGAAGCCATCCATCCCCGGCATCATCGCGTCGAGCAACACCACGTCGGGGTGACACTGAGCCACCGCATCGATCGCGGCTGCCCCGGAACCGACGCTGCTGACCGCGTAACCATCCGCGCGCAGCAGGGTCTCCAGCAACTTCCGATTGAGCGCGTCGTCGTCGACCACCAGCACGGTGCGCGGCTTATTTTCCATCAATCCACCTCAGGGTAGTCTGCACAGCAATATCTCTTTCACTGTTGCAAGGAACAATTTGTATTGAATCGGCTTCGCCACATAACCGTCGCAGCCGGCGGCGAGAATCCTGTCCTCGTCGCCTTTCATGGCAAATGCCGTGAGCGCGACCACGGGAATGGCGCAGGTTGCCCGATCTCCTTTAAGCATGCGCGTGGCATCAAGTCCATCCATACCGGGCAATTGGATATCCATCAAAATCAACGCCGGCAGATGCTCGCGCGCCAATGCGATGCCGTCGCGGGCATTCGTCGCTTGCAATACTTCATATCCCTCGCGCCGCAGCAACAGGGTGGCCAACTTCATATTGGCCGGCGTATCTTCGATGATCAGGATTCGCTGCGTCATTGCGCCAGGCTCCCTGAGTTCCCCGTTAAAGCCCGTTGTACCTCGGCGATAAAACGCGATTGATTGAAACGCGCTTTATCGACGATGGTGCTGGCGTAATGATTGAGTACGGAATGCTCGTCCGCCGTCAGATTTTTTGCGGTGACGATAATGATGGGAATCGACGCCGTGGCGGTGTTGGATCGCAGCGATTCCGCCACCATCAGGCCATTCACTTCAGGCATCAGTAAATCGAGCACGATCAGGTCCGGCCGCTCTTTATGGGCGAGAGTCAAACCTTCCTGCCCGCCGTAAGCGCAAAGCGGGCGATAACCGCTTTCGGCGGCATACAGAGCCAGCCGCTCGACCGCGCGGCTGTCGTCATCGACAATCAGTATCGAGCAGGATTGGGTTTCGCTGCGCGACAAATGGCTCAACGGCAAGCGGCTCACCTGCAAGCGCGCCAACCGCAGGGTCGCCACCAGTTCTTCGCGGCTCACGGGTTTTTGCAATACATGCGACGCACCCAGCGAAAAACCTTTTTGCATATCATCCGAAATCGACACAATCACCACCGGGACTTCGCGCCATGGCGACTGCAGCCGCTTGAGCTGACCGAGGAAATCCCAGCCGTTGATGCCGGGCAAAAAGATATCGAGGATAATCACCGCCGGGTGCACAGTATCCATCAAACCCAATGCTTCCTCGGCGCTGCTCGCGCGCACCACAGTCATCGCCTCGGCTTCCAATTGCAAGCTGATCAGATCGGCCGCGGCCGGATTATCTTCGACCAGCAGCACCAGGCATGCTTCCCGCGCCAAGGCTGCGGCCCGGGCATTGGCGGCCGTCAGCGAAACCTCTGGTTCCCGGTCGGCGCTGTCTGCGCGCCATGGCAGCCAGACCGTAAAACAACTGCCTACGCCCGGCTCGCTGGCCAATGCCACGGTGCCGCCCTGGAGTTGAGCCAGCTTCATCACCAGCGTCAAACCCAGGCCGGTGCCTTCATAACGCCGGCTCAGCGACGAGTCGATCTGCACAAACGACTGGAATAAACGTCCGGCGTCATCGGCGGCAATACCGATGCCGTTGTCTTCCACGGAAATTTCCAGGAACTCGGCGCAGTCGCTCGGCGGCAGCGGCATTTTTATATAGGTGCTCATACTGGTGTGGCGCGGTTCGATTTCGCCGCGCGAGACCCGGCGTGCACGTAACGTCACACGTCCGTCGTCGCGGGTAAATTTCACCGCGTTCGACAACAAGTTATAGACGATCTGTTTGGTTTTCCGCAGATCGGCCTGAATCGTTCCCAGCCCCGGCTCCGCCCGGCCATGCAAGGTAATCCGGTGTTCAATCGCACGTTCCCTGACGATGGACAGGGCGTGGTCCAGCAACTTGCCGACGTCTATCGGCTCAAGCTCCACGGTCATTTGACCGGCCTCGACTTTGGACAAATCAAGGATGTCGTTGATCAACGACAACAGATGCCAGCCGCTGGTAAAAATATCATCGACATATTCGTGTTGCTCGGGCGGCAGGTCGCCCAGCAGCCCATCTTTAAGCACTTCGGAAAAGCCGATAATCGCGTTTAACGGCGTGCGTAATTCGTGCGACATATTCGCCAGAAATTCCGATTTGCGCAGCGTCCCCTCTTCGAGTTCGCGATTTTTCTCGGCCAGCACCAGATTCAGCGCCTCCAGCTCCAGACTCAATTGTTGCGCCTCAAACGCCTTCTGCAACTCGCGGCCATACGAACCGGCCAGCCTGGCGTAGAGTTTGCCGTTTTCCAGCAGCAAGATCAGCAAAACAAAACCCGAGGCCAGCAAACCGTAAATGCGGCCGATATAAAAGCCCAGGTCAAAACGCCCATGGTTGAGCGCCGCCGATAACGACATATCGAAAATTCCGGTGCATAACACCACCATCACCCAGAGATCGAGTACCGAATGAGGACGGCGACAACGCCATAGCGCATACAACGCGACCAGATCGACGAACACGATGAGGCCCACTACCAAAAATAAATTGGGCGCGTAAAGGCTGGAGCGCATCAGTATCGGCAAATAATCGTGCAGCCCCGTGGTGACATAGATCAAGGCGGCACACACCAGGGCTACGGCGACGATACAGAGTAAAACAATGGGCGCGGTGCCCTGGCTGAGGCGCTTGGCGACGGCGCTTGCGTCGCCGGCCACCAGACCGGATGCTTCGCGATTATTGCTTAAGGCATAACACAGCACCAGCAGCGGAAAACCTATGTGCCAGAACACGTAGATCCATACCGTGGTTTGCGTACCGGCCCCGAGCAAACCGGCGGCGGAAAATACACCGGGAAAGGTCAGCGCGTGCATCGCCGCCAAAGAGGCGGTCAGCAGGTAGGCGCTCGCCAATATCAACAGCGAGCGCGAGCGCAAAATAGTGTATTGCCCGAACAACAGCGAAGCGGTGATCAGGTCGCACACCACCAGGATCGATTCGTAGATCAGGACAAAAGAGGGAACTGCGGGCAGTTGGCGTTTGGCGAAAGGCACGACCGCACAAAACACCATCGCCGAAACAATCACCACCCCACGCGCCAGCCAACGGTCTCCGCGCTCGGCGGTCAAGGTCGAGAGGAACATCGGACGGACGTCGATCATTTCGCGTGCCATACCCTTCCTTCCAGATGTTCTGAGGAATGCAGTAATACCGAACTGTCTTGTATGGGTATTTTTTCTAGCGTACCACTCGCAATAAGGTATGCAAAGGCAGCAGTAACACTGAAACCACGGTCAGGCAGGGCTTTTCGCGGCGATCATTACGTTTTTGAAAGAATCGTAATTTTAATGAATGATTCGCGCGGCTTTGCGGGATGCGATGCGATACGCCCGGACTGGTACTTTATACCGGCGGACCGAGGCTCAAGTCGAGTTGAATTGATGGTTCGCGCCGTCGGCGAATCGGCCGCGTCCGGGTTATTCAAGCACAGCGTTACGTATACAAATTGGGCTCGGGCAAAATCCCCTCCAAGGCATAGCGGCCGATCGCTTTTATCTTGTAGTCGATCGGGTCATGCAGCGTATGCGTGCGCGCATTACGCCAGAATCGATCGAGGCCCAGCGCGGCGTGCGTGGCGCGCGCGCCGCACACGTCGAAGATCGCTTCGGTAACGTCGAGCGCCGCGCGATGCGCCAACACTTTGGCTTCGGCGACCGCGAGTGCAACCTGCGCCCGTTCCGCCGCCGCAAGTTGTTCACCCTGCTGCCAGGCGGCCTCAAGCAATAACGCCGCGCGGTCGGTCAATGCCTGAGCCGGTGCGATCTTCAAGCGCATTTCAGCAAAGCGTTGAATCACGTAAGGATCGTCGGCGCTGCGTGTCACGCCCGAGGCAAACCACGGCCGGGTATATTGCATGACGTAAGTACGCGCCTCGGCAAATGCCCCTTCGGCAATGCCCACAAACAAGTTGGCCAGCAGCAATTGTGACACCAAGGTGCGCAAACTGGCATAAGGACTCGCCGGTGCTTCCGAGCGATGCAGGATATCGTCGCCGGGCACCTGCACCTGCCGGAACGACACGCTGCCGCTATCGGTCTGACGCTGTCCGATGGGGTCCCAGTCGTCGTGCACCGTCACGCCGTTGCGATCGGTTGGGATCACCGCCACCACCGTCTTGCTGTTCTTGTCGTCGCTCGGCCGATGCGCCGAAATCACCATGCGGTGCGAGCCCATGGTGCCCGAACAGAACCCCTTCACACCGTCGAGCACCAGCCCATCCGCATGCTCCACCGCGGTCAAGCGAGTGTCGACCGGGTTGACCGCATTGCCCCACCACCAGCGCTGCTCAACGGTGCCGCGTAAATAGCGCTCGCGCTGTGCCGGATTGCCCCAAACCAGCACGCTGGTCACTTGCAAATATTGGAAACCCAGCAGATGCGCCAGAGCACTATCGACATTGGCCAACCGGCGCAGCAAGGCGTAGGTTTCGGGCCAGCTCGCGCCTTGCCCGCCATATGCAAGCGGAATGGTCAAGGTAAGCAGACCGGCATCGGCCAGCATCTGTTTTTCGCGTGCGGCATGGCCGCCGCGGCGATCACGCTCGGCCGCGGTCGTGCGCAAATGCTCCAGCAATTCGGTGAGGTCCGGCCGGGGGGTGCCGGTAGTACCGGCAGACTGGCGATCCTGTGACATGCCTGATTTCCGTTATGCAAAACGGCAAGTATAACGAGGCAGGGCATGGCTCGCTTGAGGGATTTTCTTACCCGATTTACTGCTATGGATAGTGTTTACAAGGCTAAAGAAACCGCCGCTCTTGCGCCGCGCGCAGCAAGGTCAGCAAAGCGTGGCGTCCGGCGGCCCGCCTTATGGCCTGACGGCCCGCGCCTTGGCGGCTGCGCTGCTCAACCGGCTGGCGGCAGATCGGCTTGAGGCAGATCGGCTGGCAGATCGGCTTGAGGCTCGCACAGGCTGGTCCAGTCGACTTTGGGGATAATGCTGGCATCGAGGGCGCTGCCCAGGGACAGGTTGGTCAAGCTGACGCCCCGCTCTCGCAGCAAGGGCAGCGCTTTTCTGAAGGCGGGCTCGATGTAAGCCGCAAAATCGCTTTCGATGCTGCTGGGTTGCATCGATTCGCGAGTTTCATAAAAGCGCGGCACACTCAGGGTATTACTCAAATCCATACCGTGGATGCAGATATCCTTGTAGCCAAGCCAAGTCAATACTTGCAATGCGGTGAAGGCAACCGTTTTGCAATCGAAGAAACCGCGTCTCAAGTCAAAGCTGTAACCGAGCGTCGCGGCGGCATCGAACTGAACCACGTCGGCGCTGGATACCTGCGGCAGTTCCGCATGACCGCGACCCGGCATAAAGGTCGGCTCGCAGACGTCTTCCATCATATAAATCTTGCAGCGCAATGCGCTGACCGGAAAGCGCTGCAGGACGTACCAGAGAATTTGCGGCGTAATAAATAAAATAAAATTCTGCCGCAGAATTTTCTCAATCAGATCGGGCCGTTTCTTGACGAAATTCGTGTCGATCATGCAGTAATAGTCGAATTTCACCGGATACCGGTCGATCAAGGCAATGGCGCCGTTGACCCCGAGCACGGACGCCATGGGCAAACGCTGGTAATCGATGCTGGCGACCGAGGGACCGGTCGCGATCAGGTGCACCCGGCCCCCCGCATGCGGCACAATTTTTTTGCCGTTTTCCAGCGGAATAGGGGTGCCGCGAAACGTCAGCGTACGAATCGCGCCTTGCACATCACGTTCAATTTTGAAGTGATGCCACAGGCGGTCGCTGTGACGATACGAACGATCATGGGTCGCGCGGTAAAGCATGCGACACATGGCTCCGTAGAGCTTACGGAGTGCGGGGGGAGAACTAGCGAAATCTCGACGGCGATCCAGCCCCAATACTATCGATTCCACCACACAATCCTGTTGATGAAGTGGCATGATCGTAATCAATCACAATGGGCAGTACAACCGCACAAAATTTCAATTTATGACAAAAATATGTTTCCTGAAATAATACACATTACCCCAAAAAAACCGGATCACTCTCGCCTTTAAGAAAAATCGGACATAGGCTGATTGAGCAACAAACACAAGGACTTGCCCGATCCCAGCGGCGCCGGATCGGATGCCGCTTCAGGCAACCGTAGTTGCACTCATTTTGAAGAAAGCGTCAAGCAAAGAGGATTTATAAACCACACCCAGCAGGGTTTTATCGTGCTCGCCGCGAATCACCGGCAAGCGCTCGCCCTGGTGCGCCATAAAGCATTGCAAGGCCTCGTTGAGCGACATATCCGGCGTGATGCAGCGAAATTCAGCTTGAACAAAATCGGCGGCCTGCTTATGTTCCAGATCTTCTTTGGCGAGCATGGCCGAGGTCAGGCGCGACAGCGCGACCACTCCGCAAAACAAGCCCTCGGGGTCGACGATATAAATATATTTGACGGGATACTCTAAAAACACTCGCGTCAGATCTTTGAAGCTCGCAACAAGCGGTAATACAGTCTCGGCCGGCCGAATCAATTCGACCATGCGGGTGGTGCGCAAGCGCAAGCGTTCCTCGGCCTCTCGTTGCCGCCGCAGCGTGATGTCATACATCGAAATACCGCCGGTGCGCGAGATAAAGTAAGCAATCACACACGACAACATCAGCGGCAGCACGACCTCATAACTCAAGGTCATTTCAAAAATCATCAAAATAGCCATCAGCGGCGCGTTGCTCGCCGCGGCCAGGCTGGCCCCCATGCCCACAATCGCATAAGCAAAAGGCGCTGAAGTCGCCGCCGGCCAAAGCGCATGGACCGACTGGCCGAACAGGCAGCCGACCGCGGCACCGACGAACAAGGTGGGAGTAAAGATCCCGCCAATCGCCCCGGAACCCACCGTCAAGGCGGTGGCGATGATTTTGAATACCAGCACCAGGACCAGCGTTTGCCAGACCCACGGTTCATGCAAAATGGAATTGACCACGCTATAGCCGTTGCCATACACCTGCGGCACCCAGATCGACAGCAGCCCCACCCCAAGTCCACCCAAACCGAGTCGCAGCGGCAATGGCACGGGCAGGCGCGCCATCTGTCGCTTGGACCCATCCAGCAACTGGAGAAAACGCGGCGCGATGACACCGGAAACAATCCCCAGCAGCACAAATAACACCAGTTCCCGGCCAGAAATCACGGGAAATACCGGCATCATGTAGGGCGGCTTGTAACCGGCGAATTCGCGCATGGTGACGTTTGCCACCACCGAAGCCACGATCACCGGCCCAAAGCGCTCCATGGCAATGGTGCCCAGTACGATTTCGGTGACAAACAAGGCGCCCGCGATCGGCGCGTTATAGGCTGCGGTAATCCCGGCCGCGGCACCGCACGCGACCAGCAGTTTCAGACGCTCCGGATCGAAATGCCGTACCCGCCCCACCACCGACGCGCACATCGCGGCCAGTTGCACCATCGAGCCTTCCCGCCCGATCGAACCGCCGGTGGCAATCGTAGCCAGCGACGACAGGCTGCGCATGACCGTATAACGCACGGGAATCCGGCCGTCGCCGATGGCAATCGCTTCAATGTAGTCGGAACTCGGCGCGTTGCCGGCCCAACGGCGGCTCAACACCAGCAGCAGCCCGGCCGCCAGCCCGCCCAAGGCGGGCAACGCCACGCGCACGGCAACCGGCAGTGAACGGCCCATTTCGACCAAAGCTCCGGGCCGCCCCACCAGCAGGGTTTGCAGCGTGGCAATGCCTTCCCGGAACACTACCGTGGCACAGGCCCCGACAAAACCAATCACAGCAGCCCAAACCAACGTCGAATGAATCTCCGAGAGGCGGAAGCGATCTTGAGCGCGGGTGCGCAAACGGAGCAAAAAGGCGAGCACGAGATTTATCTAAAGAACCACATGGAGAAAGGCGGCGTCCGGCTTGCCGCAACGCCAAGTCGCGCCCGGCGGGCCGCGCCCCGCCACCGTGCCATAAGCCGTGCGCAAAAACAAGCTTGGCCGCCAAGTCCGCCGCGATCCGCGAGAAGGCGGCTCACCGCCGGCCGCGCCTGGCCAACTGCGCCCAACAGGCCTCACCTAACAAACCGCGCCTGGCCCGCAGCACCTGGCCGGCCGCACCTCGCCGGCCGCACCTGGCCGGCCGCACCTCGCCGGCCGCACCCAAACCAGCCGTGTTGGAAACCCCGGGCTGACGTAAAATCAAAGCCGCACGCGCCGCCCGGCGCTCCACCCGCTTACACTACGCCCGCCTCGTGTCCACACCCGCCTTCACCCAGCCTGCCGCCCCGCCGCTAAAATCTCAGCCCGGCTTGCCCGACGGCCTGCCGCTGCCGCAGCGTTACTGGGCCATCCTGGTGGTCGCCATGGGTATCACCCTGGCCGTGCTCGATAGTTCGATCGCGAATGTCGCCTTGCCGACCATCGCCCATACTCTGCGCGCCGATGCCGCTGCCTCGATCTGGATCGTCAATGCTTATCAACTGGCGATCACCATCTCGCTGCTGCCGCTCTCGTCGCTGGGCGAGATTGTCGGTTACCGGCGCGTTTATCTGGCCGGACTGGCGTTATTCACGGCCGCCTCGTTGGGGTGTGCCTTATCCGACTCATTGCTCTCCCTGACCCTGGCCCGGGTAATCCAAGGCTTCGGCGCGGCGGGCATCATGAGCGTCAATATCGCACTGGTGCGCCTGATCTTTCCGCAGCGGCTGCTGGGACGCGGCATCAGTGTCAATGCTTCGGTGGTCGCCATTTCAACCGCGGTCGGGCCCAGCATTGCGTCGGCCATCCTGTCCGTGGCGCATTGGCCCTGGCTGTTTGCGGTGAATGTGCCCTTGGGCATTGCCACGCTGCTTATCGGCCGCCGCGCATTGCCCACCCAGGCACCGCAGAAACGGCGCTTCGACGTGCCCAGCGCGATCCTCAACGCCCTCACCTTCGGCCTGCTGATCATGACCGTCGACGGCTTGGGCCATGGCGAACATCGGCCGTTATTGGTCGCTGAAATCATTGCCACGCTGGTGATCGGCACCACCTTCGTGCGCCGTCAATTGTCGCAACCATCGCCCCTGTTACCGGTCGATCTGCTGCGCCTGCCGATTTTCTCGCTTTCGATCGGCACCTCGATTTGTTCATTCACCGCGCAAATGCTGGCTTTTGTCTCGCTGCCGTTTTATTTCCAGGACACCCTGGGTTTGAGCCAGGTTCAGACCGGCCTGCTGATGACACCGTGGCCCCTGGTGATCGTGGTCATCGCCCCGATCTCGGGCTATCTATCCGATCGTTATTCGGCCGGCGTACTGGGCGGCATCGGCTTGCTGACCATGGCACTTGGACTGAGCCTGCTGGCCACCCTGCCGCTGCATCCCCACACGCTGGAGATCATCTGGCGCATGGCCCTGTGCGGCTTTGGTTTCGGCTTGTTCCAATCACCCAACAACCGCGCCATCCTGGCTGCGGCCCCCCATTCGCGCAGCGGCGGCGCCAGCGGTATGTTGAGTACGGCACGGCTGACGGGGCAGAGCCTGGGCGCGGCGTTGGTGGCGTTGATCTTTGGTATTTCAGGGACTGCGGGGACGACCGTCACGTTGATGGCGGCGGCGGGGTTTGCCGCGTTGGCGGCGTTTGTCAGCTTGACCAGGATTAGGGCTCAGCCGCGGCAAGGGTGAGGGGCTTGCTGCTTGCTGCTTGCTGCTTGCTGCTTGCTGGTGCTTGCTTGCTGCTGTTGCTTGCTGGTGCTTCTATGGAGCTTGTTAAGGTATTGGTCTGCCGGCACTGCCCCTCGCCGGGGCGGGCCTTACTTTCTTTTGTCTTGCCAAAAGAAAGTAAGCAAAGAAAACTCGCTGCACTGCGATGAGCGCGGGACATATGTCAAACGGCGGTGCGAGCCTGATCGCAACACATCGTTCGCCCTGTTCTTTGGTTTTGGACTACCGCGCGTACTCACCATTTGGATATCGTTATTCCAAGGTCGTCGGCACGGTGGTCGGTCCTTTGAAGCGATTTCGATGGTTAAACGCCGAGTCGCGCACGCAGGCCCGCGCATAACAGCGCCCTCAGTTCGCAAATCCGAGGGCGTTGGTTACATGCTTACTCGGCTGCCGTTTAAGCAGCGACGGATAGAGCGACCCGCTTGCAATAACGCCGCCGGTAGATCGATGAATTGAGAGTGCGGTTCGCAAATTCGAGGACATTGGTCAACCGATTATTCAGTTGCCGTGTATGCGGTGTGGCGGATCAAAATCACGCGTGCAATAGCGTCGCCGACAGATCACCGAATTGAGGGCGCAGTTCTGCGCCGGCCAGGGTGCGCGACTCGGCATCTGAGGCAAGATGAAGCTTCAAAGGACCGACCACCGTGCCGACGACCTTGGAATAGCGATATCCAAATCGTGAGTACGCGCGGTAGTCCAAAACCAAAGAACCGGGCGCACGATGTGTTGCGATCAGGCTCGCACTGCCGTTTGAGATATGTCCCGCGCTCATCGCAGTGCAGCGAGTTTTCTTTGCTTACTTTCTTTTGGCAAGACAAAAGAAAGTAAGGCCCGCCCCGGCGAGGGGCAGTGCCGGCAGACCAATACCTCATCAAGTTTCATAGAAGCACCAGCAAGCAACAGCACCAGCAAACCACAACCCCCAAAAACCCCAAACCACCACCAGCGGCGCCAGCCCAGGAACAACTCGGCCTGCCCCCGAGCCCCGCCCCCTGGCTTAGGATTCCTCGTCCTCCAGGCTAAACGTCTCGGCCTGATC
>Ga0302232_10003035_pt1 | contig 11384 bp, 7 predicted proteins | sample II_Palsa_N2_3_FD_193575 | JGI IMG/M metagenome (GOLD analysis project Ga0302232, IMG submission 193575) | Peat permafrost microbial communities from Stordalen Mire near Abisko, Sweden - II_Palsa_N2_3 | ecosystem: Environmental > Terrestrial > Soil > Palsa > Peat permafrost | place: Sweden...
GACGAGGCGATGATGACGCCGGCCAGTAGCGCGGTCCGGGTCCTGACCCGCCGGGGCCACCAGCGAGTCATGGTACTGGGCGGGCCCGGGCTCGCCGAGCCGCTGCGGGAGGCCGGCTTGGAGGTGGTGCCGCCCGAGGCTGGGGTCTGGGCGGACGCGGTGCTGGCGGGCTGGTTCCCCGAGTTCACCATGCCCGCGCTCGAGGCGGCCTGCCACGCGGTCTGGGGCGGCGCCGAGCTGTACACCGCCTCGCAGACGCCGTTCTTCGCCGTGGCCGGCGGCCGGGCGCTCGGCACCTCCCGGGCCATCTCGGCCATGATCAAGTCGCTGACCGGGTGCGCGGTACGGGTGGTGGGCAAGCCGTCGCTGGACGCGCTGCGCAGCGCCGCGGACCGGCTCGGGGCCAGCCCGGCCTGGCTGGCCGTGGTGGGCGACGACCCCGCACTCGAGGTGCCGATGGCGCACCGGGGCCGGTCGCTGGCCATCGCCGTCGGCACCGGGCTGGGCGGTGCGGCGGCCTACGACGGCCTGCCCGCCGCGCGCCGCCCGCACCTGCAGGTGCGGGGAGTCGACGAGCTGCTGGCGATCCTCACACGTCAGGACAGCACGAGATGAAAAACGCGGTGCGGGCGGTCGTCCGGTGAGGCGACCGATGGCAACATGACCGCGGGCACTTTTGAATATTGAGCTGCCTGCTGATGCGTGATACAAGGATGATGCGGGCGTTTTTTCAATGCATTTCCTGGTTATAGTGGGGGATTCGTGCGTATTTTCCGGGTTATTTTCAGCGCAGCGGTTGTTGTTTCCACGGCCTCCGCTGGCCTGGTCGCGGCCGCGGCCCCGGAGGCCGGCGCGGCAGCCGCGGTCAATTACGTGGCGCTCGGCGATTCCTACAGCTCCGGAGTCGGCGCCGGTGATTACACGTCGTCCAGCGGAAGCTGCGATCGCAGCACAAAGGCCTACCCGGAGCAATGGGCTGGCGTCACCTCGCCCGCTACCTTTGTCTCGGTGGCCTGCTCCGGGGCGACCACCGCCGACGTGCTCAGCAGCCAGGTGTCGGCGCTGAGCGCCAGCACCACGCTGGTCTCCATCACCATCGGCGGTAACGACGCGGGCTTCTCCAGCGTCATGGAGACCTGCGTACTCTCCTCGACCAGTTCGTGCGTGAACGCCGTCGCGGCCGCCGAGGCCTTCATCACCAGCCAGCTGCCGGCCCGGCTCGATACCACCCTGCAGACCATCAGGGCCGACGCGCCGTCGGCGAAGATCGTCGTGCTTGGCTACCCCGACCTGTACGACCTCTCCAAATCCGGCTCCTGCATCGGGCTGAGCACCAAGGACCGCACCGCCCTCAACGACGGCGCGGACGATCTCGACGGCGCCCTGCAGGGCGCCGCGCAGGCCAATCACGACACGTTCGCCGATGTCCGCGGTCAGTTCGCCGGGCACGAGATCTGCGACTCCGATAGCTGGCTGCACTCGGTGGACATCTTCGCGATCAGCTCGTCCTACCATCCCACCGCCGCTGGGCAGGATCTCGGGTACCTGCCCGTGTTCACCGCCGCCGCGGGCTGACCGGGCGCGCGGCACCGGCGTGCTGACATCCTGGCCCGGCACGCCGGCATCCCGGAGACCTAAGGTCTGACGATCAGGCGCCGGTCAGACGAGGCCGGCTTGGAGGGCGAGCCGGATCAGGTCGGCGCGGCGCGGACAGCCGGCTTTGGCCCGGATGCGGTCCACCCGGGAGTGGACGGTCCGGACGCTGAGGTGAAGCTGCCCGGCGATCTCGGCGTCGGTGCGGCCCTGAGCGACCAGAGTGACCAGTTCCCGCTCCTTGGCGCTGAGCTTCCCGAGGTCCGGCACGACCTCCGGGGCATGGGCGTCCGTCCCGGCGAGCAAGATGGCGAGCTCGGCCGCGGTGGCCAGGGTCATCTCCCGGCCGCGCTTCTCGGCGGCGCCGGTCCGGTCGGGTCCCAGCGCCTGCTGGGCCGCGCGCAGAGGTTCCCGACGGCGCTCCTCCGCGGCGGGCAGGTCGGACATGCCGATTTCCTTCAGGCATGTGACGAAGGCGGCCCACATCGTGACGGCGTCGGCAGGCCGGCCGGTCGCCGCGCACAGATGCCCGCAGTTGTTGAGGCAGTCGATCAGCCGCAGCCGGTTCCCGATCCGGGTGGCGATCTCCAGGGATTCCCGCAGGTGCGCGCCGGCCTCGGGGATCCGGCCGACTCGCTGATCCAGCTCCGCCAGCAGGTCCAGGCAGAACGACTGGCTGATGAGGTCACCTGCCTGCCGGGCCCGGTCGAGTTCGGTCACGCAGGTGTCCTCGGCGGCGGTCAGGTCGCCCACGTCGACCAGGATGTCGGCCAGGCTGTCGTTGCACTGGCGGGCGAGCCTGCCCGGGATGGCGCGGGGGTCGATCTGAGTGGCCTGCCGGGCCCAGTCCAGGGCCTTGGGCTCGTCGCCGGCGTACTGAGCGGCGATGGAAAGGGTCAGCAGGGCGCGGGCCTCGCCGGCCGGATAGCCAATATCCCGAGCGAGATCCACAGCCCGCTCGGCTTCCTCGGCCGCTTCGGCGTTACGCCTGAGGTTGAGCAGGCAGTTGGCCCGGCCCGAGGCGGCGTCGGCCAGGACCGGTGATCGCGGATCATCGGCGACGGCGCTGATGGCGAGGGCGTAGTGCTTGAGCGCACCCAGGAAATCCCCGGCCAGGTTGGCGCAGTAGCCGAGCCAGTACTGCGCGGCCGGCCAGGCGTCCCCCATTCGCGGGACCCCCTCGGCTCGCGGGGCGCCCTCGGCGGCGGCGAGCAGGAGCGGGTACCCGGACGTCACCCGGCCCCGGGTGACCCACCAGGGGGCCAGGGCCACCGCCAGTTGCAGCGCCAGGCCGGGATCGTGCTCCAGGGCCCAGGTCAGGGCCTGCTGGGTGGTGGCGTCCTCGGTGTCCAGCCACCGGGTAGCGGCCAGCTCCCCCGCGCCGGTCTGCATGTCCTCCGCGGCCTGGGTGGCCAGCGCGAGCGCGTACTCGGCGAGCCTGGCCGCGGCGGCCTGCTGCTCGCCGGCCTCCGCGAGCCGCCCGGCGCCGTAGGCCCGCAGGGTCTCCAGCATCAGGTAACGGGGCCGGCCATCCCGGCCGATCCGGGGCGGTGAGAGCAGCGAGCAGTCCACTAGGTGCAGCACCGCCGGTTCCGCGCCTGGGCCGGCCACCGCGGTGGTGGCCTCGAGCGTGAACGGGCCGGGGATAACCGACAGCCGGCGGAAGACCTGCTGCTCTTCGCTGTCCAGCAGGTGATAGCTCCAGTCCACGGTGGCCGCCAGTGAGCGCTGCCGGCCGGTGACCCGCCGGTCGCCGCTGGCCAGCAACGCGAAGCGATCATCCAGGCGGTCCAGCAGTTGCGCCAGGCCCAGCGCCTCGACCCGGGCCGCGGCCAGCTCGATGGCCAGCGGCATCCCGTCCAGCCGGGTAACCAGCCGCGCCACTGCCGGGGCCGACTCGGGGTCGATACGGAAGTGCGGGTCGACCCGTCTGGCCCGATCGGCGAACAGCCGTACCGCCTCCGACTCGGGCGAGTCGGCCTGTTCGTCCGGCTGCGGCACCGATAGGGGCGCCAGCCGGTACCGGGTCTCCCCGGCCACCCGGAGCGGTTCCTGGCTGCTGGCCAGGACCCGTACGTCGTCCGCGGCGAGCAGCATCGTTTCGCACAGGTCGGCCACCGCGCCGACGAGGTGCTCGCAGTTGTCCAGGACCAGCAGCACCTGCAGCCGGCCAACCGCGGCGGCCAGCGAGTCCGCCACGGACAGGTCGGGGGCCTGCGGGATGCCCAGGGCCGCGGCCACCGCCGCGGGCACCAGGGCCGGCTCCTGCACCGCCGCCAGCTCGACCAGGCAGGCGCCGTCGGCGAAGCGCCCCGCCACCTGGCGGGCCACCTCGATGGCCAGCCGCGTCTTGCCCACGCCGCCCGGGCCGGTGATCGTCACCAGTCGGGAGCCGTCGAGCAGGCCCGCGACCTCCTGCACCGCTTCGGTGCGGCCCACGAAGGTGGTCAGCGGCGAGGCCAGGCCGCGCCCGTGGCGGAGCGAGCTCGGACCGCCCGGGAGGGAGGATATCCCGGCCGGGGCGGAGCGGGGCATGCTGACCTGATGGGGGGCGATCTGGGTCGCCTCCGTGCTGGGTATCGCGGTGGCGGGCCGGCCTGCTGCCAGCGCCGCTGGCGGCGAGCTGAGGCCGGGGTCGTGGTCATAGGCTTGCAGGCCAAGCGCCTGGCGCAGCGCCTCGATGAAGTGCCGGCAGCTCGGATACCGGTCGTTCGCGGCCTTGGCCAGCGCCCGGGCCAGTACCTCGTCGGCCGCCGCGGGCACATCGGGACGCCGGGCGGACAGCGACGGCGGCGGCTCGGACAGATGCGCGTAGAGCACGGCCAGGTCCTGTTCCCGCTCAAACGGCACCGCGCCGGACAGCAACTCGAACGCCGCGCAGGCCAGCGCGTACTGATCCGTCCGGCCGTCCACCTCCCGGCCCTCGATCTGCTCGGGCGCCATGTACCCCACGGTGCCCAGGTTCAGCCCGGTTCTGGTCAGCTGGACCGAGGCCGACCGGGTCTTGGCCAGCCCGAAATCGGACAGGTACACGTGATCGGGACGGCCGGGTCGCGAATCCACCAGCATGTTGGCCGGCTTGACGTCCCGGTGCACCAGGCCGGCCCCGTGCGCGGCATCCAGCGCCGAGGCCACCGGCGACAGCACCGCCGCGGCCCGGGCCGCGGCGAACGGGCCGTCGCGCCGCAGCCGGGACCGGATATCACCGCCGACCACGTAGCGCATCGCGATGAACAGGACCCCGTCGGCCTCACCGGCCTCGTACACCGGGATGATGTGCGGGTCATCGACGGCGGCCGCCGCCCGGGACTCGCGCAGGAACCGGTGCCGGAAGTCCTCATCGGCGGCCAGCCAGGGGGTGAGAAGCTTCAGCGCGACGAGCCGGTCGAGCCGGTCGTCCCGGGCCCGGAACACCACGGCCATCCCGCCCGCGCCGATCTCCTGCTCCAGGAGGTACCCGGCGACTCGCGAACCCGCGGCAAAGCCGCCGCCGGTCCGCCCTGGCCCTGAATCGCCCACCGCGCCTCCAGCGCTCGAGCTCCGCCCACCACGGTATCTGGTCGGGCTGAAGGCTTCCCAATCATCGATCATCATTGGCGGTAAGGTGCCTGCCACGGCGGCCGAGACCGAGGCCGCCAGCGGCCCGGACGCGGCCGGCCTGGCTCAGGCCGGGATCGGTGGGTTCCTCCGCGCCGCGGCGGCGGGTAAGGAGTGACGCATGGTGGTAAAGAGAACCGGTGTAAACGGCATGGGCTTCGCGTTCCACGCGGTATTCGCTGGCGTCTATGCAGGTTAATTGCTGTTTGTCGGATAATGCGGGGAAAAACTATCCTGAAACGTGAATAGTCGTTTTATTCCCATGGCAACCTAATTGCCCGTTCCGGCGTCTCCTTAATGTAAGCAGGCCGCCAGGCACGCGACAGCGGAGGGCTCTGGCCTCCAGCCGGCGGTTCTATTGAAATGGGAATTATGAGAAGTATCAGCAAGATGATGCTGCGAACCTGCGTGGGCCTTGCGGCCGCCGCTGGGCTCGTAGCAGGCGGGGCCGGGGTGGCGAGCGCAGCGACCGTCAGTCCCACCGCACACACCAGTAGTTCATGGGCGCCAGGCTGCAACCCGGGGGCGCGGGAGCAGTGGAACCTGAACGGCCGCAACCACGTCGAGGCCGTCTATCTGGGCACGACCTACACCTACAAGGTGACCTTCAAGCAGTACGGCGGCTGCCTGACCGGAACGCTGACTGATTCGGGTTACCCGACCACGGGGCCGATCGTCGGAACGGTCAAGCGGAACCACGTCACGTTCAGCTTCAGCTATCCGTCCGGTTCCATCCAGGGAACCCGGACCTTCACCGGAACCATCAACCGATGGGGAGCGGTGGCCGGCACCTGGTCCGAGACTGGCACCGAGCTCGGCACCGGTACTTTCACGCTGGCCAGGCACGCGGCTAACGCATGCCCGTGGTGGCAGCGGTGGAACCACTCGTGCCGGGTCTTTCCCCGGTAACTCCGACCGCAGCTAAGGTCCCGGCCGTCTGATCAGGCGGCCGGGACCTTTTGCTTCCGGCCCGTCAGGATCAGTCCGAGGCCGATGAATTCCGGCGGACCAGGCGGACCTTGGCGTTCGGGTGATCGCGCCAGGTGGCCGCGCCGGAGGCGGCGGCGGTCTTGGCCTGCTCCCACTTCAGCCTGGCGAGCTCGCTGGGTGGTGTCTCCAGCTCCTTGAGCCAGGCCCGGGTGGCGGCGGCCACGTGCGTGCCGGCCACGGCCAGGCCGGCCATCGCGGCCACCGCGCCGATCCCGACCAGGATCCCGCCGACCACGAGCGGCCCGGATCTTACCTGTGGCCAGGACCCGGCCGGCCGGCTGTCTGTCCCGTTGTCATGAGCCATGGCGCCCGTCCCGATGTCGGTGTGCTGTGCTTCATGTTCAAGCCTAACCCGGGGCGCTTGGAGGGGGCCGGGCGGTGGTACCACGCTGCGTTCGGATAAAACAAGGAGCTACGGCCGCGGCACAGGATTACGGCGAGGACCCGGAACCAAGGAGAAGGCTGCGATGAGCGCTGAGCGCGAGCGGGTCGACGAATTCGGGAAGCTGGAGAACGGGCTTCTGCAGGCCAGCGACTGGTACCGGTGGGGACCGTACGTGAGCGAGCGGCAGTGGGGCACGGTCCGCGAGGACTACAGCGCGGACGGCGACGCGTGGAACTACCTGCCGCACGATCACGCCCGATCGCGGGCCTACCGCTGGGGCGAAGACGGGCTGGCCGGGTTCTGCGACATCGAGCAGCGGCTGTGCCTGGGCCTGGCGCTGTGGAACGGGCGCGACCCGATCCTCAAGGAGCGGGCCTTCGGGCTGACCGGCGAGCAGGGCAACCACGGCGAGGACGTCAAGGAGCACTGGTGGTATCTGGACGCCATCCCCAGCCACGCGTGGAACCGGTGGCGGTACCACTACCCGCAGGGCCCGTTCCCGTACCAGGATCTGATCGACGTCAACGCGTCGCGGAACCGGTTCGAGCCGGAGTACGAGCTGCTGGACACCGGGGCGTTCGCCGGTAACCGGTACTGGATCGTCGAGGTGCACTACGCCAAGGCGTCCCCGGATGACCTGCTGATGTCGATCTCGGTGACCAACGCGGGCCCGGAGCCCGCGACGCTGCACGTACTGCCGACGGCCTGGTTCCGCAACACCTGGTCCTGGGCGAACGACCCGCGGCCGGTGCTCGGGGCGGCCGCGTCCGACCCTTCGGTGGTGACCATCGAGCACCCGTTCGTGGGCGAGCTGGAGCTGATCGCGGGCCCGGGGCCGGACGGGACGCAGCCCACCGCGCTGTTCTGCGAGAACGAGACGAACGTGGCGCGGCTGTACGGCGCGGCGCCGCTCACGCCGTACCCGAAGGACGGCATCAACGACCACGTGGTCGGCGGGGCGCCCACGGTCAACCCGGCCCGGACCGGGACCAAGTGCGCGTTCTGGTACCAGGTCACGCTGGCCGCCGGGGCCTCGGCCGAGCTGCGGCTGCGAATGCGGCCGGCGGCTTCCGGGGGGCCCGCCGCCGCGGCCCTGGGCTCGGCGGTGCCGCAGCCTGACGCGACAGCGGCGGCGCTGGGCGCGGAGTTCGACCAGGTGGTGACCAGACGGCGGGGTGAGGCCGACGAGTTCTACACCGAGCTGACGCCGCGGGAGGCCAGCGAGGACGAGGCGCTGGTCATGCGGCAGGGCTTCGCCGGGTTGCTGTGGAGCAAGCAGCTGTTCTACTACGACGTCACCCGGTGGCTGGACGGCGACCCGGGCCAGCCCGCGCCGCCGGCCGAGCGGCTGACCGGGCGCAACTCACACTGGCGCAACTTCGACGCGTTCGACATCATGTCGATGCCGGACAAGTGGGAGTACCCCTGGTTCGCCGCGTGGGACCTGGGCTTTCACTGCGTAGCGCTGGCGCACGTGGACCCGGCGTTCGCCAAGTACCAGCTGATCTTGCTGTGCCGGGAGTGGTTCCAGCATCCGAGCGGGACGCTGCCCGCCTACGAGTGGAACTTCTCCGACGTCAACCCGCCGGTCCAGGCCTGGGCGGCGCTGGAGGTGTTCGCGGTCGACGAGGGCCGCGACGTCGAGTTCCTGTCCCGGATATTCGACAAGCTGCTGGTCAACTTCACCTGGTGGGTCAACCTGGAAGACGCCGGCGGGAAGAACGTGTACGAGGGCGGCTTCCTCGGCCTGGACAACATCGGCCCGCTGGACCGGTCCAAGCTGCCCGTCGGCGGGATCCTGGAGCAGTCCGACGCCACCGGGTGGATGGGCGCCTACGCCATCGCCATGGGCAGCATCGCCAGCATCTTGAGCCGGAGCGGGCAGCGCCACGCGACCGACCTGGTGATCAAGTTCCTGGAGCACTTCGCGGCCATCCGTGACGCGCTGGACAGCCAGGGCCTGTGGGATGCCGACGACGGTTTTTACTACGACCGGCTGGTGACGCCGTCCGGGGCCCAGGTGCCGATCAAGGTCCGGTCGATGGTGGGCATCATCCCGATGCTGGCGGCCGCGGTGGTCAGCGAGGACGACCTGCAGCAGGCTCTGGTGCTCGGCAAACAGTTCGCCGACCTGCTTGGCCGCGAGGACCTGACCGACACCAGCGCGATGCGCCAGCGCGGCGTGCTGCGCGGGCCGACCGGTGAGCAGCGGCTGCTGCTCTCGCTGGTCGGTCCGGACCGGCTGGAGCGGCTGCTGGGCCGGCTGTTCGACGAGAACGAGTTCTTGTCCCCGCACGGCCTGCGGGCCCTGTCGGCCTACCACCGTGACCATCCGTACGAGCTTTCGGTGGAGGGCGTTACGGCCAGCATCGATTACGAGCCCGCGGAGTCCACCACGGCGTTGTTCGGCGGCAACTCCAACTGGCGCGGGCCGGTCTGGTTCCCGCTGAACTACCTGGTCATCAGCGCCCTGGAGCGGTACCACCGGTTCTTCGGCGACGACTTCACCGTCGAGTACCCGACCGGGTCCGGGACCCGGCTGACGCTGGACAAGGTGGCCGCCGACCTGCAGGACCGGCTGATCTCGATCTTCACCCGGGGGCCCGACGGCCGGCGGGCGTGCTTCGGCGATACCGAGTTTTTGCAGTCCGACCCGGCGTGGCGGGACAACCTGATCTTCTCCGAGTACTTCCACGGCGACAACGCCGCGGCGCTCGGCGCCTGGCACCAGACCGGGTGGACCGGGATCATCGCCGACGTCGTCCGGCGGCGGCACGGCCTGGTCCGCACGATCGGTGACGTGGTCATGCTGGTCGGGCAGCAGGAGCGGCCCTAGCTCGGGTCGTACCAGGTGTCGCCGGCGGGCAGCAGGGCAGCCGCCTGGTCCGGACCCCAGCTGCCCCGTTGGTACGGGTGGACGGGGCCGACGTCGCCGAGGACGGGGTCGACGACCCGCCAGGCCGCTTCGACCTGTTCCTGTGAGGCGAACAGCCAGCGTTGCCCGGCGAGCGCGGCGCCGATGAGCCGGTCGTAGGGGCGCAGGTCGGAGCCGGGGTGTTCGGCGAACCTGAGGTCCTCGGCCTCGGGCAGCCAGCCGACGCCGGGCTTCTTGCCGACCAGGGTCAGGCTGACCCGGTTCTCCGGGTTGATCCGGAACCGCAGCGTGTTCGGGTTTTCGCCGATCCCGAACGGGTCGTAGGGCGGGCGGCGGAAGGTGACCGTGACCTCGGTGGCGGTCAGCGGCAGGCACTTGCCGGCCCGGATCAAAATCGGCACGTCGGCCCAGCGCCAGGAGTCGGCGGCGAGCCTGATCGCTGCGTAGGTCTCGGTTTTGGAGTTCGGGGCCACCCCTTTGACGTCGAGGTAGCCCTGGTACTGGCCCTTGACGGTGAGGTCCGGGGTCAGCGGGCGCAGCGCCCCGAGGAGATCGGCCTTGGACGCCCGCCAGGCATCCAGGCCGGTGCCGTCCGGCGGCTCAGCCAGCACGGTGGCCAGGACCTGCAGCAGGTGGTTCTGGATCACGTCCTTGATCGCGCCGGTCTTGTCGTAGAAGCTGCCCCGGTCGGAGACGTCGAACGCCTCCGCCATCGTGATCTGGATGCTCTGCACGTAGGTCCGGTTCAGCAGCGGCTCGATGATCGAGTTCGCGAACCGGACGAACATGAGGCTGTCCACCGGTTCCAGGCCCAGCCAGTGGTCGACCCGGTAGATGGCGTCCTCGGGGAAATACTGCTGCATGGTGACGTTCAGCTGCTGGGCGCTGGCCAGGTCGTTGCCGAACGGCTTCTCGACCATGACCCGGCTGCCCTTGGCCCGTCCGGCCTCGGAGATGCCCTGGGCGATACGCCCGAACAGCCCCTGCGGCACCTCGAGGTAGAACAGCGCCTTCTGGGCCTCGCCCATCTCGTCCGACATGGCCTTGTAGGTCGCGGGGTCGTCCAGGTCGCCGTCCACGTAGCGCAGCTGCTTGAGCAGCTGGACCGCGGGCGGGCTGCCCGGATCGATGTTGTTCAGCTTCAGCGAGGCGGTCGCGTAGTCGCGGAACTGGTCCAGGCCCCAGCCGCTCTTGGCCACGCCGATCACCGGGACGTCCAGCACGCCCCGCTCGACCAGCCCGACCAGAGCCGGGAAGGTCTCGAGTTTGGCCAGGTCACCGGTGGCGCCGAAGATCACCAGCGCGTCAACGTGGTCGGCTTGGCTAGCCTGGCCAGCCCGGTCCGCTTGGCCAGCTTGGTCCGCTTGGTCCGTGCTCATGTCCGCCTCTGTCCGCTTCTCGACGTTGGGCTCGTGGTTGGGACGGCGCTAGTGCATCAGGTCGGGCCAGGATTGTTCGGTCATGTCGACGTCGTAGTAGGAGGCGGCGCGGCGGATGTTCTCGAAGGCCTGCGCGCGGTCGGCGTCGGTGACGTCCTGGACCTGATCGAAACGGGCCAGCGCGGAGCGCACGTGGCTGGCTGAGGTCAGCGGCTCTTTGCGCTGGGCGGGGAAGGCGTAGGCCGAGTCGGGGAGCTCGTTGCGCTCGGCGGCGTCCAAGGTGCCGCTGAACTGCTCGTCCTGCGACGGCGGCTGCCAGGTCGGGGATGCATGCTGCTCGGGCATGATCTAACGCTACAGGGCAGCGGCGAGGCCGGTGAGGTCAGCTTCACGATCGGGCTATCGGGGTACAATCCAGCCAGGTAACGGGCCGTTCACGGCCGGGCCGGCCATGAGGAGCCGCCCCATGCTTGCTCCGAAGATCGCCAGGTCTGCCGGACAGACGAAGGCAACCGCCGAGCCGGCGAGTCGCGCCACAGCCGACGGCCGGCAGCGCTGCGGCTGA
>Ga0302232_10003036_pt1 | contig 11382 bp, 14 predicted proteins | sample II_Palsa_N2_3_FD_193575 | JGI IMG/M metagenome (GOLD analysis project Ga0302232, IMG submission 193575) | Peat permafrost microbial communities from Stordalen Mire near Abisko, Sweden - II_Palsa_N2_3 | ecosystem: Environmental > Terrestrial > Soil > Palsa > Peat permafrost | place: Sweden...
GAACCCGGAAACCCGGGAGGTGCCTGGCGCCACCCGGTGCGCGGCATCAACCACATGGCGTTCCCGACGTTCGACCCGGCGGGCACCATCGGTTTCTACCGAGATGTCCTCGGCTTGCCGCTCGTGCAAACGATGCAGGTCAAGGCGTGGGGGCCGGAATACCAGCGCGACTTCGTGCACTTCTTCTTCGATATCGGCAACGCCGACCGCCTGGCCTTCTTCTACTACTTCGGCCAGGAGCCCTACCGCGACGAGAACCTCCCGCCGCTGCTCGATCTCGGCCAGCACGTCGCGCTGCACGTGGACACCCTCGAGGACCTCGACGGGTTCGCCCAGCGCATCGAGGACGCCGGGCTGAAGATCGACATGCGCGTCATGCACGAGACGGTCGAGTCGATCTACGTCCGCGACCCCAACGACATCCTGATCGAGATCGCCCGTCCGCTGCGGGACCTGACCGCGGCAGACGCGGTGGACGCCGAGGTCACCGCCCAGGCGCTGCTCGACGTTCTGGCCAGTGACGGCGAGCCGACCCTGGACGCGCTGTGGGCCCGCAAGGCCGAGCTCATCGCCTCCCGGGTCCCGGCCTGACAATCCCGGCCTGACAATCCCGGCCTGACAAGGAGAACCATGACCACCCTGTACTTCCTCGACGCGGCCGAGTTCGCCGACGTCTCCGCAGTGGCCGCGGCACAGCCGGGCGCCCGGGTGCAGCGGCTCCGGGGCTATGTGGCGGTCACCGCGGACGGCCCGCTCGTCGTCGACCGCCGCGCCACGGGGGTCCGGCACTCGGTCTGGTACAGCGCGCTCGCCGCCGTCGGCCAGGGACGCGTCGTCCAGTACGACAAGAACGCCTTGAAGGTGGAGCCATCCCCGTGACCCGGACCGTGGCGGCACCGGACGCCGGACGGCTCGGCGGCCATCGCCACCCCCAACCGGCCCCGATCCCGGCCGGCACCGAGATCAGCCTGCATCGCGTCCCGACGATCGACGGCGCCACCATCAACGGCACCCTGTTCCACCCGCCGGGCGCGACCACGTGCGTGACCGTGATCCACCCGCGACTCGACATGAGCGGACACCCGATGATCGGCCTCCTGCTCGAGGCAGGCGTCGCGGTGTGGAGCCAGGGGATGCGGGCGGTCGGGACGGACCACACCCTGGTCCACGAACAGGCCCTGCTGGACGTCGCCGCGGGCTACGCGCTCCCCCGCGGGCGCTACGACCGGCTCGTCCCGCTCGGGCATTCCGGCGGAGGGACCCTCAACGCGTTCTACCTGTGGCAGGCCAGCGCCGCGCCGCAGGACCGGATCGTGCGGACCCCGGCCGGCCGGCCGACGAGGCTCGCCGAGGCCCCGATGCCGGTGCCCGACGGCGTGGTCTTCCTGGCCGCCCACCCGGGCCAGGGCGAGGTGATGCTGCACGGCATCGACCCGAGTGTGATCGACGAGGCGGATCCGCTGGCCGCCGATCCCGAGCTGGACCTGTTCGATCCCCGCAACGGGTTCCGCGAGCCACCGGAAAGCTCGACCTACACCCCGGAGTTCCTGGCCCGGTACCGGGCGGCTCAGCGGGAGCGCATGGCGCACCTGGACAACCTCGCCTGGCACTGGGTCGCACGCCGGGAGGAGGCCCGAGCGCGGTTCAAGGAGACCGGGGATCTCGCCGACAGGCGCGCGGCGCTGGCCCCGCGCTTCCTCGTCGTCAACCGCACCGAGGCCGACCCGCGCTACGTGGATCTGTCCCTCGACCCCAACGACCGTCCCTACGGCTCGCTACACGGGCCTTACCCGCACCTGATTAACTACGGCACCGTCGGGTTCGGCCGCGTCGCCAGCCCGGACGCATGGCTGTCGACCTGGTCTGGCCCGTCGACCAACGCGTCGTTCGCCAAGGCCGCGCCGCACGTCAAGGTGCCGACGTTGTACCTGGAGTTCTCGGGCGACCAGACACTCCTGCCCACCGATGCCGCCCGGCTCTACGACGCGATCGGCGCACCGGACAAGGAACGCGGGGTCATCGCCGGCCTCCACTTCGGCGCCGCTCTACCCGGCCACCGCCCGGGCATCGAACTGGCCGCGGCCGCGGTCCTGGACTGGCTCTGACTCCGGCTCTGACTCGTCGCCCACCCCACCACATCTGCAGAGGAGCAGCTGATGCGCACCGACATCGACATCCGCACCCCAGCCGGGTTGCGGGTCACCGGGATCGCGACCGGACCCGGCAGCCCGGATACTCCGTTGCTGGCGTGCCTGCCCGGAGGCAGCTACACCGCCCGCTACTTCGACGTCCCCGGCCTCTCCCTGCTCGACGTGGCCGAGGCGAACGGGTTCACCGCGATCGCCCTCGACCGGCCCGGCTACGGCGGCAGCGACCCCCTTCCCGCCGACCAGCGGACGTTCGCCCGCAGCGCCCAGGTCCTCGACGAGGCCATCGCCGCGCTGTGGGCCGAATACGGGGCTGGCCACCCGGGAGTGATCGTGATATCCCACTCCATCGGCTCGGCGATTACGGTCCACATCGCCGCGCGCCAGCCCGCGTGGCCGCTGCTCGGGATCGCTCTGCACGGGGTCAACACCGTCTCCCCCGACCAGGTCGTCGGCGCCTGGCACTCGATGCCGCCCGGCGTCCCGGTCCAGTTCAGCCCCGAGCAGCGCCGGATGTTCATGTACGGACCGGACGAAACCTTCGCCCCCGACGCCGTCGCCCGCGCCGAGATCTCCGCGGCCGCCTGCCCGATCGAGGAACTGCTCGAGATCGTCGGCGAGTGGCCGCGCACTGCGGCGGACCTGGCCGCACAGGTCCGGGTACCGGTCCACTACGTGCTCGCCGAGCACGAGGCCCTCTGGAACCCCGGCCAGAAGCGGGTCGACGCGTTCGCCGAGATGTTCACCTCCGCACCTCGTGTGGATGCGGCCCTGGCCCGTGGCGTCGGCCACAACATCGACCACCACCACCTCGGCAGGGCCCTGCAACTGCAGCAGCTCGCCTTCGCCCTGACCTGCACCCCGGTGCCGGTCCCGGCCTGACAGCCGATCCCGGCGGCGCTTACCATCTCGCCATGGCGACTCCTCCTTCCCGGAACCATCGCGCGGTGACCGCTGCGGCCGATAACACGGTCGCCGGGGATCCGGCTCCCTCGGCTCGCGCGACGCGGACACGCACGTCGTCCTCGCGCCGCGAGCTGGTGATGTCGGAGATCCTCGAGCACGCCACCCGGCTCTTCGCCGAGCGCGGATACGACGGGACCACGCTGCAGGACATCGCTGACGCCATCGGGATCACCAGGCCGGGGCTCTACAACTACATCAGCAGCAAGGAACAGCTGCTCGCCGCGCTCGTTGAGGACGTCACCGAGAACACCGCGCACATCGTCCGTGCGGTCCGGCTCCGCGCCGACCTCAGCTCGGTCGAGAAGCTGCGGACCGTGGTCCGCGGGCTGGTGCTCCAGCGCGCCGGAGCACCTGAGCGCTTCCGGGTTCTCGATCGGACCGAAGCCGCGCTCCCGGAGGAAGTAGCCACCCTGCACCTCAAGGCGCGTCGGGAGGTCCTCGCCGAGGTGCGGACGATCATCGAGGAAGGCGTGTCGAGGGGAGAGTTCCGTCCCCGGGACGAGCGGCTGGCCGCCCTGTCGGTCATCGGCATGTGTAACTGGGTCGCGTGGTGGTTCCACCCAGGCTCCGACCATCCCGCCGAGCCGGTGGCCGACCAACTCGCCCAGAACGCCGTCGACATGCTCGCTTATCCGGAGGACACCGGACCGCTCACCGCCACGCCGCACCGCGCGCTGCAGACGGTCCGGGAGAACCTCGACTACCTCGAGCGCTTCTTCGGTCCATAGTCCGTTCGTCGCCAGGATCTGGCTCGGCCCATGCACCGGGTGCCTCACGGGCGAGGACGCGAACCGCCGACTCGTGGAGCCAGGCCCGTTCCTCGTCGTCGAGCGCGGCAAGTACGCCTGGTTCGGCCGCGTCGAGCATCCGCTCGATTCTTTGCAGCAGGTGACGTCCGCTCGCCGTGAGGATCAGGATCTGGCGGCGGCGGTCACGTTCGTCCCGTTCGCGCAGGACCAGTCCCTGCGTTTGGAGGCCGTCGATGAAGGCCACGATGTCACCGCTGTCGATGCCCAGGCGCAGGGCGATGTCTTTCTGGCAGGCCGGCCCGTACTCCTCCAGGCAGCACAAGATGGCGTGCTGATGCTGGCTCAGCCCGGCCGCGGCAAACTGGCCGGCGCACTGCTGGCGGACCAGGGCGGCCAGCTTGACGAGCACGAAGCTAGTGCGGTTGCGCAGGGCGGCCGGGAGCAGCCTCTCCGGGGCGGACATGCTGACCAGGCTAGCAGATACCTCTGGACATGCCATTGACTGGTTGTGCCAGTGATTGATATAAGTTCGCGCTGGAGACATCGCCTTGTTCATGAATATCCCCGGCGAGCCCCTGACCGCCAATGCCCTGGACCGCTTGCCGCGCTGGTCAAGTAGTCGGGTTGGGTTGTCGACTGAGTTACAGCCACCCGATGTGCCATTTATCCGATTTGCTGGGTTCACTGGCGCATTTCTTGCGGTGGAACCGGGCTTGGCGGTGGATTGGGTGTATGGGAACGCACCAGATCCGCCACGGAGCCCAGATCCACCACGATCTTTTTACTGGCAGGTGGCGTGCGGGTTTAGGGGTGCGGAGAGATTGACCTTAGTGGCGAAAGTGACGGTTGAGGTTCGGGTCATACCTTCCCAGCAGCGACCCGGGAAGGGAAGACGTCAGAGGCCGAAGACGAAGTGCTCGATGATGGCGGCGAGCTCGAGGGGCGTGTCGCCCTGCAGGCTGTGGCCTGCATCCTCCACGTGAACGACCTGGGCCGACGGCAGACGGCGGAGCAGCTCCCGCTCGTCGTCGTCGTCCAGAACCGAGTCCGGCCGCATGCCCCGGGCGAGCAGCAGCGGCGCGGTGATGGACGACAGCGCCTCCCAGAGCTGCCCATAACGGGTACTGGCCGGCGCGGAGGCGGCCGGCGCGGAGGCGGCCAGCGCGGGGCCGGTAGCCGACGTGGAAGCGGCCGGGGCCTCGGGACGGCGGTGGCGGGCCCACCGCCACACCCAGGTGCCGTCGGGCTGCTGTTCGGCATTGTGCAAGATGCCCCGCCGGAGAGACGACCGGGACCGGGACGGGTTGAACCGGGTCGTCCGCTCCAGCAGCTCATCCAGGCTGGCGAAGCTGGCCGGCCCGGCGACGAAGTCGGTGATGTGCTGAGCCCGCTGCCCCTTTATCCCCGGCAGCACATCGACGAGAACGAGCTTGCGGACCAGTTCCGGCGCCTCGGCGCTGAGCGCGATGGCCGTGAGCCCGCCGAGAGACATGCCGATCACCGCCTGGGCGGCCGGGGCGAGCTGGCGGATGGCGGCCGCCACGTCGACCGCGTTACTGCGGACGTCCAGCTGGCCTTCCCGGCTGTCTGCGGGGCCATCCGAGTGGCCGTGTCCGGGCAGGTCGATGGCCACCAGGGGACGGTCCAGGGCCATCGCGACCGTGTCCCAGGTGTGGGCGTTCTGGGATCCGCCGTGCAGCAGGACCAGTTCCGGGTCCCGGTCCTGCCACACCAGCGCGCTCAGCCGCCGGCCGTCGGCTACGTCGGCGAAGGCCCGCCGCACGGTCGGCGGGCCGTCAAAGGGCAGGCCGTACTCTGCGGCATTCTCGTGGAACAGCCCGAACTCGTCGTAGTCCACGGAGCCCAGTATGGCCGGCCGGGACCAGTCGGCGGCGATTGTCTATGTTTCCCATCTGATTAGTCGCTAAAAGGTATGATCAAGCCGTGAGCACGATCGGAACGCAGAGCCAGCCGCCGATCCGGATCGGCGTCATCGGAGCCACCCCGGCCAGGGGCTGGGGGACCGCCGCCCATCTCCCCGCGCTTCAGGCGCTCGAGGAGTTCGAGGTCACCGCGGTGTCCACCACGAGGCTGAGCACGGCCAGGGCGACCGCGGAAGTATTCGGGGTTCCGCACGCTTTCGCCGACGACGACGAGCTGGTGTCTCACCCCGAAGTGGACGCCGGAATGGCCGCTCGGGGTCGACCTCGGCCAGGCGGTCGCCCTGGCCGAGCTGGCCCGGACGAGCGGCGTGCATCACCTTGCCGGGCTGCAGGGATACCAGGCGCCGGGGGCCCTGTTCGTTCGGGAGTTGATCGCAAATGGGGACATCGGGCAGCTGCTGGCGGTCAGCGTGGTCGCGGCCGGGGGCCCGGCGGGACGCCGGATCCCGCAGGCCAACGTCTACGCCACCGATGTGGCCGCCGGGGCCACGGTGCTCAGCATCTCGACCGGCCACCTCCTGGCTACCCTGGCCCGGGCGGTCGGGGAGTTCCGCGAGCTGTCGGCCGTGGTGGCCTTGATCAACACCGAGACCACGGTCATCGAGACCGGGCAGACCGTGCCGGTGACCGCCCCGGATCAGGTCGTCCTGGCCGGGCGGCTCGAGGACGGCGCGGTGGCGTCCATCGCGGTGCAGGGCGGATCGGCGGCGGTCACGCCGGGTTTCGAGGTGCGGATCGTGGGCACCGAGGCCACCCTGGTGGTCCGGCCGGCTACGCCCGGCGGCATCCACATCACCGACTGGGCCATCTCCATCGCCAAGCCCGACGGCTCGGCCGCGGACCTGCCGGTGCCCGGGCGCTTCAGCCCGGTACCCGAGGCGGTGCCGCCCGGGCCGCCAAGAAACGTCGCCGCGGCGTACCGCGAGTTCGCCCGGGCGATCAGCTACGGTGAGCCGCCGCGCCGGACTTCGCCACCGCCGTCCGGTACCACCAGCTGCTTGAGCGGATCCAGCGGGCGTCGGACACCGGTGTCCGCCAGGACGCCGACGGCTAGGCTAGGCGGCCATGAGCGGTCCTGGCGTCCTGCCCATCGTCGAATGCGGCGATCCAGTCCTGCGCCGCCCGGCTGAGCCGGTCGGCCCGGCCGAGCTGCGCACCAGCGAGCTACGGCTGCTCATCGCCCAGATGCGGGCCACCATGGAAGCCGCGCCCGGCGTCGGCCTGGCGGCGCCCCAGGTCGGCGCGGGAATCCAGCTCGCGGTGCTGCACGACGGCCCGGAGCGCTGGGGCCAGCTGACCGAGGAGGAACGGAAAATCAGAGAACGGAACGGTCTGGACTTCACCGTCCTGGTCAACCCCACGCTCCGGCTCGTCGACGACCGCGATCAGGCCAGCTTCTACGAAGGCTGCCTGAGCGTCCCCGGGCTCACCGGGGTAGTGACCCGGCACCGGTCCGTCCGGGTCGAAGCGCTCGACGAGCACGGCCAGCCCGTCGACCGGGTGTTCTCGGGGTGGGCGGCCCGTATCGTCCAGCACGAAGTCGACCACCTCCGCGGCCGCCTGTACCTGGACCGGGTCGAGACCAGGTCGCTGTCCAGCACCGGTAACTACGCTCGCCTGTGGGCCGGGCAGCCACCGGAAGAAGCGGCCGCCTCCCTCGGGTTCACGCTGCGGTAAGTAGCGGATAACTCCCGGGGTCCCGTGTCACCACCCGCTCTCGCGCCGGCGGCACAGTCTCGCAGACGTTCGGACATATCGTTGCGCCTATGGTGATCATTCCTGCGCAGGCCGCGGTCAGGCGGCCCGGCATGCGGTGGGCGATGTGCGTCATCGGGACCGGAATCCTGGCCGCGGACCAGGTCACCAAGAACCTGGTCTTGACGCTGGATCCGGCCTCCGCTCGCGTCCCAGCCAGTGGCTGGCTGACGGTGCATCTGATCCGGAACACCGGCGCGAGCGGCGGGATCGGAGCGGCCTACCCCCTGGTGATCACCCTGGTGGGCGTCGTCATTGCGGCGATCGCGGGCACGGTGGCCTTGCGTACCCAGGGTCGGGCGGTCGGGCTGTGCCTGGCCGCCGTGCTGGCGGGCGCGGCGGGCAATCTCACGGACAGGATCTTCAGGTCCCCCGGCCTCGGCCGGGGCGCGGTCGTGGACTGGATCCACCTCGCCGGTTCGCGCGCCTCGTTTAACCTCGCCGACCTCGCCATCCAGCTGGGTGCCGTGGGGGCGGTCATCGCGCTGCTCGCCACCCGCCCGGTGGCCTTGGCGTAGCCTTGCCGGTTCTTTGCGGCTGCCTTGGCCCTCAGCCCATGCTGCCCAACCTCGCGGCCACCTTCCAGGCTTTATCCAAGGCGTCTGCGGCCCGGCCGGCGATACCTGAGAGCAAGGACCTCGACGACAGGAGTCCTCGACGACAGGAGTCAGGCAGATGTTTTCCAGCACACGCAGCAAGGTCACCGCGGCCGCAGCCGCGGCCGTGGTGATCGCCGGCGGTTCCTACGGGATCGTCACCGCGACTTCCGGCAGCGCCTCGGCTGCGCCCATTGCCAGCAGCAGCAGCCCCGGCCGGCGGATCCGGATCCGGCAGCGGCTCCAACGCCCGGTCCGGTCCGGCCGCGGGCGGGTCAGCCGGCACGATCACCAGCGTGTCCTCTTCCGGGTTCACGCTGACCACCGCGACGGGCCAGAAGGTGACCATCAAGGAGGCGTCCGCCACCACCTACGAGAAGGGGACGAGCACGGCCACGTCGGGCGCCGTCACCACCGGTGAACCCGTCCTGGTGCTGGGCACCACCGACAACACGACCATCACCGCCGCCGAGGTCATCGTGCAGCCGCCCAGCACCAGCGGCTCCAACCCGGGAGGGCAGGTGATCGGCTTCACCACGGGCCAGAAGCAGGGCACCTCGGAGAAGGTCGGCCAGATCCCCTCGGACTACACCCAGGGGTCGGGCACGATCGTCAGCGGAACCACCGCGGACAAGGCGACCGAAGCGGCGCTGGCCGCCTACCCGGGCGGCGTCGTCGACCGCGTAGTGGCCATCGGCAACGGCCAGTACGAGGTCCACTACATCGGCGTCAACTGGCCCCACCACATCTTCGTCAACCAGGACTTCCAGGTCATCGGGGCCAACGACTAGCCACCGAGGGCGAGCGCCGCGGCGATCGAGCTGGGTGAGCAGCTTCTGAACGACACGTTGAGATGCCCCCCGGCCGGGAGTTGCCGGACCGCTGCCACCGCTCTGGCCGACAGCGTGCCGTCCGGTCCGGCCTGGCCCAGGGCGAAGATGGTGGCGCCGGCGGGCAACTGGCCCAGGCTGGTGTGGGGCACTATGACCAGCGTGTCGCCGGAGGTGGTCACCGGAACCCGGGTTCCGGCGGACGTGACGAGGGTGAAGCCAGCGGTGCTCGCGTCCGCTACCGTTCCCCGGACGGCGACGAGGCCCGGTGGGTTCACCGCGCTGAACGGCGGGCCTACGGTGACGATGGCGGCCGCGATCGTCCCGTCGGGGCTGGAGCCGCGCACGTCGACTGTCGCCCCGTCCGTGATGTCGCTCAGCAGCGGTCCGGACAGGGTCACGAACGTCGACGCCGCCGTGGTCACGGTCACCGGCTGGCCGCTGGCCGTCTTGATGACCAGGCTGGTGCCGTTCACCTGTGCCAGCGTCCCGGTGGCCTGCTCGAGCTGGGTGCACCCGGTGACCGCGGTGAGAGTCGTCCCGGTGCTGTGACCGGATCCGGATATGTGTACGTATCCGGTCACAGCGCCTATCCCGACCAGGAGGACCAGCGCGGCTGCCGCGCTGCCGGCCACCAGCATGGCGCGCCGCCAGGGACCCGCTAGGACCCGCGGTCCGGTGCGCCGCGGCCGGGCAGGCTCCGTTGCCTGCGGCGCGGCGGCCGCCAGGTCGCGGACCCCGTCGGCGACGAGGCTCCACCGGTTCGCCTCGAGTCGGCAGTGCTCGCAGGTGGCGAGGTGTTCCCGGGCCTGGTCGCTTATCGGCTGGCCGGTGACCTCGGCGATCAGGTCCGCTAGGTCCAGATGGGTGTCAGCAGGGCCTGAGTTCATCGGTTCTGGCCTTTCTCGTTAAGTACCCGGCCGAGTGCGGTGCGCGCCGCGGTGAGGCGGCTCTTCACCGTCCCGACCGGGATCTCCAGCACGCCGGCGACGTCGGGGAGGCTGAGCCCGGAGCCGAAGACCAGACCCAGCAGCTCGCGGTGGGGTGGTGCGAGCTCCCGTATCGCACCCGTCACTTCGGCCAGTTCCGCGCGGTCCAGGGCGGTGACCTCCGGCCCTGGACCGGAACTCGGCTGATCGGCCAGGTAGGTGTCATCCACCACCCGGAGCCGATGGCCTCGCAGCCGGTCTCGGGTCTGCCGTCGGGCGATGGCGATCACCCAGGACCGCACCGACGACTCGCCCCGGAAGGAACCCGCGCCGTGCCAGACGGCGAGCATCGTGTCCTGCACGATCTCCTCGGCGAGCACCCGCTCACCGACCACCAGCAGAACTTGCCCGAGCACGACCCGGCCGTGCTCGCGGTAGAACGCGGCCATCGCGTCCTCGTCGCCCTGACCGATCCTGCCCAGCAACGCAGCGTCGTCGCAGGCACTCTCGTCGCAGGCACCGTCGTGGCTGGCACCGTCGTGGCTGGCGGTGAAGGTCGCTGCGCCGGCGTCCCCGTGCGGATCGTTCATCTGTGACCTTCCCGAAGGCTTCCCTTGGAGAGTAAGTAGCAACAGGCGACGACGCGGTTCGGCGCACCGCCAAGGTTTCTCTAACTACCCCCGACCACCGAGCCGATGGTCTCGGCCCCATCTAGCCGCCGGCCGCCGCGTACGCATCGACCGCAAGCGGGCACGGCCATACGATGACCACGGGCGACACCGCCTCGGATCCCAAGAGGAGATCAACAAATGCCGGCGACGCTGAAGTTGACGCATAAGGCAATCGGAGCGGAGGTCCGTCGTGGCACGTACGATGTCGTGGTCGACGGTGAGCGGGTCGGGTCGGTCGAAATGAACCACACGATCGAGATACCGGTCGAGCCTGGACGTCACACCCTGCAAGTTCGCAATGGACGAAACTCGAGCTAGCTAGCCCTACCACCATCCGGCCGCTGGCGGCAACGACACGGAACCGGGACGGGCGCATCCTGGGTGCACCGCGCTCCACCGCAGAGGGATGAACCATGGAACTTGCCAGCCATGAGGCCGTAAATCGCGAAGACCTGCTGGTGCACGACTGGCGGGTATCACGGCTCGTTCGTCTCGGTATCCCGGCATCGCTGGCCGAGGTGTACGCCGGCCGCATCGACTGGCATCAGCTCGCCCGGCTGGTGCAACGCGGCTGGCCCCCGTGGCTAGCCCTCCGCATAGTCCGGTGAACGAATTAGCGGCCCGGTCGTCACAGGTCCAGGGCCAGGTCGCCGGATGGCTGGGAGCAGCAGATCAGGATGTCGCCGTCGGCGGGCTCATCGACCGGTTCTGGGGCATAGCTGACCTTTCCCGACAGCACCCCGGTCTCGCACGTGTGGCACACGCCGGTGCGGCATGACCAGCGCACCGGGACGTC
>Ga0302232_10003046_pt1 | contig 11366 bp, 9 predicted proteins | sample II_Palsa_N2_3_FD_193575 | JGI IMG/M metagenome (GOLD analysis project Ga0302232, IMG submission 193575) | Peat permafrost microbial communities from Stordalen Mire near Abisko, Sweden - II_Palsa_N2_3 | ecosystem: Environmental > Terrestrial > Soil > Palsa > Peat permafrost | place: Sweden...
CTGGTGGCCGTGCAGGATCGCGCCGCCGCCGACGAGGAACAGCAAAGGCAGCACGAAGTTGAAGAACGCCGCGCTCGGGTTGCGCCAGAACATCCTCCGCTCCAAGCGGTACTGGCGCCAGGCGAGGGTGACAGCGTCACTCATCCGAGGTCAACTCCAGGTAGACGTCCTCGAGCGTCGGGCGGCCCACGCTCAACTCTTCCAGGCGCTCGCCTCTCTCCAGGGCCGCGTTCGTGAGCTCGTTCAGCAGCCGCGTCGGGTCTTCAGTCTGCCGCTCGATCCGCTCGCCGTTGGCACCCCGGTAGGCGACTGTGTACTGCGCCGCTCCGGGTGGGTGGGCTCTCAATTCGCGGGGTGGTCCGACCGCCAGCACGCGGCCGTCCTTCACGATCGCCACCCGATCCGCGAGCGCCTGCGCCTCGTCGAGGTAGTGCGTCGTCAGCAGGATCGTCTTCCCGCCTTCGCGCAGGTTCCGCACCGTCTCCCAGGCGTCGCGCCGCGCGGCAGGGTCGAAGCCGGTCGTCGGCTCGTCGAGGAAGATCAGCTCGGGGTCGCCCACCAGCGCCAGTGCGAAATCGAGCCGGCGCAGCTGCCCTCCCGACAAGGTGCGGCTGCGTGCGTCGGCCTTCTCTTGCAACCCAGCCAGCTGCAACACCTCCTCGACATCGCGCGGCTTTGGATAAAAGCTCGCCCAGTGTTGCAACGCCTCGCGCGGGGTCACGTGGCTGTAGATGCCGCTGCTTTGCAGCACGATTCCGATCCGCTTTCTCAGCTCGATCTGCCTGCGCGCCGGGTCATACCCCAGCACCGACACATCGCCGCCCGTGCGCGTTCGGTAGCCCTCCAAGATCTCGACCGTCGTTGTCTTGCCCGCGCCGTTTGGCCCGAGCAGGCCGAACACCTCGCCGCGCTTGACCGTGATGTCGATCCCGCGCACCGCCTCGTGCTCGCCGTAGCGCTTACTCAGACCCCGTACCTCGATCGCGGCGCTCGCGTCGGCTACCAGTGCACGCCCCTCGTCAACGTCGCCATCGCGATCTGCTCGAACGAGGCTCGCTCCTCCGTGTCTTTGTGCCCCTTCGAGGCGGCTGAGTCGGGGAACACACGGTAGGCGAGGTGCAGCAACTGGTCGACCGCGCGCGGCGCGAGCGTGTACGCGACCTCGCCGAACGTTCCCAAGCGCGTACCCATGTGCTTCGGGCGCGTGCGCAGCGCTTCGCAGATCATGTCGCCCGCCTCCTCCGGCGTGATCGCGGGGAACGCGTCGTACATTTTCGTCGGGGCGATCATCGGTGTGCGCACGAGCGGCATGTGGATCGTCGTGAAGGTCACGCCGTCGCCGATCACCTCGCTCGATACGACTCTCGTGAAAGCGTCGAGGGCCGCCTTCGAGGCCACGTAGGCGGAAAAGCGTGGTGGGTTGGTCTGCACGCCGATCGAGGAGATGTTCACGATGTGTCCCGACCCTCGCTCGCGCATGTGCCCCATCAGCCCGATGATCAGCTTGACCGCGCCGAAGTAGTTCAGCTGCATCGTCCGTTCGAAGTCGTGAAAGCGGTCGTAGCTGAGCGCGATCGAGCGCCTGATCGAGCGCCCCGCGTTGTTCACGAGCATGTCCACATTGCGGTGGTCGGCCAGCACCCGTTCGACCAGCCGGTCGACCGACTCCATATCCGACAGGTCCGCTGCGTACACGTACGCCGTGCCGCCGCCCGCGACGATCTCGGCGCGCAGCTCCTCGAGTTTCTCCACATTTCTCGCAACGAGCAGCGGAACCCCGCCCGCGGCCGCGACTTTCAGCGCCGCCGACCAGCCGATTCCCGACGAGGCGCCCGTGATCAGCACGTGCTTGCCCGTCAGCTCCTCCTGCAGCGAGCGTCCTCGCGTGAGACCACTGTCCATCTCGCGCTCCCAGTAGTCCCACAGCCGCGGCGCGTAGTCGTGCAGTGCGGGCGGGCTCTCGAGCGCCGAGCCCTTCAGCGCCCTGCCGGTCTCGCGCGTGTCGAACTCGGGCCTCAGCTCCATGTGCTCGATCACCTCCACCGGGATGCCGAGCTCGCGCAGGGTGATGCTCTGCGCTTGGTGCAGCGGCGGCAGCGCCAAGGCGAACTTCAGCGGCCACCTCGGCACTATGTCGGTCAACCGTTTGTCGACGCTCACAGCGACCCGCGGCGCGTGCGCGGCGGCCGCGAACTCGTTGTACAGCTCGTCCACTTTCTGTCCCCGCGGGTCCGTCAGGTGGAAGGCGTGGCCGTCGAGGTCGGGCTCGTGCGCGATGTGGTCGAGCGCGCCGGCGACCCAGTCGACTGGGACGACGTTCGTCTTGCCCAGGTCGAGTCCCACCAGCGGCATCCACTCGGGGACCAGTTTCCGCGTGCGCTGGATCGCCTTGAAGAAGTAGTACGGGCCGTCGACCTTGTCCATCTCGCCGGTCTGCGAATCCCCCACGACGACCCCCGGGCGGTACACGCGCCAGGGCACATACGGCTGCTCGCGCACGATCCGCTCGGACTCGAACTTCGTGCGGTGGTAGGGCGAGGGCAGCTTCTGTCCCTCGTCGAACATCTCCTCCTCGAAGCGTCCCTTGTACTCGCCGGCGACGGCGATCGAGGAGACATGGTGCAGGCGCTTGACCTCCAGCGCCCGCGCCAGCTCGACCGCGTGCGTCGTGCCGCCCACGTTTGTCGCCGTGTTCTGCTCGGCCGGTGCGGTCATGTCGTAGATCGCTGCGAGGTGGAAGAAGTGCTCGATCTTGCCCCGCAGCTCTGCCGTCTGCTCAGCCTCGACTCCCAGCAGTGGTCGCCGCAGGTCCCCGATTACCGGCTGCACGCGCTTGGCGGCAGCCACCCCCAGCAGCGCTCCCCAGCGCTCGATCAGATCCTCCAGCCTGCCGGTCGAGCCCGCGCGCACGAGCACGTACACCTTGCCCTGGCGCTTATCGAGCAATAGCTCGATCAGACGGCGTCCAATAAAACCGGTTGCTCCTGTTACGAAGTAGGCCATCTCTCAGGCGAGCATATCCCTATGCCCTTGCGCCAGCCCCGCCGCGGCCCTCGCCGGCCGCGAAGCGCCTCGCCCCGCGCTGGCCTGCTGCGAACACCTCCGGCCCCGCCTTCGCCTCCAGCGCCAGACCCTCGGCGAGCGTCATCCCCAAACCCTCGATCGCCGCGCGGCGATCGGCGAGCATCGTCTCCTGTGGGAACCGCGCCAGCCCCTCGGCGAGCTCCAGCGCGCGCTCCAGATGCTTGCCGGTGGGGACGACCTCGGTCAGCAGGCCCATACCCAGCGCCTCTTGCGCGTCGATCATCCGCCCGGTCAGGATCAGATCGAGCGCGCGTCCCTGCCCGACGATCCGCGGCAGGCGCTGGGTGCCGCCGTCGATCAGCGGCACGCCCCAGCGGCGCTCGGGATAGCCCAGCGTCGAGTCCGCCGTCGCGATTCGCAGATCGCACCACAGCGCCAGCTCCAGCCCGCCCGCCAGGCAGAAGCCCGAGATCGCCGCAATCGTCGGCTTTGACGGCGTCAACCGCGTGAAGCCCATCGGGCCCTCGTCCGCCATCAGGCGCGCCGTGAAGGTCTCGGTCGCCTTCAGGTCCGCTCCGGCGCAGAAGGCGATGTCGCCCGCGCCCGTCAGCACCAGCACCCGTGCCTGCTCGTCGGCCTCGAAGCGTGTGTACGCCTCGTGCAACGCTACTGCCGTGGGACCGTCGACCGCATTCCGTCGCTCCTGGCGATCGATGCTCACCAGGGCCGCGGCGCCCTTGCGCTCGTATCGGACGGCGCTCATCTGTTCACCGTGGGCATGTCAGGGCGAGCAGCGGTTCGAGGGTCAAGCTGGACGCGGACGCAGTGAGCGAAGCGTGCTGGCCGATCGGGGATCCCGATGATTCACGATCGGTAGGCGGGCGATCGAGGACAAAGTCCAGCGCCGGCCATCGGGCCGCTGCTACCAGCCGCCGCGCCACTGGGCGTTGCCCGCGCGCGACTTCTGTGCGGCTTTCCGTGCTTCCTTGCGCTTCTCCAGATGTTTCTGCAACATGCTCATCGCGAACACGAACGTCGGGAAGAAGACGATCAGGATGAAGCCGGCGTCCACCACGACTTTGTCGTTCGTGGCGCCGTAAAATCCGCGACCGTCGTTTTCGGTTTCGGCCAGTGCCACCGGCGCGAGCACCAGCAGCAGCAGGATCGACGAGGTGAAGGTGGCCAGCAGGCGACGCATCGCGCGCTGGATGCTACCGAAGCGCGCGCTCGGAACGCTGCCACGGCGGACCTGTCGAAGACCTCGTAAAGCCGGCTCATCTGAACCGTGGTGGGCGGACCGATTTGGGGGAAGGCTCGGCGCGGCGCCTACCATCAGCTGCCGATGGCCGTACTGATCGCATCCGACCTGCACAAGGACATGGCCGGGCAGCCGCTGCTGCGTGGGGTCTCGTTCAAGCTCGAGCACCGCACGCGCATGACGATCGCCGGGCGCAATGGCGCGGGCAAGACGACGCTGCTGCGGATGCTCTCCGGTGAGGAGTCGATCGACCGTGGCGAGTTGAGCCTGGCCAAAGGCGCGCGGATCATGCTGCATGACCAGCGCCCCCCGCGCGAGCGCGGCCGCCCGCTGCGCGAGTACGTGCTCTCGGGCTGCGTCGAGGAGCTTCAGATCGAGGCCGAGCTGGCCGAGCTCGAGCAGCGCATGGCGGACGGGGCGGTCGACGAGGCGCTACTCGCCCGCTATTCGCGCGCGCAGGCTCGGTTGGAGGCTCGCGGCGGCTACCTCTGGCGCGATCGGGCCACCTCGATGGCACGCGGTTTGGGATTCTCCGAAGAGGATCTCGACCGTGGGCTGGACACCTTCTCTGGCGGCCAGCTCACGCGCGCCTCGCTCGCCCGCGCGCTCGCCACCTCGGCGGAGGTTTTGCTGCTCGACGAGCCGACGAACCATTTGGATATCGAGTCCTTGGAGTGGCTCGAGCAGACGCTCGTCTCACTTGACGCCGCGATCGTCTTGGTGGCGCACGACCGCTGGTTCCTGGAGGCTGTTGGCACCGCCGTCCTCGAGCTGGAGGCCGGCCGCTCGCGCTTCTTCTCGGGAACCTGGCACCAGTGGCGCCGCGAACAGGCCGCGCGGGAGATAGCTCTGGGCAAGTCGATCGACAAGCAGCAAGCCGAGATCGAGCGCATGGAGCGCTTCATCGAGCGCTTCCGCGCGAAGGCCACCAAGGCCCGCCAGGCGCAGTCGCGCGTGAAGCAGCTCTCAAAGATCGAGCGGATCGAAAAGGATCCCCGCGATGGGAAGGGGTTGGAGTTCGAGTTCTCCGCACCTGAGCGCTCAGGCCGGGTCATCTTCGAGCTCTTGGACGGGCGCGTCGAGGTGGGTAAGCCTGCAATCACCTTGCTGGAGCACGCTGAATTGTGGCTGGAGCGAGGCGAGCACGTCTCCTTGGTCGGGCCCAACGGCACGGGCAAGACGACTTTGATCGAGACGCTCGCCGGGCGCCGGCCGCTCGCGGCGGGGAGGCTCAGCACCGGGCACAACGTCACGCTCGGCTACCTCTCCCAGCACGCCGAGGAGCTCGGCGCCGGCGGGCACCCCGGCCAGAGCGTGCTCGAGGCCGCGGCGCGTGCCACGGGGTTGGCGCCGAACAAGGCGCGCGCGCTGCTCGGGCGTTTCCTGTTCTCCGGCGAGGAGGCCGAGAAGCCCCTGGACGGCCTCTCGGGCGGCGAGCGCCGGCGCCTGTCGCTGGCGGTGCTCGTCGGCGCCGCGCACACGCCCAACGTGTTGATCCTCGACGAGCCCACGAACCATCTCGACATCGAGTCCCGCGAGGCTTTAGAGGATGCGCTGCGTGGCTTTCCGGGAGCGATCCTGCTCGTCTCCCACGACCGGGCGCTGCTCGACGCGGTCGGCACGCGCACCGTCGCGGTCGAGGATCGCGCACTGCGCAGCTACGAGGGCGGCTGGCCGGAGTACGTGCGGGTGCGCGAAGAGCGCCGGGCCGAATCCTCAGGTGGGGCGGCCTCACCCGGCGCGAGGGACGCGGCGGCGCGGACGGCCGGCGCCGACGGCGGGTCCGTCCGGTCTGCCACCACTAACCACGCCACCACTAACCACAACTCCAGCCCCGACAACGACGCCGGATCCGCCAAGCAGATCAAGTCGAAGGCAAAGGGACCGTCGAAGAACCGCCTGACGGCGCAACAGCAGGCGGAGCGCTCGGTCGAGGAGGCTGAGGCCGCGATGCGTGCGCTGGAGGACGAGCTGGCCGACCCGGCGGTGTGGGCAACGCAGTACGAGTCGGCCAAGTCCGAGGCTCGCCACACCGCCGCGCGGCGAGTCGTGGAGGAGGCGTACACGCGGCTCGAGGCGCTCGTCGACTGACCTAAACTTCTTGAGATGGACAGCCTGAAGACCGCGCGCAACGTCGCGATTATCGTGCTGATCGCCGCCGGGGTCTACTTCCTCCCGAACGGCGGGCGAGTGGCGAACACGTTCGAATCCCTCCTGTGGGTGGCGTTCGGGGTCGGAATCGGCTATCTCGGCCTGCGCGGCTACCGCGAACACCGCGTCGCCCTACACAGCCTGGGCGATCGTCATCGAGGGTTGCTGTACGGGGGCCTTGCCGGTGGGGTGTTCTTATACGCGGCTCGCGCGCGTATGTGGGAGACGGGTCTCGGCGAGCTGGCCTGGTTTGCCCTCGCCGCCCTCGTCGTCTACGCGCTGCTCGAGGTCTACCGCTACTGGCGTGCCTATTGAGCCTCGCTGAGCAACGTAGAAGCCTGCCGGATCAGCCTGGCGTGTACCTCTTTCGCGACGGAAAAGGTCGCGTGATCTATGTGGGCAAGGCGAAGTCGATCCGCAAGCGGGTTGCGTCGCATTTCGTCAAGGCACAGGGGGGTGGGCGGGGATCGGGTTCATCCGGCCATGAGGAGATGGTGGCTAGCACGGAGCACATCGAGTGTGTGGTTGTGGGCAGCGAGGCGGAGGCGCTGCTCACCGAGCAGGGCTTCATCAAGCAGTACCGGCCGCGCTTCAACATCCGCCTGCGCGACGACAAGTCATACCCGTTCATCGCGATCTCGCTCGACGAGGACTATCCGCGGGTGTACTTCACGCGCGAGCGCCACCGCCAGGGTAGGGCGTACTTCGGTCCGTACTCGAATGCCAAGCGCGTCCGGAGCACGCTGGAGGTGCTCGCGAAGGTGTTCATGTTTCGCTCCTGCACCAGCCCCGAGCCGGGGCGACGTAGCGGCAGCCCGTGTCTGGACTACTACATCAAGCGCTGCGAGGCCCCCTGCGTGGGGTACGTGTCCAAGGAGGACTACCGCCAAAGCATTGACGGGGTGATCGACTTCCTCTCCGGGCGCTTCAAAGCCATCGAGCGTGACTTGGAGGAGCGCATGCTGGCGGCCTCGGCGGCGGAGGAGTTCGAGCAGGCGACGCTCGAGCGCAACCGGCTGCGCGCGGTGCATTCCTTGCTGGAGCGCCGGCGCGTGGCGAACGAGTCGGTGGGCACATTCGACGCGGTGGCCGTGGCGGTCGATGGTCGTGAGGCGAACGCACAGGTGTTTCAGGTGCGCGACGGGGTGCTCTCGGACCGCCAGTCGTTCTACCTCTCAAACGTTACCGAGCGCGCCGTGGCGGAGGTGGCGGAGGAGTTCATGCTTCAGTTCTATGCCTCCCACATGTCGATCCCCACGCTGCTGATCGTTCAGCGCGAGCTCGTCCAGGACGATGTCTCCGGGCACGCGGCGCTCGCCGAGGCGCTTGCCAGCCGGCGCGGCGGGCCGGTCGAGTTGCGCGCGGCCGAGCGTGGTGAGAAGCGCAGGATCCTTCAGCTGGCGGAGCGCAACGCGCGCCTGGCGCTCGACGAGGAGCGCCTGCGCGCCGAGCGCCGTCGCTCCAGCCGCGTCGAGGCGCTCGAGGGGCTGCAGCTCGCGCTGGGGCTCGACGTGCCGCCGATCAGGATCGAGTGCTTCGACATCTCCAACCTCGGCGGCACGCACACGGTCGCCTCGATGGTCGTGTTCGAGGGCGGCGCGCCGAAGAAGTCCGACTACCGGCGCTTCACGATCCGTACGCTTGAAGACAGCTCCGATGACTACGCCGCGATGGCCGAGGTGCTCAGCCGGCGCTTTGCCCAGTGGGAGCGCCAGGCCGACATCTCTCCGCACGACCCGGAGTACAACGCAAGCTTCGCGGCACTCCCGAATCTGGTCGTGATCGATGGCGGCAAGGGCCAGCTCGCGGCCGGCCTGCGCCCGCTGCGTGGCTTTCGCGAGCGAGGCGTGACGGTCGTGTCCCTGGCCAAGCGGATCGAGGAGGTGTTCATCCCCGGGCGCACTGCTCCGCTGGTGCTCGATCACTCGACCCCCGAGCTGCAGCTGCTGCAGCGTGTGCGCGACGAGGCGCACCGGTTTGCGATCACCCATCACCGCACGCGCCGCGACAAGGCGATGACGACATCGCTGCTCGACGAGCTGCCCGGCGTTGGGCCCGCTCGCAAGCGTGCCTTGCTCGCGCATTTCGGCTCTCCTGATGCCGTTGTGGTGGCCTCGCGCGAGGAGCTCCAAGCGGTGCCCGGTCTGCCCGCGAAGGTCGCGCGCGAATTACACGGCCATCTACACCGAGCAGGCTGAGCCGGCCGCTTACCGACTCAGGGGGTGGCGCCCTGAATCCGTTGATCGCGGCACAATGAACACGATGGCCGCGAATGAGTCACGCCTGAAGGACGTCGTCGTGATCACGGGCTTCTCCGGCGCGGGCAAGTCGACGGCGATGAATGTATTCGAGGACGCGGGCTACTTCTGCGTCGACAACCTGCCTCCGGAGATGATCCGCTCGCTGGTGGAGCTGTTCATGCACGAGGGCTCGAAGGTCGAGCGCGCCGCGGTCGTCTCCGATGTTCGCGGGGGCGTCTACTTTGAGGCGCTGCGCGCGGTCGTGGACGACCTCGCCGCGCTCGGCGTCGCCCATCATGTGCTGTTCCTGGAAGCAGCCGAGCAGACGCTGGTGACGCGCTACAAGGAGACCCGCCGGCGCCATCCGCTGGCGCCCGAGGGCAGCGTCACCGCGGGTGTCGCCGCCGAGCGCGCGCTGCTGGAGCCGTTGCGCAGCCGCGCCGACCTCGTGATCGATACGACCGGCATGTCCGCGGCGATGCTGCGCGGGAAGATCGCCGACGAGTTCCTGCCCCGCCAGACGGGTGGAAGGTTGGCGCTGACGTTCATGAGCTTTGGCTTCAAGCATGGACCCCCGCGCGAGGAGGATGTGGCGCTCGACGTGCGCTTCCTGGCAAATCCGCACTACGTCCCCGAGCTGCGCGAGCTGACCGGCAACGACGAGCGCGTGGTCGAGTACATCGCGCGCGACGGTCGGCTCGGGGAGCTATACGAGCGGTTGCATCCGCTGCTTGACTTCCTGCTTCCCCAGTACGTAGCGGAGGGCAAGGCGCACCTCGTGATTGCGATCGGCTGCACCGGGGGACGCCATCGCTCGGTCGCGATCGCACGACATCTTGCCGAGCGCTATCGCGACCACGAGGACCTCGACGTGGCGGTCGCCCACCGCGACATCGACAAGCGCTCACGCGAGTCCTGATCTCAAAAACGGGGCTCGCTGATAGCCTTCGCGGGGCACGCCGGGCCACGGAGCTGTACTCCCGAGGCCCGGCATTGTTCATTTTTCGCTGATGGAGGCCGTGGAGTATGTCGGTACGGGTGGGAATCAACGGATTCGGCCGGATCGGCCGGAACGCGTTCCGCGCCGCCCAGGCGCGGGCGGCGAGTACAAGCGGAGAGGACTCGATCGAGTGGGTCGCGGTCAATGACCTGACCGACGCAAAGACGCTCGCGCACCTGCTCAAGTACGACTCAATCCTCGGCTCCTACCCCGGCACGGTGCAGGCCCTCGAGGGCGCCCTCGAGGTCGACGGGCGCGAGCTGAAGGTGTTCGCCGAGCGCGATCCGGGCGCACTACCGTGGGGGGAGCTCGGGGTCGACGTGGTGATCGAGTCGACGGGCCTGTTCACCGACCGCGCGAGCGCCGCCAAGCACCTCGCAGGCGGCGCCAAGAAGGTGGTGATCTCCGCGCCGGCGAGCGATCCCGACGTGACGGTCGTGCTCGGGGTCAACTTCGACGAGGTCTATGACCGCAACTCCCACGACGTGATCTCGAACGCCTCGTGTACGACCAACTGCCTGGGGCCGATCGCGAAGGTGCTCAACGAGACGGTCGGCGTCAGGCACGGCCTGATGACGACGATCCACGCCTACACGGCCGACCAGCGCCTGCAGGACATGCCGCACAAAGACCTGCGCCGCGCGCGCGCCGCAGCGATCAACCTGATTCCCGCCTCGACCGGCGCGGCGAAGGCGATCGGGCTGGTGATCCCCGCGCTGCAGGGCAAGCTGAACGGCTTCGCCGTGCGCGCCCCCGTGCCGACCGGGTCGGTCGTCGACCTGACGGTCGAGTGCGCGCGCGAGACGAGCGTGCGGGAGATCAACGGCGCGTTACAGGCGGCGGCGCAGATTGGGCCCCTGCAGGGCATCATGGCCTACACAGAGGATGAGATCGTCTCGAGCGACATCCGCGGGTCGCAGTTCTCGGCGATCGTCGACTCCCAGCTGACGGCCGTGATCGACGGCACGATGCTGAAGGTTGTGGCCTGGTACGACAACGAGTGGGGATACTCGAACCGTCTCGTGGACCTCGTGCAGAGGGTGCTGTGAGCCTCGCGTCAACCGGCTGGACGAGCGGACGCAGCCTGGGCGCCGTGCAGGAGCGCGAAGCGAGCGGAGGGAGCCGATGAGGAGCCTCGACGATCTGGACGTGCACGGCAAGCGAGTGCTCGTCAGGGTCGATTTCAACGTCCCGCTGGCCACGGGAACGGATGGTGAACCGGAGGCCGGCGGCGTCCCGCTCGTGAGCGACGACACGCGGATCGCAGCGGCGCTGGCAACGATCGAAGAGCTACGCGCGGGCGGCGCAAGGCTGGTGCTGATCTCTCATCTGGGGCGACCTAATGGCAAACCCGTGGCGGAGCTGTCGCTGGCGCCGGTGGCGGATCGCCTGCGCGAGCTGACGGGCGCGAAGGTGACGCTGGCCCCGGCGGTGATCGGCGATGAGGTGACGGCGTTGGCAGAGGAGCTCGAGCAAGGGGACATCCTGGTGCTGGAGAACGTGCGATTCGAGCCGGGTGAGACAAGCAACGATCCCGAGCTCGCGCGAGCGCTGGCGGCGCTGGCGGACCTCTACGTCGACGATGCGTTCGGCGTGGCCCACCGGGCGCACGCGAGCACGGAGGGCATCACGCACCTGCTGCCGAGTGCGGCCGGACGGCTGCTCGAACGGGAGGTCAAGACGCTGACGAAGA
>Ga0302232_10003050_pt1 | contig 11356 bp, 9 predicted proteins | sample II_Palsa_N2_3_FD_193575 | JGI IMG/M metagenome (GOLD analysis project Ga0302232, IMG submission 193575) | Peat permafrost microbial communities from Stordalen Mire near Abisko, Sweden - II_Palsa_N2_3 | ecosystem: Environmental > Terrestrial > Soil > Palsa > Peat permafrost | place: Sweden...
TCGTGTTTGCGGGTATTCACAGCCGGCTGGCCCGGCGGCGTGATCGTTCGGCGGGTGACCGGGACGATCATGGCGGCGGCGGTTCAGGCGGCCATCCAGGCCACGATGGCCCGGGTCACGGCGCCGGCGAGCATGCTCCAAGTTAAATATGGCTGACTGATATGACTGAAAAATCTCATGCTTCGCTGGCGATTCCCGCAAGGGATACCGAGGACGGGCACGCGTTGCCGCCTCGTGGCCGTGAATGGAAACGCGCGAAGATCGCCGTCATCGTAGTGCTGGTCCTGCTGGTGCTGGGCGCCGGTCGCACGGTGGTGTCGGACGTGATGCAAAGCCACTCGGTGGCGGCCACCTCGCAGCAAAACGCGAAGGTGTACGTGAACGTCATCTCGCCCAAGCAAGCGGCGGGGGGCGGTGACACCCTGCTGCCGGGCACGTTGCGCGGTTACGTGGAGTCGCCTATCTACGCACGCGCCACGGGTTATCTGCTGCACTGGTATGCGGATATCGGCACGCGGGTGAAGCAAGGCCAGTTGCTCGCCGATCTCGATACGCCTGAGATCGATCAGGAACTCGCGCAGGCGGTGGCGCAACGTGATCAGACGTCGTCAAGTCTCGTGCTCGCGAAGAGCTCGTTCGAGCGCTGGCAGCAACTGCGCCAACGCGATGCCGTTTCTCAACAGGAACTCGATGAACGCCAGAGCACCTACAGCCAGGACGTCGCGAATCTTGCAGCAGCGAACGCCAACGTACAGCGCCTGAAGCAGCTTGAATCGTTCAAGCGGATCGTCGCTCCGTTCGCGGGCGTGGTGACGCAGCGCAACGTGGATGTGGGCGATTTGATCGATGCAGGCAGCGGCGCGAGCCGAGCGCTCTTCGCGCTGGCGCAGTCGGACCCGTTGAGAGTCTATGTGCAGCTTCCGCAGGCTTATGCGCAGAACGTGACGCAAGGGCAGGATGTCATCGTCACGCAGGCGGAGTTGCCGGGCCAGCAGTTCCACGGTTCGATCGCGCATATCTCCGGCGCGATCGATGTCCCGACCCGGTCGCTGCAGATCGAAGTGCGCTTGCCTAATCCGGATAGCAAGCTGCGGCCGGGCGCCTACGTCCAGGTGTCGCTGCCGGCTACCGTGCGGGCGCCTTTGCTGGTGCCGGGCAACGCGCTGTTGTTTCGCTCCGAAGGGCCACGGGTTGCGGTCGTCGACCAGGATGGCAAGGTCAACCTGCGCAAGATCGTGATTGCGCAGGACCTGGGGCAGTCGCTGGAAATTGAAAGCGGCATTGAAGCAAGCGACAAGATCATCATCAACCCGAGCGATTCGATCGCAGACGGTGATCATGTCCTGATCGCGCCGCAGCAGCCTGCCAAGAAGGGGACATCGTGAAGCGCGCGCGACCGTGGCCGGTTCAGTGGCCGATTCTGCCGGCACGGCTCAAGACCCTCAAGACCCTGATCGCTAGCGCGACCGTGGTTGCATCCGGAGCGGTTCTGCTATCTGCGTGCACGGTTGGGCCGGACTACAAGCAGCCTCACGCCGATGCACCGCCCGCGTGGCACACCGACTCGTACTGGCGTCTCGCCGAGCCGTCGCACGCGCCGCTGGCCCCGGAATGGTGGGCCAGTTTCGGCGATGAATCGTTGAATGGCTTCGAACAGCAAGCGCTCGCGCAGAACCAGACGCTTGCCGCTGCAAGCGCGCATTACGCGCAGTCGCGTGCAACGTTGGCGAACAACAAGGCGCAGCAGGTGCCCGAGGTCGATCTCGGCGCCAACGGGTCGCGTTTCCGGATATCGCAGAACCGGCCGCTGACCAACTACGCAACGCCGACCCAGTCGACGGTGCAGAACAACATCCAGGTCGGTCCGACCATCAACTACGACACCGACCTGTTTGGCCGGATTCGCCGCGAAGTCGAGGGCGCGACAGCGTCTGCCGAACAATCACGCGACGATCTCGCCAACGCGCGGCTCGTGCTGACCACGGACCTGGCAAGCGACTACTTTTCGATGCGCGAACTCGATGCCGAGATCGACGTGTTGAACCGGTCAGTCGTCCTGCAGCAGAAGGCGCTGGATTACGTGACCACTGAGCATGACCTGGGTTCAGTGTCCGGACTCGACGTGCTGCAGCAGAAATCCGAACTCGACACCACCCGCGTCCAGGCTCGCCTGCTGCTCAACCAACGCGCCCAGTTCGAACATGCGATTGCTGCGCTGATCGGCGTGCCCGCACCGCAATTCGCCATTGCGCCGAAGGTGATCGATACCTCCGTCCCCGCGATACCGCTCGGACTGCCAAGCGATCTGCTGCAGCGGCGTCCCGACATTGCCTCGGCCGAACGCGCGATGGCTGCGGCGAATGCGCAGATCGGCGTGGCGAAAGCTGCGTTTTTCCCGAGCCTTTCGCTGATGCCGGGCATCGGCTGGGAAAGCACGCAGTTCGCGAGCCTGCTGACCGCGCCCACGCTGATGTGGACGCTGGGCGCCACACTCGGGCAAGTCGTCTTCGATGGTGGCCGGCGTGCTGCCAATGTCGACTTTGCGAGTGAGGGCTATCAGGCGGCCGAAGCAAACTATCGTCAGACGGTGCTCAATGCATTCCAGCAGGTGCAGGACGGCGTGACCGGGTTGTCGGTGCTCGATGCAGCATCGAAGGAGTCGCAGGAGGCTGTTACTGACGCTCGGCGTTTGCTCTCGCTCGCCAACGATCGTTATTCGGGCGGCCTGGTTGCCTTCCTCGATGTGATCACCGCCCAGCAGTCGCTGCTCACGAGCGAGCGTCAGGACGTGCAGATTCACGGCCAGCAATGGACGATGTCGGTGTCGCTGGTGAAGGCGCTGGGGGGCGGCTGGGACGTCAACGCGGCTGCACCGGAGAAGACGGCGGCAACCAGCCCGCCCAAGTGATTTGACTCGCGAGGCCCGGGCTTCGCCACTCGCCGAAGGAAGAGAGAAAACGTTTTTCTATAATGGGAAGACGTACACAAGAAGGCGCGCATGAAATTGCTCATCGTGGAAGACGAACACAAGGTGGTTGACTATCTGCGCTCCGGCTTGACGGAGCAGGGGTGGATTGTCGACGTGGCCCTTGATGGCGAGGAAGGCACGCATCTCGCGATCGAATTCGACTACGACGTGATCGTGCTCGACGTGATGCTGCCCAAACGCGATGGCTTCAGCGTGCTGAAGGCGCTGCGCGCGCATAAGGCGACCCCCGTCATCATGCTGACCGCGCGCGACCAGATCAACGACCGGGTGCGAGGCTTGCGCGAAGGCGCCGACGACTACCTGACCAAGCCGTTCTCCTTCCTGGAACTGGTCGAGCGGCTGCATGCGCTGGCGCGGCGCACCCGCGCGCAGGAGTCGACGCTGATCTCGCTGGGCGACCTGTACGTCGATTTGATCGGCCGGCGCGCCACGCGTGACGGCGTGCGGCTGGACCTGACGGCCAAGGAATTCCAGTTGCTGAGCGTGCTGGCACGCCGCCAGGGGGATATCCTGTCGAAAACGGCGATCACCGAGCTGGTCTGGGACGTCAACTTCGACAGCCATACCAATGTGGTGGAGACCGCCATCAAGCGCCTGCGGGCCAAGCTCGACGGCCCATTTCCGACCAAGTTGCTGCACACGGTGCGCGGCATGGGCTACGTTCTGGAGGTCCGCGAAGAAGCGGGAACATCATGTATCGATCTATCGCCCGGCGTCTGGCTTTCATGTTCGCGGCCGTCGCGCTGTTTGTCTTTACGCTGGTCGGAACCGGGCTTTTCCTGGTGTTGCGCACGCAACTCGAGCAGCATTTACGCGATTCCCTCGACGACCGCACGCAGATTGCGCGGATCATCGTCTATCACGCCGGTACGCCAGAAAAATGGAAAATGGCGCGTGAAAAACTGACCGACATGACGCCCCACGATGGCGCCACGCTGTATTCGGTGTCGAGTCCCGATTCCTCGTTTCACTACGGCAGTCCGGTGACCGGACAGGTCGTGGACCGCTGGTCTGGCGGGTACGCGCGAGTGCGCACCGGCAGCAGCGAGAGCGACATGCTGACCAACACGGTCACGATTCCCGCGTATATGCAACGGCCTGCCGTGCAGCTTCAGGTAGCCGCCGGTTATTCGGCGAACGCCCGGACCATGCGCGCGTTTGGACTAGCGCTGGCCGCTTTGTCCGCTCTGGGCAGTCTCGGGGTGCTGCTGCTGAGTTATTCGGTCACGCGAATCGGGCTTGCGCCGCTCACGCGGCTGACTCGGGACGCGTCGGCGGTGAGCCCGAATAATCGCTCGCAGCGGCTGAATACGCGCTCGCTGCCGCTCGAACTCAACGATCTCGCCAACTCATTCAACGGGGCGCTTGAGCGCCTTGACGGCGCTTACGGGCGGCTTGAATCGTTCAATGCCGATGTCGCGCACGAGTTGCGCACGCCGGTCACCATCCTGATCGGGCAGACCGAGGTGGCGCTGACCCGCAACCGTTCGGTCGACGACCTGCGTCACACGCTGCAGTCGAACCTGGAAGAGTTCGAACGCATGCGGGCGATCATCAACGACATGCTGTTTCTCGCGCGGGCCGATCAGGGTGAACGCGCGACGGGGCTTGTCGATACATCCCTTGCCGCGGAAGTCGCCCATACGCTGGAATTCCTGGAGATTCCGCTGGAGGAAGCGCACGTGCGCGCAGCCTATACCGGGGACGCGCTTGTGCGGGTGAACAAGTCGCTGTTCGGCCGCGCGTGCATCAACCTCCTGATGAACGCGATCCAGCATTGCGCGCCTGGATCGACCATCAAGGTGTCGATTGCGCGTGAAGGCGACCTGGTCCGCGTGGCCGTCGCCAATCCCGGGGAGCCTATTGAGCCCGCCGTGCTCGATCATCTGTTCGACCGGTTTTATCGCGCCGAGGTCTCGCGGACCAACAGCCGCGAGAACCATGGGCTGGGCCTGGCGATCGTCAAGGCGACCGCGGAAATGCATGGTGGCAAGGTGTCCGTCACCAGCGCCGGGGGCGTTAATACGTTCGCTTTCTCGGTCGCCGCGTCGCGCAGCGAGCAGGAGAGTGTGCCCGGAATGCCGGCCGCCAATGCGCCGGTCGGTATGCCGTCCGGTGTGTCGTCGGATGTCCCGATGCAGCCGGCCTCGGCAAGTCACTGAGATTACCGTTGGTAGCAAGGCTTGCCCGGCGCTCAGCGCGCCGGGGAGCCGCCCTTTCGGGCAATAATTTCCTTCATTTGTCTTTCCCGTGTTACCGACCGCAGTGTGTCCTCGCACGTTCAAAAGATAGGTTGTCGTACAACATGGTCGATGACATTCTCGCTCCTATCCGATGTCATTCGCCTCCTGAGCGATCTTCATCCCGCTCCGGTTCATATCGTGGGAGCGACCATCCATAAGGGATAAGGCGATATCTGTCCGACCTTTGCGGGAGGCAGAAGCCATGGTGGTTAAGGGTTTACGGTGATAGAAAACGCGCCCTGCGGCAGTTATGTTCTCATACGACAACATACATCGATAAATGCGCCGCGAAGCTGACCTTTTGGCTGCGGTCCTTTTGTGTCGCGTGGCGGCATCGGACTCAATCGATCCGCAATAAAATCCATACAAAGAGCGAGGAGACGAAATGATTCTGACCGGCCGTTTATCGGCGAAGCTGGGGGGGCTGCGCATGGCGTTGAGTGCTGTGGCGGCGGTTACCGCGGTCACCGCGGTGTCCATTGTCACCGCACCTGCCGCGCACGCGGCGGACCCGGTGTCGATCAACATCGTGGACGTGGCGGGCAACCTGCAACTGACGCAGAAGGCGTTCGAGGCCTTCAAGGCGAAGTACCCGCAACTCGTCTCCAGCATCACATTCACTAACGCGCCCGCTCCGCAGTTGCCCGGCAAGATCAAGGCGATGCAGGCTGCCGGCCGCTCGGATATCGACCTCGTGCTGACCGGCACGGACGCGCTTGCCGCGGGTATCGAACAAAAGCTCTGGATGAAACTGCTGCCGGATCAGGCCGCGGCATTCCCGGGCGTACTCGATAAATACGCGCCCGGTCCGCGCAAGATGCAGGACTTGGCGCAAGGCTACGGGATTGAAGTGACGTACATGCCCGCGGGTCCGCTGATCGAATACAACCCGGCCAAGGTGACCGATCCGCCGAAAACGCCTGAGCAATTGCTCGCGTGGTGCAAGGCGCATCCGGACAAGCTGATCTATGCACGTCCTGCCAATTCCGGTCCGGGCCGCACTTTCCTGATGGGCTTGCCGTATGTGCTCGGCGACAAGAATCCGCAAGACCCGATCAACGGCTGGGACAAGACCTGGGCGTTCCTGAAGCAACTGAACGACTGCATTCCGTATTACCCGGGCGGTACGTCAGCGGTGATGAAGGAGTTGGGCGAAGGCTCGCGTGACATGACGGTGACCGTGACCGGCTGGGACATCAACCCGCGCGCCCTTGGCCTTGTGCCGGCCGAATACAAGGTCCAGGCCTTCGACAACATGACGTGGGTCAACGATGCCCACTACATGGTGATCCCGAACGGCGTGCCGAAGGAAAAGCTCGAGGTGCTCTACAAGATGATGAACTTCATGCTTGAACCCGCACAGCAGGCCATGACCTTCGATGACGGTTATTTCTATCCGGGTCCGGCAGTCAAGGGCGTGACCATCGACTCGGCCCCGGCGAAGAGCCAGGAAGTCATCAAGAAGTACGGCCGGCCTGAATACGCGAAGCTGCTGGCTGACCGTCCGCATGTGGTGCCGCTGAGCGCCACCGCGATGGTCGCCGCGTTCCAGAAGTGGGACCGCGAGATCGGGTCGCAGAAATCGAAGTAATTTTCGCGGCCGTGCAGCGGCTTGATGATTGCTTTAGAGCAATCAAGTCAAGTCCGTTGCACGGTGTCGTTATCAGCCTCAGGAACCTGCCATGAAGCATCAGTTTGATGAGTTGCGTCTTGATTCGGTCAGCCGCAGTTTCATGAACGCCGAAGGTCAGGCGGTCGCGGCGCTCCGTGGTCTTGCCTTGAACATCCAGCGCGGCGAATTCATCGCGCTGCTCGGGCCGTCCGGATGCGGCAAGTCGACGGCGCTTAATTGTATTGCCGGCTTGCAACCGCTGACCGGCGGACAGATCTGGCTCGACGACCAGCGGATTGACGTCCTGCCGCCGGAAAAGCGCGGCTTTGGCATGGTGTTCCAGAACTACGCGCTGTTCCCGCATATGTCCGTGCTCGACAACGTTGGGTTCGGCCTCAAGATGCGCGGCATTGCGAAGAGCGAAGCCGCCCGTCGCGCCTATGAAGCGCTGCAGATGGTGCAGCTCATTGGTCAGGAGAAGAAGCTGCCGGGGCAATTGTCCGGCGGTCAGCAGCAGCGCGTTGCGATTGCCCGCGCAATCGTGATCGAACCGTCACTCGTGCTGATGGACGAGCCGCTGTCGAATCTCGATACCAAGCTGCGCATTGAAATGCGTGCCGAGATCCGGCGCATTCACAGCCAGCTCGGACGCGCGACGATCTACGTGACGCACGACCAGGACGAAGCGCTCTCGATGGCCGACCGCATTGTCGTGATGCGGGAGGGGAGCGTGCAGCAGGTCGCGTCGCCGAAGGAAATCTATGAACGGCCCGGCAACCTGCATGTCGCGCGTTTCTTGGGTTATCGGAACGTGGCCCAATTTACGCTGGAAGGCATGCAGGGCGAAGGAGTGGCCGTGAGCTCGGACGGCGTGCGGCTGATTGGCATGCCAATGGCCGGCTTCGACAGCAAGCGCGTGAGTGTCGCCATGCGTCCCGAAGACCTGGAACGCGCTGCGCCGGGAGCCGAGAATGCGTTCGATGCAGAGGTACTGACGGTGGAATACGGCGGCCACGATTCGCTGATCCGCGTGAAGGCCGCGTTCGGCAATCTGTGGGCGCGCGTGACAGGTGACGTGGCGGTAGGTGAACCCATTTGTCTGCGCGTTCCTCCATCACGCACGCTGGTGTACGACGGGGAAGCGCCATGAGCTCGCCAACCCTGCCAAATGCTCCCCTGCCGGCTGCAGTCCCGCGTGACGCCAAAGCGTGGTTGGTTTCTCCCGCGCTGATCTTCATCCTCGCGCTGTTTGTTTATCCGTTCGTGTACGGCCTCGTGCTGTCGTTCCAGCCGATGAACGGCGGCTCCGCCTTCGCCAACTACATCGCCTTTTTCACCGATACGGCGATGTGGCCGACCATCATCGTGACCTTGAAGCTAGCGGTGCCGGCGACGATCATCAACGTAGGTCTGTCGGTTCCGGTCGCGTTCGCTTTGCGCCGGAATTCGCCGTATCAGAAGTTCGTGACCACGCTGCTGGTGATCCCTGTGACGCTCGGCACCGTGCTGATTGCCGATGGCATGCTGACCTATTTCGGTCCGAACGGCTGGTTCTCGCAGGCGGTGCATGGACTGCATTTATATAGCGATGAAGTGCGTCTCACGCATAACTATTGGGGCGTGTTGATATCGCTGATCGTGTCGGGGTTTCCGTTTGCCTTTCTGCTGACGCTCTCGTACGTGACCGGCATCGACCCGACACTGGCGCGCGCCGCGGCCACCTTGGGGGCCAGTCCCTGGGAGCAGTTTCGACAGATCTACCTGCCCCTGCTGATGCCGGGGCTGACCATGGCCGCGTGTTTGTCATTCGTGCAGGCGTTCTCGGTGTTCCCGTCGGCGGTGCTGCTCGGTGCGCCGGCCGGACCCACGCGGGTGATCTCGATAGCCGCGGCTGAAGCCGCATTCGAAAGCTATGATTATTCCCTCGCCTCAGCGATTGCGATGGTGATGGGCTTCGTACAGTTGCTGGTGGTGGCAGGCATGCTGAGCACGCGCCGCTTCTTCTACACAGGTCCGGTGACCGGAGGTAAAGGCTGATGGCGACCGATAATCATGCACCTGCCTGGACAGTTCCCACTTCCCCGCAAGCCTCGGCTCCTCGCGACAGCCGCAACGACGGTGCACAACCGGCCAAGCCGATGAAACCGCGCTTAAGCCTTGGGGACCGGCTCTGGAAGCTATTCGTCTGGGGCGCGATGGCGTTTTTCCTGTTCAACGTCCTGTTGCTGATTGCAACCGTGGCTGTCAACTCGGTCGCGACGCGCTGGTTCGGCACGCTGCTGCCGCCCGGGTTCACTCTGCACTGGTACGCTCAGGCATGGAGCGACTTCCAGCTTGCGAGCGTGTTGTGGGTGACGATGGAGGTGGTTGGCGCCGTGGTGATCCTGTCAATCGCACTGGGCGTGCCGGCCGCCTATGCGCTTGCCCGCGTGCAATTTCGAGGCAAGCGTTTCGCGATGCTCGTGTTCCTGCTGCCGCTGATGGTCCCGCCCGTCACCTACGGCATCCCGATGGCAACCGTCATGTACAAGGTTGGTCTTGCCGGGACGTTGAGCGGCGTGATCCTGGCGAACCTGGTACCGGCGCTGCCGTTTGTCATTCTCGTGATGACACCGTTCATTGAACAGATCGATCCGAACCTTGAAGCAGCCGCACGTATTTTTGGTGCGAACACGGCGAAGTATTTCCGCTATGTGCTGTTGCCGCTGCTGATGCCGGGCATGTTGGCTGCGGGCTTGCTGGTGCTCGTTCGCACTATCGGCATGTTCGAACTGACGTTCTTTACCGCCGGGCCAACCACGCAGACGTTGGTGGTCGCGCTGTACTACGCGGTCTTTTCGACGGGTGTGCGCGCGCCTCAATCCATCGATGCAATGGCGATGATCTACATGGCGATCACGCTGGTATGGGTATTGATCGCGCTGCAGTTCGTGAGCCCGACGCAACTCGTTTCGCGGGTCAAGGAACAGCGGTAGTGCTGGGCGAGCAGCCGTGAGCAGTCACCTTAGAGTGGGATTGGCGACCGATCTGCTGGTGCGTGCGGGCGCGACGGTGATGTTTGCCGACGTGCCCGAACTTCGCGATGGCGTGTCCCAATTGACGAGCCGCGCTGCCAACGCCGAGGTTGCGCAGGCGATCATCCGCGAGATGCGGTGGTACGACACGTATCTGAAGCGTGGCGGCGCGGATCGCAGCGCGAACACGACGCCCGGAAACGAGAAAGGCGCGTTGTCGAATATTGTCGAGCATTTGAAGTTGCATAACGCGCTTACTTTGTTTAATCCCGCGCCGGTGACCTGATCGGCCGGTTGTTGAAAATGCCTATGCGGTTGTTTACATGACTGTTGTCAGCCGATAGAGAATCCGGCTGGACAGCGCTGGTCTCTTTTCCCTCGCATTACCATCCTTCGTTTCATCTCCTCAGCAACATTCGCTGGTGTATCCATATTCGTCGCTGTGATTTTCGCTTCGTTTTTTGGATTGTCTCGCCAACCCCTTTCTCCCTCTACAAGATGACGCGGCAACCATGGCGGGAACATCGTCGATGGTTGCTTCCTACACGTTTGAGCCTCATCGCGTTGCTCAGATCCGGGCGCGTCGGAATCGGATACGTGACCGGCATTCCAAACTGATGAAACCCTTATAAAACAGGACTTGAATCAGGGTTTTCGATCGGCACCCCGGGTTTTCCATATGGTTTTCACCGGCATGCGCAAACGTTCTCTGCGCTCTCTCGCACTCTTTCGAATCATCTCCCCAGGCTCACGTGGCGCAGCGCACAGAACGCTTCTCCCATGCTGTCATTCTAGGTTCACATCGCGTCCTTGATTGATGAGGAACGCGGAACAAAGACGCGTTTAAATCCGGGGGAAATATGAGTACTGCTTATAAAAAGAATCTGAAGACCGCACTTAGAGTGAGTTGCATTGTTATCGCCAGCGCTATTCCGCCGATGGCCAATGCGCAAGCCGGGAGCACACTACTTTCAGCGGCGCCGTTGCTGCCTTGTTATGACAGCCATCACAAGCTGATGGCGGGAAATTGCGGACCCGTGAACGATGGATATGGCATGGAGTCCGATGCATCCAGCTCGGAGACGTCGGGTTCTGCCGTGGCGTCGGCGACTGGGTCTAATACGGGCATCGCCGCTGAAGGGCACGGCGGTAATTCGTCGAACGGGACTTCAGGCAGCGGTGCAGGATCAGGTAACCAAGGCAAGGGGACGGGGAGCGGAGCCTCGGCTGGTTCGTCGGGTAGCACCTCTGGCGGCGGCACGGGCGGCAGCGGGAGCGGTACATCAGGGCCATCCGCAGGCAGTGCGAACGGAGCAGGGTCCGGCAGCAGTAACAGTAACGGCAACGGCAACGGCAACGGCAACGGCAACGGCAACGGCAACGGCAACGGCAACGGCAACGGCGGTTCGGGCGGCGGGTCAGGTGGCGGCTCGGGCGGCGGCGCGGGCGGCGGCTCGGGCGGCGGGTCAGGTGGTGGATCGGGCGGCGGCGCGGGCGG
>Ga0302232_10003064_pt1 | contig 11333 bp, 10 predicted proteins | sample II_Palsa_N2_3_FD_193575 | JGI IMG/M metagenome (GOLD analysis project Ga0302232, IMG submission 193575) | Peat permafrost microbial communities from Stordalen Mire near Abisko, Sweden - II_Palsa_N2_3 | ecosystem: Environmental > Terrestrial > Soil > Palsa > Peat permafrost | place: Sweden...
CCTGCACAGCCACAGCCACAGCCACAGCCACAGCCACAGCCACAGCCACCGCCCGCCCGCCCGCGCCGGGTGAGTCCCGGACCGCCGGCGGCGATCACCTAGCCGGACCACCCGGCGGGGATGACCGGTGGAGGAGCTCGACGAGGTTGCCCTCCGGGTCGGCGACGAACGCCATCCGGACCCCGGCTTCGGGCGACGGGCCCGGTGGCATGACCGGCCGCGCCCCGCGGGCCACCGCCCGCTCGTAAGCAGCGTCCAGGTCGGTGACGTCGAACGCCACGTGCCCGTACCCCTCGCGCAGCGCGGCCTCAGCAGGAGTGACCGGCTTGCCGCGCGCCGTAGAACCTGGCCGGTGCAGCAGCTCGAGCCGATAGCCGTGCCCGGGATGGATGAGCATCTCGATGCTCAGATCTAGCGCTTCGACACGGACCGCGAGCTCGCGCACCAGCCCGAACACGTCGCAGAACCACGAGGCCTCCGCGGCCAGGTCCGCCACCGTCAGTCCGACATGATCGAATCGGACGCCGACCTCAACCATGGACGTTCAGCCCTTCCGGGTCGCGGGTCAGGTACGACGCGAACCGGCCAGACGGGTCGCGCGAAGCGCGGACCGCGGCTAGCCGCCGGTACGCCTCGTCGGACAGGAACCGGTCCTGCCGCCGGGTGAAGTCGGTGTCGCCCAGGTAGACACCGCTGCCGTGGGCGGCGGCCAGCGCGCCGGTCCGGCCGTGCACCCACTCGCTGTACCGGGCGTCATCGGCGGGGTCGGTGTAGATCACGTAGGTCGCCACGTAGACGTCCGCCTCTACCGAGAACGCCATGTCCGGAAGATCCCGGCCCGGCGCCCACCCGTACCAGATCGAGAACGAGTGCTCGGTATCCAGCTCGCTCCACAGCTTCTGCAGCATCGGGGCCAGCACGCGGGCTGGCGCGTCGGTCCACGTGCAGTCCACCGCGTACCGGTAGCCCTCCGGGTTCTGCACCGTCTGGGCCAGGTTCTCCTCGGCCACGCTCGTTGGGCCCCGCACGTGCCCGAGCGAACGCGCAGCCAGCGGGCCGTCCTGCAGCGGCGCGAGCAGCGCAAGCGCGACGGAGTCAGAGGAAGCCATCACCGTCGTGTGCAGCAGCAGGACTGTACCGGATGGACGCGTCGTACCGTCGTGCAGGGGAACGTCCGGCAGGCGAGTTGCCGCGACCACCGGCTCCACCCGCCGGTCCAGGCCAGGCAGGACGTCGTGCAGCCAGCTCAGCAGGTCTACCGCGTCCTCCAGCCCAAACGTCCACGTGTCGTGCCACATCACCCGCGGGGCCTGGTACGTCTGCAGCTGGAACCGGGTGACGACCCCGGGGAAGCCAGGCCCGGCGCCGCGCGCCGCCCACAGCAAGTCAGGGTTCTCGGAAGCGTCGGCGCGGACCAGGGCGCCATCCGCCAAGACCACGTCCAGGCCCACCACGCTCTGGCACGCCCACCCGCGCGCCCGCCCGTCCCAGCCCTGCCCGCCCTGCAGCAGGTAGCCGCCCAGGCCGACCGAGGCGCAGTGGCCGCCCGGGAAGGCCCGGCCCCGCTCCGCCAGGAACGGCGCGAGTTCCAGGCCGCCTTGAGTGGCCGGCCGCGCCGAGACCACCCCGGTAGCCGGGTTGTACGCCAGGTCCCGCAGGCCGCCCAGGTCGATCAGCAAGGCGTCGTCGCGCAGGCTCCACGCGGCCCACGAGTGCCCACCGGAGCGCACACTCACCGGCCACCCGCGCGAGGCCGCCAACCGAACGCCCTCGGTTACGTCGCCATCGGAAGCCGCGAGCAGCACCGCCGCGGGGAACCTGTCCGGCCGGCGCCCGTTGAAGATGCGGCCCGTCCGGGCCTGTTCGTATCCCGGGTCACCACGCAGCAGCAGCCGCCCGGCCAGCGGCGAGCTCACCCGACCACCGCCGCGCCGCCGTCGACCGGGATGTTCGCGCCGCTCACGTGGGACGACTCGTCCGAGGCCAGGAACAAGATCGCGTTCGCCACGTCCTGCGGCTGTCCCCAGCGGCCCAGCGGCACGCGGGCGGCGATGCTCGCGGCCGGCCCGTCGGGATCGGCCAGCATCGGGGCGGTGTGCGGAGTCTCGGTCATCGCCGGGCTGACCGCGTTGACCCGGATACCGTGCGGGCCGCCCTCTACGACCAGCTGGTAGGTCAGCGCCAGCACGCCGCCCTTGGCCGCGCCGTGCGCGTTCTGCGGCATGAAGAACGCGCCGCGCGAGGCCGTGATCGAGGCGACGTTGACGATAGATCCGCCGCCGCCCGCCACCAGGTGCGGCCACGCGGCGCGGGTGACGAGGAAGACGATGTCCAGCTCGTGCCGGATCGTGAACGACCAGTCGGCGAAGGAGAGCGCGTCGATGGGGCCGAACCGGATCGCCGACGCGTTGTTGACCAGGATGTCGATCCCGCCCGTCAGGGCCACGGCCTCCTGCACCCAGCGCCGAGCCCCCTCCTCGGTGGCCAGGTCGACGGGCGCGATGGCGTCCATCCGCCCGCCCTCGGCCCGGGCCAGCTCGACGGTCTCGGCGGAGGTCTCCGGGTTCAGGTCACACCCCACCACGTGGGCCCCCTCCCGCGCGCATAGCAGCGCGGCCGCCCGCCCGATCCCGCCGCCGGTACCCGAGACGAGCGCCCGCTTGCCGTCCAGCCGACCCATGCCCGGCTCCTTCAATCCCAGTAGAGTATCTTCACTCTATGGAAGTTACTCTCTCACAGTGAGAGGATGGTCCACAAGCCGCCCGATCAGGAGGACAGATGTCGACCACGGACACCGGCCGCCGGATGCTCGGACTGGGCTGCGGTCAGCCGCACGGCAGCGCAGAGATCCTGCTTAAGGCGGCGCTGCGGGCGGCGCAGGACCAAGGCGCCGAGGTCGAACTGGTCCGGCTCAACGAAGTCCGCCTGCCCAGCGGGACCGCGGAAGCCGCCGAGCCGGACAACGCGTGGTGGCTGTGGGAGCGGATGATCGAGTGTGACGGGCTGATCGTCAGCACCCCGATCATCAGCCGGACGGTGGCGGCCCGGCTCAAGCTGTTCATCGACCGGGCGCTCGGACCGAACGCCGACGCCGCCATCATCGACGCCATGCTGGCGCTGCGCCGGGAGGGACGCGATCCGGCCGTCCCGTTCCGCGTCGACGAGCGGGTGCTCAAGCCCCGGGTGGCCGGCTTCCTCGCAGTGGGTGGCTCGCTGACCTCGCAGTGGAAGACGCTGGCCCTGCCGATCATGCACACCACCACGTTCTCGATGCATATCGCCGTCGTCGACCAGGTGCAGTTCGAGGGCGCCGGCACGCCGCGCTCGGTGGTCCTGGACCCGGCCGCCCTCGACCGGGCTGCCCTGCTCGGCCGCAACGTCGCGGGCCAGCTCGGCGTGCCCTTTGACCAGGCGCGTTACCTGGGGCCGCCCGGGCTGTGCCCGATGTGCCACCTCGACGTGATCGTGCTGCGCGGTGCGGACGTCGAGTGCGCCACCTGCGGCGCGCGCGGTCGGCTGGCGCCGGACCTCCAGGTGACCTGGACCGACCTGGCCAGCTCGGTCATCTCCATGGACGAGAAGCGGGCCCACGCGGCCGAGATCCAGGAAACGGCCGCCCGCCACCAAGCGCTGCGCGAGCAGATCGACGAGCGCGCCCGGGCGTTCGAGGCGTACGACCCGACCGTGCGTCCGGCGGGCGCCGTCAGCCGCTAGGCGCGGCCCCGGTCCAGTGGTGCCGCCCCGGCCCGACCTCCTGCGGCTCCCCGCCGGGCATGACCACGGTCGCGGTGGACCCGCCGGGCACAACCACGTCCAGCTCCATCGCTCCGTCGCCAACATGCCAGGCAAGATCGATGGGACCGAACGGGCCGTGGTAGCGAGCGGAAGCCCACGTGATTCCGCCGCCCGGCCGCGGGCGCACCTCGAACTGGCGGTGGCCGGGAGACGCCGGCCGCAGCCCCGCGACGTAGCGGTGCAGGAACGTGGCCACCGCGCCCTTGCTGTAGTGGTTCAGCGACCCGTGCGGGACGCCCCGGGCGTCCACGCCGTCCCAGTGCTCCCACAAAGTGGTCGCCCCCCGGTCCACCATCGTCAGCCAGGATGGTGTGGTGTCCTGTCGCAGCAGATCGTAGGCCAGGCCCAGGTGCCCGCTGTCGGCCAGCACCGGCAGCAGGTAGCCAGTCGACAAGAAGCCGGTCGCGAGGTGACCTCCGGCCAGGCCGACCAGCCTGGCCAGACGCCCGGCCACCGCCGGCCGGAGGTCCTCGGGCACCAGCCCGAAGGCCAGCGCCCGCACGTGGCAGGCCTGCGTCGCCGCCGCGAGCGTCCCGTCGTCCCGGACGAACTCCCGCCGCCACGCGTCCAGCGCCCCCTCGGCGATGGCCTGGTAGGGGCGCCACTGGTCCTCCCGCAGCCCGAGCACCCGGGCGACCCGGACCACGGTCGCCGCCGACCGGTACAGGTAGGCCGTGGCCACCTCGGACTTGTCCGCCCGGGCGAACGCCGGGAAGTCGGTGACCGTCACCCCCGGCTCCATCCATTCGCCCCAGTGGAAGCCGCTGTCCCACAGGTACCGCTCGTGCGCGGCGGGTTCGGGCCGGGCCGCGGCCCGGTCGGGATGCCGGCTGCCCGCGGCCGCGCCGGCGGCGAACCGGACCCAGGCTGTCATCGCACGCCACATCTCGGCTAGCAGCGACGTGTCGCCGTACGCCTGGTACAGGTCCCAGGGCACGGACACCACCGCGTCGCCCCAGCCCGCGGAGCCGTGCAGCCCGCCAAGCGGTCCGTCGAAGCCCTCGGACGGCGGGCAGGGCGACATGTTCGCGACGCACCCGTCGGCCCGCTGATCAAGCATCACGTCACCCAGCCACTTGCGGGTGAAAGCCAGCACGTCGTACAGGTAGGCGGCCGTCGGCGCGAAGACCTGCCAGTCTCCCGTCCAGCCCGCGCGCTCGCGCTGCGGGCAGTCGGTCGGGATGTCGCAGATGTTCGACCGCAGCGACCACACCACCGCCTCGTGCAGCCGGTTGACCCGGTCGTCGCTGCAGCTGAACCAGCCGGTCCGGCGCAGGTCGCAGTGCACGACGACGCCGGTGACGTCGTCGGGGCCCAGCGTCCCCGGATGACCCTCGATCCGCACGTACCGCATGCCGTGCGTGGTGAACCGCGGCTCGAACGTCTCCCCGCCAGGGCCGGGCACCACCTCGTCGACCTGCCCCAGCGGCAACGGCTCCGGGACGACCGGCAGGTCGACGTCGAGGTGCGCGGTGGTCAGGTCCCCGTCTCGGTCCAGCCACTCGCCGTGCGTCAGCGTGACCCGGCCGTCTGCGGGCCCGGGGTTCGCCAGCCGCACCCAGCCGCTGAAGTTCTGCCCGAAGTCCGCCACGAAGGCGTGCCCGCCGTGGGCCGGCCACACGGCCACCGGCCGGATCTCCTCGATCGACCGGACCGGCGGCGCGACCGACCGAACGATGGCCACGTCGACGTCACGCGCCACGGCGCCGGCCCACGACCGGTCGTCGAACGACACAGCGTGCACCGCCGGCCGCGGCCCGCGGTGGTCCTCTCGCTGGCCGCCGATGAGGTCCGCCGCAATGATGTGCGACGACGCCACCCGCCAGCCCGGCCCGCTACCCGCCACCACCTGCCAGCCGGGCCCGCTATCCGCCGCGGCCCGCCCGCCCGCGTCGGTTCGCACCTCGAGCTGCGCGCGCAGCGCGAGGTCCCGGCCGTACTGGTCGGCGGCTCGCGGCAGCCCGACCTGGCCGCGGTACCAGCCGTCGGCCAGTAGGACCGCGAGGACATGCCGCCCCGGCGGCACCAGTGCAGTGACGTCGTACGCCTGGTACTGGACCCGTGCGCGGTACTGGGTGTAGCCAGGGGCGAGTTCCACGTCGCCGACGCGTCGTCCGTCCAGGAACGCCTCGTACAGGCCGAGGGCCGTGATGTACAGCCGGGCCGCGGTGAGCGGGGGAACGTCAAAGGTCGTCCTGAGCCAGTACGCGGGCCGCGACCCTGCCGCCGGCCGCGGGTCTTCCGGCACGCCGATCCACCGCGCCGACCAGTCCGCCTCCTTCAGTAGGCCGGCCTCGACCCTGACCGGCTCGCTCCACTCGCTCTCGCCCAGGTCGGTCCACACCTTGACCTGCGCCTCGGCGCAGCGCCGGGACCGGTCGAAGACCGGCAGCCGGACGAACGACTGGGCCCGGCCGTCTACCCGGCCGGTATCAAAGCCGTCATCGGTGCGCAGCCGGTAGGCGTGCTGGACCGACGCGCCGTCCGGCAGCCACCAGCACAGGGCCGGCTCCTGCCCGCGGCCCAGGGCGTCGCCCCCGACGATCTCCGCCCACACCATGGGCACCATGAGCATCGTTCCCTTGACGTAGTAGCGTTCCGGGCATGACGCGCGTGGCAGCGGTCACCGGGGGAGCCGGTGCCATCGGCGGCGCGATCGCCGCGGGCCTGCGCGCGGCCGGGCACGAGGTCGTGGTCCTCGACCGGGACGGCGACCCGCTCGAGGACCTCGCCGAGCGAGCCGAGGTCCGGGCCGCAGACTTGGCACCGGGTCCAGGCCGTCAACGTTGAGTCGGCCCTGTGGCTGGCCCAGGCCGTGGCCCCCGGCATGGCCGAGCGCGGCTTCGGGCGGATCGTGTTCGTCGTCTCGGACACCGTCTGGGAGCCGCCCGCCGGCGACCTGCTCGCGTACGTGGCCAGCAAGGCGGCCCTGATCGGCATCGCCCGCACGCTGGCCCGCTCGCTCGGACGCGACGGGATCACGGTCAACTGCGTCGCGCCCGGGCTCACCCCGACCCCGGCCGCGGTAGCCGACACGCCGCCTGAGGCGTTCGCCGCGGTCCGGGCACGCCAGGCCATCGGCCGGGACCTGGAGCCCGGCGACGTCGCCGCGGCAGTCAGTTTCCTCGTCTCCGACGCGGCCGGGGCGATCACGGGCCAGACGCTGTGCGCGGACGGCGGTCTGATTCTGCGCTGAGCTCGTCCCCTTCGGCCCCCGGCCCCGGGCTCCGTACCAGGGCGTCGGCCCCGGGCGCCGGGCTCTGCACCCGGCCCGCGAGCCGCCGCTTGGCGTACTCCCCGGTCAGGCGGTCCTGGAGCTTGGCCAGCGCCACCGCCGGGCCCTTGCCGGTCGCGGTGCCCGTGATGCCGTCCGGGTTCTGGACCGCGGTCAGTACCAGCGCCACGCCGGCCACGATGGCCTGGTACTTGCCCACGTTCAGGTGCAGGTTCAGGAACGTCACGAACAGGCCCGCGGCGGAGAACATGATGCCGGCCACGACCGCCCCGGCGATGCGCCCGACCCCGGCCACGAACACGATCGCCAGCAGGCCGATCGAGGTGAACGCGGCGAAGCTGTCGGCGGTGAGCTCGCCCTGCATGTAACCGGTCAGCGCGCCACCGATGCCGGCGATGAACGCGGCCAGCCCGAACGCCATCAGCTTGGCCTGGGCGACGTTGATCCCGACCGACCCGGCCGCGCGCTCGTTGGAGCGGATGGCCAGCAGCATGCGCCCGGCCGGGCCGCGCCGCAGCCGGGCCACGAGCAGCCCGAGCAGGATCACCACCAGCAGCACGAGCACGCCGAAGATCAGCGTGGGATACGCCTTGCCCTGGGTGATCCCCAGGTTCAGGCCGGGCAGGCGCGGCGCCGGGATGGGCAGGCCGGCCGTACTGCCGGTGAAGGACAAGTTGGTGAACAGGACGGCGTCCATCGCCGCGGCGAACCCGAGCGTCACCACGGCCAGGTTGACCCCGCGCAGCCGCAGCGCCGGCAGGCCGATGACCAGCCCGATCGGTACGGCGAACAGGCCGGCCAGGATCAGCGACCACGGGAACCCGATGTGCCAGTCGGTGGAGATGTGCCCGAGCATGAAGCCGCCGATTCCGGCCAGGGACATCTGGGCCAGCGACACCTGCCCGACGTAGCCGGTCAGCACGACCACCGACAGCGCGATGCACGTGACGGTCAGCGACGATATGAAGGCGAACCGCAGGACGCTGCTGAGCACCAGCAGCAGCAGCACCCCGAGAACGAAGCAGATCGCCGCGGTGCGCAGCGGCGTGTGCGGGCGGCCGATCGACGGGTTGCGCTCGGCCACGTCCCCGCCGCGGGCGAGCACGGTGCGCGAGCGCAGCGCCATGACCACGATGATGACGGCGAACGGGAGAGCGTCCGACAGCCCCTGCTGGGGCAACCAGCTCCAGACGGTGATGAGCTTGTCGATCTCGGACTGCGCGCAGCCCAGCAGCAGGCCGGCTAGCGCGGTGATCCAGAACGACTGGAACCGGCCGATCAGCGCGGCGGCCAGGGCCGGCACCACGAACAGGGTGTAGGAGGTCGGGTCGAGGCTGGCCACCGGTGCGATCAAGATGCCGGCCGCGCCGGCCAGGACCGTGGCGATGACCCAGTTCTGGCCCGCGATGACGTTGGCGGAGATGCCGGTCAGCGCGGCCCCCCGGTCGTTCTCGGCCCCGGCCCGGGTGGCCAGGCCGAACCGGGAGAAGCGGTAGACGATCGCCAGCGCCACCGAGATGAGGATGACCACGCCGGTGAAGAACAGCCGGTCCTCTGGGAACGTGATCTTGGCGATCGACAGCGGGGAACTCGGGAAGATCGGATTCGTCGCCACCGGCTCGGTGCTGTAGTTGAGCACCGCGATGGCCTGCAGGGCGAGCATGACCCCGACCGACGCGCACACCCGGGTGAGCGGCGAGGCGCCCCGCAGCGGCCGGTAGATGATGACGTACAGCACCAGGCCGAAGATCGCCGCGTACACCAGCGAGATCACGATGGCGAGCCCGGTGTTGAGCCCGGCGCCCCCGTTCAGCGAGATCTGGTGCGGGATCAGAATCACCGGCAGCTCGAGCTCGCCGAAGCTGCGCAGGTTGACGAAGACGTAGGCGATGAACATGGCCACGGCGCCGTGCGCGAAGTCGACCACGCCCGCGCTGCGGTACTTCAGGACGAGCCCCTGGCCGAGGATGGCATAGGTGGCGCCCGCGCCCAGGCCGAGGATCAGGAACAGGATGTAGCTAGACATGGTGTCTCGTTTACGTCTCGTCGATACGCACAGTGCTGCGGTCGGGTCCGCCCGCGGACCGTGCAGACCCGACCGCGGTCATCAGCCGCTAAGGCCCTGGAAGTAGCCCTTCGAGGTCACCCAGGTCGGGTCGGGCTGGGTGACGGCCCCGTTCTCGATCTGGTTCATGAGGTAGTAGTCGTTGCAGATCGCGGCCGCGCCCTTCAGCGCCTGCCCGTTGCACGTGTATGAGTGCGACAGGAAGTTCGGGTGCGTGCCTGACTTGAACGCGGCCAGGATGCTCGACGTCGTCGGCGTGCCCGAGATCGTGCTCAGCACCTGCTGGACGTTCATCACGGTGGCGAAGCCGGCCGTCGAGATCGAGTCGATCAGCGTGCCGGGTGCGGCCCACTTCTTCATCGCCGCCTCGAACAGTTGCGCCTGCTGGCTGGTCCCGCTCTGCAGCATGAACGGCGAGGCGATGTACATGCCTTCGGCTCCGCCGGCCGCCGCGGCGATCACCGGCGGCGCGCTGCACGGGTCGATGCCCATGATCTTGCCGGTGAAGCCGACGGACTTGAGCGCCTTGAGTACGTTGCCGCAGCCGTTCGGCACGTCGACGTAGACGAGCTGGGCGCCGCTGCTCTCCACCAGGGCCGCCTGCGGGCTCGGGTCCGGCGAGGTCGGCGACAGCGGGATGTCATGGATCGTCGTCACCCCGGCCGCCTTGAACACCGGCGTGATCTGGGGCAGGATCGACTCGCCCTGAGCATTGCTGAAGTAGATCAGCGCGACACTCTTGATGCCCAGCGTCTTGCCCGCGTACACGGCAGCCGCCGCGTTGTCGCCCACGCTGACCGACCAGAACTGGATCGAGTTCGACGCGGTCTCGGGGACCGGGGTGAACGGGATGCCGCCCAGGTAGGCCAGGTTGGCGTGCGCGTAGATCGGGATCGAGGCGGGCGCGCCGACGTCGGCCGCGCCCAGGATCGCCAGGGGGTGCGCGGCGACCAGCTGGTTAGCGCATCGCGCCGCGGTGGCCGGCGTGCCGTCGCCGGTGCACTCGTCGATCACGATCGGGTGCCCGTTGATGCCGTCGAGGTAGTTGTTGACGTAGTCGACCGCGGCGATCGCTCCCTGGCGTGCCTCGGGGAAGGTAACCGCGCCGGTCTCGTCGTTGATCATCCCGAAGGTGTACGGCGAGCCGGTCGCCTTCTTGGGGGTGCCGAACACCGAGGTGCTGGCCGCGGCCGTCGTGCTGCTCGACGCGGGCGTGCTCGTACTGCCCGAACTGCTCGAACCGCTTGAGCCGCTCGAACTGCAGGCCGCCGCGGTCAGCACGAGCACGGCGGCGCCTGTCACGCTGAGCCATCTATAAGGTTTCATCTGTGCTTCTTTCGGCGATGGTGTGTATCTGTGGTGCGGGATTGCCTGGAAGTCAGCCCGCTCAGGCGGCCGTCTCCCCGAGATAGCTGGCGGCGAGCAGCTCACGCCGCCCGCGGAGCTCGGCGGCGGCGCCCTCAAGCTGGATCCGGCCGTGGGTCAAGATGTAGGCGCGGTCGGAGATCTCCAGCGCCAGCGCGACGTGCTGCTCGACGAACAGCACGCTGCTGCCCAGCTCGCTGGCCGCTCGCCGCAGGATCGGGAGCAGCCGCTCGACGATCACCGGAGCCAGCCCGAGGCTCATCTCGTCGACCAGCAGCAGCCGCGGCCGGGTGACCAGAGCCCGGCCGACGGCCAGCATCTGCTGCTCGCCGCCGGACAGCAGGCCGGCCTTGCGCCCCAGGCACTTGCGCAGCTCGGGGAGCATTTCCAACAGCTCGTCCTCCGGCCGGGCCGATCCTCGCCCCCGCCGGCCCGCCAGCCGCAGATGCTCGTGGACGGTGAGCCCCGGGAACAGGGCGCGGCCCTCGGGTACCAGCGCGACGCCACGGCGCGCCAGGATGTGGGCCGGCTTGCCGCCGATGCCCTCGCCGGACAGCTCTACCGTGCCCGAGATCGGGCGGTGGAGCCCGGCGATGGTCTCCAAGGTGGTGGTCTTCCCGGCGCCGTTCGGGCCCAGCAGGGCCACCACCTCACCGGGCCGGACCTCCAGGCTGAGCTCGCGAACCACCGGCACTCCCCGGTAGCCGGCGTTCAGGTCCCGCACCGCGAGGGCGTGGCCGGACGGCCCCGCGCTACTGGCTGGTGCCGGCATGGTGTCCTCCTAGGTAGGCCTCGATCACGCGCTGATCGTCGCGGATCTCCGCCGGGGTCCCGGCTGCGATCTGACGTCCGAAGTCCAGGACCATGAGGTAG
>Ga0302232_10003071_pt1 | contig 11324 bp, 5 predicted proteins | sample II_Palsa_N2_3_FD_193575 | JGI IMG/M metagenome (GOLD analysis project Ga0302232, IMG submission 193575) | Peat permafrost microbial communities from Stordalen Mire near Abisko, Sweden - II_Palsa_N2_3 | ecosystem: Environmental > Terrestrial > Soil > Palsa > Peat permafrost | place: Sweden...
CAGGCTCAGTGCAATCAGATACGTCACCGATATCTGAAACTGCACGATCGCGTATTTCGGTATCACGAACGCGAGGCTCATCACCCCGATGATCAGGATACCGAAGATCGACAGGATCAACGGCCCCGAGCTGATCAGGCCCGCGTAGGCATAAGCCCGCGCAACGCCGAACAGCGTGTCGTGTTTGAGGATCTTGCGCAGTTCGAAACCAATCCCGGCCATTAGCGTGTCTCCCCAGCTTGAGCGGCGTGAGGGCTCGCCGGCGCGCCATGGTGCACCGGGCAGCCGCCCGTGGCTGCACTGCGCGAGCCGCGCGGAACGTCTGGCGCCGCTGCGAGCTTCTCGTACAAGGCCCGGTAGCTGTCGGTCATCTGCGCCTTCGTGTAATAGCGGCGCACCCGTGCAAGACCAGCCTGCTGCGCGGCCTGCCAGCGGGCGTCGTCGTTCAGCAGCGCCACCACGGCCTGCGCAAAGGCCGCCGGATTGGCGATCTGCACCACCGCCCCCGCGCTGCCGAGCGCGCGGTCTTCCTCATCGAGTCCTTCGATCATCTGGCGGCATGCGCCGACATCGGTCGTAATGGACGGAATGCCGGCTGCAAACCCTTCCAGCACGACCAGCGGCAACGCCTCGCTGATCGACGTGAGCGCGATCACGTCGATTTTCGGCAGCACGTCGTCGATGCGCTGAAAGCCGAGGAATTTCACATTCGCGGCCAGCCCCAGACTTTCCACCAGTGCATGGCACTCGAGCGCATAAGCCGGATCTTCTTCTTCCGGCCCGATGATCCAGCCTTCGATGTCGGGCATGCTGCGCGAGGCCACGAACATGGCGCGAATAAACGTCTTGATGTCCTTGATCGGCACCACCCGGCCGATCAGCGCGACCACCTTGTGCCGTCCTGCTATGCGCTGCTCCACTAGCGGCGCAAGGCCGTCGACGTCCACGCCATTCGGAATGCTACGGGTGCGCCCGGCAACCGCGCCGTCGGCGACCTGGCGCAAGCGGTTCGTTTCATACAGGGCGACGATCTCATCGGCGGCGTCGTACGCGAGCTTGCCGATCGCCTCGAAAAAGCGCACCCACAGTTCGCGGAAATAGCTGATGCGCGAGATGTCGCGCTCGAATGCGCCGCGGTTGTCGCGAATCCACTGGCTCTGCAACAGATCGATCTTGCGCTCTTTCGTATAGATGCCGTGCTCGGAAATCAGCAGCGGCCGTCCCGTGCGATAGTGCAACAATGCGCCCAGAAAACCCGCATATCCCGTCGAAATCGTGTGATAGACCTTCGCCGGTATCAGCTTCTCTGCGACGTTCGCGAGTAGCCACAACGGCTTGTGCATGATGCGCACGGTCCAGAAGTAGTCGGTAAACGACGGGTCGGTGCAATGCTTTTCGTACTGCTCGACGATGAACTCCCACGACTGGCGGCTTGCCAGAAACTGCGCTTCGTTGAGCGCACCGTGTTCGCCGAGCGTCGGCACCATCTCGGCCATCAGCTTGCCCACGTCCGCACCGCGCACGTCGCGCAATGCCGCGTGCAGCTCGGCCGACTTCGCAAATGCCGCGGCGTCGCCTTCAATCTCGCGCGGCCGGCGTGCGTCCACAGAACCCGTCTCATACAGGTAATGGGTTTCGAAGTGCACGACGTTGTCGGGCAACTTGTAGGCCGCGCCGTGATAGTCCTGCTCGCGGCTGCCGATAAAGACGATCGCAAAGCGCGTCTGCGGGTACGCGCGCAGCATTTCGTTGACCCAGCTCGACACCCCGCCCCGCACAAACGGGAAGGTGCCTTCCAGCAGCAGGCAGACATCGGCATCGGCGGCGCGCCGCATCAAGGACTCTTTCATGATGACCAGTAAGTCACAGCAGGTTTGAGCGTCGGCAGCGCTGCGGCATTGCCGAGCGTCGCGAGCCATTGACTGGTTTGGGCGTAATCGCCGCGCAGGAATGCCACTTCGGCGAGCCATGGCGTCAAGCGTTCGCGCGGAAAGCCCAGTTCGAGGGCGCGTTCCATGTAATGTCCCGCTTCATCGGGGCGGCCTTCGGCAAGCGCGAGACGGCCGCGAATCAGCCACAGCGCGGCGTCTTTATCGTCGGTAGCGAGCGCGTCGCGAGCGTAGCGGTCGGCCTGCTCGAGCGTATGGCGATACACCGCGCCCTGCACGAGGTTCTGATAGACCAGTTCGAAATACAGTTCGGCGAGGCGCCGGTTGATCGCATGGCGCTCGCTGTCGTCCTTCGCCTGTTCCAGGGCTTTGGCGGTCGTGAAGATCTTCTGCATGATCTCGTTCTCGGCCTGGTCCAGCGTGCCATAGGCAATCAGACGCACGTCCTCGATCGGATCGGCCAGCAGATCGCGCAACAGGGTGCCCGTAGTGCGGGTGGGCATGCTCTGGATGGCGACGAGTGCAGTGAGCCGGTCGGTAGACGAGACCTGCGTGTTGATCAGGCGCGCCTGCAGCCGTGCTCCGCCGCCGTGCGAAACACGCGAGACGAGGTAGCTGACGAACTCGGGGCGTGGCACATCGGTCAGCTGATCGCTGTCTCTCGTGCCTGGAAACCACGCTGCCCAGATACAGCTCGCGAGCAGGACGAAGCCGGCGCCCAGCGGCACGAACGTGCACAGTACCCACAGCAGCAGGAGCGTCCAGAAGCGCGGCTCGCGGTAGCGCGCCGGCAGCATCTGGCGCAGCAGCACCGCCTGCACGAGCGCGACGACCGCCTGCACGACAAAGCCGGCCAGCAGCGGATCGACGCCGGCGGGTGCACGCAGGAAGCTCAGGTACGCGAAGTATTCCACCAGCACGTAGCCGGCGAACGACAGCACGTTGACGAGGGTGGAGATGAGCTTAGACATCGAGGCCGCTACGCTTGAGAAGACGCTGCAGCGCCGGACCCGGATCCATGGTGCCCAGATGCAGCGTATGCACGCCGACGCGGGCGCTCTCCAGATTCAGGTTGAACTGGGCCGAGAGGCTGCCTTCGATACGGGCGAGGTAACCGTCGATACCGGTCGTGTCCGTTGCCGGCATCAGGTTGACCAGCACCGACTGCGACGCCGTTTGCACCGGCCACATCAGGTCGAGTGCGCGGCGGCGGCGGATCACGTGTTCGAACAGCGAGTCGCCCGCTTCGTCGCGCGGGAACGCCAGCGCAACCATCGACGAAGCGATTCCCGCGTCGCGCTGCAGGCGCGTCAGGCGTCCAAGGTCGAGCGCGAAATCGTACGGACAGCCAGGCACAGCGGCAAGGATGCCCTGCACGAGGCCCGAGTGCTCTACACCGTCCGCATAATAGCCAAGCAACACCAGCAACAGTTGCAGGTTATCGAAATTCAGCGACAGGAACGGCATGCGCTTGATCACCAGCACCGCCAGCAACTGGCCGTCGGCGCTCACCAGCGGCGCACACACCAGGTATTGCGACTGGGCGACGGGAATATCTTCGCTTTTCAGGTGTGCGACGCTCATCGTGCGCATGGCGTGCGTGACAAGCTCGTCGTCGGGCGCGAGCGCGAAGTCATCGCCCACGCGCGCGGCCGCCTCGCCGCCGACATGGCCGTTGCGCACCGGGAACAGCGCCGCGACTTCGATCTGGCAAACCTGGGCGACGAATTCGAGCAAGCCATGCGCGCCCGGCAACGCGCGCAACGGAGCGGCAGGCGTGATGGCGTCCTGGCCGCCGCTCTCTCCCTGCACCGACAGGCGCCGCAACTCGGTAATCGAATCGCGCAGCGTGGTGGGCCGGGACAGCAGATCCTTTTCGAGCCGCTCGTGCGACAGGCGCATCAGATAGTGGCTGTTGGTGATCGCTACGAGACGGTCGTTCAGGTAGTCGTTGATGGTCGAAGCGCGTGCAGCGCGATGCCCCCACGTATCGCCGAAGTGACCCGCGACGACGGTCTGCAGCAGGCCGCCGGTGAAGAACATCAAGGGCCACGCCTGGCCGTGGCTTCCGCCCAGCAGATACCATGCGCCCACCGTCATCGCGCTTGCCAGCAGACCGAGCAACGTGCCATAGCGCAGCGCGACCACGAACGGCGCGAGCCACAACCACGGGAAACCCGAGTTCAGCAGCAACGGATCCGCGCGGTCGAACGCCCAGCACAGCCCGAACACCACGAGCATGAAAATGATCGTTTCGACAATGGCGAAGGGCCGTGTAACAGCGGGCGCGACCAGGCGACGCACGGCGCCGAGATTGCCGAACGGATTCGAGTGGCGCGGTTTCGACGCGGCGGCGCCGCTTTGCGCGGCAGCGGTAGCTGTATTCACGGCGTGTTCCTCATGACGGAGCGAATTGCGGATGACGGCGTGCCGTCACTCACGAATGCGCGTGCAGCGGTGCAAGCAGGCCACCGATCAGCGTCGTGGCGACACTCGAGAGACTCGAGCGGCTCCAGCCACTGCGCGTGCCCGTCGCACTCCAGACAACCTGGCCCGACGTCACGTCGATCAGTTGGAACGTGAGGCCAGCCACCGGCTCACCGTCGACACCGACCTTGTAGCGCCACTCTTCGACCGCGCCGGTCAGCACGTACTTGATGTGCTGATCGCGCGCCCAGCCGAGTTGCTTCTCGCCGGTGTCGCGCTGCGCGGTGTCGAACATGGCGGTGTTCGCGCCGTCGACCGGTGCGAGGCGCACGTCCGCGAAACCGTTCGCGCGCAGCACGTTCGCCGCGATCGCAGCCGCGCTGCCACCGGCGGCCGGCGTTTCGGTGAAGTTAGCCATTGACACCACCGCAACCGAATCCTGCGACGTCAAAGCCGGCATGCCGGTCTGCCTGATCGAGCTGCATGCGCCGAGCAACAGCGCGCATGTCGCCAGCGCGGCGGACCAGCCGGCCATACGGGACCATCCTTTAGTCTTGCTCATCGAACCACTCCTCAGTTTATGTCGTCTTTCTTGCCGAATTCGTAGCTTGTGTCTACGTTATCTACGTTACATAAGCGTTGCGGCAACCCCGCCGCCCGCCCCCGACCCCGCCCGGATCAATAAAACCAGTTGTAGCGTATACCCACCACCGTCTGCGGCGTACCCAGCCGCGACACAGACTGATGCTCGAAATACAGTGCGAGGTGATCGCCGCCGAACACCGAACCCGCGAGCCCCACGCTGACGTCAGGCCCCCACCCCTGGATCGAGTTGTGCACAATGCCGACGTCGAGAAATGGCCGCCAGGCATGCGTGTACTGGTCAAGCAGGTCGTTGCCAAAGCCGAAGTACAACCCATACTGCGTATAGCTCTGCGGTATGAAATCGCTGGCGAGCGCCGGTTGCAATGCCGCCGGCTCGAGCTGCGAAATCAGGCTGTCGGCCGAGCCGCTCGCACCATAACCGCCGTGTTCGCCAGCCAGACGAAACGTGTAATCGGGGTAGCCCGTGCGGATCCGGTAGCTGATTTCACCGGTTTCCAGCAGCCCGCTGCCAATGTAATCGCGCGCCTGGCTATAGAAGCGGTCGCCTTCGACGCTGCCCGTCATCGTGATCTGCTGGGTTGCGCGCCACGTGAAGTCGCCGACCAGGTTGTCCTTCATGCCGCCAATCTGGAGGAACTGGTCCTCATCCGCGACCTGATTGCGGCCAGCATGCACGCCGAACTGCAGATCCGAGTTGCGGCCCGCTTCCGCGGCAAGTTCCACCGTGTAGAAACTGTCGAGCGCCTCGCGGCGGCCAACCGTCACGCTGGCCGTCGAGTCGACCGTCTGCCGTTGCAGGAAGAAGCTGAGCGAGCGATCGACGGATGGGACATTGACGAGCTGGGTAATGTCCGTCGAGCGCTGGAAGTTCTGCACTTCCGTCGCACCGATCAGGTAGTGGTCGGCGATTTTCTTGCTGCCGGCGAGCGTCTGCGCGACGTAGTCGAGCGGGTGTTCGACATAGTCGACGACGCTCGCGCCGAGCGACTGCGGCCAGTCGAGCGCTGTCTCGGTCAGTCGCGTATGCACGTCGTTGTTATCGGGAGCGCCGTCGAGTCCATCGAACGCGAGCTGCTCCGCACGGCCCTGCCGGTCGGTTGCCGCCTCGGCGTCGATGCGATCGTCCAGCGGCAGGCGCGAGCGCTCCTGCGCGAGCAGTTGTTCCATCGCGCCGGTATCGTTTTCCGCAAGCGCGATCGTGAGACGCGCATCGGCTGGCTGAGCAAGACGCGCCGCGTATTGCTGGGCAAGCCAGCGCTTCGCGAGCGGATTGCTCTCGTGCGACAACGCCCACGCGATCGCCACGTCCTTCGCGACTGCATCGCGCAAACGGTTATTCTGCGCGGTATCGATACCGGCTTCGGGCGCCGCGCCGGGCAGACCCTTGGCAGTGCCGAGCAGCGAACGGCGCGCAAGCTTCACGCTGTCCGACGACTGGGTGCCGGAAAGCAGATCGTTCAGCATGGCGGCCGAGTCGTCGCCGGTCTGAAAATCGGTCGAGAGCGTCACGCGCCGGCCACGAATGTCCGCAAGCGTTTCCGCATCCTGACCGGAACGGCCCCGCTGCGCGGCGCGTGCCGCGCCGTGCAGCTTGGCTAGCGCCGCTTCATCCTGCTGCAGTTGCTGCCAGACCTTATGACGGATCGACCAGGCAAGGTCGGGGCGGCCCGCCATTTCCTGGGCATCGGCATACGTCATCAGCCACAGCGGATCGCGCGACAACGAAGCCGATTCGCGCCGCAGATAGTCGAGCGCGCGCTGCGGACGGCTCAGGCGCATCTCGGCGGCTGCGTACGGTTCCCATAACGCAGCACTCCTGTCTTCCGTACCGCGCCAGCGTTTCAAGGTGGCATCCAGCTGCGCGTCGGTGCCGTAGTCGACCAGGGTCCACAGATAGGCCGCACGCAGATCCGAAGTCGCGCCGGGAAGATTGACCGCGCGCTTCAGATCGTCGAGCGCCTTCGCGGGCTGGTCGGTCAACCGATAGTATTCGGCTCGCACCCCGAGTACGCCGGGAGACTGCAGCGCTTCCGTGCGCTCCTGCTCCGTGAGGCTCGCCAGCAGCGCCGCCACACGGTCGAGCGCCTGTGCGTCGGTGTAGTAATAGATGGCGTTTTGCAGCGCACGCGGCGTGTGATCGCGGCGGTACTGCATCTCGGCAACCCGTGCTGCATCGATCGGATACGGATCGTAGAAGTACGTCATGTCACCGAGATCTTCCGGCGTGCTGTCACCGCCCGCGAGCAGATGACGGTACGCTTCGCTCGCCTCCGCGTCCCGCTGCAACAGGCGCGCGAGTTCGGCGTAGTTGCGCCAGTAGTCGGTGTCGCTGTCTTTCGCGTTGCTGTGTGCGCTTTGCAGTGCTGCGAACGAGGCCTCGTAGTTACCCTCGCGATACAGCACGCTTGCCGTGCGCAGCGCAGCGCCCGAATTGCCGGGGTCGCGCGACTGCACGGCACGGTACGCTGCGAGCGCCTGATCGTCGTGGCCGGCGCGTTCGGCGAGCGCGCCGATACGCTGATCGATTGCATCGGCGTTGCGGCCGCGCGGCAAGCCGCGCAGGAACGCGAGGCCATCGTCCGGCCGGCCAAGCCGCTCGTAAGTCGCGATCACGTTGTCGATCAGCTTCAGATCGTCGGGCGACGCCTGGGCCGCATGAACGAGGGCCGCAAGATAAGCATTGTCGTCGTCGAGCATCGGCGCGATGCGCAGCACGTTTTGCCAACCCACCGGGTCGTTCGACAATTTTGCGTAGTCGAGCCAGGCATTCAGCGCGAGCAACGGATTGCGGTCCCACTCGGCGGTCTGCGCGAGGCGCTTCGTCCACAGGACCGAACGCGGATCCCGCTGTACCTGCTGCTGGGCGATTTTCTGCGCATTCGCGAGGTCACCCGATTCGACGAACGACTGGAATACGAGGTCGGCTACCTTCGGGTCTTTGCCGCCGATTTGCGCGGTGCCGTCGGAGGCCGGTGTGGGCGCCGTGGCGGATGCCGTCGCAGGTGCCGGGCTAGCTGGCGCAACTGGCGTAGGACTGGCCGGCGCAGCGGATGCCTGGCTGGGCGTCGGGCTGGGTGTCGCGGCGGCGGCCAGCGTAGCCGTAACGGCGGGCGGCGGGCTCTGCGCCGCAGCGGACTTCAGGTTCGGCGTCACAGCAGGCGCGGGGCTCGGCGCCGGCGTGGGCGCCGGGTTCGAACCCGTGCTCGCGGCAACCCGGATCACGCCCCACCACTCGCTCGCCTTGCGCATGCTCACCGGCGCGAAACCATGGCGCGTCGGCAGCGGACCATCCATATACGCATACGCCGACTGCGGCGTGTCTTGCGATACGCCTGGCTCCCCACCCTGCGGAGCGTTCGATGCGATTGCTGCCGCACCATCCTGTGCCAAAGCCGTATCAGGCCCAGATGGCTGTGCCTGCGCGTAGCGCGCGAGCATCTTCGCGTAGTAATCGACGCGATCGGGCCGGTTGGCGGCGCGCGCAAGATTGAGCAACACGACGAGGGTCGCCGGGTCTGTATCAAGTGCGCCGATATGTTGATCGGCAGCCGTAAGCGCCTCGTTCAACAGATTGCCCGACTGCAGCGTGCGAATCCCCGCAATGAAGCAGCGCCGCTGTTCTTCGCGCGTCTTCGCCGCGGCCTGCTGGCGGAACCAGGCGTCGGCCCCAGCGCGGTAGTCGCCGGTCTGTATGGCGTAACGTGTGATCTGCGTATCCCAGCCGTTGCGCCCGCCTGGGTCGCCCGCCGAAAGGCGTGTGTAGAGCTGCAGCGCCAGATCAGGCAAACCAACCGCAGCGCAACGCTGCGCCAGCCATTCGAGATCCTTCGGCGCCCACGGCAAGCGTGCGGCCTGCGTCAACTGCGCGCGCAGATTCGCAAGCGCGGGTTCGCGGCGGGGATCGTCCTCGGGAATCGCGAACGTGCGCTGCTCTGCGATCGACAGTCGCAGCATCATCGCTGCAAGCCGCATGTGCGTCGAACCGAGCGCTTCCATCCGCCTGGCTACCCGCGCGGCGTCGTCCATCCGCCCGAGCGACGTGTACTGCGCACCCAGCAGCGAGAGGAATTCCTCGTTGTTCGGCTGGACCTTCGACCAGGCTTCGAGGTAGGCGGCGCTCAGATCGCTTGGCGCACCTACTGACGCGAGCCGTTGCTGCAGGCCACCGCGCGGCGACGACGCGATCATCGTTAGCGGCACCACTGCAGCAAGCAGCAGGACGAGCTTGGTCGGAGCGATACGCGGACGCTCAGCGCGCACAGTTAACCTCGACCGGTTGATAGTTCATCTGCAGATCCGCACTCGCGGACGTGTCGAAACGCAGGGACGAGCCGTTGCGTTGTACAGCCACGGACCGACCGGCAACCTCGACACTGCAGGTGCCAGCATTGGCCAGTTGAACGAACGGCTGGTAATAGCCACCGAACTCAAATGCCACCCCGCGCGCCGTACGCTTGAACTGACGGACGTAACCGTTGGCGATGGCGATGTAGGGCAGTTGTGCATTCGCCGCCTGCGCCGCATCGGCCTGGGTGATCGCAACTGACGCGGCACCGTCCGCGAAGTGAATGTATGTGCCATCGGCGCCCACGTCGTAGCCGGTGACACCAGCCGACGCACGCAGATCCGGCACACTGCCCGGAGGTGCACGCAGTTCGCGCACTTCGCCGTCGCCACGCACGATCCAGTTCGAATCCGGGCTGCGTGCGGCGCCGGCCGGCGGGACCGCGCGGGCAACCGCGAAGTTGTGCCAGTCGAGCACCTTGTGCGTGTAATCCGTGACCCTCACCGGCAGCACCGGCTCTTTCAGCACCGTCGAGAAAATCTGGTCGAGCGCACGCAGCGACGCGACCTTGGTGCCGCTATACATGTGGTAGTAAATGTCGATCGGCTTGAAGCGAAGCGGTTTGTCGGTCAGGTCGAACGTTTCGAGCACCCGGGTAAAGCCGTAGAACGGGCCGAGCCAGTCGTTGGTGTAAACGTTCTCATCCTGATTCGGCGCATACACCTGATACGCACCCGGCCCTTTATCGACGCCGATCGGCGCGATATTGGTCCAGCTGTTCGCGCTCTTGGTGATGACCGTGTCCCCGCCATTGATGTTGTCGACGCCCGCCGCGTAGACTTTACGCACCACGATCGCGGGCGGCTCGCAGTTGCCGGGCCACTGCAGGATGACCGTCTTCTTGCCCGGCGGCGCGAGGCGCGAGTTGATGTAGTCGATCGAGCCGGTAATCTCGCGATCGATATTGAACTTGTAGTTCGGGATGTTCAGCGAGAACGCCGTATCGCCACCGCCGCGATCGATCCGCTCGCCCGTCGTCGCATCCACGTCCTCCCACTCGAACGGGTGAGAATAGGTGTGCGTGCCAATCTCGACGTACGGCAGTGCGAACATTTTGCGTGCGATCTCTTCGAGACGTGGCGAGATCTGCGGATACAGGCCCTTCGGCCCCACTTCGCCTTCGATGACCGACAGGGTCATCGGGATCTTGTAGCGCGTGAATACCTGTTCATAGAGCGCTTCGCCCGAATAATCGGCGCCGGGGAATTCCACGCGGGAGGCGAAGCCGTCGCCGTCCACGTGCGTCATGAAGAGGCGCCGGCCGTTTTCCGTCGTCACGTTGGGCGCCGGCATCTGCCGCAGGCGCAGCGCTGCCGTGAGAAACGAAATGGGCTGGATCGCCCAGCGTTCCTGACCGATACCGTTGAGCGAGACGATCGTGTACGGGTTCATCGCGTAGCCGCCCCACGGGGTGACCGCGACTTCGTCGAGCGTAGCGTTACCCGAGCGCACGCGCAGCAGCGAACGGCTCGCGGCGCCCACCTGAATGCCGACGAGGTCGCGCGGCCCCGGTTTAGGGTCGATCTCGAAGCCGATCATCGGATCTCGCGAGACGATTTCCAGCGGATCGTTGAAGGGACCGGCAACGGCCAGCAGATCGAGCGCCGCGCCGTCGTCCTGCTCGGCGTCAAAACCGAACTGGCCAAGAAATGCGACCGGGACATGCGCCGCCATGCGCGCCTCTACCCAGGTGCGCCATGCACTGCTGTCACGCAGATCGTCGCCCTGGAACCACGCGACCACACCGGCGTACCGATCCGGGGTGATGTCGCTGGGCAACTGGCCATTGGCGTCGGCGTATTCGACGTCGTAGCCGAGATAGTTGAGCGGCGTCGCGAGATCGCGCACGCCTGGGGTTTCGTCCAGCGGCAGACCCGCTGCCGGATCTTGCACCACCAGAATCTTGCGCGGCAGCACTTCGATGGCGCCCACACCGACCACATCGGCGGCAGCGTCCGTCACATAGGGCACCACGCCCGTCGCCAGCACCGTGGCGGCCGTCGCGCGGGCGCAGACGCGGTCGGCAGACGGGCAATATTCGAGCGAAACGACCGGCA
>Ga0302232_10003076_pt1 | contig 11308 bp, 9 predicted proteins | sample II_Palsa_N2_3_FD_193575 | JGI IMG/M metagenome (GOLD analysis project Ga0302232, IMG submission 193575) | Peat permafrost microbial communities from Stordalen Mire near Abisko, Sweden - II_Palsa_N2_3 | ecosystem: Environmental > Terrestrial > Soil > Palsa > Peat permafrost | place: Sweden...
ATCGGCGACGTGATCGCGGACGCGATCGAGAAGGTCGGCAAGGACGGCGTGGTCAACGTCGAGGAGGGCCAGACGTTCGGCATGGACCTCGAGTTCACCGAGGGCATGCAGTTCGACAAGGGCTACATCTCGCCCTACATGGTCACCGACCAGGACCGCATGGAGGCGACCCTGGAGGACCCCTACATCCTGATCGCCAACCAGAAGATCGGCTCGGTCAGAGACGTGCTGCCGGTGCTCGAGGCCGTGATCCAGTCGGGCAAGCCGATCCTGATCATCGCCGAGGACGTCGAGGGCGAGTCGCTGGCGACGCTGGTCGTCAACAAGCTGCGCGGGACGTTCACCGGCGTGGCCGTCAAGGCGCCTGGCTTCGGCGATCGTCGCAAGCGGATGCTCGAGGACATCGCGATCCTGACCAACGGCGAGGTGATCACCGAGGAGATGGGGCTGAAGCTGGAGAACACCCAGATCTCCCAGCTCGGGCGCGCGCGTCGCGTGGTTGTCGCCAAGGACACGACTACGATCGTCGACGGCGCGGGTGACGCGGATGCGATCAAGGGCCGCATCAACCAGATCAAAGCCGAAATCGAGAACACCGACTCGGACTTCGACCGCGAGAAGCTGCAGGAGCGCCTGGCAAAGCTCTCCGGCGGCGTCGCCGTCGTGAAGGTCGGCGCGGCCACCGAGACGGAGATGAAGGAGAAGAAGCACCGCGTCGAGGACGCGCTGCAGGCAACACGGGCGGCGCTCGAGGAGGGCATCGTCCCGGGCGGCGGCGTCGCGCTGCTGCAGGCCTCATCGGCCATCAGCGTCAGCGAGAACGGCGCCTCGGCCGACGGCTCAGACGACGAGCGCACGGGTGCGCGGATCGTGCTGCGGGCGCTCGAGGAGCCGCTGCGTCAGCTGGCCGAGAACGCGGGCCTAGAGGGCTCGGTTGTCGTCAACGACGTGCGCAAGGCCAAGAAAGGCCACGGGCTGAACGCCTCGACGAACGAGATCGTCGATCTCGTCGCCGCCGGCGTGATCGACCCGGCGATGGTCACGCGCTCTGCGCTGCAGAACGCGGCGTCGATCGCCAAGAACATCCTCACGACCGAGGCGATCGTCGCCGAGGTCCCCGAGAAGGAAGCTGGCGGTCCCGGCGGTGGCATGCCGGACATGAGCGGGATGATGTAGACCCGCCGGCGCGCACGCCGCGCCGCAGAGCATCTAGATGGATACACCGAGGGCCCGGCGGCATGCCGGGCCCTCGGTGTATTCGCGGTGTCACCGGCATGAAAGGCGGGCGCTCGCATAGGCCGCACAGGACTTGGGCGGATTAGCCGCTGCTGTTCCTTATTCACATATGCGAATGGCGCAACTTACTCGACCCCGGAATGTTTAAGCTATGTTGCCGACAAAGCGGTTCGTTAGCCGCGACCCGCCGGGGCCTGTGCCTCGCGGCGCGCTGGGTCGAGGAGCCGTTAATGAACGATGTCGTCTATGAGAAGAGGGACAGCTATGAAAGCGCTGCGCAAACGCATCACCTATACGAATGTCATGATCAGCATCGCGGTGTTCTTCGCGCTTGGCGGCTCCGCCTGGGCCGCCAAACGCTACGTCATCACCTCCGTAAATCAAATCGCTCCATCTGTCCGAACTACGCTCAAAACACGGGGCCCAGCTGGGCCCGCGGGAGCAGTGGGAGCAGCGGGAGCAGCGGGGGCGACTGGAGCGACTGGAGCGACTGGAGCGTCCGGCTCCGCCGGACCGGAAGGCAAAACCGGACCGGAAGGACCGGAAGGGAAGCAGGGCAAACAGGGCCCCCCAGGCCCAGAAGGAGTGTGCTCGACAGAACACTGCACCCTGCCGAGCAACACCACTGAGACGGGGGTCTGGACCTCCAGCCCGGCCCTAAAAGAACAGGTCGCGCAGCTGATGCCGATTTCGTTCCCCGTCCCTCTGGCCACAGGCGCCAGTGTCGCGTTCAACCTCATTCCATACGAAGCGAGCTCGACGACCGAATGCCCCGGAACCTTGGCAGCGCCGAGCGCTGCTCCGGGTAATCTTTGCGTGTATGAAGGGGAACCGGCCGGAGGGCCAACCAGCGTGGGCGAGTACGATCCTGAGAACGGAAGGAGCAATGAAGGAGTCGGGACCACGGGCGTCATTCTGAAGGCCATCGAACCTGAAGCAAAAGTAGGCTGGCTGGTCCGCGGGGATTGGGCGGTAACCGCGCCGTAGCGCGCTGACCAGCGGTAGGAGGTATCGCCGAAGTGGCTATGCGTGGCGGGCTGGGGCGGCATTTCGCCGCCCCAGCCCGCCACCCGCGTGTCCACGGGCATCGATAACAACCCCTGACATCCTCACGGGTTGGCCGGCGGCGGCGATTCACGGCAGTGTCTCCGACGCCTGGTAGCACTTTTCCGCATGTAGACAACCGTCGGTTGCAGCAGAATATCCGCTCGCGCTGACGGAGCCCGACATCGGCTGCGCAGCGGCCGGGGCGGCGGTGCTTGACAGTGCCGGGCCGCCGCTGCCACAGTCTCGGTGGCAGCCGCTCCGCGATATGAGGAGGAGTCCGTGTCCCGTCCGAAGGCCGTCATGGCAGCACTCGTCATCTCGATGCTCACCGGGACGGCGGTAAGCGCGCCCGCCTTCGCTGCGGCGCAGTGGTTTGTGGGTGGGTCGAGTTTCTCGGGGACGGAATCGATGGAATCGAAAAGTACGGGCAGCTTCACATTCGCGAGCAAAATCGGTGCCACCAAAACGGTCGTGTCGTGCACTGCCGCGAAAGCACCCGGCTCGATCACCGAAAAAACGAAGGACACCGCGAGCGCTGGCTTGGAACTCGCCGGCTGCTCGATCATAGAACCAAAAGGCTGCGAAATGCCCGCGACCGAGAAAACGGTCAGTCTCGCCTCGTCGATCGCGACCGTAGAAGAATCCAAGATCTACGACACCCTCGAACCGAAAAGCGGCACCGAACTTCTCACCTTCACCATCTCAGGAACAGCGTGCAGCGTCGAAAGCAAAACGTCGCTAAATGGCAGTATTCGCTGCGAAATCCCCGAACCCACAGTCCAAGCCGCCACCAAGGACTGCGTCGTCAACAGCGCGACCGGCTCCAAACTTAAACTCGGCTCTGTGGAAGCGCAGCCCGAAGTCACGCTCGCCACCACGCTCACCGGCACCAACAAAGAAAAAGCCTGGGCACCAGCAGCGCTCCAGCTAACCGCGGCGCAGTGGTTTGTGGGTGGGTCGAGTTTCTCGGGGACGGAATCGATGGAATCGAAAAGTACGGGCAGCTTCACATTCGCGAGCAAAATCGGTGCCACCAAAACGGTCGTGTCGTGCACTGCCGCGAAAGCACCCGGCTCGATCACCGAAAAAACGAAGGACACCGCGAGCGCTGGCTTGGAACTCGCCGGCTGCTCGATCATAGAACCAAAAGGCTGCGAAATGCCCGCGACCGAGAAAACGGTCAGTCTCGCCTCGTCGATCGCGACCGTAGAAGAATCCAAGATCTACGACACCCTCGAACCGAAAAGCGGCACCGAACTTCTCACCTTCACCATCTCAGGAACAGCGTGCAGCGTCGAAAGCAAAACGTCGCTAAATGGCAGTATTCGCTGCGAAATCCCCGAACCCACAGTCCAAGCCGCCACCAAGGACTGCGTCGTCAACAGCGCGACCGGCTCCAAACTTAAACTCGGCTCTGTGGAAGCGCAGCCCGAAGTCACGCTCGCCACCACGCTCACCGGCACCAACAAAGAAACCCCCTGGGCACCAGCAGCAAAAGCCCTCTGACGGCGACAATTGACAGTCGGCGGCTCCAGCCCGAGCTTGCGTTCGTGGCTCTGCGTTATGAGGGTGGTCGGGTAGGCGAGAGGCGCCTGAGCTGTGCGGCGGTGTTTGCCCGACTGGCTCTGGTTTCCTCTCGCCCCCATCGATCCGTGCGTGCGGTTCTCCCGCACACGGCTCGCCGACGTTCTTCACCGTCGGTATTCAGCGACCCCGCGCCGCGAGAGCGTTCTCGGCCTCCCGCTCGGTCTTGTGGGAACGGCGGTTTGATCTGGCCCCACCTCCGTCCGACTGGTGGCTGACTGTTCGGTGCTCATGGAGCTCGAGCGGGAGGCGGCAGTGAGGAATGGGATCACGAGTGGAGACGTTCGAGCAGATCAGGCGGGATCGGGATCGGGATCGCGAAGGCACCTCGACGCCGGCGTTGGCGGCGAGGTATGGGGTTCATCGGCGGGCGGTGCGCCAGGCGTTGGCCGCGCCGTTGCCGCCCGCGAAGCGCAAGCCGGTTGGTCGGCCTGCGCCGAAGCTGGGGCCGTATCGGGAGCTGATTGATTCGTGGCTTGACGCGGATCGTGACGCGCCGCGCAAGCAGCGCCATACCGCGAAGCGGATCTGGGAGCGGCTGCGTGATGAGCACGCGGCTGATGTGGCCGAGCGCACGGTCCGGGAATACGTTCATGGTCGCCGGCGCGAGCGTGGCGAAGGCGTCGAGGCGTTCGTGTCGCAGGTGCACGCGGCGGGCGTGGAGGCCGAGGTCGACTGGGGCGAGGCGCAGGTCGCGATGGTCGGGTCTGCGTCCAGGGTCCATCTGTTTCATATGCGCGCGTGCCACTCTGGTGCGGCGTTCGCGATGGCGTTCCCGCACTGCTCTCAGCAGGCGTTCCTGGAGGCGCATGTCGAGGCGTTCGACTGGTTCGGCGGGGTGTTCGGGCTGTTGCGCTACGACAATCTGGCCTCCGCGGTCAAGCAGGTGCTGCGCGGCCGTCGACGTGTGGAGTCAGACCGGTTCATCGCGTTGCGCTCGCACTATCTCTATGAGTCGCAGTTCACGACTCCGGGTGTCGAGGGCGCCCACGAAAAGGGCGGCGTTGAGGGAGAGGTCGGGCGTTTTCGTCGCCGTCATCTGGTGCCGGTCCCAGATGTCGCGTCGCTCGGCGAGCTGAATGTGCGGATGCTCGCCGGCTGCGAGTCCGACCTCGGGCGGCGGATCACAGGGCGCCAGGAGACTGTTGGCGAGTCCTTCGCGAGGCAGCGCCCGCTGCTGCGGGCGCTGCCTGCTGAGCGTGCGTCCACGGCCGAGGAGGCCACGCCAAGGGTCGACTCGAAGTCACTCGCCACGATCAAGCAAAACCGCTATTCGGTGCCCGTTCGCCTGGCTGGGCTGCGTGTCCACGCGCGTCGGCGCACGCGAGATCGAGTGCCACCACGCGGGTGAGCTGGTCGCGCGTCACGAGCGTCAGCACGGCCGCTTTGGCGTGTCGGCGAGCCTCGATCACTATCTCGAGCTGCTCGCCCGCAAGCCGGGTGCGCTGGCAGGCTCGCTCGCTCTCTCCCAGGAACGCGAGCGAGGCGCGTTGCCATCGGTGTTTGACGACCTCTGGGGCAAGATCGCCGAGCGCTACGGCGCCTCAGAGGCCGCCCAACAGATGGTCGACGTGCTGCTGCTCGCCCGCGAGCATGGCGGCAGCGACGTTGAGCTGGCCGTCCGTGGCGCGCTGGCCGGCGGCGCCTATGACGGCCGAGCAGCCGCGGTCCTCATCGGCTGCGGAACTCGCATAAAGCTGCCGGCCCTCGATGATCTCCCGCCCTGCCTGCAAGGACTCGGGGCGCCACCGCCGACACTCAGCCACTACGAAGAGCTGCTCCAGGTGGCGGGAGCAGCACGATGAGCGCCCCAGCGAAGGTCCAGGCGATGGAAGCGCCCGCGAGCTTCACTTGCCGAGCATGCGGGATCGCTTCCGCCCGCTCGCGCAGGAGGCGATGCGCGACCAGCAGACCCCGCTCGCCTACCTCGCCGCGCTTCTGGAGGCCAAGGTCACAGAGCGCGCTGAACGCCGCGAACGCCGAAGACTCATCGACGCTCGGTTCCCGCTCACCAAGCGCCTGGAGGACTTCCGCTTCGAGGAGAACCGAAAATCCCCCAGGCCACAGTCGCCGCGCTCGCGAAGGGCAGCTGGATCGATGACCGCGAGTCAGTCATCCTCCGAACCCGCGCGCCCACCGGCAGCATCCTCCGAGTCGGAATCCGCCGCACAGTGCGAAACAGGCCCAACCACTCCGTCTACGTGGGAGGTCAAAAACAAGGCTTGTCGAGATGCCCCAACTTAGGCTAGCTTCCAATTTCGAGAGAAAGGGGAGTTCTGAGCCTGCGTCGGACGAAGCTGGCCATCATAAATGGCCGGAAGTCCTTCGCAAAGGCGAGCACTCTCTTTGCAGTACAGCACCGCTGCGCGCGTGACCACGCGGCGACTTTATCGCTGTTCCACTGGACGAAAGACGAGGATTATGACACGTATTGAGCTTGGCCGCGGCTTCGCGTCGCGGTGCGCAATCACAATGGCGGCGGTGTTCGGGGCACTGCTCTGCATGACCGCGGCCGCCTACGCAACTGGGCCCACGGGCGAATATGCCCCGTTCTCGGACTGCCCGTACGAAACCACAGGCGTGAAGCAATGCGTCCTTTCGCAGTCCACCGGCGGAGAAGTGGTCATCGGAAGCTCGCGGGCGCCCATCAAAAACACGATCACGCTCCAGGGCGGGTCCGCCCTCAATCTGGAAACTGGGGAAGAAGAGTTCTTCGCCGCCAAAGACGGCAAAACGCTCTCCAAAACCGGACAGGCGGTCGAAGGCGGCCTGCTGGACCTGCTACCGAAGAGCGATCTGCCTGAATGGCTGTGGTCAACCTACGAATTCTTCTTCGAAAACGGCTTTACCGGCGTTGAAGCCGTCACCGAACTCGCCAAGCCGGCATCGGAAATCGGCATCAGCGCGGGGAACCTCGTGGCGGAAGAAGGCGTCGCCTTGAAGCTCCCGGTCAAGGTGCATCTTGAAAACCCGTTCCTTGGCGAAGAATGCTACATCGGGTCGAGCAGTCATCCGATTTACCTGAGCCTCACGACCGGTAAAACCTCGCCGCCGAAACCCAACAGCCCCATCACGGGCACAGTCGGTGAACTGACGCTGAACGGCGCCGAAACGATCCTTTCGGCGAAAGGCTACAAGCTCGTCGACAACGCCTTCTCGGCTCCGGAAGCGACGGGGTGCGGTGAATGGTGGGACTCTTGGGCGATCACCCCGATCCTCAATTCGAAGATCGGGCTCCCCGCTGCGTCCGGCAAGAACACTGCCATCCTGACCGGCAACTTGAAACGAGCTGTCGTCAGCGCTGTCAAGAAAAGCGCCGAATAAGACGCAGGGCGCGGTAGCGCACAAGCTACCACGATAAAAGCACGTGAAAGCCTCCCACCACCGGCCTTCGGGGCGGTGGTGGGAGTGTGACGCGGCGCCCGGCGAGGGGGAAAATCTCGTGGGGCGTACAGTGAACTAGTAACTACAGGAGGACACATGCGCATACCCAGACCGAGAGTTTCGGGGCGGGTCGCGGCTGCTGTCGCCGCGCTTCTGGTCCCATTGGCGTTTGCGGGGTCCGCACTGGCGGGCGAACCGACAGGCGAATACGCCATATTCAAAAACTGCCCATACGAAAAAACCGAAGTCAAGCAGTGCGTCTACTCTGAAACACTGTCGGGCAAGGTGATCCTGGGCAACCAGGAAGTGCCGATCAAAAACAAAATCCTGCTCCAGGGAGGCAGCAGGCTGAACCTCGAAACCGGCAACGAAGAATTCTTCGCGGCAAAGACCGGTACCGAATCGCTTCAAAAGGTCGCGCAGTCGGTTCCGAACGGACTGCTCGGCATCGTCGGTCTCGAATCGGTACTACCGTGGTGGCTGCGTCCGCTGTACAAAGCCGTCAACAATGTAGAAGCGGTCACGGAACTTGCCAAGCCGGCGTCGGAAATCGGCATCAGCGCGGGAAATCTGATAGCCGAAGAAGGCACCGCTTTGAAGCTTCCCGTGAAGGTGCACCTCGAAAATCTGCTGCTCGGTAGCAGCTGCTACATCGGCTCGAGCACGAGTCCGATCACGTGGCAGTTGACGTCGGGATCGACCAAACCGGAAGGCCCGAACAAATCGATCAAAGGTACTCCGGGTGAACTATCGTTGAACGAAGCCGAAACAATCCTCACAGCAAAAGGCTACGAACTCGTGGACAACGCCTTCTCGGCGCCGGCGGCGTCGGGCTGCGGGGGTCTGTTCTCGATCATCATCAACCCGATCGTCGATCTGAAAATCGGGCTGGCCTCTCCGGACGGCAAGAACACGGCGATTCTCGCGGGCAACCTGAAACGCGCTGTCGCCGGTGCCGTCAGAACCAGTGCGGAATAGCCGATGTGGTCAATACCGAGAAATATGAGAGGAGTCACGCAGATGACAGCGATCAGCGCTAGACGCGTATCGTTGGCGGCGTTGGCGGCGATTATCATCGGGATGATCGCGACGGCCAGTGCGTTCGCCACCGAACCGTACATGAAGGTGCAGAAGGAAGGCAAAGTCACGACGCTCGCCGAAGGCGAAACGAGGACACAGACGATCGGCCTGCCGGCAGAAGGCCGACTGTATCTACCAGCCGCAGGGACGACCATCACGATCGCGTGTACGAGCGCGAAAGGCTCGGGCAAAATCTACAACAACTATGTGGGCGGCAAACGCGAGGAAGGCCGGTTGAAGTCGGCTTCCGTGACGTTCGAAGGCTGTAGCGTCGTCGGGAAAAGCGGCTGCTACATCGATGGCGCGATCGCCGGCGCCGGGAAAATCACGACCAACACGCTCGCGGCGCGGCTGGGCTATCAGCCGGGATCGAGCGAAAACATCGAGGCGGAACTCTATCCCGAATCCTCGACCACGTTCACGACGATCACCCTCAGCGAATGCTCGCTGGAAGGTGTCTACACGATCAAAGGAGAGTTGGTCTCGGGCATCGGGCCCACCAACACGTTCCTTGCGGCGCCGGTAGAGGGCGTCGTGGCATCAAGTGCCGTGCAGGAACTGAAAACGATCGAATTTCCTGGGCAGAAAGAAGATCTGAGCGCCCGGGAACTGAAAGTCGGAGAAAAAAAGGTGTCCGTCGAAGGCGCGCTTGAACTCGTGCTGAGCGGCGAAGAACTGGGGTACTTCAACAGCTAGTCAAAGAGAGACAGATCGAGGTGGGGCCGTGGGCCCCGCTTGGAGGTGGCGCAGGGCCGCGGATCGCGGCCCTGCGCTGCCATGATCGGAGAGGATCGGATCGTGAGGTCGAGAAGCAGCGTCATAGGATTGGCCGTGGCGATGGCGCTCGGGGGCTGTGGCGCCAGCGAATCGCACAGCGGTACGACCAGCGGCTCGGCGGCGAGCACCGCGACGCAGAGCTCAGCACCACCGCAGGCACAGAGTCCCACGGTCCCTCAGAAGGCCGCTAGCGTGCCCGCGCAGAACTCCAACCAGGCGACGGCCACCCCGCCAGCGCACGCACCGAGCTCGCCCGGCAAGGAAAGGCCGAAGCCCGAAGAACAGCTCGGCGGAACGCCGTTCCTCGACGCCGCAGGCTCGGGTTTCGCAGCGTTCCACGCGTACATCTCCAAACCGCTGCGCCGCGGCACACTCAAGCCGGGCGCGGCCGTCGCGATCGCGACGGCCGCCAAGGCGGCGGCGTACGCCAAGAGCGAGATCGGCGCAGCAGCGCAGGCCGCCGGGCAGTCCGGCTCGTTGCAGAGCCTTGTCGGGCCGCTCGACGCCCTCGAGCAGCGCGTGGGGACGATCGAAGCAGCCCTTCACACCGGCCGCCTGGACACCGCGGCGATCTTCGCAGCCCGAGCGGAAGTCGACGCGATCAGCCGTGCGGCGCTGGCGGCCGGGCAGCCGATCCAGGAGGTCGTCCCGAAGCTTCCGTAGCGCGTTACGCCGAGCCGCCGCCACTAGCGGCGCTTGTATGAAAAGCTGAGCAGCCCCGAGAAGTTCGATGCATGCGTGACCGGCGTGACCTGAGCTGGGGCGTTGAACCCAGGCTTCTCGCCGACTCGTTTCGGCAGTGCGTCGAGGCGGATGACATATTCAGTGCTCACGCCGCGGGGCGGACAGATCGAGTAGCGGGTCTGCCCGAAGCTGTTGCGCCCGACGACCGCGCCCGCGGGAAGCTGGCCGGCCGACAGCTTGCGCAGGCTCGGCCTCAGGCCCGTGACCGCCCAGTCCACGAAGAACTTGCCGTGCACCGGTTCGACGGTGGTGACGAACAGCGCGAGTTCGACGGTGCCGGAGGGGATGCGGCCCCAGCTGAGGGGCAGCGACTGGTTGGCTCCGTCGCACGTGTAGCGCGCGGCGATCGGTCCCAGCCGCGTCGAGCTCGACAGGGAGAGGGTCAGGGGCGGAATTTTGGATGCGTGCGCGCGAGGTTGGCTGCTGGCTGCCGCGAGACCCCCGCCGCTGGCCAGCGCGAGCCCTGCCAGCACGGCGCCGCCGAAAAGCCTCCTGCTCTGTCGTCCGCCGGGCATACTCTCTCCTTTGTCGGCTTACGCCCGACGTGCAGGCGCAAAAGCAAGTCCAAATAACAGGACCCGATCCTCCCAGATCGGACCTCACAGGCCAAGCGATTCTCCGAAATGTTTCTGGCGGAGCGCTGGAGATTTGCCGATCCGCGCCCACATCAGCCGTAATAGCGGGCCACGACCTGCAGCTGGCTGACGAGGTCGTGGCCAAAGAACAGGACCACGAGCGCCGCCGCGGCCACGGGCGCAAAGCGCCGCCCAGCACCGCGGATCGCCAGCGCGACCACGGCGCCGACCAACGGGATCATCGGCAGCAGATAGCGCGGCTCGGCGAACGCCGCTTCGCCGCCGATCACGTCGGAGCTGTAGGAGGCGACGCCGAGCATCGCGAGCACGCCGACGGAGATCGCCGCGTAGGTGATCAGCTCGGCCGCACGCGCCCTCAGCGCGTGGCGTCCCCCGTAGAGCTCGCGGGCGCACAGCAGCGCGACGATCCCAGCGGGCACCAGCGCGACGTTATCCACCCACGTGGGGAACATCGTGTCCATGAACCCATAGAGGCCGACCGAGCGGTCGAACCAGACGTCTTTGAAGGTGTCGACTCCCAGGAAGTAGTGCGGCATGCCCGGCAGTCGCGGCAGGAAGAGCTGCCAGCTGTAGCTCAGCACTTTGAAAAGCGAGCCACCGGTGACGAGGCTGACCGCACCCGCGACCGGCCCCAGGGTCGGACGTCCCGTCAGGAGGTTGCGCAGCACGTACAGCAGCAGCGGCACGAAGCCGATGCCGGCGGCGATCGCCGGCGATCGCAGCGGCTTTCGCACCCCCGCCCTCGCCGCGCGCCACGCCAGCGCGGCGAGACCCACGTACACGCCGAACGCGAAGCCGATGTAGTTGAGCTTTGTCAGGAAGCCCAGCGCGACGGCGGTGCCGAGGGCCACGGCGAGGCG
>Ga0302232_10003077_pt1 | contig 11302 bp, 11 predicted proteins | sample II_Palsa_N2_3_FD_193575 | JGI IMG/M metagenome (GOLD analysis project Ga0302232, IMG submission 193575) | Peat permafrost microbial communities from Stordalen Mire near Abisko, Sweden - II_Palsa_N2_3 | ecosystem: Environmental > Terrestrial > Soil > Palsa > Peat permafrost | place: Sweden...
CTGCCGCGGCCGGGCAACCTGGACGCCGCGCGGCAGTTCGAGGCGATCCTGGCCGAGGCGGGCGTGACCGCGGCCACCATCGCGCTGATCGACGGCGTGCCCAAGATCGGCCTGACGCCAGCGGACCTGGAGCGCATCGCGACGGACGAGTCCGTGGTCAAGGTCAGCAGCCGTGACATCGGGATCGCGATGGCGCGGAAGGTGACCGGCGGCACGACGGTGGCCGCCACGTCCGTGCTGGCCGCGCGGGCCGGCCTGCAGGTGTTCGCGACCGGCGGGCTCGGCGGCGTACACCGCGGCGCGGCCGAGTCCTTCGACGAGTCGGCGGACCTGACCGTGCTGTCCCGGACGCCGATCACCGTCGTCTCGGCCGGGGTGAAATCCATCCTGGACATCCCGGCCACGCTGGAAAGGCTGGAGACGCTGAGCGTCGCGGTGGTCGGGTACCAGACCTCGCGGTTCCCGGCCTTCTGGCTGTCCGATTCCGGCTACGACCTGGACTGGCGCGCCGACAGCCCGGAGGAGATCGCCGACATCATGGCGGCCCGGGCGGCCTTCGGTGAGCGGTCCGCCCTGCTGATCGCCAACCCGCTGCCGGCTGCCCTGCAGCTCGACCCGGGAGTCCTGGACGGCGCGCTCACCGATGCCCTGGCGGTCGCGACCGACCAAGGTGTCCGCGGCAAGGCCGTGAGCCCGTTCCTGCTCGACCGGATCCAGCAGGTCACCGGCGGGATGAGCGTCGGGGTGAACTTGCATATCGCGCGCGGCAACATCGAGCTCGCCGCGAAGATCTCCAGATCCTGGGCGATGCGAACCGCTGGCCCCTCTTGACCCTAAGCCCGGCCGGGCGTCGGCGGATTGTGGTCGTTGGTGACGTGATCAACGACGTGCTCGTCAAGCCCACCGAGGCGATCACGCCGGACAGCGACACCGCGGCGGTGATCCGGGCCTGCCCGGGCGGCTCGGCGGCCAACCAGGCCGCGTGGATGGCTCACCTCGGTGCGGAGACGGTGTTCGCCGGGCGGGTCGGCGCCCGCGACGCCGACTACCACCGGCGGGAACTGGCCCGGGTCGGCGTCCGAGCGCATCTGGCCGTCGACCCGGACACCGGCACCGGCTCGATCGTGATCATGCTGGCGCGGGACGGGGAACGGACGATGTTCACCGATCGGGGCGCGAACCTACGGCTGCGGCGCCGCGACCTGCCGGACGGCCTGCTGGAGGGCGCGGCGGTGCTGCACCTGACCGGATACACGTTCTGCGAGCCGCCGCTGCTCGAGCTGGCGCTCGGGCTGCTGGCGGAGGCTCGTTCCCGCGAGCTCGCTGTCACCATCGATCCCGGTTCGGCCGCCTTCCTGGCCCGGATGCCGGCCGGGGAGTTCCTGCGCTGGACCGAAGGCGCGGCGGTGTGCTTCCCCAACCGTGACGAGGCCGCCGTGCTTACTGGCGAGCGGGATCCGATCACGATGGCGGCCCGCCTCACCCGGCACTACGGCACCGTGGTCCTCAAGCTCGGCGGCGAAGGATGCGTGCTGGCGGTGCCCGGCCAGGCTCCGGTGCGTGTCCCGGCGCATCCGGCGCGGGCCACCGACACCACCGGCGCGGGCGACGCGTTCTGCGGCGCGTTCCTGAGCAGATGGCTGTCCGGCGATCCCCACCCCGACCTCGCCCCCATCTCCACGCCCGCCCCCATCTCCACACGCGACCTCGCCGCCGCGGCGGAGTTTGCCGTGCGGATCGCCGCCACCGTCGTGACCCGCTTCGGCGCCCGTCCCGTCCAGGCATTTCCCCGGGCCGACTAAATGGTGCGATTGCACGGTCACCACGGCTCGTTAGGGAAAACGCCATTTTCATCCCGGACGGCCCGCTGTTCGTCCGGTCAGCATACCTAGTTGCCTATAAATGAGGAAAAATACGTAATTTTCGAGTAAGTTGGTGCTTTACTGCGCGGGTGGTTGGGGTGGGGACGCATGGAGGTGCTACTGCGACGTGCGATCAGGGCCATGAGCCGGCCCTCGAATTGGCTCGCGCTGGCTCTCGGGTTGGACGCGATCATCGCCGTCATAGCGATATTGATAGGGCACGGCCTTGACCTGGCGGATTTGCTGGCGGCCGGACCACTGCTGGCCTGCGCCCGGTGCAGCGGCCGGATAACCGCCCTTGTCGCCGCCTACGCAATTGCCCTGTGCGCAATTGTGACCGGAGTCGTCGGTCCGTCAAGTACCTCAAGTGAGGGATACCGCTTCACCATTGTCGGTGGCGTGGGCATTTTCGCCGGCTTCGTGGCCGTGATCCGCAGTCGCCGGGAAGGCGCGCTTATCCGGATCAGCGAAAGGGTCCAGCGCGCGATCCTGCGGCCGCTGCCCGCGGAACTCGGCGGTGTCGCCTTTGCGTCCCACTATCAGTCGGCGACAACCCAGGCGCTGGTCGGCGGTGATCTTTATGACCTTACGATGACACAGTTCGGGCCGCGCTTCATCATCGGTGATGTCAAGGGCAAAGGGATCGACGCGGTGGGCAGATGCGCCGCGGTTCTGGCCGTCTTCCGCGAACTGGTGTTCGGCGAACCCGATCTGGTCCGGCTCGCCGAGCAGATGGATGCCAGGTTGTCGCGGGACATGGACATCGAGGACTTCGTCACGGTGATACTCGCGGAGTTCGCGCCTGGCCACGTGAGCATCGTCAACTGCGGGCACCTCCCCCCAGTCAAGCTGGCGGCCGATGCCGGGGGATTGCAGCTCATGGCCCCGCTACGATACGAGCCGCCATTAGGCCTGCACCCCCATCCAGCCCTGCAGGACATTGCGCTGCGCCCGCACGATCGGCTGCTGTTCTACACCGACGGCCTAGTGGAGACCCGGAACCGGGCGGGCCGCTTCTTCGCTCTCGACACTCAGGTGGCGGCGGCGCTGGCCACCCCTGACCTAGACGGCGCGGTCCGGGGCGTGGTCAAGCTGCTACTCGACCACGCGGGCGACGGGCTCACCGACGACGTCCTGCTCGTCCTCGGCGAGCAGACCACGGTGTGATCTAGCAGACATGGCCCCGCGGGCATTTCTTTAACCGGCTCTTTAACGGCCGGCCGGCCGCTACTTCTGGCGGCGGCTGGATTCGTCCCCGGCGTTGGCCACCATGACCGCGATCGGCGGAATCACCATGGCCACGACGGACATCACCACCGCTGCCACCACTGAATAGAGCCGGATGACCGCCCAGGACAGGATGAACAGCGTCAGGCACACCCCCATCAGCAGGAAGTAGCCCCGGTTACGAGTCATGGTCCTCCTTCCCGGTTTGGCCGGTAATTCCAGTCTCGCACGCGAGCCTGGTTGACTGGTCCGGTGAGCAGCTACCCGAAAACGATCACACCGACCGGTCACGTCGAGCCGGTGCCGCGCCGGATCCGCGCCATGCTCGGCGGCGAGGTCGTGTTGGACACCACCGGAGCCCTGTACGTGTGGGAATGGCCGAACTACCCGCAGTACTACATCCCGGTCGCTGATGTGCGGCCGGGCGTGCTGGTCGATGAGCAGCACGACCAGAAGCTGCGCCTGGGCACGGCCCGGCGGCACGGGCTCCGGGTCGGGGACGTCTCCCGGCCGGGATCCGCTCGGCTGTACACCGACGACGCCGCGCCCGGGCTGGCCGGCACCGGGCTGGCCGGCACCGTGCTGGCCGGCACCGGGCTGGCCGGCACCGGGCTGGCTGGCACCGTGCGTTTCGACTGGGACGCGCTCGATGCCTGGTTTGAGGAGGACGAGGAAGTCTTCGTTCATCCCCGCAGCCCCTATACCCGCGTTGACGCGCTGCGCTCCACCCGTACGGTGCGGGTCGAACTCGACGGGGTCCTGCTGGCCGAGTCGTCCTCACCGGTGATGGTCTTCGAGACCGGCCTGCCTACCCGCTACTACCTCAACCGCACCGAGGTCAACTTCGAGCACCTAGTGCCGACGGCTACCGTCACCGCCTGCCCGTACAAGGGCAAGACCAGCGGCTACTGGTCCATCCGCGCGGGCGGGACCGTCTATCCGGACCTCGCCTGGGCCTATGACTTCCCCACCCGCCAGCTCCTGCCCATCACCGGGATGATCGCCTTCTACAACGAGAAACTCGACATCGCCGTCGACGGGCAGCGACTCGACCGGCCCGTCACGCATTTCTCCGCTTGAGCCCGTCACGCATTTCTCCTCTTGAGATAGCCTGCGGCACATGTCTGCGATATGGCCAGCGCTCTCCTACGGGCCGTGGCGCGCGACGTGTGACACGCTGCACGCGCACACCCAGGTCCTCGGCAAGCTCGCGGCGGGGCTGGCCCCGCCTGAGCCGCAGTTGCAGCACGCGGCGCTGCGCCTGACGGCCCGGGGCTGGGAGACGGTGCCGCTGCCCGCCCCCGACGGCTCCGGATCGCTGGTCGTCGGGCTCGATCTGCATGTGCACGAGGCGCTGGTCGAGCACAGCACCGGGCGTACCGAACGCGTCCCGCTCACTCCCGACCGCGCTGTCGGCTCGGTGACCCGCGACGTGCTAGCCGCGGTATGCCGGGTGGCCGGCCCGGTGGAGATCGACCCCACGCCGCAGGAGGTCCCGTGGGACGTGCCGCTGGACGAGGACGACGAGCACGCGTCGTATGACCGGGACCAGGTCAGTACCTACTTCGCGGCAGCCACCCAGGCCGCGCTGGTCCTGGCGGCCTTCCGCGCGCCCTACCGCGGCCGCTCCACCCCGGTCAACGCGTGGTGGGGTTCGTTCGACCTCGGGGTGAGCCTGTTCTCCGGGGCGTCGGCCGACCCTCCGTCGGGCGACTTCATCATGCGCAACGCGATGGACGCCCAGGAGGTCGCCGTCGGCTGGTGGCCCGGCGACCCGCGCCACGACCAGGCGGCCTTCTACGCCTACGCGCATCCCGCGCCTGAGGGATTCGCCCAGCTGACCCTGTCACCCCCGGCCGCGCACTGGGACGCCGCGCTGGGCGAGTACATCCTGGGCTGGGACGACGTCCGTTCCGCCCCGGATCCGGCCGCGGCGGCCCTGGAGTTCGCCCGCTCGGCGTTCCGCCAGGCCTGCGCGGCCTGCGCCTGGGACATGACCCTGGCCGCGAGTGCCGACGGCACACCCCCGCCCGTCAGGTAAGGGCAGGCGTTTCCGCGGCACCAGGAGCGAAGCCGGCCGTCCCGCCGTCAGTCAGCGGAAGGGCCGATCACCGGGGCCTGGCGGTGCGCGGGCGGGCGCGAACGTGAAGCCGTTCGCCTTGCGGGCCGAACAAGATCAGGAGTTCGACGGGACGCTGACCGGCGCTGCCGAACCAGTGCGGGGTGTGGGTGTCGAACTCGGCGACCTCGCCCGGGCGCAGGGCGATGTCCAGCTCGCCGAGCATCAGACGCAGTTGGCCGTTGAGCACGTACATCCATTCGTAGCCGTCGTGGCTTTGCTGGTCGTGCTGCCGTTCACCGGGTTTGATGATCACCTTGTACGCCTGCAGGCCACCTGGGCGGCGGGTCAGCGGGATCATGGTGCGGCCCTGTCGCGTGATCGGTTCGGGCTGCACGCGGGGGTCGCTGGTGGCAGGGCCGCTGATGAGTTCGTCGACCGGCACCTCATGGGCGCGGGCCAGCCGCAGGAGGAGCTCAAGGGTGGGTTTGCGGCCGCCGGACTCGAGCCTAGACAGGGTGCTCACCGATATCCCGCTGGCCTGCGAGAGCTGCGCCAGCGTGGCCTGGCGCCGTTCGCGCACCACCCGCAGCCGCGGCCCCACGCTCGTGAGCGCCTCGTCGATCTCGTCAGCCATGCCCTCAGTTTGCTGCTTTGGCAATACAGCTTGTCAAGATGTTCGTAGCGGACGCACCCTAGACGCATGAACGAACACGACTCATGGGATCAGCGTTACGCCAGCATGGAGCAGGTCTGGAGCGGCCAGCCCAACGGCGCACTCGTCAGCGAGACAACCGGACTCCATTCAGGCAATGCCCTCGACGTCGGTTGCGGCGAAGGTGCCGACGCCATCTGGCTCGCCGAGCACGGGTGGGACGTCACCGCTCTCGATGTGTCTGAAGTGGCGCTCGAACGCGCTGCCCGCCACGCCGAGCACGCCCAGGTTGGGGTGCGCTGGGTGCACGCGGGCCTGGTAGAAGCCTCGCTTCCCCCGGGAACCTTCCACCTGGTGTCCGCCCAGTACCCTGCCCTGCTGCGCTCCGATGATCACGACGCCGAGCGCGCACTGCTTGGCGCCGTCGCACCGGGCGGAACGCTTCTCGTCGTGCACCACGTAAACATCGATGCAGAGCAGGCCAGAGCTCACGGCTTCGACCCCGACGACTATGTGAGCCCCTCCGACGTCGCCGCGCAGCTGGACGGCAAATGGCGAATCGAGATTAACGAAACCCGCCCCCGCCACGTGACCGCTGGCGCCGGATCACACCACGCCCACGACGTCGTCCTGCGCGCACGACGCCTGAACTGACCGACGTGGCCGGCCAGCGCGGGTCTGCCGTCTGGCCGTGGAAAGTCTCCGCCGTCCTCCCGTTCGGCAGCAGCGACTACTATGCGGGGCCGACACAGCACGGTCTATCCGGAGGGTGATGATGACCAAGAATCAAGCCGCCGAGACGGTACTCGCGGCGAAAACGCGTCTGGGCCTGACCTGGACGCAGCTGGCCGCGGCGGTCGGACGCCCGGTCGCCTGGACGACGTCCGCCCTGCTCGGGCAGCAGCCGATGCCCGAGGCCGAAGCTCACGCGGCGGTGGCTCTGCTGGAGCTCGACGACGACGTCCGGCAGGCGTTGCAGCTGCAGCCAACCCGCGGGGCCCTGGAGACCGCCGTGCCTGTCGACCCGACCATCTACCGGTTTTATGAGGTGCTCCAGGTCTACGGCCCGACGATCAAGGAGCTGATCCACGAGCAGTTCGGCGACGGCATCATGAGCGCGATCAATTTCCGGCTCGACGTCAGCCGCGTGCCCGACCCGGCCGGTGACCGGGTGGTCGTGACGCTAGACGGGAAGTTCCTGCCCTACCAGTGGTGACAGGCCCGGCCACGAGATGCGGCGCTAACCTGACTCCTGGGAACGGGGCACCACCAGCCCGGTCTCGTACGCCATGACCACCGCCTGCGTCCGGTCTCGTAGCCCGAGTTTGCTCAGCATCCGGCTGACATGGGTCTTCACGGTCTCTTCGGTGACCACCAGGCGGGCGGCGATCTCCGTGTTGGACAGTCCCTCGGCGACCAGGCGCAGGACTTGCGTCTCCCGCGGGGTGAGGCTGGCCAGTGCGGCCGCAGGCGGGGCATCGTCGGGCTTCGGGCGGAGCCGGGTGAACTCGCTGATCAGGCGGCGGGTTACGGCTGGCGCGAGCAGCGCCTCGCCGGCGGCGACGACCCGGACGGCGTCGAACAGCCGCTCGGCGGTGACGTCTTTGAGCAAGAAGCCACTGGCCCCCGCGCACAGCGCGTCATACACGTAGTGGTCGAGATCGAAGGTGGTCAGGATCAGGATCCGCGGCCCGCTGGGCCCGGCCAGCTGCCTGGTGGCTTCGATACCGTCCATGACGGGCATCCGCACGTCCATCAGCGCGACGTCGGGGGAGAGCTCGCGGCAGATCCGCACCGCCTCGGTCCCGTCGCAGGCCGTGCCGACGACCGTGAAGTCAGGCTGGGTGTCGAGCAACGCGGCGAAACCGGTACGCACCACATGATGGTCATCGGCGACAATAATCCGAACGGCCCCGGCTGAAGCACTCAACCCCCGACCTCCGCCTTAGCGGGCAACGTGGCCTCGATCAGGAAGCCGCCGCCAGGCGCCGCGCCGGTGCGCAGCTCGCCGCCGGCCGCGGTGGCCCGCTCGCGCATACCGGGCAGCCCGTGGCCGCCCGCGCTATCCGCCGCGACCAGAACCGCGGATCCGTTAAGGCCATCCGGCGGACCTGGCCCGTTGTCCCGGATGCGCAGCCGGAGCGCGTCGTCGGTGAAGCGCAGTTCGACGTCGACGGCGGCACCTGGCGCATGCCGTCGGGCGTTGGTCAGGGCTTCCTGGACGATACGGTAAGCGGCCAGCTCCACGCCGGAATCCAGGGTGACCGGCGGCCCCGAGACGATGAACCTGGTTCCCGTGCCCGAGGCCTCCCTGGCCTCGTCGATCAGCTCGCTGAGCTGGGCCAGCCCCGGCTGAGGATGCCGGTCCGCACCGAGCTGGCCGGCACCGAGCTGGCCGGCACCGAGCTGGCCGGCACCGAGCTGGCCGGCACCGAGCTGGCCGGGGCTGGCGGCGCGGGCGTCCTCGCGCAGCACGCCGAGCAGCCGCCGCATCTCGGTCAGGCCGGCCCGCGCCGTGTTGCCGATCTCCAGCAGTCGCGCCGCGCCGGCCGGCGGCATCCCGGGGGTGGCCAGCCGGGCCGTCTCCGCCTGCACGGCGATCATGGATATGTGGTGAGCCACGACATCATGCAGCTCACGGGCGATCCGGGCCCGCTCCCCGCGGGCCATGTGCTCGAATAGCGAGTCGGCGATGACCTGCCGGGCGGCGCTCTGCGCTTGCGCCGCCAGACGCGCCCGCCGCGCGATCCCGGCCAAGGCGGCCGCCGGAGCCAGCGCGGCCAGCAGCACGATCAGCACCCGTCCTTCAGAATCCACGGAACGGGCCCCGGCCAGCGCGATCACCACGAACGGCGCCGCCAGTCCAGGAGCCAGGAGTTGTGCTTTATTCGGCTGTGTCTCATCACGCTGACTGCTGCTCTCCAGGGCGCCGGCCCTCATGCCCAGCTGGTAAAGGGCGATGATCTGCGCGCACAGGCCCGCCAGCGTCAGCAGGTGGAAGACCGTGAGCGAGAGCACGCTCGCCGCGCTGATGGCCACGGCGGCCGCGGCCGGGCCGAGGAACGCCAGGGGTACCGTGGTGAACAAGGCCAGCAGAGACACGGCGACCAGGCTGAGCGCACCGATTCGGGTGTCCACTCCCCGCGCCAGCGCCTCGGTCACCGCCGCCAGCCCGAGCAGGGCTCCGCCGACCGCGGCTGGGTGCGGGACCGCGGCTATCCGCCGACCCGTGTCCGCCCATCCGCCATGCCGGTAACCAACTGTGCCCACATGCTCATTGTCGCCGCTCAGCCGCTAGATTGCGTCACCCCGGCCGGGGACGGCGCCGTCCCTCCTGCGAGGGAGGTGCGGCCGATGTCCCCCGTACCGGTGACGGCGAACAGCGCTCCCCAGCGTGACGACCGCGCCACCTGCCGGTCCCTAGCCTTAGCTGCTATGGAAGCAACGATAGAAGTCAGCGGCCTGCGCAAGCGATTCGGGCCGCAGCTGGCGCTGGACGGGATGTCCTTCAGCGTCCTTCCCGGCCAGGTGACCGGTTTCGTCGGTCCAAACGGCGCGGGGAAATCCACCACGATGCGGGTCATCCTCGGCCTTGATTCCGCCGACGAGGGCACCGCGCTGGTCGGCGGCCGGCCGTATGCGAGCCTGCGGCACCCGCTCAGCTACGTCGGGTCGCTGCTGGACGCCGGCGCGCTGCAGCCGAGCCGGTCCGCCCGCAATCACCTGCTCTGGCTGGCGCATTCCCAGGGCCTGGGCGCCAGCCGGGTCGACGAGGTGATCGAGCAGGCCGGCCTGAGGTCGGTGATCCGGCGCAAGGCGGGTGGCTATTCCCTGGGCATGCGGCAGCGGCTCGGCATCGCTGCCGCGCTGCTCGGCGATCCGCCGGTGCTCATGCTCGATGAGCCGTTCAACGGACTTGATCCCGAAGGCATCGTCTGGGTGCGGGGTTTCTTGCGGTCGCTGGCCGCCCAGGGCCGTGCGGTGCTGGTGTCCAGCCACCTGATGAGCGAACTCCAGGACACCGCGGACCACCTGGTGGTGGTCGGCCGCGGGCGGGTCATCGCCGATTCGAGCGTGGCGGATCTCATCGCCACCGCATCAAGCGGCCGGGTCACGCTGCGGACCACCGCCCGGTCGGAGGCGATGGCGGTGCTGGCCCACTCGGGGGCCGTCATCGCCACCACCGACCGGGACACGCTCACGATCTCCGGGCTGGCGGCCGAGAAGATCGTGGCGCTGCTCGGCGAGAGCGGGGTGCCGTTCTCGGAGGTGTCGGCGCACCGCGCGAGCCTTGAGGAGGCCTACATGGAGCTCACCAGGGACACGGTCGAATTCCGCGCCGCTGCGTCTGCCCCGGCCGGCCCGGCCATCCAGAGTGACACCGAGGAGGCGACACGATGACCGCCGGCACGGTGACGCCGCATCAGCCGGACCAGCAGACCGGCCGGGACGGCTTCGCGCCGCTCCTGCGTGCGGAGTGGACCAAGTTCAGGACCGTGCGCGGCTGGGTCATCGGCATGATCGTCGCGGTCCTGGTGATGCTCGGGCTCGGGCTGTTCGCCGCCGGGGCCAGCAGTAGCTCGTGTCAGAGCGCAAGCGGCGCCCCGGGCCAGACCAGCCACGCTTGCGGTGGGACCATTTACCCGGTGGGGCCGGGCGGCGAGCCAGTGACCGACAACTTCTATTTCGTCCGCCAGCCGCTCGCAGGTAACGGCAGCATCACCGTCCGGATCACCTCGCTGACCGGCCTGCTCCCGCCGGCGGACGGCAACGTCCCGGGCGGCCCGAACGCGCCGATCGACACGCGTCCCGGGCTGGTGCCGTGGGCCAAGGCCGGGGTCATCATCTCCGGCGGCACCACACCGGGATCGGCCTACGCGGCGATGATGGTGACCGCCGATCACGGGGTGCGCCTGCAGGACAACTACACCAGCGACACCGCGGGCCTGCCGGGCGCCGTCTCCGCGGCTTCCCCGCGCTGGCTGCGGCTGACGCGCTCCGGCGGCACTATCACCGGCTACGACTCGGCCGACGGCACGCACTGGACCCAGGTCGGCACCGTTCACCTGGCCGGGCTGCCGTCGACCGTCCAGGCCGGGATGTTCGCGGCGTCCCCCGCGTGGCAGTCGATCTCGCAGAACTTCGGCGGCGGGGAAAACGGGATGATCGCCCCCAGCCAGGACACCGCCGTCTTCGATCAACTCAGCCGATCCGGCACCTGGCCGTCCGGCGCGTGGACCGGCGACTACCTCGACGCCGCTGGCGGGTCGGGGATCGGCGAATTTCATCAGGCCGGCGGCCGGTTCACGGTAACCGGGTCCGGTGACATCGCGCCGGTCGTGCCCGGGCAGGCCGGGGACGTCGGCACCACGGTCACGCAGCACCTCATCGGCACGTTCGCCGGGCTGATCGCGGTGATCGTGGTCGCGACGATGTTCATCACCGCCGAGTACCGGCGCGGCCTGATCCGGGTCACGCTGACCGCGAGCCCGCGCCGGG
>Ga0302232_10003080_pt1 | contig 11298 bp, 9 predicted proteins | sample II_Palsa_N2_3_FD_193575 | JGI IMG/M metagenome (GOLD analysis project Ga0302232, IMG submission 193575) | Peat permafrost microbial communities from Stordalen Mire near Abisko, Sweden - II_Palsa_N2_3 | ecosystem: Environmental > Terrestrial > Soil > Palsa > Peat permafrost | place: Sweden...
CTCGGCCGGTGGAACTGGTGGCCGTCCAAGCTCAGCCGACCCGGCCGGGAGCCACGCGGCGACGAAGGCACCGCGCGGGACGCCGAGCCCGCGGCACGGCCCCTGACCTAGCTGGCGCTGACCTAGCTGGCGCTGACCAGCTGGCGCTGACCTAGTCAGCGAGGGCGTCGATGGAGGCGGTCAGGTCGCGCAGGGCCGGGGCGGCGTCGCGCAGAGCGGCCTGGTCACGCTCCGGCAACGTAGCCAGTGCGGCCTGGATGATGTCCTCGTTCACCTGGTGCCATCGCGTCACCGCCGCCGCGCCTTCCTCGGACAGGTCCAGGCTTACGGTGCGCCGGTCCCCCGCGCCGCCAGCCTCGCCCCCCGGCGTCCTCGTGACGAACCTGGCTGACTGAAGCCCGTTGAGCAGGGTGGCCACCGAGCTCGGCGCCAGCCTCAGCAGCCGGGCGAGCTGGCTGGGCCGGACCCCGGGGTGCTCGGCCATGCAGGAAAGCAGCTCGAGCTGAGCCACGGAAAGCCCGAGGGCCGGGTCGGTCGCCCGGGCCGCGCGACGCATGGCTCGCCGCAGCCGGGACACGATGTCGGCCATTTCCGGCCCGATCTGCTCCTGGCCTACGACGTCCTGCACCAGGTTGCCCTCAGCGATGCGCACTGACGGATCCGCCTCCCTGAACTGCTCCGCCTGCCCCCTGCGCGCGGCTGGCCAGCGCGATCGCGGCCGCAACGGCAGATGCGACGGCAAGCAAGATGAACGCGGGCCGCGCCTGCGCGGACTCAGCGTACCCGTGCCCGGACTTGTCCAGGTTACCTAGGTGCAGGGCCAGCGCTATCAGGGAGATGCCGAGCGTGGTACCTATCCCCCTGGCCATGTTGACCAGGCCGCCGAGGAGGGAGGCGGAGGAGTCGGCCGCCGCACGCATGATGACGGTGTTGTTGGCGGGGATGAAGATACCGAGGCCGAGGCCCGCCAGGGCGAGCTCCGCCACCACGGTTGTCTGTGTTACCGGTAGGAAGATCGCCGCGCACATGGCCGCGCAGGTCAGGGTGGCGCCGGCGAAGCCGCGCCGCCGGTCCCCCCAGGCTTTCGGCAGCACCGCGTCGCCGAACAACGCGGCCACGCCGAACCCGACGGGCAAGGCCGAGAGCAGCAACCCGGTGCGGGCCTCGCCGCCGGGCCCATGCCCGAGCAGCTGCGGGATCAGCACCAGCGGCCCGAACAGCGTCAGGTACCCGCAGGCGGCCCCGATCAGCGCGAACGCCACGGACGCGGATCGCAGTAGCCACACCGGTATCAGCGGATGCCGCGTGCGGAGCTCCCGCCGGACGAATGCGATCCCGCCCGCGATGCCGACGGCGACGAGCAGCGCGGTCAGCCAGGCGGGCAGGTGAAGGCCCGAGACCGCGGACAACACAAGCAGCAGCGCACTTGTCCATGCCACCAGCAGCAAGGTTCCCGGCCAGTCGAATCTCTCCCGCGGGCTGAACTGCCGGGTGCGCGGCAGCAGATAGCGGCCCGCGACGACCGCCGCGATCCCGACGGGCACGTTCACCCAGTACACGGCGCGCCACCCGACCGTCGAGGTGAGCAGGCCGCCCAGGGTCGGGCCGAGCGCGAGCCCGACGGACTGCGCGCCCGCCTGGACTCCGAGAGCGAAGCGCATCCGGTCTTTCGGCGCGCTCGTCGTCACCAGGGCCACGCTGTTGGACTGGAGCATCGCGGCTCCGGCGGCCTGGACGAGACGCAGGCCCACCAGGACACCGAGGGAGGGAGCCAGGCCGCAGGCCGCCGACGCCACCGTGAATACGGCAAAGCCGTAGGTGTACACGAGCTTGCGGCCGGCCGCGTCGCCGAGCCGCCCGGCCGGCGCCAGCATCGCGATCAGTCCGATGAGGTAAACGAGAGACACCCACTGGACCTCGGCGACCGGGGCGCGGAAGGTGTGCTCCATTGCCGGGAACGTGATCGTGACGATGCTCGCGTCCAGCTGGCCCATGAACGCGCCGAAACAGACCACGCCCACGGCGAGCCACGGTGCCCGTCGGCTCTCCCGGATGACGGCGGGCCTCGCCGGCTCGTGCAGAATACTTCTGTAAGCGAACATCCTTCGACAAGACTAGCAGATGCTTCTGTTAGCGAACATCTTTCCGGCCGCGATCCCAGGATTTAACTCCGGACATGCCGAGCGTGGTGCTGGCCTTGGCGTTCTTGACCCGACAGACTCATGGAGGTGGGAGTGGTCCTCGGCCTTCGGGTCGGCCGCTCCGCTAGAGTACGCCGGGAAGCGCCTGGGAAGTAGGCGCTCGTGGCGGCATGACCGGCACGCGGACAAGCCGGAGCGAAAGGGACGACGATGCAGGAACTGCGCTTCGTCGCGGTGAGCGAGGACGGTCGTTACGCTGTCCTGGCGGTGCCGGGGCGTAGCGCACGCTTCACGTTGCCGATAGACGAGCGGCTCAGGGCGGTTGCCCTCGGCCAGACTTCCCGGCTCGTGCAGTACGAGATCGAAGTGGAGAGTCCGTTGCGACCCAAGGAGATCCAGGCACGAATCCGGGCCGGGGAAACGGTCGAGGAGATCGCGGACGCGGCCGGCATCGCGGTCGAGCGCGTGCGCTGGTTCGAGGGTCCGGTCCTGGCCGAGCGTGCCTACGTGGCGGACCAAGCCCAGCGGGCGTCGGTCAGACGGCGGGGAGATTCGGCCCCGTCGACGCCAGGCCCGAGACTGGGCGAGATCGTGGCCGAGCGGCTGCAGGCGTTCGGTTCCGATCCGGAAGACGCTGAATGGGACGCGAAAAAGCGCGGTGACGGAAGCTGGCAAGTTCAGCTCGCATTTATCACCGGCGGCCGCTTGCACGAGGCTGAGTGGGTCTTCGATCCGCGCCGCAGGCACGTGCTGCCCGTTGACGATAACGCCGCCCGCATGTCGCTGCCAGGCGGCGAGCCGCCCCAGCCCGCCGAGCCGTCGCCGGGCGAGGCGACAGTCACCCAGCTGGCCCCAAGGCTCAGCACCGCGTCAGGCCAGGGACTCGGCCAGTCCGGGACGGGCACATCCGGATTCGCTCCGGGCGGCACTGGTCACAGCGGCACTGGCCATGGCGGATCCGGCCATGGCGGGTCCGGTAACGGCGGACCTGGTAACGGCGGCCGGGCCAGGCACGAGCGGTCGGGTCCTTCGCGGCCGCCTGTCTCCGAGCCCGCACCGTCGGCACCGTCGGCACCGACCCCGCCGGCACCAGAGGCGCCGGCCGCAGCAGCGTCAGAAGCCAGCGGCGACGACCCTCGTCCGTCCGCCGCCGGGCGGCATTCGTCGGCGCAGCCCGTAGCGCCGGAGCCTTCGCGGCCCGCCAAAGCTCCCGTGACGGAACCTCCGGCCGCCGCGGCCTCTCCCCCAGTTACTCCGGCAACTGTTGCCGCACAGGTATCCAAGGCTGGCCAAGTACCTCAGCCGGAGGCGAAGGAGCCTCGCCCGGAGACAACGGTTCCGGCTGCTCGGCCAGAATCGACGGTTCCCGCGGCCGCTGCGTCACCTGCGAGGGACGCCAAGCCCGAGTCCGCCGCCCCGGCGGAACCCGCCAGTGAGCAGGCAGGGCGTCAGAGCCGCAAGTCGGCGCGCGGCAAGCGGGCCTCCGTGCCCTCCTGGGACGAGATCATGTTCGGTAGCGCGCGGCAGCGAGACTGACTGTCCGCGGGTCGGCCAGGCCGGACTGCGGCATCCCTGGATGAAGCCGAACGGCTGCTCATCGAGACTGCCGCACGGATCAGGCCTGCGAGCAACACGAGGTGCCGCCGTTAGGCTAGGTGTCAATTCGCCATCGGCGTACAATGAATGTTGCGTAGTGCCACCGGGACGCGCCGGGTGCTACCTCGCAGTGGAGGCTCGTCTTGACGACCGCCAGTGACGCCGCTCAGCTCGCCCGGCTTGCGACCGAACAGGCCGATTCCGAGTTCAGCGACCTCGACCGGCTTCCTGTCCCGGAGCTTGTCACGCTGATGGCGGTACAGGCACGGCGCGCCGGCGAGGCCGTGGCCCAGGCGAGCGGGCTGATTGCGCCCGTGGTGGAGGCGGTGGTCAAGCGCCTCGCGATCGGCGGGCGGCTGATCTACGTCGGCGCGGGCACGGCCGGCCGGATCGGCATGCTGGACGCGGCCGAGGCGGCGCCGACGTTCGGCGTCCCGGACGGCATGATCGCCGGCATCATGGCCGGCGGCCAGGAGGCATTCGGCTCAGCCCAGGAGAACGTCGAGGACGAGCCAGCCGCAGGCGCCGATGCGCTGGACCGGATGGGCGTCGGGAAACGGGACGCGGTGCTCGGCATCTCGGCCAGCGGGCGGACGCCCTATGTCCTGGGCGCGCTGCGGCGCGCCAACGAAGTCGGCGCGCTCACCGCCTGCCTGGCGTGCAACGAGAACACGCCACTGGGCGCGCTCGCCCAGTTCCCGATCGAGATCCGGGTCGGGCCCGAGGTCATCGCGGGCTCCACCAGGCTGAACGCCGGCACGGTGCAGAAGATCGTGCTCAACATCATCTCCACCGCGTCTATGGTCCGGCTGGGCAAGACCTACGGCAGCCTGATGGTGGAGGTGCGGCCCACCAACGCCAAGCTGCGCGAGCGGGCCGTCCGCATCGTCACCGCGATCAGCGGCGTGTCGTCCCGCGATGCCCGCCGCGCGCTCGTGGCCAGCGGATGGCGGCCCAAGGTGGCCAGCATCGTGGCTGCCTACCGGATGGACCCGGAGGCAGCCAGCGCCCTGCTCGAGCAGTACGGCGACCGCCTGCGCGATGCGATGGACGCCTCCCGGGCGACTAATGACGGCGCAGGCCGGACATAACGCCCGGCAGGCGAGCGGGTACTGCCGCGGCATCCCCCGGCCCTGACCGGGATGCTCACATGACATGGCGCCTGGACGACTACGCCGATGGCGCGAGTGTTATGCCGAGTTTCGTCAGTTCGTGGTGGATCCGGCGGTGTCCTCACAGCGGATTCTCGTTCGCCAGGCCTTGGAAGAGCGCTCAGCGGGGGAGGATATGGGGGTTCAAGGTGCCGGACGGGTCGAGGGCTGAACGGATCCTGGTAAAGAGCATGCGCTCTGAGTCGGAGCGTGCCAAGGAAAGCCAACGCGCTTTCAGGGCGCCGATGCCGTGTTCGGCGGAGATGGAACCTCCGAGGGACGCGACGAAGGAGAATACAGCGTCTTCGTGGCGGCCGTCGGCGGGTGCCGCGGGGACGATGTTGATGTGCACGTTGCCGTCTGCGACGTGTCCGAACGTGATGACCCTGGCCCCGGGATCGGTGCCGGAGATCAAGTCCGCGACGCCGGTCGCGAGGCGCACCCAGTGCGACGCCGGAACGGAGACGTCGAGCTTGATCGGGACGCCCAGGAACCCGGCTGCCTCCGGGTGGCGTTCCCGGTAGGCCCACAGGCGCGCCCTGTCGGCCGCAGACTCGCCTACGGCCGCGGGCCGGTCAGCGACCAGATCTGCCAAGTCGTCGAGCGTGCCAGGGCCATAAGCCTCCAGGAGAAGGTATGCCATGGCTGGTGCTGACAGTGGCGGCGCGAGACCGGCGTGCTCGGTGAGGATGTCAAGGCCGGCTTTGGTGAAGAACTCCGCTGACACCAGGCCCGGTATGTCCCGTACCGCCTGGCGGGCCAGGCTGTGGAGTTCTTCCAGGCTGGCAAGCCCGATGATCACGGCGATCGGGTCTCGTGCCCGGGGGACCAGCCGGAGCCGGGCCCGGGTGATGACAGCGAGGGTGCCTTCGGAGCCGGCGAGAAGGGATGGGTAGTCGTAGCCGGTGTTGTCTCTGACCAGCCCCGAGAGGTGGGAGACGACAGTGCCGTCCGCGAGGACCGCTTCGATGCCGCGTAGCTGGGCCCGCATCGGCCCGTAGCGCATGACCCTAAGTCCTCCGGCGTTGGTCGCCACGGCACCGCCGACGGTTGCGCTGTCCCGGCTGGCGATGAGGATTCCGAGGTCCAGGCTGGGGCAGGCGTCTGCGACCTGCTGGAGTGTGACACCTGCCCCAGCGGTGACCTGGGAGGCTTCAAGGTCGACTGGGTCTAGCTGATTGAGGCGGGCAATGCTGAGCACGATCTCGCCGTGGAGGGGAACGCCGCCGCCGACCAGGCCAGTGTTGCCCCCTTGAGGCACGACGGCCAGCGCGGCTTGCGTACACAACGTCAGCACGGCGGCGACTTCGGCAGTGTCGCGGGGTCGCACGACGGCTGGGGTGTGGCCCTTGAAGCGCCCGGTCCAGTCGACGGCAAAGCCGGCGGTTGCGTCACCTGTTAGAACGTGGGTCTCACCGACCACGTCTGCGAGGGCGCGGAGCAGTCCGTCAGTGAGCGCTGTCCCCACTGGCCTAGACCGGTCCGGAGATGACGCCCACGTCCGCCTCTTCTGTAGTCAGCCACCCGCTACGGTGCGATCAAGGGTCCAGTGGCGCTACCTGCGATTCCGGTTAGGTAGCCGGGATCGCGCTTGTCCAGACAAGCCGGCGCCGGGCCCGGTCTTGTCGTGGGGTGAGCATACATCGCCGCCCGGGACCAGGCCAGGCTCACCACCCTCAGCAGGCAGGCCGCCGCGATCCCGGTTGTCGTCGGCGAGGGCGGGTTCCAGGCATTCATGCTGCGCGCCGACCCCGCCGTTCGACACTGTGACCCCACCGGTAAAGAACGCGGCAGGACAGACCGCGGCGGACAGCGCGCAGCTAGCCACCGACCTGGCGTATTACGCGACCCACGGTCAGCGCCGGCAGGCGTGACGTCTCGCAGTGCAGGTGAAGTGGCCCGCCGCGATCATGCGGGCCGCCTGTCAGGCGGTGTCCAGCAGCGCGCTAGCTACTGCCGCGTGCAGCTGGCAACGAAGCGCCTTGACGGCGGCGGCGTCACGGCCGAAATGCACCGCGTTTGTCAGCAGCACGGCCCAGATCCCGGTAACCGGTTCCAGCGCCAGGCTGGTGCCGGTAAACCCGGTGTGCGACACGGCCGTCGGCGGCCAGTGCCCGTCCAGGATGTCGTAACGGTCGCCCGGGCACACCCAGCCGAGGCCCCGGCATCCGCCGAGGCCTGCCGTCTGACACGAGGTGGCGAGCTGGCGCAGCGGGATAGGCACCGGGCCGTCGGCGTCGCTGACCCACCATCGTGCGAAGCGTTCAAGGTCGGCGGCGGCGGCGAACAGGCCGGCGTGGCCGGCTACACCACCCATGATGCGGGCGTTCTCGTCGTGCACGGTGCCGGACCACGCGGTGCCGTCGTCGCGGAGTTCGGTGGCGGCGAAGCGGTCCGGCGGGCCGGGGGGATTAAAGCACGTGGCCTCCATCCCGAGCGGGCCGGTGACCAGGCGGCGGACAGCGGACGCCAGCGGCTCGCCCGCCGCTGCCGCCACGATCTCGCCGAGGGCGATGAAGCCGAGGTCGGAATAGACGACCCTGGTTCCCGGCGGAGCGTCCAGTGGGGTCCGGCACAGCTCGCGCACTAGCTGCTCACGGGAGACGCACCACTGGTAGAACTTCCGGGAGTCCGGCAGGCCCGAGGTGTGAGTCAGCAGCTGCCAGATGGTGACCGGGGACTGCCAGCAGGCCCCGGCTTCTGGCAGGTAGCTGACCACGGCATCGTCGAGGGAAAGTGACCCGTTGCCCGCGAGGGCGAGAGCAACAGTGGTCGTCGCGACCACTTTGGTCAGCGATGCGATGTCGAACATCGTGGCCTTGGTCATCGGGCGCTCGGCCGCCGGGGTCGTATCGGCCCGGCCAGCCACCCAGCTGCCCAGCGTCACTGGTCCCCGGCCCACCACGGCCACAGCGCCGGGCACCCCGCCGCCTCGGACCGCCGCCTCGAGCAGGTCACCGACCCGGCCCAGCCCGCCGTCACACACGGTCAGGCTCGGCGGCTAGCAGGGCGGCCCCGACAGCCGACGATGCCAGGGGGCGAGTAGCGCCCGTGAGTTCGGCGAACCTCTTCCAGATGACCGGGGCACGGAACACCCCCCCTGCTCCCGCAACGGGCAGCTGGCCGAGGCGACGCCGAACCGCGTCGGCGAGGGCGGCCAGGTGGTCCGCGGCGCGTTCGGCGATCCGCAGTGCCTCGGGGTCGCTCGCCGCGAGCTCGGTGACGGCCGGCGCCAGCAAGGTGAGAAGAGCTCGGTCCGCCGGATGGGTATTGACCTTGACGATCAGGTCGTCGAGGCCTGAGCCGGCCGTGCTTGTCACCACCCGGTGGATCGGCTCCGAGCCGCCCATGCCATCCTCCCAGCGCAGGGCGCGGCGCGCGGCGGTTAGGCCGATCCAGTACGCGCTCCCCTCATCGCCAAGCAGGAAACCGTGGCCGCCCGCGGCAACGCGGCGCTGCCCGTCCCAGCCGACTGCCGCCGACCCAGTGCCCGCGATGACGACGATGCCGGGAGCACCTAGGAACGCACCCATTCGCGCGGCCTCGCCATCGCCGGTCAGGCGTACCGGGCAGCCGGCCCGCCGCGCCAGTGCCTGACCGAGCTCGCGCGCATGGTGGGGCGAACGCAGGCCGGGCATGCCGATTCCCGCCGCGGTCGCGCCGGCCTCGCCGATGATCTCTTCCAGCCGCTGAGCAAGGCTATTGGTCAGCAGGGCGTTCATCGGCGGGCCATCGGGAAGCGTCGTAACCTGGCCGGCCTCGAGCATGATGACCCTTGTCCCGCTGCCGCCGGCGTCAATGCCGATCACTCGACCGCCGATCAGGAGGCCGGCGCTGACCGCAAGATCCATGGTCGCCATCCTCGCATCGGCGCGCTGGCCCGGCGGCCAGCGCGGTCACAATTCTGCAAGCCAGTCTCCATCCATTACCATCCATCATCAACTCCCGTAATATGCATCTATGGGGAGATCCCAACCTGGGAGCGACCCGGTGACCGTGCGCAAGGCATGGCAGCGGCACATTAGCGAACTGCTCGAGCTAGCACTGGAGCGCAACGACACCGCCATTGATGACATCGCCGCCGCGATCGCCGCCGCGATCCTGACGGGCCGGCATATCTACGCGTTCGGTGCGGGTCACTCCCTCGCCCTCGTCAACGAGATGTACCGCAGGGCCGGCGGCCTCAAGGTGGTGCGCCCGATCTGGAATGACGCGCTGCTCTCGCGCTCGGACGAACAGGCTATGGGCAAGCTGGAAAATGAAGTTGGCTACTATCGCGAGCTCACCGGCGGCCTGGACTGGGGACCTGGCGATCTGTGCTGGGTGGTGTCGAACTCGGGCCGGAACGCGCTTGTCGTCGAGCTCGCGATGGAAGCCAGGCGGCATGGCGTCACGGTGGTGGGCCTGACCTCGCTAACCCATTCCGTCGCCGTCGCGGCGACTCCGGGCCTTCCCAAGCTGCCCGAGATCGCCGACTACATTCTCGACAATGCCGGCTGCCTCGGCGACGCGTCGATCGCCATCCCCGGCCTCGCCGAATGGGTAGCACCCACCTCCACCATCGTCGGCGCTGCCCTGATTCACGCGACGTGGGCCGAAGTGGCCGAGCGCCTCGTAGCACAAGGACACGTCCCCGAGATCTGGGGCAGCGCCAACCGCGGCTAGCCCTAGTTTCCCGGATAGCTTGATCTTGATGGGCTGACGCCCGCCCGGAATCGGTCCTGGCCTGCACAAACCGGCGTGTCACCTTGGTTTGATCTTGCAAATATTTATGCCACGCTCAAGTCGAAGGGCGTCGCCCCGATGTTCCTCGGACTCGGCAATGTCGGCCCGCTGTACCTTCAGATGCCAGCGAGTATGCTGATGAGCTGGGTAATTTGGTAGGCCGTCGGGAAATCTGGTGCCGAGTAGCGCAGGGTTCGGCTGTCGGTTAGTTCGACGCCTGGCAGCAGCAACGCGCGCTCGGTCATCTGGGGCACCTGAACGTCAACCTCCAGCAGTACCGGGCCGTCGAAGCGTGTTGGCCGGATGGTTTCCCGGTGGGCTAGCGCCGGCGGCACTGCTTGCGCGATTTTCTCGCAAGCCTCTTCGGGGTGCAGTAGCGCGGCTGCGTGAGCACCCAGCGCCCGCTTCACCACGATTGCGTGCATGCCCGGTGCGACCTCGGCAGCCTCTGCAGCAACCGTGTCGTCGCCGGACACCAGTACCGCGACCGTGCCGCGATGCGCGGCGAGCGCCGCGTTGAGGCCGAGTTCGCCGAGCGAGCGGCCATTACAGCGCACGTCGGCGATCACGCCGCTGCGGATGGTGTGTGCCAGTACCGAGCGTGGCGTCCCGGCTTTGCCGTGATACCCGATGAACAGGACAGCATCAGTGCCGCCGGCCAGCCCTGCCAGCATCCCGTCCGGCTTGGGCTTGCCGCGCAACAGCGTGGCACGGCGGTCAAGCAACTCAGGCAGGAGGTTCCGGAAACCCGCGTGGGCTTCGGTGACTAGGACCTCTGCATCTCTGTCAGCGGCGTAAACACCGCGGACGGCCGCATTGACCTCCGCCGTGAGCAGCTTGCGGCTTCGCTCGTACTCGATGTGACCCGGCGTGACATCCTCTGGGGCCACCACGCCGGCAATGCCCTCCATGTCAACCGAGAGAAGTACCTGCATGTCATCCTCCTCCATGGCCACCGGACTGGCAAATCTTCGCATGCACGCGCCGTTTGCAGACGTATCTCTGGCGGTTGCGTTACTCTTTATTGCCAGCTTACGGGCATCCGGTGCCTGCCCGAAGAGATGACCCTTTTTGAATCGGACATGAGGTCTACCTGGCGGAAATCGCAATAGCCCGCTAGCTACGGAAGGCCAGAGCAGTCCGCGAAACTAGGTTATCGCTACTTCTCCACACCTATTACCGGCGGCCACCCCGTACCTACGCCACATCCTATCGGGCGGCCGTAGGCTCAGGACTCCTGACATAGTGCGGGCCGTCGGCAGGTCTGAACTTCGCTGACCTGCCCACTTACTCGAATCGTTTGCGACTCTGCCGTCCGAGAGCAGTGAAAATAGATGCAAGTAATTATGTAAAGCTGCTACAGCTGCAAGTCCGTGACCTGGTAAAACGTGAGGACGAGGTTCGGCTTTGTGCTCTTCGAGCCCGCATACCTCACACCGATTCTCACTCCGTGCCAGGAGTCCTGAGGCTGTACTTCTTTAAACTCAATTTTGAATAAGCTTCAATTCCCAGATATCCGCCCGGACGGGGCCCGATCCTTATTCGCCGCAGGCGGCTGCCTGAAAGGTGTTTAGAAGGCGGGGGTGTCTGACAACCCCGGCACCGCCGTTTCCCGTACGCCCAGCAGGAGACGCTGACCCCGGTCGGCTGCGCGCAGCCGATCGAACCGTGTGCGCGCGGGCCCA
>Ga0302232_10003081_pt1 | contig 11298 bp, 11 predicted proteins | sample II_Palsa_N2_3_FD_193575 | JGI IMG/M metagenome (GOLD analysis project Ga0302232, IMG submission 193575) | Peat permafrost microbial communities from Stordalen Mire near Abisko, Sweden - II_Palsa_N2_3 | ecosystem: Environmental > Terrestrial > Soil > Palsa > Peat permafrost | place: Sweden...
CCGGTTGCGGTGTCGGTGAGGTAGCTGACCAGCTAGCGAAAGAATATGGTCTCAACGTCACAGGCATTGATATCCTGGACTTCAATATCGAAACGGCCACGAATCGAGCGAAGCGCCTAGGCCTAGAGAGCCAGGTATCGTTTCGCGCGATGAGCTATGCTCAGCTTGACTTTCCGGATGAGACATTCGACGGCCTGTATACGATGGAGACTCTGGTGCACGCGGCTGACGCAGAAGGCGTACTGCAGCAGTTCAATCGGGTTCTTAAGAGTGGCGGCCGCCTCGCCCTATTTGAGTATTCCCGTGCGCCCGAGCGGATCATGCCGAAACGCGCAGTAGCGGCTTTTCGGCGAGTAAACGATGTAGCAGCGATGCCGTCTTTTCAGCGCTTCGACCACGGACTGCTAGAACAGCTTCTGGAGGAGTCCGGCTTCACCTCGGTTACCGTTGAGGATATCACCGCACAGATGCTGCCTATGGTCCGTTGCTTTGCTGAAATCGCCAGACTTCCTTATGCGATCGCGCTCAGGCTGCATAAGGAAGAAAAGGTGATTAATGCCATGTCCGGCGTTGAATTCTGGCGGTACAGAGAGTATTTCCGCTACAACGTGTATACCGCGAGCAAGCCCTAGTACTCCAGCCGTAGATCGTGATCTTGTGGTGTGGCGGACGCGGGTTCCAGGGCCTGCTGCAAAGGTTCAAATCCTACGTGGTGACGTGGCCTGAGGCCGGCCGCCCCAGCCCGGGTTGGTGATATCGGCTCGTTGAGGGGGCCGCCCTGACCCGAAAATAGAGCCTTAGCGGGGCGCGCGGCAGCGGACCCTGGTGGTTTGGGGCTGAGCCGGGGTCTGCGGGGCGGTATGGGTCAGGCGGCTGTGGTCTGGTCTGTTCCGTCTGGTTCGGGTTCGGGGATGCGGCAGAGGGTGACTTCGAAGCCGAGGGCGCCGGCCGCCACGGCGGTCTCGGCGAGCAGGCCGCCCAGGTACCGGTTGCCCTTCTTGGATTTCGATCGCCCGTTCCGCTTGCCGGATTGGTTGTCCAGCGGGGTGCGCCCGGCCCGGGAGGCCAGGTGCGCCCCAGTGCGGAACCTGCTCATGTCAATGCCGGTCTCGGCCACGGCGTCCTGGGCGGCGTGGCGTGCCCAGCCGGGCATCGACCCGGCCTGCTGGAGCTGTTCCTCGTACGGGGCCAGGAGCCGCTCGATGACCTGGGACAGCCGGGCGATCTCCTCGTTGACCCGGTCGATGCGGGCCAGCTGGGCCAGTGCTTCGAGCGCGGCTCCGCCACGGCCTGGCGGGCAGGTTCTTGACCTGCCGGGCATCGGCCAGCACGCACTCGCCGGTCGCCTCCATCACCACCGCGGTCACCTGCCAGGACCCCAGCCAGTCCGCCAGCGCCAGCACCTCCCGCCTGGTGGTGCCGAAGCTGCGGGTCTCACTAGCCCGCCGCGCCGGGTTCTTATCTGATGACACCCGGATCGTGGCCGCCATCCCGGCCTTGCCGATATCGATGCCGCAGACCCGGTCCCGGTACAGCGGCTCGTCCGTCAGCTCTTCCACGCGTCTTCCACCTGCCTTCTGCCCTGCGCCCTTCCCGGGCTGCCAAGCGGAAGAAGCTGACCCGCGTGCTCAAAGCAACAACCAACGGCGCCTTAAATGCCGGATCCCAGCGCCAGACTGAGCGACGGCCTCAACCGCACCATGCACGGAAACGGTGTCACGAGCGGTACCACACCCATTTTCACGCCGCTACGGCGTCGAGAAGCCGACACCACGACTGAGCGGTAACGTTCCCGGAACGGTCCGGGCGTAGCGTCGTACCTGTGAGGGTAGACACTGCCAGCGACCGGGCGCCGACGCGGGCTGGGGGGCGCCATTCCTGGCTGGCGTCCCCGGCGTCCGCGTCCGTCCTGGCCGGCCTGACGGCGCTCCTGGCCGTCGCGGTGATACCGCTGTCACTCGCTACCAGGCAGAACCCGCTGGCTACGGGCGGTCCGAACGTCGTGGTTGCCGTGTCCTTCGCCGTGGTCGGACTGGTGGTGGCCTGGCACCGGCCGCGCAACCTGATCGGGTGGCTGATGCTCCTTGCCGCCGTAAGCCTCATGTTCTACGTCGACGGCGGCCTTTACAACCTGCTCAACTACCGGCTCGGGCACCAGTTCCCGTTCGCCCCGGTGGTGCTGCTCCTGTACCACGCCTCCCAGCCCGTACTCGCGCTGATCCCGCTCATCATCCTGCTGTTCCCGGACGGACGGCTGCCCTCGCCCAGGTGGCGCTGGGTAGCGGGCGTATATCTCACGCTCGCCGTGGCCGACATGATCGTCCAGTCCCAGATGACCGTTTACGCGCTCACCCACCACCGCACCCAGGTAGACGCCAGCGGTCAGCTCCTTCTCTCCGACCACTCGGCGTATACGGCTTTCTTTGCGCCTGCCGGCTTGATCTTCTTCGCGTTCTGGGCGCTTGCGGTCGGCTACCAGGTCGTGAGCTGGCGGCGCGCGGCCGGAGAACGGCGCCAGCAGCTCAACTGGCTGATGGCCGACGGCGGCGCGGCGCTCGTCTCGTTGGTCGCCGGCGTCGTCGTAGCCGCCCATCACGGCATCTGGCAGGTCATCGGCGACGTGCTCGTGATCGGGGTGGCCGCCCTGCCGGCGGGCATGGGCGTGGCGATCCTGAAGTACCGCCTGTACGAGATCGACCGGATCATCTCCCGGACGCTGGCGTACGCGATCGTGACCGGGCTGCTGGTCGGGGTGTACGCCGGGCTGGTGCTACTGACCACTCAGGTGTTCCGGTCCACACGCCGGTGGCGGTGGCCGCTTCCACCCTGGCGGCGGCGCTGTTCAATCCGCTGCGACGCCGGGTACAGAAGGCTGTGGACCGGCGGTTCAATCGCGCCCGGTACGACGCCGACCAGACCGTGGCCGCGTTCGCGACACGCCTGAAAGACGCTGTGGACCTGGACTCGGTCCGAGATGACCTGGCCGGCGTCGTGTCTCGCGCCCTGGAACCCGGCCACGTCTCGGTGTGGATCAGCCAGCGCGACTGAGGCTGGCTCCCGCCGCCGTCGTCCACACCCGGCTGGCGCGACATCAGTGAATGGACACCCCCGGGCGGTCAGACGGTGACGGGGTCCCGCAGCCGAGAGCACAGCAGCAGCAGGCCGCACCGCCGCCCAGGAGACCGGCGCCTGACGCGGGCCTCAGGAATGCGGCTGTCCCCCGTAGGTTCCGCCGTCGGGTGGCGCCTGCGAATAACCGCCGTAATTCTCGCCTGGCTGCGGCGGCTCGGTGAATCCCCCGTAGCTCCCGCCCTGCGGCGGCGCAGAGAATCCGCCGTAGTTCTCACCGGGCACCGGAGGTGTCGGGGCACCACCGGAGAGCCGGTAGTAAACCAACGTGACGACGAGGGCGAGGAACGGCGAGATCAGGGTGCCCGAGATGACCGCGCTCAGACCGCTGCCCAGCACGTTCGGCAGGGCCGAGAAGATCAGGCCGAGGACGAGATCCACGACGAGCAGGATCACGTACACCATCACCAGCGTGCCGAACACGTGCCAGCCATGGCCGCGGACCAGCGCACGACTGCGTCCGAAGGACGCCAGCGCCCCTACGCCCTCGATGACGATGACCGGCACGATCACGGCCCAGATCGTGATCAGGTACAAGCCGGGGGCGATGATCAGGGCCAGCCCGATCACGATCGCGATGCCAGCCAGGACGGAGGCCACGATGACGGCCCCCAGGTACGGTACGACCGCGGACACGGTCTCCCCGATGGACATGTCGACACGGCCGTCCCGCACGTCCTGCACGGCCTTGACCAGCGTCGCCTGCAGCAGGAAGGCCGCTACGATGCTCACCAGGGAGCCGAGCAGATCGCCGAAGGTGCCGGCCAGCGACAAGATCGCGGCAATGATCGCGGCGACCACGTAAATGACGAAGGCGATCGCGAGAAGGTGCTTGGCGTAGGTCTTGTACATCCCCCACGCTTCGCTCAGAACGCCTGCAAGTGGATTCATGGCCGGATCGTACTGCGAAACCCCGCTCGGTGGGGAAATAGCCAGGGTCTAATTTCTGGCCAGTATCGACGCGTTTCCGCTGCGTAAGCCCCATACGTCTCAAGGCATGGGGGCAGGCGAGCCTGGTGTTGACCTCGCGTGGATGACGCGATCGGGCCTGAACTGGTGGCCTGGCCGGTCCTGCGGCCACGGCCTTGGCCGGGAACCAGACGGTCCGCTTCCGGCGACACCGGCGATCTAACCAGGTCCGCTCTCATGCCCGCCGCAGCCACAGCTTTCCCTGATGATGAGTTCGGTGGGCAGCCGCTCGACATGGCGGGGCAGCGCCGGATCGGCGATCCGCTCCAGCAAGCGGGAGCAGGCGCGCTCGCCGAGCAGGCGCATCGGCTGGCGGACCGTGGTCAGCGGCGGCGCGACCAGGGTACCGGCGTGCATGTCGTCGAAGCCGACGACAGCGATGTCGGCCGGCACCCGTATCCCGGCTATCTGCAGCTCGCGGATGGCCCCGATCGCCATCTGGTCATTGGCGCAGACGATCGCATCGGGCAGCTCCGACCGGGGCCAGGTCAGGATGTCGCGCACGGCGAGCTGTCCGCTCATCGCGGCGAACCGGCCCTCGAACAAACCCGACAGCCTCGTCCCCGGATAATCCGCCAGAGCCTCAGTCAGGGCGATGCGCCGTTCGCGCGCGTCCGGGGCCTCGGGCGGCCCGGCGATGGCGAACAGCCTGGTCCGGCCGTGCCGCTCGACCAGATGGCTGACCAGGGCTCTGGTCCCGGCGCGGTTGTCGGCGCTGAAGACATCGGTGTGAGGTTCGTCGGGCGAGCCGGCGATCAGCACGATCGGGGTGCGCACCGCCAGCAGCGCCAACTGCTCTGAGCTGACAATGCCTTCGGTGATGAGCAGGCCGTCGACCTTCGCGGAGACCTTCTGCATCCGCCGGAAAGCCGCCGCCTGGTCATCGCCGCGCAACAGGGAAATCAGCAGCGACCACTCGATCTTGCTCAGCGAGAACTCGACCCCGCGCAGGACTTCTTCGATGAACAGCAGGCCCTCCTGCTCGACATCGGTGTCGGGGCTGCGGCTCTCGACCGCGACGAGTCCGATTACTTCCTTGCGGTGCCGGGCCATGCTCTGGGCAGCGCCGTCGGGTATGTAACCGAGCGCCTCTATGACCTTGAGCACGCGCTGCCTGGTCGCCGGGCGGACCCCATCCTGCCCGTGGACCACCCGAGAGACCGTAGCGGTGGAGACTCCGGCCTCACGCGCTACATCGTAGAGAGTGGAGACCGGAGAACTGCCGAATCCGGCCGGCCGGTCGCTTCCCGTGGGCGGCCTCCTGAGCAGCCGGCGTCATGGATCACGCGGTGGCAACCGCCGCGAGTGTCTAAGCGGTTACATACCCGATGTTACCGCTTACATTAAGGTTCCCGGCAGGACGCGTCAATCCCGGTCCGGGCAGCAACGTTCGACCGTCCGCGCGCCAGGATCGGCGGGCTGCTCATGGCTCATGACGTGAGCTTATCCAGGCGCTGCAGGAGCTCGTGGGCGGCGAGCTCGACCTCCTTGTGCCGCCACTCGGCCGCCCGGTACATGCAGGCGATGATGCCCATGCGGTGGATACGCAGGAAGTCCCCGTAGACGAACGCGTACCTGGCCTTGGTGTGGTCGGCGGCACCGTCGGTAAGCCCGAGATGCCACCGGGCGTACTCTTCCCAGGAATGATGCTTCAGGAAGGCGTTCTGCTCGCCGGCCTTAGGCTGGATCTTCCCCCAGTCGCTGTCGAGCACGTACTGGCGGCTGCCGATAAGCTGTTCGGCCTGCCTGACGGCGTCCGGGTTCACAGAATACGAGGCCATCACAGCATTGTGCCGCGTCTGGGGTTAGGGGGGTTAGGGGGCATCGGGGCACGGGATGGCCGATCATAGTACTGGGATGGGGCGAGCGAGCGGGGCGGTGCATTAGCCGATGTCGGGCAGCAGCGGGTTGCGGGTCATTGTCGTCGGCGCGGGACTGGCGGGACTGGCGTGCGCGTCTGACCTAGTCGAGGCCGGCGCGATGGTCCGGGTGCTTGAGGCCGGTGATGGGGTCGGCGGCCGGATGCGCACCGATCGGCAGGCGGGCTTCCTGCTCGACCGCGGCTTCCAGGTGTTCAATACGTCCTATCCTCAGGTGCGGCGGCGGATCGACCTGCGCGCGCTGCAGCTGCGGCCCCTCACCCCCGGGCTGCTGCTGCATACCGGCCAAGGACGCGTGCGGTTCACCGATCCCACCCGCGAGCCAGGGCAGGCGCGTGATGTCCTGACGGGCCGGCTGGCCGGCCCCCGCGACCTGGCCGCCCTGACGGCGCTTAGCGCCCGCGACATGCTGGGGCCGGCCCGCCGGATCAGGCACCGGCGGGACCGGTCCACCCTGGTCGCGCTGAGGCGGGCCGGAATCTCCGCCGACCTGATCGAGCGGCTGTTCCGGCCGTTCCTGGCCGGGGTGTTCCTTGAAGATGAGCTGGAGACCTCTAGCCGCTTCTTCCACCTGGTCTGGCGGAGCATGCTGCGCGGCAGCCTGTGCCTGCCGCGGCACGGCATCCGGGCGGTTCCCGAGCAGCTGGCGGCGGCGCTGCCGTCAGGGACGATCCGGCTGCAGACACCGGTCGCGGAACTGACCCCGGAGGGGGTCGTGCTCGCCGACGGAAGCGAACGTCCGGCGGACGCGGTGGTCGTCGCGACCGGCGCGGCCGTCGCAGCCAGCTTGCTGCCTGGCCTGAACGTGCCCGCCACCAGGACCGTTACCACGCTCTACCATGCGGCGCCGACACCACCGCTGGCCGAGCCGACCCTGCTGGTGGATACCGAACGCGAGGTGCTGCACACCAGCGTGCTGAGCGAGGTCACACCCGGCTACGCCAGTGACGGCCGCGCGCTCGTCTCGACTTCGGTGCTGGGTGGCGGCCATGCTGGCCTGGAGGCCGCCGTCCGCGGCAGGCTGGCCGTCCTGTACCAGACCGACACCGCCGGCTGGGAGCACCTGTCCACATGCACCGTCGAGGGCGCGCTGCCTGCCATGCTGCCGCCGTGGCCACTCACCCGAGGCAGCCGCGTCGGCCCGGGGCGCTACGTCTGCGGTGACCACCGGACCACCGGGTCGGTCCAGGGGGCGCTGGCCTCCGGGGCCCGCGCGGCTCGTGAGGTCCTGGCCGCCTCAGATTCGCGGCTCTCTTCGAGAGCTTAGGCCGCGGCCAGCCGCTCTGCTAGCCAGCCTGGGCTAGCTTGTCAGCGACGCCTCACTGAGCATCCGGTCGGTCACTTCGCGGAGCTTGGCGCGGAACTGCGGGTCGTAGGCCTCCGGCCGGGCGCGTGCGGTCTTCAGGCCGTCGAAGAACTGCCCGGTGACCCCGTCCAGGGCCGGATCGGTGATGAGCCGCATCGTCGCCTCGCCTCCCTGCTCGAGGGTGGAGACCGGGGTGATGCCGGCGTGCGCGACCATCGCGGTGTCCATCAAGGTCGCCGGGTGTGAGCAGTTCACCGTCACCTTGGCCGCCTCAAGCTGGCCGGCCAGATCGAAACTGAACGCGGCCAGCGCGAGCTTCGACCTCCGGTAGGCCTCCGCCCCCTGATACCCGTGCTCGAACTCGGCATCGGCGGGGTCGAATGCGACCTGGCCGATCGAGCCCACGTTGAGGACCCTGGACGGCGCCGACGCGGTCAGCAGCGGCACGAGCAGCCTGGTGAGCAGGACCGGCGCGAGATAGTTCACGGCGAACCGCAGTTCGTGGCCGTCCGCGCTGACCTGCCGTCCTTCGCCCGGCGCGCCGAAGCCGACCGCCGCGTTGTTCACCAGCACATCAAGCCGCGGCACCTCTGCCTCGATCCGGGCCGCCAGGTCCCGCACCTCGCCGAGCGAGGCCAGGTCAGCGACAAAGCCACGGGCACCGCCACCCAGCTCGGCGGAAAGGTCCGCCACCCGGGCCGGATCCCGTCCGTGGGCGAGTACCTGCCAGCCGGAGCTCACCAGCTGCTCGGCCAGGTAACGGCCAAGCCCGGAGGTCGCACCGCTGATAAGCACGGCAGGCGCCACGTCAGCCATCTGGCCTCCAGCATCGTCGTAGGTTCATCCCGCGGATCCCCGGAACGTCGGCGGCTGCCGGAGCGGGCTCCATCTTGCCTGGATAGTGACAGCATAAGGAACATGGAACTGACCGTCCGAATGCCGGTGATCGGAGTGGTCCGCAGCAGCCACCAGGACCTGGAGACGACGCCGATCCAGGCCGGTCTCAACCGCGCCGAGCACGGCACGATCGAGATCGCCGAGCCGTACCGGGACGGCCTGGACGGGCTCGCGGATTTCGACTACGCCTGGCTGTTCAGCTGGCTGCACCGCCCGCGGGACCGCGGCGGGGACGCGCCGCTGCGGCAGATCCCGTTCCTGCTCCGCCGCCAGCAGCGCACGATGGGCATTTTCGCCACCCGGGGACCGCGGCGGGTCAACCCGATCGGGCTCAGCCTCATCCAGCTTCTCGAGGTGACCGGCCAGGACGTCGTGTTCGCCGGCGTCGATCTCCTGGACGGCACGCCCGTCGTCGACCTCAAGCCGTACGTCACCCGCTTCGACCGGCCGCCGGGAAACCCGCGATGCGGCTGGTTCGATCAGCTCACCATCAGCGATGGCACCACACCCGAGCAGCTCGCCGGGCCGCAATCGGTACTCTGACGGCAAGCCAGCCGCGGCCGGGAACACTGCCGGATGGCATGGCGTTTTATCTGGAGGCGCCGGCGCGCCATCACACATGTGTTTAGACGAGAGAAGATAAATGCCGCAGTGCATAACATGCGGAAGCGAGCTGCACCCCGAACGGGCAGAGAAATACAATTACTGTATGGCATCTGAATGCCAGGAGAAAAACCTCAAGGGCTTGACCATGGTGGCCATCGGGGTTAACAAGGCAGCAGATCAGTACCTGATACTTGACGAGCAGACACAGGACGAGCTGGCTAGCGGCAAGTTCCGTGATCAGCGGCGAGGTTCCTTCGGCACCTCCGTACCGTCTTCCGGCCCTAGGACAGCCGCCGGCCTGGCGGGCGGTCGCACCGCTGGCCAGGTCCGGGCGACCGCCAACACCGCAGATGGTGCTGAAACCGCTCACCGCGGCCAAGCCCCGGCGGCGGGTCACCGCCCGCCATCACATGAGGTGACACGCCGTCCGTGGAGCAAATCTCATGAGAAACTGGCGCTTCTTTACAATGAGCAGGGCCGGCGGCCCGAGGAGATAGCGCAGAAACTCGGCTTGAGCACTTACACCGTAACTCAGATCATCCTTACAGCTAGAAATCGGGGAAAGCTGTGAGCCCAGCGGAATCCACCCGTGGAGAGCCTCACAGCCGATGGAAGTGAGCTGCTAAATAGCGGCGATGATGCAAAACGGGTGCCCCGCGGGGTCGGCGTAGACCCGCAGCGGCTCCTCCGGGTCATCCGAGCGGTCCTGGATCAGCCGGGCACCGAGCGCGAGCGCCCGCTCATGCGCGACGTCGAGGTCAACCTCGGTGGGGACCGTGGAATCCAGGTGCAACTGCTGCGGGACCGGGCCGTCCGGCCACGTTGCCGCGGGCAGCTGGCCGACCTTCTGGAACGCCAGCGCCACGCCGCCGGCCGAGCTCGTCAAGATCAGCCAGTCCTGCCCTTTCGGGTCCGGCTGGCCAGCGGCGGGCGGCTCGTCGCCCGGGTGGTACCGCAGGCCGAACAGCTGCCGGTAGAACTCTGCCAAGCGCCGCGGGTCGGTGGTGTCCAGGACCGTCTGCCGGATCACCGGGAACGCCTGCTCGTTGTCCATGCCGTCACAATAGGCGCGGGGTGCGGACAGTCTATCCTCCGCCCCGCCCGGGGCTGGCCGAGCCCAGCGCCGCAACCACGGTCCTTGTCCGGGTAGTTCGGGCCGGGAGCCCATTCGGTTCGTGGCGCTGGCAGGATGGTCATGTGCATGGCGCGGGGGCACAACAAGCGGCGGCGCGGCGGGACTCCGGCGTCCCGCAACGTCCAGAGAGGGGCACGGCATGATTCTGGTGACTGGAGCGACCGGGCGAGTGGGTTACCACGTCATGGAGGCGTTGGCCGACGCGGGCGCTGAAACCACCGCGATGGTGCGGGTGGAGGCGAAGGCCGCCGACCTGCCGGGGGCGCCGGCGCATGTGGTGGCGTCCTTCGACGATCCGCCGTCGGCGGAAGTCTTGCGGGGATTCGACCGAGTCTTCCTGCTGAGCCCGGCGGATGAGGACCAAGCCGGGCTCGAGACGGTGTTCATCGACGCGCTCGCCGCCGCCGGTCACCGCCCGCACATCGTCAAGATGGCAGCGGACGGCTTCGCCGAGCCCGACTGCGAGGTGCGTTTCATGCGCAGCCACCGGGAGGTCGCCATGCACCTGGACGCGGTCGGACTTCCGGTCACCTACCTCGCCCCCTCGATCTATATGGAGAACTTGCTGGCCGCCGCGGAGACCATCCGTGAAGACGGCGTCCTCGCCGCGCCGGCCGGCCGGGGCCGGGTCGGGTTCGTGGCGGCCGCGGACGTCGCCGCGGTGGCGGCCAAGGTCCTCACTAGCGGCGACCATGAGGGCGCAACGTACGTGCTGACCGGCCCGGAGGCGCTGACCTACAAGGACGTGGCAGCACGCATTTCGGCCGTCTTCGCACGACAGGTGGACTACCAGGACCAGCACCCTAAGCACACGCGAGAACTCCTGTTGGGCAGCGGGCTGAGCCACTGGGACGCCGACGGCACCCTGGAGCTGTTCGAGTGGATCCGGCACGGCGGCGAGGCCACGGTGACGGCCGACGTGCGGAAGGTGACCGGCGCTGATCCCCGCCCGATCCAGGACTGGCTCAGCAAAGAACGCGGAAGCTTCCTCGATCCGTCGCCGGACCTGCCTCCATCGGCTTTCTTACAAGCCCGGCCCCAGTCTGGGGGTACGCCCGGTCGCCGGGTCAGATCTGCCGGTCGCGTCCTTCCCAGAACGGGGCGCGGAGCGTGCGCTTGAGCACCTTCCCGCTGGGATTGCGCGGCAGCGCGTCGATGACCTCGACAGTGCGCGGGCATTTGTAATGCGCCAGACGCACCCGGGCGTGTCCGATGATCTCCTGCTCCGTCGCCTGGTGGCCGGGCCGGAGCACCACCATCGCCTTGACGGTCTCGCCCCAGTGGTCATCCGGAATGCCGATCACCGCGACCTCGGCCACCGCCGGGTGCTCGGCCACGGCCTGCTCGACCTCGGGTGAGTAGACGTTCTCCCCGCC
>Ga0302232_10003085_pt1 | contig 11293 bp, 9 predicted proteins | sample II_Palsa_N2_3_FD_193575 | JGI IMG/M metagenome (GOLD analysis project Ga0302232, IMG submission 193575) | Peat permafrost microbial communities from Stordalen Mire near Abisko, Sweden - II_Palsa_N2_3 | ecosystem: Environmental > Terrestrial > Soil > Palsa > Peat permafrost | place: Sweden...
CTGCCCTTGACGCTCGGCAGCGTTGTGCTGACGCCGCGTGTGGGTCTGCGCTACGCGTACTTCCACGCGGACAGCTTCGGCGAGAGCGGAGCGGCAGCCCAGAATCTCGATGTCGGTTCGGACAACCTCCACAGCCTGCAACCCTACGCGGAGCTTACGCTCGACAGGGCCTTTGGCGATGTGCTCAACCCGGTGAACGTGCAGTTGCGCGTAGGCTACGCACGCGAATTGCTCGATGCAGGCCGCGCCGTGAGCGTGGCATCGCAAGACGAAACGCTCTTCACAGCGCCGGGCGTGAGCCTGCCGCGCGGCTATCTCACGACGGGCATCAGCATCGGCTTGCAACCGGTGAAGAGCCTCATGGTTTCACTGGGCTATGACGCGCTCATCAACACGACGCACGCGTCGGCCCAGGCGGGCACACTGAAGGCCGAATACCGCTTCTGAACGCGGGGGAGGAAATCGGCTTACAGAAATATATTTGTTTGAGGAATGGATTATTCGATGCTTGTTGTTCCGTGACCTCTCATATATTTCTTTTAAGCCATGGAATAATCCGGATCGAATTCCGTTGCAGCCCTTCGCAACTCTCTGGCCGTCCACGGGAAAGGCGCAGCGGCGCGGCTTAGCACCGGGCGGCAGACGTTCCGAGGCGTTCCCGGTTGAATCACATCAACCGGCGCTCGCGCCAATTGCTTGCACGCGACAAACAAACGTTGACAAAAAATTATTGTGACTTGGTAAGGTCACGCAACTCATTTACGTGAAGCCCTAAAGCGAAGCGCGATAAGCGTAAGTCCGCCGCCACGCGCTGCAGGATAGTCGTTGTGATCGCCTCGAAATCCGGGGTTAGCTGTCGATACAACAATGACTACGATTAGTAGTCCGATTCGTATATAGCTTTCAAACTCGAACTCATTGTGTCTGAAGCGCCGCCTGCGCAGGCGGCTCGTTGGCACACGCGCAGCGCTTGAAGGGATTCGGCGTATCCACGCCGTCGATCGCGAGGGGGAATTCATAAGACTTCTCCTCGCAAAACAATGTAGGCCATCACTGACAACTATGAGGGGTGAAATGAAACAACGAGCAATGGCGTTAGCCATTCGAAGAGTCGTCTGGGCTGAGCTCGCACTGACGACCGCAATCGCTGCTCCAGCGTTTGCGCAAAGCCAGCCGGCCGCCATAGCAACGCCGGCAGCCGCTGCTGCGGCTTCAGGCACGGCGGCGGCGGCCGCTCCGGCAGCGGCATCGGGCGTAGCAGCATCGGCGGCCAACAAGAACGTCAAGCAACTACAGACGTTTCAGGTCACGGGCTCGCTGATCCGCCAGGCGGACAAAGTGGGCTTCCAGCAGGTTCAGGTGATCACCACGAAGGACATTCAGAACTCGGGGGAAAAAAGTGTTTCGGACTACGTGCGTTCCATTTCCGCGAACTCGGCCAACAGCTGGGGGGAATCCACGTCTGACAGCTTTGCCGCTGGCGGTGCCGGCATCGCACTGCGCGGCCTGAGCGAAAAATACACGCTGGTGCTGGTCGACGGTCAACGTGTTGCACCGTTTGCATTCGCGGTCAACGGCAGCGATCAGTTTTTCGACCTGAACACCCTTCCTATAGATGCAATCGACCGCATCGAAGTGGTGAAGACGGGCGCCGTCTCGCAGTACGGCTCTGACGCGATCGGCGGCGTGGTGAACATCATCACCAAGCACGATTTCCAGGGCTTGCAACTCGACGCGAGCTATGGCGGCGCGACACAAGGCGGCGGGGGCACGACCAAGTTCGGCATTCTTGGCGGCTTCGGCAATCTGACGTCCGACGGCTATAACATCACGGCAACCGCGAGCTACTACAAGTCGAACGGTTACACGCTGGCCGATCGCGACACGACAGAGAATCAGGACTTCAGCAACCAGATGTTTGGCGGCTCAGTCCAGCAGCCGTCGTACTTCCTGAATCCCACTACGGGTGTCGCGACGCCGTTCGGCTGCGCCGGCGGCAAGATTGCGCCCGCCTCCTCCAGCATCATTGCGTCGCAAACCGGCGCGATCAATAGCGGCAATGTGTGTCTAAGGAATACGGCTGAAGACACGTCGATCGAGCCGATGACGGAGCGTTTCAGCGCCAAGGTTCACGGCGACTTCAAGATCAACGATACAACGACCGCGTACGCCGATCTCTGGGAAAGCAACAACACGACGACGACCAATGACGGTCCCGTCGTCCTTGGCAACAGCCTGCAGTTCAACCCGGCCACCAAGACCGTGTCGCCGTTCACGGCCGTTGTACCCGCCAACAATCCATTCAACACGACGGGCGTGGCTCAGGAACTGTTTGGCACCTTGCCGGGTACGTTCGGCTCGACCACGGATGCAAACTACTGGCGTGCAGCAACTGGTGTGAAGGGCAGCTTCACGACCGGCCAGGAAGACTGGGACTGGAATGCCGGGTACACGCATTCGATGAGCACGGTGAGCAACACGCTCGGAAACTATGTCAATCCGATCGCGTTGACCTCCGCGCTGAACAACGGCACGCTTAATTTCGTGAATCCGTCGGCTACGCCGGGTGCCGTGAGCAGCATCCTGACTACGGCGAACAACCTGGGCATTTCGAAGCTCGATGCGCTCGATACAACTCTCGCGACACCCAACCTGTTCCATCTGCCGACCGGTGACGTCGGCCTGGGTCTGGGTGCGCAGTTCCTGCACGAAAGCGAGCTGATCGAGGAAGGCGCCAACTACCTGAACGGCACGACGCTGGGACCGAACCTCCAGACGGTGGACGGTGAGCGCAACGTGGCTGCGGTGTACTACCAGGTCGACGTTCCGCTGATCAACAAGATGCTGACGTTCAGCCAGTCGGGCCGCTATGACCACTACAGCGACTTCGGCGGCGCGTTCTCGCCGCGTTTCGCACTGCGCTTCCAGCCGATCCAGCAGTTCACCACGTACGCCTCGTACAATCGCGGCTTCCGCGCGCCGGAGTTCCTCGAAAACACGAATTCGTCGAACATCGGCATCCAGCCGATCGGGCCGAATGGGCAGGACGAAAATGTCATCACCAAGGGCAATCCGAACCTGCAGCCGGAACGTACGAAAAACTACAACATCGGCTTCGAACTGTCGCCCACCCGTACGACCGACATCGGCTTCGACTGGTACAAGATTCACGTCGACAAGGCGATCGGCACGCAGCTTGATCCGAGCGGCACGGTCCTGAACGCGGACGGTTCGATTGCGTTCGAGACCAACCAATACGAGAACCTCGGTTCGTTCGATACGGACGGCTTTGAAATGACGTTCGCGCAATCGCTACCGACCAAGATTGGTACCTTCAAGCTGTCGGGCGATTGGGGCTATGTGTGGCACTTCGACATGAGCGGTATCGGCGGCCTCGCCTCGACGGTCGATGGCGCGGGTAACGACTTGACGCTTGCGCAACCGTTCGGCGGTTCGTTCCCGCGCTGGAAGGGCAACACGGATCTTTCGTGGAATTTCCACCAGTGGAATGCCGACCTGGCATGGCAGTACACCGGTCCGTACTCTAACGCGCTGGGTCTGAACTTCTCGACCGCGTCGTATAGCGTGTTCAACCTTAACGTTGCGTACACGGGCTTCAAACACTGGACGGTCTACGGCGGCATGAACAACATTTTCAACCGCGCGCCCCCGTTCGATCCGGAGTGGCTGAGCCAGATTGACCAGACCGGCTACGACCAATCGCTATATACGTATGAGGGTCGTTTCCTGCAGATCGGCGCGACCTACAAGTTTTAAGGAGCATCGGATGTTTGAGTAGCCTTTTCAAGGCCGTTCCGGTTTTCGGATTCCCCTCCCTTGTCATCGGAGCGGCCTTTTTTTTTGAATTATTGATGACCGTCCAGGCAGAATTCACCGAAGCGCAGCAAGGAAGCTGCACCACGCAAGCGCAGCTACCGGCAATACTATCGCGAGCAGGGGAGCTCGACGAATTCCAGCGAGTCCTTCCAGCACTCTTCCGCATTCATCCGGTCACCCTCGCTCGGCCGCCCCGCCGATTGATGCTCGATCACCTCGCAGTTCCCAATCAGATCGGAGAGCATCTCCACCAGTAGCTCTCTGTTAGCCGCATCGAATGTCGATAACGCCAGGTCAGCGACCTCCCGGAGGATCATCGGCAGTCGACGAGCCAGAGAGGACCCGGCATCCGTCAACTGCAACTCCGTCACCCTGCGGTCCGAGCCAGAGCGAACGCGCGTAACCATGCCCCGCTCCTCCAGCAAGGTGAGAAGTCGTGATGTTCTCGCCATCTCGATGCCACTGCTCTGCGCTAGCGTTTTCAACGATGCCGATTCGCCCGTCGAAATGAGAAATAAAAGAGTCGCCTGGACATTCGTAATGCCCAACTGTTTGAGCAACTGCTTGTCCATCAGATTCGCTAACCTAAGTCGCGCGAGTCGTAGCAGGTGGCCAATATTTCTGGTCATCATGGCGACGTTCGGCTTCGCCGTGTCCTCCTGAGCAGATACCGCGCCAGACCCGCTTTCGTTTTCGACGTTCACTCACCCTCTCCTGCGCTCGACCACGGAAAATTCCCAACGGACACGCAAGTGCCGAACCGCCTCGCGATGATGAGGTGTTAGCCTTCCTTGCCTGGACGACCCAGCGTTGCCCACCTTGGTCCAGATTCCTTTCCGGACATCGTGGTAAACGACGCGGCCACCGGCGCTATTCCTTCCATATTTTGCAGTACTGTATTGCTCGGATATCTTCCCTTCGCAGCCGCACACGGCGGTCAGATGCAGCGCCAAATATTACACAAACCTTTCGCCCGTGATATGCTGACTCCTGTCTTTGGGGAGTAGCCGGCTTCTACCCAGAAGCGCCTGCGTCAACATTCTCGGTCGAACAGACCGTGGTGCAGGTAGCCGTTTGGTTGGCAAGACCATCGACGCACCGCGCAACTGGTCGGGCGCGACGGTGTGTCGTGGTTTTCAGCCCGACCTTGAGCGCCTACTCTTATGAATCCTGTCGCAATACTGTTTCTCGCTTTCGCCATGTCCACCGACGCCTTCGCGGCCGCCATCGGCAAAGGCGCGACGCTCCATCGTCCGCACTGGTGCGAGGCCCTCAGAACGGGGCTGATCTTCGGCGTCATTGAAGCGCTGACGCCATTGATCGGATGGTTCCTCGGCCAAGCCGCCGCTCAATACGTCTCATCATGGGATCACTGGATCGCCTTCACGCTGCTGTTCATGCTTGGCGCGCGCATGGTCTTCAACAGCGTTAGAGCCAGAAAGGTCGAAGAGACGAAACCCGCGACTCACTCGTTCTGGTTGCTTGCGCTAACAGGCTTTGCCACAAGTATCGATGCTATGGCGGTCGGCGCGGGCCTCGCCTTTGTCGACGTCAACATCTATTCGACGGCGGCGGCGATCGGTCTCGCCACCATGACGATGGTCACCATCGGGGTGATGCTTGGCCGTTTCCTCGGCCATGTAGCGGGCAGGCGCGCGGAGATGGCCGGAGGCGTAGTACTGATCGGAATAGGCAGCGCGATACTTGCTGAACACCTGCAGGTATTCAGCTAACCGCGGTTACCGGGCACGGAGTGGACCCGGCGGTCTTCGGGGGCTGTATGGGAGCCATTGACGCAGAGCGCCTAGCCCGCGGAAAGCAAACGGGCAACCTGATCCGATTTAGTCTGCACTGCGATATCTTCCGCCGTCATTCCGCGGTTGTCCTTTAACGCCCGGTCCGCACCGCGAGCAATCAGCAATCGGGCGGTGTCCGCGCGATCGTATCCCGCGGCCCACATCAGCGCGGTGAGATCGTTCTTGTAGGCGCGATTCACGTCGACCCCAGCATCGAGCAACCGGCTCACCACCTTCGTTTGTCCCTGTCCCGCCGCGTACTCCATGGCAGTCTTGCCGATGCGATCGGTAGTGGCAGGATCCGCACCGTGCGCGAGTAGCAGCGCAACGATCTCATCAAAACCACCGTACGCTGCGGCCATCAATGGCGTGACGCCCGGCGCGTCCATGTGCTGGACGTTCGCGCCGTGTTCGATCAGCATGCGCACCATAGCCACATCGCCTTTTTTGCACGCAGTGATCAACGCGGTATCGCCGATGCGATTCATGGCATCCACGGCCGCCCCGCTCTGAAGCGCCGCGAGAACCGACGCCTGGTTACCGTCTTTCGCGGCAACCAGCAATTGCCGGTTGGTCTCTCCAATGCCTTCGCCTTGCGCATACGCGGGCAAGTACACGCCGAATGCACCAGCCAGGAGCAGAACCACAGTCGCGATATATCGGATGACGGTCTCTTTCATGGTACCCCTCCCCGCTACTGGAGATTGTTGATGTACGCAGCCAGATTGCGAATGTCGTCGTCGGTCAGGTTGCGCGTCACGCTGGTCATGTTGCCCGCATCGTTGGTCCGCGTGTGCGAGCGGAAATCCTGCAATTGCTTGACGATGTATTGATACTGTTGCCCCGACACACGCGGAATCTCGTTCTGCCCCGAGAAACCGCCCAGATGGCACATCGTGCAGAGCACCTCGGCGGATTTCTTCCTTCCTGCTTCAATGCTGGCGCTGTCCGACTTGAACGGAACCGGCACCAGCTTTTGCGCGGCGAAGTAGTCGGCGAGATCCTGCATGTCCTCTTTCGACAGGTTGGCTGCCATCGGCGACATGCGCGGGTCGCTGCGCCGTCCTTCCTTGAAGTCTTTCAGTTCCAGATAGATATAGCGCGCGTTTTGACCCGCAAGAATGGGGTAGTCCGGGTTGGTCGAATTACCCATCGGCCCATGACAGGCCACGCATGCTTGCGCCTTGGCCTGGCCCGCTCCGGCGTCGGCGTGCGCGCCCGACGGCAGCCATGCGGCGGCGAACCAGCCGCACAGCAGTGCCGTCCATAAGCGGCGTGTCGGACCCGCTGCTAATCGCAGCATCCGTATCGTCATGGCAACGCGAAGACGAGAACGGTATTGCCGCGCTTGAAATCGAGCTGCGTATTGCCGCCCGCCGCGACTGCGATGTACTGCTTACCATGCACCATGTATGACACCGCGGGCGCATTGACGCCGGCGCCGCACTGGAACTCCCAGAGCTTCTTGCCGGTGGTGGAATCGAATGCCCGGAACAAGCCGTTTCCTTCGCCGTTGAATACAAGACCGCCCGCCGTTGCCAACACGCCGCCAATCAACGGTTGTTCGGTCTTGTAGTCCCACACCACCTTACCCGTGTCGACGTTCACGGCAGACAGCTTGCCCCATTGCTGCTCGGTCGCGATAGTCTTGAACGCACCACCCAGCCATAGCTTGCTGCCGCCCGGATAAGCGGCGTCCTCGACCTGATACGTCATCGGTTGATTCAGATTGGCCGCATAGACGAGACGCGTATGCGGATCGAACGCCATCGGCGACCACTCGACCCCGCCGTTCGCACCAGGCAGCATCCGCGCGCCATCAGCGGTCGGCAGCGTCCACATGTTCTCCTGCGGAATCATCGCCTGCGAAAAGCGGATCAGGCGTCCGGTGGCACGATCGTGAACGTACACGTGGCCGGTCTTGCCCGCATGCACCACGCCCGGAATCATCTTGCCGTTTTCGTCGCGCACGTCGATCAGCATTGGCGGGCTCACGGCGTCCAGGTCCCACACGTCATGCGGCACATACTGGTAGTGCCATTTGTATTTGCCGGTATCCAGATCGATCGCGACCAGCGAATCCGTATAGAGGTTGTCTCCCGGCCGGATTGCACCATACAGGTCCGGCGACGGGTTGCCGACCACGAAGAACACCGTATGCGTTTGCCGATCGACTGCAGGCGCCATCCACACCCCGCCGCCGAGCGTCTTGTAGAAGTCGCCGCCTTTTTCGGTCAACTGCTTCTTCTCCGCATCGATGTTGCGTTTCTCGTCGCGGCCGGTTGCATCTTTCGTGGCCCACACGCCCTCCTGGCCGGTTTCCGGAATCGTATAGAAGGTCCACAGCAATTGACCGGAGTTGGCATCGAACGCTTTGAGGAACCCGCGAATGCCATATTCGCCACCGTTCGTGCCAATCAGCACCTTGCCGTCGACCACCACCGGCGCCATCGTTTCCGAGTAGCCTTCATCGGGATCGGCGATCTGCGTTTGCCACAACACGTTGCCAGTTTTGGTGTCGAGCGCGACGAGTTTCGCATCGAGTGTGCCCATGTAGAGCCGGTCGCCCGCGATGGCTACGCCGCGATTGTTGGGCCCGCAACAAAACGTCGTGACTGAACCCATCTTGTGCTTGTAATGCCAGAATTCCTTGCCCGTCACCGCGTCCACCGCATACACATGATTAAACGAAGTGGTAATGAACATGACGCCGTTCGATACGATCGGCGCCGTTTCCATCGACTCGTTGACGGCTGTCTGGAATATGAAAGCTGGCCTGAGTTTCGACACGTTCGTCTTGTTGATTTGTGCACCACGGTAGTAGCGCGTCTGCGCGTACGAGCCGTTCGAATGCAGCCAGTCGTTCGACGTGGTGCCGGCCCGGTCGAGCTGTTCCTGGCTCACGGGCTCCAGCGTCGACGGCACCGGCGAGGTCGTCGTGGTCGAACTGTTTTGAACCTCGTCCGCGGCGTAAGCGGCAGACAAGCCGAATGCGGTGGCGACCAGGGCAAGACCGATAGCAATGGGAATGCGAATGAATGGCATGAGCGTCTCCTTGGCTTTTTTGTTGTTCAAGAATTTAGGCGCTGGAGTGCGGCATTCATCCACGCAACCGTCGGCGTAGAAAGGCAGGATGGCACAACCCTCTCAAACAACAAAAGCGTACGATTTAGAACCGTTAATTTGCTTTGTCAGGATGGGTCGGCTGTGCATAGAGGGAGGGACAAAATGTCCTCGTCCCCGAAAAGGCCGGCTCGCTTAAGCGTAGGCTATGCGCACGTTATTTTCCAGACTCTCAACAGGTTTTAAGAAGCGCGACCTCCTACATATGACGAGTTCGCACGTCTGCGAGTCAAGCGATGCCTGGCCCAGCCAATCTCCGGCGCGAATCGCCACGTGAGCAGCAGCAACGCAAGCAGCGCGGGACACCAGCGCAAGTCGGTCGGCACCGGCTCGCGGTGAGCAAAACGCGCATCGATCATGGCATCGCGCAAGGACCCCGCACCCGACAGGCGGCGATATCCGAAGCCGATCCCTCCGGCGACAGTAGCGAGGTAATGCCCGCGCAATTCGGACAGTTCCTCGTGACTTTCGGCCTGCGTTGCAGAACCTGGCACGGGCGGAACCTGGATCACCTCCTCTGCCTGCCAGTAGCCGTCGCGGTTACCCTCGGCGTCGGTGTGTGGAATGGGCGCGGCTTGATCGCCGCCCACGCCGATCAGCCAGCCCTTGACCTGAGCGGGGTTGATGTCCCGCTTCAGCGCATCGGACGGCAGGACCGGCGGCGCCTCCTGGCCATCGGTGACGAACACGACGGCCGCGCCTTGCCCGACGTCCTGCGCCACGCGCGTGGCGGAATAGATGCCGCCTTCGGCAATACGGCTCCAGTTGGTCCAGCGCATGCGCCCATCGATCCCCTCGAGCGACGACAACAGCGCGTCAAAGTTGCTGCAAACTTCGACGGGCGGCAGCAACAGCAACGTCCGCTGCCCCGTAAACACACTCCAGCCTACCTTGGAGCCGCAAGGCAGTTGTCCCAGCGCGTCGCGCATCGCCGCCCGTGCGAACACGAGTCGGCTCGCCGGCACGCCTTTCAACGCGACGTCCTCGACGTTCATGCTTTGCGTAATATCGAAGGTGACGATGTAGCTAAACGTATCGCGCGACAGGGTCACGCGGGGCATGGCGACCGCCGCGAGCAGCAACAGAAGCGCCACGGCTGTCATCCAATGGCGTCCGCCAGAAAGTCCGTGCGTCAGTGTGCGGAAGCTCACGGCAGATCCTGGCTCTGCGCATCGCGCAGGTGGACGTTGTGCTGCTCCTTGACCTCAGGGGTGTCGCCCGTGGCACGCGCTTCAGGCGCCAGCCACAACGCCCGTTCGAGGTTGTAACGCGCATCCCAATCGTCCGGTGTCGCACGCAGCAAGGTCCGGTAGCGCGCCTTGGCCTCCTCGACCATGGCAACCGACTGAACCGTGCCGGATGGACTGTGGCCCATGCCTTCACGCAGGTACATGTTGCCAAGATCGAACAGCGCCGCGCGCCCGACCTCGTCGAGACGCTCCTCGCGGATCAGGTCCTCGAAGAGCGGGCCCGCGGTATCGTAGGCACCGGCCTTCGAGAGCGCGATGGCGCGTGCGAGTCTGACCTCGCGGGCGGCGCCGTCGTTGCGCTCGTTGCGTGGGGCGCCTGCCGTGCCCGTTGTGGCCGTTGTGCCCGTTGTTTTGGCTGCTTCACCTGCCGCTGCAGCGATGGCCTGATTGAGGTGCTGCGCGTGCCGCAGGCGGACCCCGTCATACGCCGCCACCCCGGCGCAGCACAGCGCGACGGCCGCGAAGATGACGTGAATCGGCGCGCGCTTCATGCCCAGACCCGTACCTGAAACAGCCGCAATGCCAGCAACAGCACACAACCCGCCAGCGCCACCGCGAAACAATACGGGCTGAAATCCTGCCGCGGCAGGCGCTCGACAAATGACGTCAGGGCATTTTGCTGCCGGTCGATCTCGGCCATCGCGTCCTTCATCGCCTGCGCATTACCGGCCTGGAAAAGCCGATAAGGAGTCTTTAACGACAGGAAGTAGCGATGCAGTTCGGCTTCGGCTGAAGACTCGTTCGCGGGAAGCGCGGCGGTCAGATCGGGACTGTAGACGCCACTGCGCAAGTAGATAAAGTAAAGCGCGATCTGGTTGCGCAGGAGTCCATCCTGAATGAGCCGCTGCACCGGCGCGTCCAGTTTCGCGCCACCGTCCGAAACGAGGACGATCGCCCGGCGGCCGGAGAACCGCGCTCCATTGAACTCGCCGATCGCCGCCAGCAGCCCACGGTCGAGTTCCGTGTCCGGCATGCCGCGTCCTACGGCCGTGGCCGCGATCGCCGCGTCGATCACCCGGTGGTCGTAGGTAAACGGCATCGCAAGCACAGGGCTCGTGCCGAACATCATGAACGCGAGTCGGTCATTGGGCCGTTGGGCAATGAAGTTCGTCAACGAAGCACGCGCCACCTTGTTCTTCGACTCGCCCCCCGGCGACTCTACGCCTTTGCTATTCATCGTTTCGTCCATGCTTGCGCTGCGATCCATCAGGATCAGAATCTGGGCCCCGCTGCCCGTACGCAGCACCTCGCGATGCGAGCGTCCCGGACCGGCCAGACCCAGCACAA
>Ga0302232_10003100_pt1 | contig 11264 bp, 9 predicted proteins | sample II_Palsa_N2_3_FD_193575 | JGI IMG/M metagenome (GOLD analysis project Ga0302232, IMG submission 193575) | Peat permafrost microbial communities from Stordalen Mire near Abisko, Sweden - II_Palsa_N2_3 | ecosystem: Environmental > Terrestrial > Soil > Palsa > Peat permafrost | place: Sweden...
ACGGTTGTGCCATTGCGCTGAATGTCGATACGCACATTCGCTTGCGCCGCGTCGGGCGCTTGTGGTGTCGGCACGGTCATTGGCAACGCGACGAAGGCAGGCTTTACGTCGACAACAACCGATTTGAGTGCAGGCGGCGCAGCGTCGCTGGAATCGGCGGCATCTTTAATCCAACGCCGCAGCACATTGGGGTTCAGACCATGCGAAATCGCCACGGCTGAACATGAGACGCCGACCTGGCGACATTGTTCGATAAGCTCTGACTTGAACGAGGTGCTGTAGGTGCGCCGTGTGCGCCCGGTCGGAATGTCTTGGGAAATAGTGTGCACGTGTCCGCTTCCTGATCGTGGAAACGTATGCTCTTACGCCGAAGAATAGAAAACCAGATGAGATTGCCGGGTGCTTACGTACTTCGGGACTGTACATACACGCTTTAATGATCGCGCACTTCGCGTTGTCTATGATTACGCGCTCTGGGTGGCCACCAACCATTCAAAGGTACGACGGTGGCAAGCCAGCCAAGTCTCAACCGTCTGGTCGAACACAATCTCGGCATACTGATGCCGAGACCAGCACAACGTCGCCACATAGATCCACGTCTTGAGTGGAGCTCCGGATTCGTGAATCAATACGGGTCCGGCGCCGAAATCAACTTGCATCGCCTCGCCCGGAGCGAAATCCAGAATCGTCGTAGCGGCCACGCCGCGCTCGGCTTTCAAGTGGATCAGGAAACGACGCATCGCGGAGTAGCTGCCGGTGTAGCCGTGATTGCGTCTGAGCGCGCCGTACATGGTCGTGCCTTGCACACCGGCGTCGAACCAGCTGCGGATCAGGTCGCGAAATGGCTCGAGCGTTGAGATGCAACTGCGAGCTACGCCAGGATCGCGTCCGAATATGCCTGCGAGCTCCGCATCGTCCGGGAGCGGCCGGTCCAGCCCCAGCCAGCCCCGCTCGAGCGCCACCTTACGCACGCCCTTGAGTTTGCCGCGGCCCATAAGCCGTGCGCCGGCAATGTCGCGATCTGAATCACCTTGACGCATGCGCGTCAAAACTTGTCGATGTTCAAACACCTCGAATCTCCTGTTGCTCATCGGCCCTCCGGGGCAAAAACTCCGAAGATAGCCAGTTACGGAAATTCGAAACGCGTTTCGGCCTACACCGACACAAGACAACGAGCGAGCAAAGTGGCTCGATTACGTCGATCCTGAGGTGGCTTTATACGCCGATCATCGAGTGGCCTGAATATGCCGATCATTCACTGGCCCGATTACGGCGATCATCCGGTGGCTGGATTACGCCGATCATGAAATGGACCGATTACGCCGATCCGTGACAAGGGCAGACAAGCCGTAAGTCTGGCGAGAGCAGGTTGAACCCATGGAGACTGATGGAGTGGATCTGTTTTGATACGTGAAACGACACGCACCGTATTAGCCGAATACCGAATAACCGGCATCAGGTCCATAGCATTTATTAAATAGAAAAGCCGTTTCCATCAATCTGAGCAGCGCATAATTCCTTACGCAAAAATAGTTCGTCCCTTTGTATTGATGCTTTCGTTCCGTAAACCGTAACGTGTTGGCATGCGCTCTCAGCATTCGCCAGTCATGGGCAGAAATTCTTTCGAAACACCTGCGATTTTCTTTCGTTATCTGGAGACCGTTATGCCGTCATTCTTTGACCTTGAAGCTTTTTCCGGCAAAAAGAAATGGGAGTTCTTCCGCGACGTGGTGGCCACTACCTATGTTCCAGTCGATGTTAAGTGCGATGAGACGGACAAATTTGATGCCTGGATCGACCGGACTCAAATAGGCGTTGTCACAGTTGATCGGGCGTACTTGGCGCAAATGGATGTGGATAGAAATGCCCGCCACATCGCGCGGTCTGACGATGACCCGTTACTGATCGCAGTACCGCTGTCCGGCTCGATTTTCGTCAACCAAGACTCCAAGGATGCGCTGGTTGGCCCTGGCGAGTTTTATGTCATGGATCCGGCCAGGCCGTATCGGCTGACTGTTGTGGAAGACATGACCTTTTTGTCGATTCAACTTCCGCGCAAGCTGTTAACTTCAAACATCACGCAGATAGAACACGTTACGGGAACAAGCTTTAATCGCGAGCTCCCTTACGCGCGGCTTGCGATGGATTTTGCGTCCAGTCTCAATAGTGTCGCCGATGCCATCGAACCCATTTCAGCAAACCGGATTGGTGCAATAGCCGTCGATTTGTTCACCATGGCATTGTGGGAGCGCCTTGGGAAGGTGCGTACTCATAGTACGACGCATCGATCCGCGCAATTCCGCAAAGCAATATCCTTCATTGAAGAGCATCTTGCAGATGAAGACTTGAGTCTTGAAAAAGTTGCAATTTCGATGGGGATTTCGACCCGTTACTTGCATGGTCTTCTGTCAGAAGGGGGCACCGACTACCGCCGATACGTGCTTGAGCAGAGACTGGCACGATGTGCGCGAGAACTGGCGTCCGGCGGTGTTTTCGATATTTCCATTGCCGACATCGCCTACAAATGGGGATTTTCCGACAACGCGCACTTCAGCCGGACGTTCAAGAAACACTATGGGATGTCGCCTCGTGACTACCGTGCGTTGCATCAACTCCCGTAGGCTCGTGACCAGGGCTTGACTCCGCAAAGCTGCTTGGCTAACGCGTCCACAGCATCTATCCGAGTCGGTTAAAGGGCGCGCGGAATATACTAAGCTATCCAAAATAAGTAGATGGACCGCCTATGTCGGGTGTCAAGTCGACCGGATCATTATCGGACTCGGACTCGGACTCGGACTCGGACTCGGACTCGGACTCGGACTCGGACTCGGACTCGGACTCGGACTCGGACTCGGACTCGGACTCGGACTCGGCGATGGTGATCCAGCCAGGTTGCACAGTGACGGGGCGTTTGAGCAATCCTGCACAGACAATCCGAAGCGTATCCAAAGCACCGGCGAACCCGTTTGAACCAAGACTTTATTAAGAATTAATTCCGTATTAATCGCGGTCGTTTCGTTACGCCCTACACTTGTTGAGCCAGATTGATCAGGACCACCAGTTCTTATTTTCAATCTGAAAGATGGCCATCAGTCTTCCGGTATCGCCGATGCTCATCACTCTCGGGATTGCCTTGTCACCCGTCAGTGAAAGACCAGCGTATTCGTCAAATCTTTAAGAAAAGGCCAAGAGAACCATGCCAGATACCAACGCGCAAACACCGCTGATGGCAACGCGTCGAGCGCTCTTTAAACTCGCGGCTGCGGTTGGCGCGGCTGCCACCATGCCGTTCGCAGCTTCTGCGGCGGAGCGCGCCACGAAGATCCCGGTCCACAGCGACCATAGCAACGGAGAAAGGGCAATGAACACGGTAACAACCAAAGACGGCGTCCAGATTTTTTATAAAGACTGGGGAAGCGGACAGCCCATCGTTTTCTCGCACGGCTGGCCGCTAAGCGCAGACGACTGGGATACCCAGATGATGTTTTTCCTGAACCACGGATATCGTGTGATCGCGCACGACCGACGAGGTCACGGCCGCTCGACCCAGACCGCAGATGGTCATGACATGGATCATTATGCGGACGATCTCGCAACCGTCACCGCGCATCTGAACCTGAAGGACGCCATCCATGTGGGTCACTCGACAGGCGGCGGCGAGGTTGTGCGCTATCTTGCGAGACACGGCGAAAGCCGCGTTTCGAAGGCTGTATTGATCAGCTCGGTCCCGCCTCTGATGCTCCAGACTCCCGCGAATCCGGGCGGACTTCCCAAGTCTGTGTTCGATGGATTGCAGGAACAGGTGGCGAAGAACAGGGCGCAATTCTTCCGTGACCTGCCCGCAGGACCTTTTTATGGTTACAACCGCGAAGGCGCGAAACCGTCTGAAGGCATCATTCAGAATTGGTGGCGACAAGGCATGAATGGGGGTGCCAAAGCACACTACGACGGCATCGTTGCGTTTTCGCAGACGGACTTCACCGAGGACTTGAAGAAGATCAACGTCCCGACGTTGGTCATGCACGGAGATGACGACCAGATCGTGCCTTACGCAGACTCCGGTCCGCTGACAGCCAAGCTGGTGAAAAACGGCATCTTGAAAACCTACAAGGGTTATCCGCACGGGATGCCGACAACGGAAGCCGAGACGATCAACGCAGACCTGCTGGCGTTTATCAAAGGCTAAGGCGCTTAGGATTACGGTTTTCCAGCGGTGAATGTTTCGTCGCCGTCCTGGTCGACAGAGCACAAGCTCGATATGTGCTCTGTCCAGATCGCTTCGTTTTGAAGGTAGCGGGTCTCTCATCGGCAACTGAACGCTACCTTGAGGAACACAAACAGATAGCCTCCGCTTCGGGATCATCTTGCACGCCTGCGCTTCTGCTTACGATTCAAACGAGGAACTAACGCGATGAACGACTCGACCGTAACCCATACTCTCTTCCAGGTTTCCACGTCCGGTGCATTGGTCGCAGGCGTCTTTTCCGGCGCAGTCTCATGTCGAACGTTGCTGGACCACGGGGACTTCGGCGTCGGAACTTTTGCCAGGCTCGACGGCGAAATGGTCGTTCTCGAAGGGAAGATTTATCAGGTGAGAAGCGACGGCTCTGTATCGTTGGCGAGCGCTGACGAGGAGGCGCCCTTTGCAGTGGTCACACGGTTTAGTGCTAATGTCGACGTGGCGGATCTGGAGCTTCCTTCGTTGGAAGCGCTGACGAAACGCTGTGATGACACACGTCCCTCAAACAACATCTTCTATGCATACCGTGTGGACGGTGAGTTCGACATGCTTCGGGCGCGGGCTGTGAGTCCGCCGGCAGATGACGCGCGACTGGTCGATGCAGCGAAGCAGCAAGCGGAATTCAAACTCTCCAATATCTCCGGAACGCTGGTGGGCCTGTGGTCGCCCGGATTTTCCAGCGCTTTCAGCGTGCCTGGTTACCACTTCCACTTTATTTCCGATGATCGCAAGCATGGAGGACATCTGCTCGACTGTTCCATCCATTCAGCACGTCTTCGGATGGAGTGCCTCACGGACTTTCATCTCGCTTTGCCGCAAAACGAAGACTTCCTCAAGGCGGACCTAAGCCGGAACTCTGCCGACGAACTCGCGTATGCGGAAAAATCCCATTGACTTAAAAGGAGCGGGTCATGACCGATCATTCTGAAAATCCGGCGCTCACCGGTGCCGATATCGTCGTCAAAACCCTTGAAGCGCGTGGTGTTAAATACGTATTCGGCATTCCGGGTGCGAAAATCGATGCAGTGTTTAACGCGCTCATGGATTCAAGTATTGAAACTGTCGTATGCCGGCACGAGCAGAATGCGGCTTTCATAGCAGGCGGCATTGGACGATTGACGGGCAGAGCCGGCATAGCGATAGGAACGTCGGGGCCGGGCGTGTCCAACCTTGTAACCGGTATGGCGACAGCGACGTCCGAGGGCGACCCAATGGTCGCGTTAGGCGGAGCCGTAGCGACTTCGGAAACGCTGAAGCAAATCCACCAAACCATGGATTCGGTGCAACTTTGCAAGCCGGTCACGAAATTCAGTGCTGCAGTTGGGGCGAGAGAATCAGTGGGCGAAGTTCTGGCGAATGCATTCAGGATTGCTGAATCTGGACGGCCGGGCGCGACCTTTGTCAGCTTGCCAAAAGACATCATGTCAGCGCCCGCAGGTTGCAATGTACTGGTGCCTCCGATGCACGCCGGGCCCGGTCCTGCAGATGACGCTGCCATTAAAGAGGCGGCACGCTTGATTCACGAAGCGAGCACCCCGGTCGTTCTTCTGGGAATGCTGGCCAGTAAGCCGGCCAACGCTGAAGCGTTGCGCACGTTTATCGAACAGAACAAGCTGCCGGCGGTTGGAACGTTCCAGGCGGCGGGCGCGGTGTCTGCACATCTACTGGAGAGTTTTGGCGGACGCGTCGGGCAACTGGCGAATCAGCCTGCTGACCGCCTGCTCGAAGCGGCCGACCTGGTTATAACGGTGGGATACGATCCCGTGGAGTACGATCCGCAGATATGGAACAAAGGAAGAGATCGCAAGATCATTCACATTGACGTGTTGTCTGCCGACTTGGACAACTTCTATTGCCCGGCAGTCGAGCTGATGGGCGACATATCGCAGACCTTGCCTACGCTAAGCACGTTGATCGGCGGCCGAGAGTTTTCATCTATCACGACCGGAATCCTTCACTCTATCGCAGCGGAACGCAAGATCATCTCCGGAGAGTCCGCACACCGAACCGGCACTCCCGTCCATCCGCTACGCATTGTTCATGAACTCCAGAATATCTTGTCCGAGGACGTTACCCTCTGCCTGGATATGGGCTCGTTTCACCTCTGGATCGCCCGCCATCTATACAGCTTCAGAGCCCGGCAAATATTGATTTCGAACGGACAACAGACGCTTGGCGTGGCGCTGCCATGGGCCATAGCGGCAACACTTGTCCGGCCCAGCGAGAAGGTGCTGTCTATCTCCGGCGATGGAGGCTTTCTGTTTTCCGCGATGGAGCTGGAGACAGCGGTCCGGCTGAAATGCAATCTTGTGCATATGGTATGGATAGACGGAACATACGACATGGTGGGGGTGCAAGAGCAAGCGAAATACGGCCGCAAGTCCGGCGTCGAGCTGGGTCCCTACGATACCGTCAAATACGCCGAAGCATTCGGGGCTACCGGCTTGATGATCCGCACGGCCGACGAGATCTCAAAGGTGTTGAAAAGAGCGTTTGAAACACCAGGCCCGGTGGTAGTCGGCGTGCAAGTTGACTACAGTGATAATCACAAACTTTTCGAAATGATCGATGAGAACAGCCTTCATTGAACGCTGCAGCAAAGCAAAAATTGCTCGGTTGCGATAGCGATCGCCCTGCCGCTGCGGGTCCGACGGGAAAGACGTTCCTGGCGCTCCCGGTTGTAGCCGATTTATGGGTCGCTACCGAACGGATGCGATGAAGCAGAGAACCGGGCGTTTGTTTGTGAATTGCCCACGGGCCAGCGATGGTGGAAAAACCGTGGCTGATCGGTCACATTACAAGGTTACCTTCAGGAGAAATAGAAATGAGCAAGAAAGTTGCCGAAATTATTGTGGAAACGCTCGCTTCGGCTGGAGTTAAGCACTGCTACGGGATTGTTGGAGATACACTGAATCTCATCGCTCAACATATTGAAGAGAGCGAGATTGAATGGGTCCATATGCGGCACGAGGAGGCGGGCGCGTTCGCCGCCGAAGCCGAAGCCATGCTCACCGGCAACCTGACGGCGGTCGCAGGAAGTTGCGGCCCGGGCAGCCTTCACTTCATTAACGGCCTCGTGGATGCCAACCGTAACCGGGCTCCGGTTATCCTCATCGCGACCCAGGTAGCGAGCGAGGAACTCGGCTTTAACTTCCCGCAGGAAGTGGACTTCAAGGCGATCTACGGTTCGTGCAGCGTGTTCTGCGACATGATCATCACGCCCGAGCAGGCCCGGCGCAAGACCGTCATTGCTTGCCAGACCGCTATTGCAAAGGGTGGTGTCGCCGTGCTGATCGTTCCGGTCGACATTGCCCACGCCAGCGCAAGCGACAGCGTTCCGTATTCGATCCACACGAACGTGCCCATGGTCCGCCCAAATGATGCGGACCTTGACCGTATCGCTGACATCCTCAATTCGGGCGGCGACGAGATCACGATCTACGGAGGATCGGGATGTCGTGGCGCCCATGCCGAGGTCCTGGCCGTTGCCGAGCGGCTCAAGGCGCCTATTGCGCACACATCCCGCGCCAAAGACGCGCTTGAACACGAAAACCCGTATAACGTCGGAATGACCGGCATCATCGGCGGTGAAGCGGGTTATCTGGCGGTATCTGAATGCGAGACCTTGTTGTTGCTGGGTGCCGACTTCGCGTGGCGGCAGTTCTACCCGGAGAAAGCCAAAATCGTTCAAATCGACATCGCGCCGGATCATCTCGGCCGGCGGCATCCGGTGACGTTGGGACTGGTTGGCGATATCAAGTCCACCATGGAAGCGTTGCTTCCGCGTCTTAAGCCGCGGACGTCGACCGAGTTCCGCGACAAGCTCGTCGAGCGGCATGCCCGCGCAGTGGAAACTCACCGCGCCAAGGCCGTTCCGTCGAACCGCGGAACGATTCCCCCGATCTATCTGACCGAATTGATCAATCGGCACGCAGCGAGCGATGCTCTCTTCTGCGCCGACGATGGGACGCCCGTTGTCTGGCTTTATCGGCATATCGAGACGAACGGGAAACGTCGGGTGTTTTCGAGCCTGCTCCACGGCACGATGGCGGCGGCCATGCCTATGGCATTAGGACTGCAAAAGTGCCAGCCGGGACGCCAGGTGATTTCCATGTCCGGCGACGGCGGTCTCGCCATGATGTTCGGTGAGCTCATGACGGCCGTGCAGGAGAAGCTGCCAATCAAGGTGGTCGTGTTCGACAACGGGAAGCTTGGGTTTATCGACATAGAGCAGAAGTCCGAAGGCATGATTCCACTCTATACAGGCCTGTTAAACCCGGACTTCGGCAAGGTGGCAGAGGCGATTGGATTTTGGGGACGCACGGTGACGAAAGCCGACGAGCTCGAAGACGCAGTCATTGCATGGTTGAATGAACCCGGCCCCGCACTTCTGAATGTCAAGGTAGACACCATGACGCTTGTGACGCCGCCGAAGATCGAGCTGGGTCCTATGTATGGAATGGCTTTGTATTCGGCGAAAGCAATGCTGAAGGGGCAGTCTGCCGACGTGTTCGCCATGATCCGCGAAAACCTATAGGACGTGCGAGGTTTAGCAGGGTGGCATCCGCACCGAGAGCGCATTGGCCGTTTGCGGCCAATGCGTGCGCATGCTTACGAAGACACGTTATGGCTCGACCTAGGCACGCGTAAGGGCAAACGGAAGTACCTGTGCCGAAGAAGGTGACTATGAACGGCTTCGTTCAGTCCCGAACGAGTTTATAAGCATGAAAAAATAAGACCCCGATTCATACCGTTTCGAGCGTTTTCTGTCTTTCCTTACCGCAAATAGCCGAAGCGTCCAGCATTTATTTACGTTGCCCTCTAATGACAATCACCGATCCGTTTATACCGAAGGTTCGAAGGGCTGCACTCGCGTTGGCAGGAGGGAGTCTTGCAGGCTGTTCACCAAGCCCGAGTATCGGTGTGCTGGGCGCCTATTTTCCCGACTGGTTATTTTGCATTACTGGCGCGGTCCTCTTAACCATCGTTTTGCACGCAGTCATCCAGCGGTTGGGCCGGGAGGACTTTCTGGCCTATCCGGCAGTGTCCTATCCAGCGCTGGTCGCGGTTCTTGCGCTGGGCGGCTGGCTACTCGTCTTCCAACTGTGACGCATGTTTTCACCAGCGCGAGTCCAAGTGCATGAACCCGATAGCATGAACCCGATAGCATGATCGACGCTGCGACTGCATCCTCCGAAAAACCAGGCAAGTCTGCATCCGCCAGATGGTGGGTACCCATCGTGCTGCTGCTCGCCGCGGCCTGTTTGTTGCTGATCGTAGTGTGGCGAGTCGATACGTCACCGCGCACCGACGACGCCTACGCCTACGCCGATACCATTCAGATGGCGCCGCAGGTGAGCGGGCGCATCGTTTATCTTGCGGTCAGAGACAACCAAGCGGTGAGGGAAGGGGACGTCCTCTTCAGGATCGACGCGCGGCCATATGAGGATGACCTGGATAAGGCACGGGCTTCGCTCGCGCAATTGAACCAGCAAATTCTGCTGACCCAACGCTCGGTCAATGCCCAGTCGTTCAACGCGCAAGCGGCCGCCGCTGCGGTCGATCGCGCGAGAGCGTCGGCGCGCCAGACCCAGGACACGTTGGCTCGCATGGAACCGTTGATTGCGAAAGGCTATGTATCGGCCGATGATCTCGATCGTGCGAGAACCGCGGCGCGCGCTTCGAAAGCTGATCTCAATGCGGCACAGGATCAGGCTCGCCAGGCGAAAGCGGCGGTCAGCGGCGTGGATGCACTCGTTGCGCAACGGGCTGTGGCACAAGCAGAGATATCATCCGCGCTGTTGAATATCGAATATGCGACAGTGCGCGCTCCGTTCGATGGGCGTGTGGTCTCGCTCACCACGACTACCGGGCAGTTTGCGTCATCCACGAAGCCCGTCTTTACACTCGTGGACACGCACCAGTGGTTTGTCATCGCCAATTTTCGCGAGACTGAACTAAAGCGAATTCGCCCAGGCACGCCGGCCACGGTTTACCTGATGAGCGATACCCGGAAGCGTTTCAGGGGCACCGTTGAGTCGATCGGTTACGGCGTTACACCGGAGGATGGCGGCTCGGTGGCTGAAGGTTTGCCCCAGGTTCAGAGGAGTATCAACTGGGTTCATGTGTCGCAGCGTTTCCCGGTGCGGATACGGATCGATCATCCCGATCCAGGTCTCTTCAGGGTGGGTACGTCCGCGGTCGCACTGCTGCATCTGGAGCGCGCTGCCGATCGCGATTCGCCATGACCGCACGCGCCTTCTCGTCGCCGAACTCCGGAGTTTCCCGGGGCGCGGTAACGTCCTTCTTCGAGGCGTAGTGGCGAGCGCTGCCGTGATTGTCATCTCCATGACGTTGCAGGTTCCGTTCCTCGCCCTGTCGTTGATCGTGGTGTTTTATGTGACGCAAGCGAACATTGTCCTGTCGCGGCTGGTCGGTGTCATGCTGACGGTCGGATGCACGCTTGCAATCGCAGCGGTGATCGGCCTGCTTGCTTTTACCTTCGACTACCCCTTGATTCGCATCGTGCTGGCATGCTCCCTGTTTTTTTGCAGTCTCTACCTGATGCGCATCGTCAAGACTGGGATCGTGTTCTTTATTGTCGCGATGGTGGTAATCTACGTACAGACGTTTGTCGACCTGACAGATAACGCGGAGGCGCTGGTACGCAGTTGTCTTTGGGTTTGGGTTGCCGTGAACTACGCAGTCATCCTTAGTATTTTGGTAAACGCATGGCTTTTGAGCCCGGAGCCGATGAGTCAGCTCAAGGCGGAAATGGCGCGGCAGCTCGCTATCGTCGATGCGACACTTCAGGACTTCATGTTGGACGTCTCGCTGGCTGATCGTATCGGCACGCCAGCACTGCAGCAAGGCGCGATATCCATACAGAAGTTGCTCCGTTTCGTGAGCATGCGGGATCCGGGTCGTGTAGGCCATGCTGAGCGGCTCTTGGCCTTGGCTGCGACGGTGTCTCGCTTATTCGAGGCCGCCGGCGGACTTCAACAGACCGTGAACGCGGGTTCTA
>Ga0302232_10003101_pt1 | contig 11259 bp, 7 predicted proteins | sample II_Palsa_N2_3_FD_193575 | JGI IMG/M metagenome (GOLD analysis project Ga0302232, IMG submission 193575) | Peat permafrost microbial communities from Stordalen Mire near Abisko, Sweden - II_Palsa_N2_3 | ecosystem: Environmental > Terrestrial > Soil > Palsa > Peat permafrost | place: Sweden...
TGGCCGGCGCCGGCACCGGCAAGACGCGCGTGCTGACCACCCGCTTCGCCCACATCCTGCTGAGCAAGCGGGCCTGGCCGAGCCAGGTGCTGGCCGTCACCTTCACCAACAAGGCGGCCCGCGAGATGCGCGAGCGGGTCGGCGCCATCCTCGGCGCCCCGGTCGAGGGGCTGTGGCTCGGCACCTTCCACGCGCTGTGCGCCCGCATGCTGCGCCGCCACGCCAACCTGGTCGGGCTCGAGGCGAACTTCACCATCCTGGACGCCGATGACCAGCTTCGCCTGCTCAAGCAGGTGATGGAGGCCGACCGGATCGACACCAAGCGCTGGCCGCCGCCTGGGCTGATGGCGGTGATCCAGCGCTGGAAGGATCGCGGCCTGACGCCGGCACGTATCACCAAGAACGAGGACAGCGACTACGCCAACGGCCAGGCGAAGGCGCTCTATATCGCCTACCAGGACCGCCTGCGCACGCTCAACGCCGCGGACTTCGGCGATCTGCTGCTGTACGTGACCGAGATCCTGCGCGAGCAGCCCGAGGTGCTGGCGCAGTACCACCGGCAGTTCCGCTACATCCTGGTGGACGAGTACCAGGACACCAACCTGGTGCAGTATCTCTGGCTGCGGCTGCTCGCCCAGGGCAACCATAACATCTGCTGCGTGGGCGACGACGACCAGTCGATCTACTCGTGGCGAGGCGCCGAGGTGGAGAATATCCTGCGCTTCGAGAAGGACTTTGCCGGCGCGCGCATCGTCCGGCTGGAGGCCAATTACCGCTCGACCGCGCCGATCCTGGCCGCCGCCTCGGCGCTGATCGCGCACAACGAGGGCCGGCTTGGCAAGACGCTGCATCCCGGCCGGCCCGACAGCGCGGGCGAGAAGGTTTCGGTGGTCAGCCTGTGGGACTCCGACGAAGAAGCCCGCATGGTTGTCGGCCGTATCGAAGCGCTGCGCCGCGATGGCGAAAGCCTGGCCGAGATGGCAGTGCTGGTGCGTGCCGGCTTCCAGACCCGCGCCTTCGAGGAGCGGCTGATCAACATCGGCATCCCCTATCGCGTCGTCGGCGGCCTGCGCTTCTACGAGCGCGCCGAGATCCGCGATGCCATCGCCTATATGCGCTTCGTCGTGCAGCCGTCCGACGACCTGGCGTTCGAGCGCATCATCAACGTGCCACGCCGCGGCGTCGGCGAGGTGGCCCTGCGCGCCCTGCACGAGGCCGCGCGGGCGAACGCCATCCCGTTGACCGCCGCGACCGCCAAGCTGATCGACGAGGGCGGGCTGAAGGGCCGGGTCAAGGAGGCGCTGGCCGAACTGCTGCGCAGTGCCGCGCGCTGGCGCGAAATGCTCGACCGCGACGGCCATGTGGTCACCGTCGCCACGCTGCTGGACGAGAGCGGCTACACGACGATGTGGGAGCAGGACAAATCGCCCGACGCGCCGGGCCGGCTGGAAAACCTGAAGGAACTCGTCCGCGCGCTGGCCGATTTCGAGACCCTCGCAGGGTTCCTCGATCACGTCGCGCTGGTCATGGAGAACGACGACCGGTCCGAGGCCGATCGGGTCAGCCTGATGACACTGCATGGCGCCAAGGGCCTCGAGTTCGACACCGTGTTCCTGCCGGGCTGGGAAGAGGGCGTGTTCCCCAACCAGCGCTCGCTCGACGAGGGCGGCCTGAAATCGTTGGAGGAGGAACGCCGGCTGGCCTATGTCGGCCTGACCCGGGCGCGCCGCCGCGCCATCGTCAGCCACGCGGCGAACCGGCGGATCTACGCCAACTGGCAGAGCAGCATCCCCAGCCGCTTCCTCGATGAACTGCCGGACGCCGAGGTGACACGCAGCGGCTCGGCCGCTCTGGCGCGCGATGCGAGGCTCGCCGCGCCACCGTCGTTCGGCTCGCAATTCCCGCTGCTGGCGCGCCGCCCCAAGGTGATCGAGGCCTGGGAACAGCCCGCCCGTGCGGCACGCGAGACGGCGATCCCGGTCGGCACCAGGGTGTTCCACCAGAAGTTCGGTTACGGTGTCGTGACCGCCGCCGAGGACGACAAGCTGGACATCGCATTCGACCAGACCGGCGCCAAGCGGGTGCTCGATCGTTTCGTCGAGAAAGCGTGAATCGCGGCAGCATGGCACAAGGCTGGGGTTGCCCGTCGGCCGCTGTCGATCCGGCGACGCTGCCTCTCCGTCATGGCCGGGCTTGAGCCGGCCATCTACGCACCATCGGTGGATGCGGATGGTCGGTTCAAGCTCGGCCACGATGGAGAGAGTTGGCGCAGGGCAACCAAAATGACAAACGCTGATATTCGACCATGCAACAGAGTTCACCGGTCTGATATATTCGACCGTGCAACAGACTAGCCCACGACAGCCTGCCGTCGTCCCGCCCTCACACCCGCATTCCGACCCGGAGCCGTATTGATGCTGATCTGCCAGATGACCGACCTGCACATGTGCCTGCCAGGCCAGGTGGCCAATCGCGTGGCCGAAACGAACATGCTTGTCGAGCGTGCCTTCCGCACCGTGGCCGCCTTCACGCCGCGCCCCGATATCGTGGTGATCACCGGCGACCTGACCGAAAGCGGGTTGGACGGCGAATACGTCAACCTCGCGCGGTTGATCCGCAAATTCCTGCACATGCCGGTCTACGTCATTCCGGGCAACCACGATCGGCGCGGCGCCTTCCGCGAGCAGTTGGCACACCTGCCCCTGGTCACCGCCGACCCGCATTTCGTGCAATACGCGGTGGAGGATTATCCGGTTCGCCTGGTGATGCTGGACAGCCTGGTCCCGGGCGCCGGGCACGGCGAACTGAACGGCGCACAGCTCGAATTTTTGAATCGCACCCTCGCCGCGGTGCCGGACAAGCCGACCATCGTCGCACTGCACCATCCGCCGTTTGTCTGCGGGATCGCGCACATGGACCGGATCAACCTGCGCGATCGGGACGCCTTTACCGCGGTGATCGCCAGACACAAGCAGGTGGAGCGCATCATCTGCGGCCACCACCATCGTCCGATCGTGACGCGCGTGGCGCACGCCATCGCCTCGATCGCGCCGTCGGTCGCGCACCAGGTGGAGCTGTCGCTCGATCCGCATGACAACGGCGCGCTGATATTCGAACCGCCTGCGTTCCAGTTGCACCGCTGGACCCCGGCCGACGGCATCGTGTCGCACACCGCCTATGTGGAACACTACACTGGCCCCTTTCCGTTCGTGAACGCCCCGGACTATCCCGGCGCCGCCTGACGGCGATGGCCGGCATGCGCGCCATGCGGCTGCACGCCGCTCACACACCGCTGCGGCTGGAATCGATCGCGATCCCGACACCAGGACCCGGCCAGATCCTGTTGCGCGTGCACACCTGCGCGGTGTGCCGCACCGACCTGCACGTGGTAGACGCCGACATGACCGAGCCGAAACTGCCGCTGGTCCCCGGCCACGAGATCATCGGCACCGTTGCCGCGCTTGGACCGGACGTGGGTTGGCTCAGCGTTGGCGCCCGGTTCAGTGTCGGTGATCGCGTCGGCGTGCCATGGCTCGGCTGGACCTGCGGCGTCTGCGAGTTCTGCCGCGCCGGGCGCGAGAACCTGTGCGCCGAGGCGCGCTTCACCGGCTATCAGATTGACGGCGGCTACGCCGACGACACCGTCGCGGACGCCCGCTTCTGCTTTGCCGTCCCCGCCGCCTACAGCGACGTCCAGGGCGCGCCTCTGCTGTGCGCGGGCCTGATCGGCTACCGGGCGTTGGTGATGGCGGGCGAGGCACGGCGCCTCGGCCTGTACGGCTTCGGCGCCGCCGCGCACATCATCGCCCAGGTCGCCCGCTGGCAGGGCCGCGAAGTGTTCGCCTTCACCAGCCCGGGCGATACCGCGGCGCAGGACTTCGCCCGCGCGATGGGTGCCACCTGGGCGGGCGGTTCCGACACCGCGCCACCCGAGCCGTTGGACGTGGCCATCATCTTCGCTCCGGTCGGCGCGTTGGTCCCCGCCGCGCTGCGCGCGGTGACCCGCGGCGGCACCGTAGTCTGCGCCGGCATCAACATGAGCGCGATCCCGAGCTTCCCCTACGACATATTGTGGGAGGAGCGCGTGCTGCGCTCGGTCGCCAACCTGACCCGCCACGACGGCGAGGCCTTCCTCGCCCTGGCGCCCAAGGTCCCGGTCGAGACCCGAACCGTGCCGTATCGGCTGGAGGACGCGAACCAGGCGCTCGATGACCTGCGCGCCGGGCGGCTGACCGGCGCCGCCGTGCTAGACATCGCCTCGGCGGACCCGTCGCCCTAAGGGGAGAGCGGGCCCTTGCACAGCGGTCGCCACAGGGGGATGTCCCGGCGGAGCCTTGATCTGGCTACCTCCAGCATTACCCCCGGGTGGCTTGAAGCGATGCGCGGGGGTAGATAGGGTCGCAGCAGGGTCGCAACAAAAGGATAACTGGTTCGCATGTCCGGGTTTTCGGCCGCGCCTACGCCACCGATCAGCCCCGCGGAGATGCAGGTTCTGGTGTCCCGTGCCGGCCTGACGCTCAATCCCGGGCAGATGGCGGACCTGGTCCTGGCATGGCGCCAGATGGTCGGGCTGCTGGGTCTCATCCCGCGTGACCGGCCGATGCTGGACGACCAGGCGCTTGTGTTCCGACTGCCGCCGCCGGCCGGCACCCGCGAGTCGCATGCCGCCGGAAAACCCGCATCACCCAAGCGTGCCGCCAAGAAGTCCGTGGCGACCGCCCCCCGCGCCGCCAAGAAACAAGCTGCCGCCCCATCGAGTGCCGGGCCGTCGCGTGCCGCCGGGAAGAAGGCTGCATCACCCAAGCGCGCCGCCGCCAACAAAGCCCGACGCCGGCGATGACATCCATCCCACCGTGGCTCACCGTTGCCGAGGCCGGGCGCCTCATCGCCGCCAAGAAACTGTCCCCCGTTGAGCTGGCCAAGGCGCTGCTCGCGCGGATCAAGACGGTCGACCCCAAGATCAACGCCTTCCTCACGATCACCGAGAAACCCGCAATGGCCGCCGCCCGCGCCGCCGAGCGGGCCGTAATGGCCGGCACGAAGCATCGGCTGCTCGGCATTCCGGTGGCCTACAAGGACATCTACGAGACCGCCGGCGTGCCGACCACGGCGCATTCCCGCATCCTGCAAGCCAACATCCCAAAGCACGACGCCGAGGCGGTGCGGCGGCTGCGCGAGGCCGGCGTCGTCATGCTGGGCAAACTGGCGACCCACGAGTTCGCCATCGGCGGCCCGGCCTTCGACCTGCCCTGGCCGCCGGCGCTCAACCCATGGGACACCCGCCGCTTCACCGGCGGATCGAGCTCGGGCTCCGGCGCCGCGGTGGCGGCCGGGCTGGCGTTGGGTGCGCTGGGCTCGGACACCGGTGGGTCGATCCGGCTGCCGGCGTCGTTTTGCGGCATCGCCGGGCTGAAGCCGACCCCTGGCCTGGTGTCCCGCCGCGGCGTCATCCCGCTGGCCCCCAGCCTCGACACCGCCGGCCCGATGGCCTGGACCGCCGAGGACTGCGCGATCCTGCTGGACGCGCTGGCCGGCCATGACCCGGCCGACCCCGCCTCGGTCCCCGGCCCGTCCGTCTCCTACGCCACCGCCATCGCCACCCCGCTGAAGGGCCTCCGCGTCGGCGTCCTGCGCCATGTCTACGAACACGACATGCCCGCCGCCCCGGAAGTGCACGTGGCAATGAACCGCGCCGCCGCGGTGCTGAAATCGCTCGGCTGCCGGGTCGAGGACGCCACCCTGCCGCCACTCCAGGAGTACAACGCGGTCGGCCGCGTCATCATCACCTCCGAGGCCTACGCGCTGCACGAGGCCAACCTGCGCACCAGGCCATCCGACTACTCGCGCGCCTTCCGCATCCGCGTGCTGTCCGGCGCGCTGATCCGCGCCGCCGAGTACATCGCCGCGCAGCGCCGCCGGACCGACCTGATCGCCCTTACGGCCAAGGCGTTCCAGCGGTTCGACGTGCTGATCTCCAGCCCCACCCTCGGCGCAGCCCCCCTGTTGAGCGAGCAGCGACCGGATGACGGGTTCGCCCGGCCCCTGCTCACCACCTTAGCGAATGTCGCGGCCGTCCCGTCGATGGTGGTTTGCGCCGGGTTTACCGCCGCGGGCCTGCCGCTGGGGCTCGAGATCATGGGACCGGCCTGGGGCGATGCGACCGTGCTGCGGGTCGGCCATCACTTCGAGCGGGAAACCGGCACCCGCGACCGGCGGCCGACGATTTAGCGGCGCCACCCCGGTCGCCTCCTGTCGGCGCGAGCCGCGCATGCCGTTAGCCGTGCAGTTGCCTCGACCGACTTGCCCCCTGACACCGGAATACGCGGCGACGGCTGACCGTCGATCATGCTTCCATCAGCGATGCCCCCAAATGGTCATGCGCCCACCGGTCAGTCCCCGCCGGTCATGTCCCCGCCGGTCGTTCCACCGTTGTTAATCCGGCTGGCGGCCATGACGGCACTCCGGCCGCCGTCGCGCCGGTGTCGATCCGGGCGCCAAGCGCCGCGGCGATGCGCTCGAACACGCCCGCCCAATCGCCGCGCTGTGTCTGCCGGAACAGGCGCATCGTCGGATACCATGGCGTATCAGACGGGGCAGTACCGGATGGGGTATCGACCGGGCTTCCAGGCGCGGCACCCGGAGTGCGGTCTGCCTCAGCGTTTTCCCGAACTGTATCCGAGCGCGGCAGCATCCACCGCCAATCCGGAACGTGCTGTAAGGCAACCCAGACCGGCCGCCCCAAGGCGCCCGCCAGATGCGCGATCGAGGTGTCCGAGGTGATCACCAGATCGAGGCTTTCGATCACCGCCGCGGCATCCAGGAACGCGTCGGTCCCGGCGTCGAATGTCTCGCCCAGGGTCTCGATTGGCGAGTCCGTCGGAAGCTGCGCGAGCTGATCCAGTCCGTCATGTCTCTGCAGGCTGATGAGTCGCACGCCGGGAACCTGCGCCAGCACCAGATAATGGGCGAGGCGGATCGAGCGCCCCAGCTCGGCTTGGCTCGACGGGTTGCCCTGCCAGGCAATGCCAACCTTGAAGCCATGCGCCCCCGGCCGGTCGCGCCCCAGCTGGTCGCGCCCGAGCCTGTCGCACCCCAGCCTGTCGCACCCCAGCCTGTCGCACCCCAGCCGGTCGCACCAGTGAACGACGCGATCGCGCTCGGCGCCGAGATACGGGACGGCGTGCGGGACGGTGTCCGGCGTCGTGGCGAACAGTCCCGGCAGGCTTAGCAGCGGGCATACAAAGTCGAACGGGGCCAGTGGCTCGCCCATCGCGACGATCGACGGAACTCCTTGCAGGGTCGCGAGCAGACGTGCCAGTCGGCGCGGCACCTGGAATATCACCCGGCCGGTATCGCCGACACGCTCGGCCAGCAACGGCACATAGCGGCAAAACTGCATTGTGTCGCCCAGCCCCTGCTCGGCATGCACCAGCAATGTCCTGCCCTGCAACGGCTCACCCATCCAGCGCGGCTGCGTGAACGGTGGATGCGCCACGGCCCCGGCGCGTGAACGGGCTTCGTAGCCGGCCCAACCCTCCCGGAATTTTCCCACCAGCAGCAGCAGCAGACCGAAATTGTAGCGCAGCGCAAGATCGTCCGGCCTGGCGCGCAGGGCATCGCGCAACAACGCCTCGGCCTCCGTTACGCGGCCAATTTCCTTCAGCACGTTTGCCAGGTTGGCGGTAATGCCCGGTTCGCCAGGCTCGCGGCGCAGCGCCTCGCGCAGAGCCTGCTCGGCCTCCTCCAGCCGTCCGGCGTGGCGCAGCGCGACGCCCAGGTTATTGTGGATGTCAAACAACCCGGGCTTGCGCCGTGCCGCCTCACGGTAGGCCGCCAGAGCTTCTTCGCCACGGCCGAGATCGCTGAGCACGTGACCGAGGATCTGCTGCGCTTCGGCGCTGCTGCGGTCGAGCCGCAGTGCCTCCTGGCAGGCGGCGACGGCCTCGGGGCCGCGGCCGAGCCGATGCAGCGCGTTGGCCCGATTCAGATGATAGCCGGCAACCCTGGGGTTGGCCGCGATGGCCTGGTCGATAAGTGGCAGGGCGGCCTGCGGCTGGCCCGCCTGCAGTGCCAGGACGCCCAACATGTGCAGGCTGTCGGCATGGGTCGGGACGGCCGCCAGGATCTCGCGATACATGCGTTCGGCGTCGCCGGCCTGTCCGCCAGCTTGCAGCCGGGCTGCGCGCTGGAAGTATGCCTCGATCGCGTGCTTGCGCTTGCTCATGTCGGTTGGCTGCGAGGGCAGGCGGGTGCGAGGTTGGGCGGGTGCAAGGCTGGGTGGATGCAAGGTTGGTCGCAGCCTTCATAGCAGGCTGCCGGCCTGTCATCATCTGCAGTCCGGTCATCATTTGGCGACGCGGCAACCCCCTCGCCCGGGCATCTGGATATCCCGCCATTGGGCGCTAAGGCGACGTCCAAGAATAACCGAATCGGGGGATGCCAATATCGCTGGCCTGGTCCATCCCAGTACCCGCCGCTGCAGGGACGGTAAGCGCTTGCGTCACCCACCTGTTTTGTCCCCATGCCGCCAGCGTGACACCGCAAACGGTGGATGGCGCGAGAGCTTATCCACCCTTGACCGAAGCGGCAATTGTTGGGCGCCAACTGCCGGGGGCCCAGGCCTGTGGCACGTGCCAACCCACTGGTGGCGCGGGCGCCCCAAACATCCTGTCCAGCAGCCCGCGCAAAGGCAGTGTCGAGGTCCCCGCCGCGAGCACACCAGGCGTCACGCCCCGCCCATCCGACCCCCAACCCTCACTCCTATTTGGCGCGGGACGGAAATGCGCAGCGCCTGCCGTCACTTTCCTGCCGCCGCCATGCCTCGCCCCGCCGCAACAAACGCCATTCCCACCAGCGAGCCCGTCAGGCCGGCGCCTTGTGGCGAACCCCCGCGGGCGCCGTTACCGCAAGACCGACCGGCCTCATCCTCGCCGGTGTGAGACAGTTGCACGGGGTTCAGACGCACCGCGCCGGTTTCGCCACTTTTCCCCCGCCCCTGCCCGGCCGACGTCACCGCCCCCACCACCCGCTTCGCCGCCCAGGCCGCCCGCCTCACCGCACGTGCGCCCCGCTTCTCCGCCTGCACCGTCCGCTTCACCACCCGAGCAAATGCGATGGCCTGCCGCCATGGCGCCTGTAAAGCCGCCTCGGCCAGCGCTGCCCGGCCGTTCAACGCCAAACCCACCGCCCCGCCAGTCCGGGCGCGAGACGCACGGCGCAGCGGTAGCAGACAGGTGCAAGGGGTTCGTTGCGGTCACGCCGCACGCCAGAACACACTCAATCAGGCCTTCCGCGACAACCCGGAGCGTTTCGTCAACAAACCTCCAACACCGCCCGAAAAACCATCTGCCGCGTGGATCAATCCACCGCCGCCAACGCTGAAGATTCGAGCTTAAATGCCAACCCCGGCTGTATCAAAGTCGTTGACACGTTCCGTTATGCCAAACACGTTGAAAGTCTGATTCTCCGGATCAGCAAGCCCCTCCTGAACAAAAACATTGGCCTCCTGAAGAAGGTGATGTCGAGATAGCGTTGCTCAACTCGGTTGTCTCTTCGCCGGGCGGCCCTTCGTTCCCGCAGGCGGATCCGCTGACTTCGTCTTTGGCTCATTCTTCGGCTTCTGCCGTGCAATCATCGCCAGCTTGGCCTTGAACGCGGCTTCGTCTTCGTCGCGTTCGAGGGCGCGGGCGGTTTCGATGAAACGGTCGCGCTGCGACTGTCCTTCGACTTCGGACTCGACGATCGATTTTTTTAGCTTCCTCGCTGTTCATCATGGGTAGTAACGAGACGGCCTTGCTTGGCAAGCCGGTGCTATCCACCTCATCGTGTTTCTTGGTTCGGCTGACAGGGGGCCGTTTCTTCGTCCCGGCCTGACGACCCGCAGGGCGTCGCGCGCAGCAGCGGTCAAGGATGGCCGCAGGCCACCGCGCGCTTGCGCGGCGCGCAGCGTCGTTGACGGCGGCGAGCACGGCGCCGGGCTCGAGCAGGACGGGCCGCATGCGGCGGATCGATCATGCGTGACACAACTCTGCTGCAACTGGCATTGGCGCTGACCCCGCCGTGGACGGTGAGCCGCAGCGACTTTGACCCCGAGGCACACCGGCTGGACATCGAGATCGACTTCCCCTCGGGCAGCCGCTTTACCTGTCCGAGCTGCGGCGCCGCGGAATGCCCGGCCTACGACACCGAGCGGAAAACCTGGCGCCACCTCAACTTCTTCCAACATCAGGCCTACCTGAATGCCCGCGTGCCACGCGTGCGTTGCGACACATGCGGCATCAAGACCGTCGGCGTGCCATGGGCGCGGCCGGACAGCGGCTTCACCCTGCTGTTCGAGGCGTTGGTCATGACCATGATCTCGGCCATGCCGGTCAAGGCCGTAGCCCGGATCGTGGGTGAGCACGACACACGGCTGTGGCGCATGGTTCACCACTATGTCGACGCGGCGCGGGCGCGCGCCGACGCCTCGGGCGTGATCCGGCTCGCCATCGACGAAACGGCCGCCCGGCGCGGCCAGGACTACATTACGCTGTTTGTCGATATTGATCAGGCACGGGTGCTGTTCGCGACCGAGGGCAACGATGCCGAGACCGTGGCGGCCTTCGCCGACGATCTGACCGCGCATCGCGGCGACCCAGAGACGATCAGCGAGGTCTGCATCGACATGAGCCCGGCCTTCATCAAGGGCGTCGGCGAGAACCTGCCCAAGGCCGCCATCACCTTTGATAAGTTCCATGCCGTCAAGATCATCAACGACGCCGCCGAGAAGGTGCGGCGCGCCGAGCAGAAGAGCCAAAGCCTGCTGCGCGGCACGCGCTACATCTGGCTGCGCAATCCGGCCAACCTGTCGGCACGGCAACGGGCAACGCTTGAGGGGCTCCCAACGCGCCATCTCAAGACCGCACGTGCCTACCAGATCCGTTTGGCATTCCAAGACCTCTACGACCAGCCATCGGTGCAGGACGGGGCGGGGTTCCTGAAGAAATGGTACTTCTGGGCCACTCACAGCAAGCTTGACCCGGTCATCGATGCTGCGCGCACCGTCAAGCGCCACTGGAACGGCATCCTGCGCTGGTTCGACAGCAAGATCGCCAACGGATTGATCGGGGGCATCAACAGCTTGGTGCAAGCCGCCTAGGCCAAGGCACGAGGCCGCACTACCCGAAACCTCAAGGCAATCGTCTACGTGCTCGCTGGAAAACTCGACATGCAGCTGCCAGCGTAAGATCGTTACTACCCATGACGAATAGCGCGGAACCC
>Ga0302232_10003102_pt1 | contig 11257 bp, 10 predicted proteins | sample II_Palsa_N2_3_FD_193575 | JGI IMG/M metagenome (GOLD analysis project Ga0302232, IMG submission 193575) | Peat permafrost microbial communities from Stordalen Mire near Abisko, Sweden - II_Palsa_N2_3 | ecosystem: Environmental > Terrestrial > Soil > Palsa > Peat permafrost | place: Sweden...
GACATCAGGCGGCTGCCGTCCGGACTGACCGTGACGGCGGCACTGAAGCGGCTCCCGGTGCCCCGTCCCGCCAGCCAGGTCAGTCGCGGTCGCCAGTACTGCTGCCGTCAGCGGTCGCCGGGGCGCCGGGGATCCCCGTCCGGGCGGTCGGGACCGAGCCAGGGTCACCCAGGGCGGCGCGCGAGTTCACCAGGGAGACGTTGCGGCGCTGGGACATCTGCGCGGCGTTCCCGGACACGGCCGTGGTGGTCTCGGAACTTGTCACCAATGCGTTGTGCCATGGCGCCCGCATCGGCGTCGGCGGCACGGCGCGGGGGCGGGTCGAGCTCAGCTTGTGGCACCGGGCAAGCCATCTGGTCTGCGCGGTCACCGACCCGAGCGCCGAGCCGCCGGTGCTGCGCTCACCTGATCCCGCGGCTGAGGCAGGCCGCGGCCTGCAGGTAGTCGAGGCGCTGGCCACCACCTGGGGCTGGGCAATGCTCGGATTCCACCGGAAGGTGGTCTGGGCTGCCCTCCGCGCCCCCCAGAGCCTGCCTGGCCTGCGCTGAAGTCCTGCCACGCCCGAGTCCTGCCACGCCCGCGTCACCCGGCGCCCGGCCTAGAGGCCGGTCCGCTCGCGTGACCCGTCCGTCTTGTCATCGGTAGTCGGGATTCTCGAAGTCGAACCGGCAGCCGGCGTCCCATTCGGAGCGCTGGTTCCCGTAGGCGGGGATGCCGCCGGCGTCCCTGAGGATGCGGGCCATGTGCATCAGGTTCCAGGTCATGAAGGTGGTGTTGCGGTTGGTGAAGTCGTTGTCCGGGCCACCGGAGCCGGGGTCGAGGTAGGAGGGGCCGGGACCGGCTTCGCCGATCCAGCCGGCATCGGCCTGCGGCGGGATGGTGTAGCCGAGGTGCTGGAGGCTGTAGAGGATGTTCATCGCGCAGTGCTTGACGCCGTCCTCGTTGCCGGTGATCAGGCAGCCGCCGGCCCGGCCGTAGTAGGCATACTGGCCCGCGTCGTTGAGCAGGTGCGAGCACGCGTAGAGGCGCTCGATCACCTGCTTCATTACCGAGCTGTTATCGCCGAGCCAGATCGGGCCCGCGAGCACCAGGATGTCGGCGGCCATTACCTGCTGGTAGATACCGGGCCAGTCATCGGCGGCCCAGCCGCGGGAGGTCATGTCGGGCCACACGCCGGTGGCGATGTCATGGTCAACCGCCCGGATCTGGCCGACGCGGACGCCGTGCTTCGCCATGATGCGGGCGCTGACGTCGATCAGGCCCTGGGTGTTGCTGGGCTCAGGTGACCGCTTCAGGGTGCAGTTGATGAACAGGGCGCGAAGGTCGTCGTAACGCTGGCTCGGGTCACTCATCGGTCAGTACTCCTCGGTGAAATGGCGTCGGCGAAGCCCAGGTTGGGGTGGCCAACCATGAGCAGCGCAGCCAGCCTTTGCCATCCATGCGTAGCGCCTCCCACGATGCCGCTCCCTGAACCGGCAATACCCTGCAGTCCACGATGGGCGCCCGGTCGTTACACCGCCTGACGGGACAACGGCCGGCCTCAACGCCGATAGGCGCAGCCCTGGCCCGCACGAGGCGGGACGCAGGCCGCACGGTCCGCGTCAGCCCAAGATCCTGCTATCTGAAGTCTCCGCGGTCCGCGGAATCGACACCGGCTGCAAGGGGCATGCGACCCGCGCGGCAGGATGTCCTTGGCAGGCGCCGATGGCTGGGATCTGCGCAGCCGGAAGGGGTAGTTTAGTGGAGTCAGCGGCTGTCGTGCAGACGACTGGCCCCGGGGCGCGGCCGGCTCCGGTAGCATCCGGCGCGGTCCGCTCGGTGCGCGGCCCGGTGCGCTCGGCCAGGGCGAATGCTGGATTCGTGCCGGCGACCGTGTCTTGGTCAGACTCCAAGCCCGGTGGTGCGGTGCCGATATCGGATTACCGGGTGAAAGCGGCTGGGGAGGCCGGTTTGCTGATGGCAGCGGATGCGCGGTCCGGATCCGTGCAGTCAACCGGCCACCCTGCCCGCGCCCGCCTTGTCCTGAGGCGCGCGGGCCTGAGGCGCGCGGTCCTAGGGCGCGCGCTGTGAGCGACGAGATCACCCCGCAGCCGGGCGAGGGGAACCCAGCGTCAGGCGAGGGCGTCCCGGCACCGGGCCAGGGCGCTGCGGCACCGGGCCAGGGCGCTGCGGCACCGGGCCAGGGCGCTGCGGCGCCAGGCAAAGGCGCTGCGGCGCCGGGAGAGAAACCGCCGCGGCCCCGGGCGAAGACCCCTCGCCCGCGCACGCCTCGTCCTGCGGCAGGTGCGGCGAGCGGCGAGATTGCCCCGGCCCCGGAGCGGAAGACACCGCGGCCCCGGGCGAGGACCCCCCGGCCGCGCACGACGTCAGTCCGGCCGCCGACCGAGATCAGCGCGGCCCCGGCGGGCCAGATCGCCGGATACCGGCTTGAGGAGCAGATCGGCCTGGGCGGCATGGCTGTCGTCTACCGGGCTCGCGATGAGCGCCTGGACCGCCAGGTGGCACTGAAGCTGCTGGCGCCTGGACTAGCCGTGGACACTGCGTTCCGGCAGAGATTCATCCGCGAGTCTCGCGCGGCGGCAGCCGTCGACCATCCCAACATCATCCCGATATACGAGGCGGGAGAAGCCGGCGGATCCCTGTTCATCGCCATGCGCTACGTGCAGGGCGGCGACGCCCGGTCGCTGCTGGAGCGGACCGGCCCGCTGTCCCCCGGGCGGGCGTGGAGCGTCATCACCCAGGTCGCGGCGGCGCTCGACGCTGCTCATGCGCACGGCCTGGTCCACCGCGATGTCAAGCCGGCAAACATGTTGCTCGATGCGAGCGCCAGAGCTGCCGGCCAAGGACGCGGTTTCTCCCCTGACGACAGGCCCGAGCACGTCTACCTTTCCGATTTCGGGATCAGCAAGCAGTCGCTCTCCACCAGCAACCTCACCTTGACCGGCCAATTCGTTGGCACCCTCGACTACATCGCGCCAGAGCAGATCGACGGGCATGACCTGGACGGGCGCGCCGACCAGTACTCACTTGGCTGCGCCGCATACGAGCTGCTCAGCGGAACGCCGCCGTTCCGCCGGGACCAGGCGCTCGCGATGATCACCGCGCACCTTTCCGCGCCGCCCCCGTCGCTGGCCGCCCGGCGAGGGGATCTTCCGCCTGCCGTCGACCGCGTGCTGGCCGGCGCGATGGCGAAGTCGCGGGACGAGCGTTACGCCACCTGCGCGGAGTTCGCGGCGGATCTGGGCCGCGCCCTGGGGCTGGTTCCGGGCGAGCCTGAGCCGCATGGCACCCCGCAGCGCGCGAACCCTGTTCCCGGTGCGGGCGACCAGTCCCCGCTATGGCCCGCCACCGGCCTCGCCGGGCGAGTACCGGGCACCGACCCGGGCCCCGACCACAACCTGTCGCCGACCCGGCAGCAGACGCCCGTTGGAGGCACCTGGCCGGCCGGCCAGGTCGCGCAGGCCGGGCCGTATGGCCCGTACCCCCCGGGCAGCCCCGGCGGGCCCGGCTGGCAGCCGCAGCCGCGCGAGCGACGATCCCGCGGCATGATCGCCGGCGTGATCGTCGCAGCGGTCGCCGTCGCGGCAGCGGCCGTCGCCGTGGCCGCCGTTCTCGTTATCCATCACCGCGCGTCGCCATCGGCCGGCACGCCAGCCGCGACGCCCGCATCGTCCGCATCGCCGGTATCGCCGTCGCCGTCGGCCACACTGTCACCGTCACTGTCGCCTGGCGCCGAAGCGGCCACCGTCAGCAATCTGCTCGCTTCCGGTTCCACCAGCAGCACGGTCCTGACTAATGCCGCAGATAAGGTCCAGACCTGCACGAACCTGCCCGGCAGCGTGCGGCAGATCCAGCGGGTCCGCGATCAGCGCCAAACCGAATACAACCAGGCCCAGGTCCTGTCGACAGGCGCGCTTCCGAACGGCGCCCTGCTGAAGTCTGATCTGACGAAGGCGCTTTTCTACTCGCTGAGCGCCGACAACAGCTACCTGACATGGGCGCAGCAGCAGGAGTCCGATTGCCAGCCTGGGAGTCAATCGAGCACGGCGCTTACTGCCGATAGCCAGGCAGTCAACTACAAGACCTTGTTCGTCAATCTATGGAATCCGATAGCGGCCCAGCATGGCTTGCCGTCTACGTCCGTGAGCAGCATGTAGCGCTGCTCCCGCCCGGTCGGCGGGTCCCGGCCTTGCCCTGGCCGGTCCCGGCGTAGCCGTGGCCGGTCCCGGGAGGCTGCTGAACCGATCCAGCAGGCGCGGCGCTCTCTCCTGGATCACCGCGGCGGGTCGCTGGCCCGTGACCGGTAGACATCCCTTGCGATGGTCTCAACGGTCTCGATTCCGTAGGCCTCCGTGGGGCTTCCCCTGGTCAGCACGGCGAGCACGTAATTACGGCCATGACCAGAGATCCACCCGATGCTGTTGACCTGCCAGTCAGCCGGCCCGAGGGGAAGCCAGCCGTTCTTGAGTGCCACGGTCGTACCAGCGGGAACACCGCCGGAAACGCCCCAGTCCTGATCGGCTTCGATGTGCTCCATCAAGGACAGCCCATAGTGACGAGAGGCGTCGGACAAGACTGCGTTGGGATAGGCAAATCTCGAGACGAGAGTGACCTCATCGCGTGCAGTCGTCGTCGTCAGCCCCCAGCCAGGCAGGGACGTCCCGGGAATGAGCGCCAGCGTGGAGGGCGTCGTGTCAGTCAGGCCGGCGGATCGGTCGAATCGCGCGATTGCGCTCGGACCGCCCACGTCGGAGAGCAGCGCGGTCGCCGAATCGTTGTCGCTGTTCTCGATCATCGAAGGCATCAGGGCGGCCTCGGATGCCGGCAGGTCCCGGCCGGCCGCTGCCGCCTCCTGCAGAGCAGTACCCATGATCTCCACCTTCACGATGCTCGCGGTGTCCTGAGCGGACCGTGGGTGGAGCAGCCAGGTGCGCCTGGTGCGCGCGTCATACAGCGCCGCAGTCACCTGACCAGGCCGGCTGGCGATATACCTGCGCAGGCGACGGCTCGCAAAGGGAGACGTAACCGCCCGCGGCGCAGGCGGCCGCGCGGTGGGGGACGGCGCCGAAGGGCTCGGCCGGGTGAGAATGCTGGGCTTGCCCGTTGGCCCGGCCCCGCTAGTGCCCGCGCATCCCAGCACGAGGAAGGCGATTGCCGAGAGTGCGATGAGATGGCGAGATCTCCTCGTGCGGCGGTGCACGACGGTCATCCAGCCTCCAGAGGTGTTGGGCAGGAGCAGGCGTCGATTTCCGGCTCTGATCAGGCGTGCGTGTCCTGGGACTCGCAGGCTCCTCTGTTCACCCGCACATGGTGAACGCGTTTTCCGGGTCCGGTACCTATTGGTTTGCGGGCCTGAGCACTGGACGAGATCTTACTAGCCGCGTGCCACCGCAGCCCGTAGATAGGCTGCCCGCAGGCGGTCCAGCAGGTGATCGCATCCGACGAGCTCACGTGGCTGTAGCGCCCGTCCCGCCAGATTGATGCCCGTTACGTCAGGGCCGCCGGAGCCTGATCAGGATCTTGGCATCAGGGGGCGGGCAAGGGCCGGAGCGGAAGGCAGATCTTGAACGTGCTTCCGCGGTCCTCGTCGCTGTCGACCGCGATGGTGCCGTTGTGCGCTGCCACGATGGCCTTGGCGATGGTCAGCCCCAGGCCGGTGCCGGGGATCGCCTGTCGCGTGGCGGCCTCGGAGCGGAAGAATCTCTCGAAGATCCGCTCCCGGTCACCAGCGGGGATGCCGATGCCGGTGTCGGCGACTGCGAGCACAGCCTGGTCTCCTTGCATGCCGACCCTGACCTCGACCCTCCCGCCGTCTGGGGTGAACTTCACGGCATTGGAGATGAGGTTGCCGGCTAGCTGGGCGATGCGTTCCGGGTCGAGAGCGAAGCAGGGCAGGGCGGCGGCGGAGAGGGCCAGCTCGATGTGCTTCCGCTGAGCCTCGGGCCGCGTCTCTTCCACCGCGCGGGTGACGATGTCGGCCAGGTCTGCGCTGCGGAACTCCACCGTCATCTTTGCCGACTGGATCCGGGAGAGGAATAGCAGATCCCCGACCAGGCGCAGAAGGCGCTGCGCGCCCCGTTCGATCACCTCGGCAAAGTGGCCGGCGTCCGATCCGCTTGTGCCCGCGTCCTTGAGCAGTTCGACGTAACCGATGATCGAGACCAGCGGCGTCCGCAGCTCGTGCGAGACCAAGCCGATGAACTCGTCCTTCAGCCGGTCAAGCTCGCGCAGTCGATCGTTCTGGGTGCTCAGCTGCAGGGCCTGCCTGGCCAGCGCCTTCTCGGCCCTGACCTGCGCCGTGACGTCGCGGGAGATCCCGAAGGTGCCGATGACCTGGCCGTGCGCGTCTCGAAGCGGCATCTTCGTGGTCGATACCCAGGCGGGCGCCTGGCCGCTGTAGGTCTCCCGTTCCACCTTCCCCACGATCGGCTCGCCGGTGCGGATAATCTGCTGCTCGTCGTCAAAGGCAGCGGAGGCGTGCTGGTCGCTGAAGACATCGAAGTCCGTCTTCCCGATCAGCTCCTCTGCGGCACGGCCTGGTGCGTACGCGGCGATCCAGCCCGCGCTGACCAGGAGGAACCGGCTCATCAGGTCCTTGAAGTACACGCGCTCCTCGGCGGTGGACAGCAGGTTGCTCATGCAGCTGAGCTCGAGCTCGCGCCGTGATTCGCCCTCCTGCCGCCCCTGGGGCTGCAGCGTAGCCTCGACCATCGGCACCTCAAATTGTTACTGGGAGTAAGATACATATTACACATGGTTCTGAATCGCGATGGACGTCGCTGAGGTCGCGAGTGATAAGGGCGCGGGGCAGGCTTCACCCGGGTCTCACCGGACAGCCGCGGGGGGAAGCATGGCAACGGTTCTCCTGGCCGAAGATGACGCCGACATCCGGTTTCTCGTGACCTTCAAGCTTGAGCGGGCCGGCCACGAGGTCAGGGGGTTCGGGGACGGCGTGTCGGCCCTCGCGGACGCCCGCGAGCATCCACCTGACCTGGCCGTCCTTGACGTCATGATGCCAGGCATGTCCGGCCTGGACGTGTGCAGGGAACTCCGCAGGGACCCGGCCACGGCTGCTGTCCCGGTCATATTCCTGTCGGCCTGCGCGGAGCAGGCTGACATCGCGGCCGGATTCGCTGCGGGAGCGGACGACTACATCGTCAAGCCGTTCAGTCCCCGCGAGTTCGCCACGCGCGTCAGCGCGCTGCTGGCCCGGGTCCGGGCATGAGGACGGCCTCGCAGGCCCCGGCCGGTCCGCCGCCTGCCGTCAGACCGCGTCGCCTTTCAGCGAGAACGACGACAGCCGCCGGGCGGCGAACGCCAGCGCGATGCAGGTCACGACGATGCCCATCCCGATAGCGGTGCTCAGCGTGAGGTGCGCGTGCAGGTTTGCGTTATGCGCGACGGAGTTGGAGATCCCGAGTGCGTACTGGTCGACCGACAGCAGCCGCACGCCGCCGACAAGGTTACCGAGCAGCCCCTCCCAGACCAGCAGGTAAAGCAGGCCGACCGCGATCGCCCTGCTCGTCACCACCGACAGCATCACGAACAGCGCGTTATAGATCACTGAGGCCGCCAGCGCCCCGGCGAACAGCCCGATGGCCAGCTTGCTGGCGGGCCCGGTAGCGATGGCCCCGGCCAGGTACTCGGGAATGGCCCCGAAGGCAGCCGTCAGGATGACGGCGGCGGTGAACTTGCTCAGGATCACCGAGAGCCGGCGTACCGGCGTCGCCAGCAGGTGGACGATGCTGCCGTCGTCGATCTCGGCGCCGATGACGCTGGTCCCGATGATCAGGGCGGTGAGCGGGATCACCACGGTGAAACCGAAGACGCCGAGGAATTCCGGCGGCCACACCGGGCTGTGCGCGGTGAGCTTCAGCAGCGCCGAGACGCCGATCAGGATCACCGGCGCGATAGCGAAGATGAGCGCGCGCTTGCGGCCCATGGTGGCGCGGAGCGTCAGCCGCAGGACGACTCCGTTGACGACACCGGACACGGGACTGCCTGCTCTCTTCCCTGGCCGGCCAGCTGCGGCCATATCGGGTTCCTGGCTCATTCTGTGGCTCATCCTGCTCTGCTGCGTCATGACGCGATGAGGTAGGCGAAGACGCTCTCCAGCGACTCGTCCGCGGGCAGCAGCTCACGCAGCCGGATTCCCTGGTCCCTGGTGATCCCTGCCAGCTCCCTGGCGAAGGTGCCGTAGTCGGACGCGCGCACCTGCAGTCCGCGTGGCGTCAGCTCCACCCCGGTCACGGCCGGGCGGCCGATCAGGGCCGAGCCGAGCAGCCGGTCGTCGGACGAGCGGACGAGGAAGACATGCGGCCTGCTCGTCATCAGCCGCCGGATCGCGCGGAAGTCGCCGGAGGCTGCCAGCCGGCCGCCGACGATCACCTGGATCGTCCCGGACAGCCGTTCGACCTCCTCCAGGATGTGCGAGCTGAACAAGATGACGCGGCCCTGCTGCCCCAGGCCGGCGAGCAGGTCCATCATGTGCAGCCGCTGCCGCGGATCCATCCCGTTGAACGGCTCGTCCAGCACGATGACCTCGGGATCGTGCACCAGCGCGGCCGCCACCTTGATCCGCTGCCGCATGCCCTTGGAATAGGTCGAGATCTTCCGGTCCTGCGCCTCGGCCATCTCCACGATCCCGATGGCGCGGCGGGCCGCCGCACCGGGATCGGCCAGCTCATGCAGCCTGGCCGTGGCCGTGACGAACTCCGCGCCGGTGAGGAACGCGTAGACCGAGTCGCGTTCCGGCACCAGGCCGATCGTCCTGAAGATCTCCGGATTCCGCCAGCTGGCCATCCCGGCGACGGTGAGTTCGCCGCGCGATGGCTCGAGGAAGCCGGCGATCATGTGCAGGACCGTTGACTTGCCCGCCCCGTTCGGGCCGAGCAGGCCGGTGACCCCGGGCCCGACGGTCATCGAGATGTCGTTGACCGCCACCACGTTGCCGTACCAGCGGGACACGTTGCCCAGCTCGATCGTGGTCACGCCACACCGACCTTCCGGTACCGTGCGATCAGGCCGCCGACGCCGGCCGCGAGGAAGATCAGGAACATCAGGCCGTAGAGGACGCCGTAATGGCCGGGATTGGGAATCTCGCCAGGCGTGGTGCCGCCCAGCCACTGCCGCAGGCCGTCCAGCACCGTGAACGGGCTGATCAGGCCGCTGAGACGGGCCAGGGCCGACGGCGCGCTACCAGGCGGAGCGGGGCCGGTGCCGTGCTCGCCGATCTTCGTCAGGAGCGTGGCGAGCGTCAGGCTCAGGAAGAAGAAGATCGCGATCGCGCCGGTGGCGAAGGCGCGTCGTCCGGCCAGCGAGGCAAGCGCGAGCCCGATCGCCGACAGCAGCAGCGCCCACGCCGCGCCGAGCAGCAGGCCGGGGATCAGCGCCCTGGTCTCGCTCCAGATGGCGCTGCCTCCGTGCACCTGAGTGACCGTGCCCACATACAGCAGCAGCAGCGGGATCTCGATCATCGCCAGGCAGGCGATGAAAAACGCGGCGAGCTTGGCGGCCGGGTAGTCGATCCGGCGGATCGGCCGGGCGAAGTACAGCGGCAGGCAGTGGCTGCGCAGGTCGCGGGAGACCAGCTCCGGCGCCTGCGCGGCGATGAAGATCAGCAGGACGAGGATCCGGACATGCGGCTCGTAGGTGTCGTAGCTGATCTGACGCGTATGCGTCCGGCTGAGCGCGATGATCGCCGCGTCGACCACCGCAGGCAGGCACATGATCACGAACGTGATCACCGGCACGATCTTCGCCTTGACCCCGCGGCCGATGCCGAACGCCGAGCGCAGGCTGTACCAGCACAGCGCGCGGACGATCTGTGCCCGGCCCAGGCGCTGGCCGTCATAGGCCCGGTATCCGATGTCGTGGATGACGCTGCCGTGGCCGGCTGCCACCGTCGCCGGCAGCCCGGCGGCGGGCGCGCTGTCAGCGGACATCGCCGCCTCCTGCCGTCTCGAAGGCCGGCGCAGCCTCGTCGCTGAACAGCTCTTCCAGCCGGTGCCTGCGCTGCTCCATGCGGTTCAGCGGCAGGCCGAGGTCGGCAACGGCGTCCCGCACGGCGTCGTAAGTGGCCTCGCCGGCCAGCCGGACCAGCAGCGCCTTCTGATACGGCACCGGCTCCAGGCCTCGCCGGGCCAGCTCTGTCGCAAGCTGCTGCGAGCCTTCCTCCACCTCGATCAGCAGGACCTCGCTCGACTGGGTGAAGGAGCTGATCGTGTCGGCGCGCAGCAGCCGCCCGCCCTCGATCGCCACCAGCTGATCGCAGATCTGCTCGATCTCGCCGAGCAAGTGCGAGGCGACCACGACCGAGATGCCGAACTCGGTACCGATCCGGCTGATGAGGTCGAGCATCGAACTGCGGCCCGCCGGATCCAGGCCGTTGGTCGGCTCATCGAGCAGCAGCAGCCGGGGATCGCCGACCAGCGCCTGGGCCAGTTTCACCCGCTGCTTCATGCCAGTGGAGTACGTGCCAACCTGCCGGTACCGCTCCTCGTACAGCCCTACGTGACGCAGCGAGTCGGCAGCGCGCTCTTTGGCCGCCGTGGCCGGCAGGCCGGACATCCGGCCGAGATGAGCGACGAACTCGGTCGCGGTGACGTCCGGCGGCAGGCAGTCGTGCTCCGGCATGTAGCCGGTCAGCATCCTGATCCTGGTGCCGTCCGCGGTGCAGTCGGTGCCGAGCACGCTCGCCGTCCCGCTGGTCGGCGGGAGCAGGCCGAGAAGGATCTTGATGAGCGTCGACTTGCCTGCCCCGTTGGACCCGACCAGGCCCGTGATACCCGGCCCGACGGTAACGGTCAGGGCGTCCAGAGCGGTCACCGCGCCCGGGTAGCGCTTTGTCAGCGCGGTCGTCGCGATGACCGCCGCGGGCGCACCAGGCAGCTGCCCTGGGCCGCCGGCCCGCAGCGGCTGATCGGCAGTCACGTTCCCCTGACCTAGCCTTCCGTCGAAATACGCGAATCGCATCGGGCCGCGCGCTCCCCGCAGACAAGATACATCGCGACTAGGCAGCCTGACCATAGAACGGCCGTATGCAACGGCCGGATGCAGATACGTGACCTAGCGCGGCGTTCCCTCGTCCGGCCGGAAGGCGGGACCGTGCCCGGGGATGATCACCGAGGCAAGCCCGAGAATCCGCTCCCGGCTGGCCCGCAGCACCTCCCGGTCAGCGCCGCCAGCAGCTGAGCCCGGGTCGGCACCATGCCGGGATCGACCACGATCACGGCATTGCCGTCGAGAATGAGCGTTA
>Ga0302232_10003114_pt1 | contig 11234 bp, 10 predicted proteins | sample II_Palsa_N2_3_FD_193575 | JGI IMG/M metagenome (GOLD analysis project Ga0302232, IMG submission 193575) | Peat permafrost microbial communities from Stordalen Mire near Abisko, Sweden - II_Palsa_N2_3 | ecosystem: Environmental > Terrestrial > Soil > Palsa > Peat permafrost | place: Sweden...
AGCTGCACGATTTCGAGTTCGACGCTGGGTGCCGCGCGCTGCAGCCGCTCGATGATTCGCGGCAGGAAATGAAGCTCCCCCAGATCGGAAAGTGCAAGTCGGAAGCAGCGATTCGATGTGGCCGCAACAAAGCTCTGCGTGGCCGCGATCGCGCCTTCAATGCGGTCGAGAGCTTGCCTGAACGTCTCGTACAGTTGACTCGCGTTGAACGTAGGCTCCATGCCCCCACGGGTGCGCGTGAAGAGCGAGTCGTGCAGCAGCGTGCGCAGGCGTGCCAACGCGTGACTGACTGACGGTTGCGTCAGATTCAATCTCTGGGCAGCCGCGCTTACGCTGCCCGTCTCGTAGATGGCAACGAAGGCCCGCACGAGGTTCAGATCGGTGGCGGTGGTACCCATGCGTTGATTATAGACACCATCTATTAGCAATGAAAAAGAATGGTGATTTGATCAATAGCATGGGCACTCCTAGAATCGAGCCAACCACTCAGGAATACCCTTATGAAAACCGTTCACGATCTCTCATACGACCTGCTTCGGCGTCATGGCCTGACCACGGTCTTCGGCAATCCAGGTTCAAACGAACTCCCGTTTCTCAAGAATTTCCCATCTGACTTCAAGTACATCCTCGGTCTGCATGAGGGCGTCGTCATGGGAATGGCGGACGGATTTGCGCAGGCCACCGGCAGGACGGCATTTGTCAATCTGCACTCCGCCGCCGGGACAGGCAACGCAATGGGCGCGCTCGCCAATGCCTGGAACGCGCATACGCCGCTGGTCGTCACTGCGGGGCAGCAGGTGCGCTCGATGATGGGCATCGAGCCGCTCCTCGCTAACGTGGAGGCCGCGAATCTGCCCAAGCCGCTCGTCAAGTGGAGTTGTGAACCGTCCTGCGCAGAAGAGGTTCCGCTGGCTCTGGCACGCGCCATTCATACGGCAAGCGCGCCTGCGCCAGGCCCCGTGTATCTTTCGATTCCGTACGACGACTGGGACAAGCCTGCGCCTGAGACGGCCCGATATCTGCTCGACCGGACTGTCCAGCACGCCGGCGTGCCGCCGGCGGAACTCCTGCGGGCGCTTGCCGCGAAATTGCAGCAGGCAAAGAACCCAGTACTGGTCCTGGGCCCTGATGTCGACGCGCAAAACGCAAACGAGGCGGCAGTCGAACTGGCTGAGCGCCTACGCATGCCGGTCTGGATGGCACCCTCGGCGCCGCGCTGCTCATTCCCTACGACCCATGCGTGCTTCAGAGGCGTACTGCCTGCCGGAATCGCCAGCATCTCGCGCCTCCTCGAAGGACACGACCGGATCCTCGTGGTGGGTGCGCCCGTCTTCCGCTATCACCAGTTTGAGCCCGGCGAGTTTCTGCCTGCCGGCGCCGAACTGATCTCCATCACGTGCGATGTGCTGGAAGCGACGCGCGCGCCGATGGGTGACGCCATCGTTGCGGATATTGCCTTGACGCTTAGCGCGCTCGTCGATCACGTGAACCCCTCAAGCCGCCCGATGCCGTTGGCTCTGCCCCGCCCTGAAGCCGCGCCGGAAGCGTCGGGGCCTCTCACGCCGGAACGCGTGTTCGACATCATCAATGAGGTCGCGCCGAGCGATGCCATTTACGTGAACGAATCCACCTCGACGACGAACATCCTCTGGCAGCGCCTACGCATGACGTCGAAGGGCAGCTACTACTTCGCGGCTGCAGGCGGCCTCGGTTTTGCGATGCCCGCGGCGGTCGGGGTTCAGCTTGCGCGACCCGAGCGCCGCGTGATCGGCATCATCGGCGATGGTTCGGCTAACTATGGAATTACGGCTCTGTGGACTGCGGCGCAATACAACATCCCGTCGATTTTCATCATCATGAAGAACGGGACTTACGGCGCACTTCGCTGGTTCGCCGGCGTGCTCAATGCAGAAGACGTACCCGGCCTTGACGTACCGGGCATCGACTTCTGCGCGCTGGCGAATGGGTACGGCGTCAAGACACATCGCGCGCAATCCGCCGCGGCTTTACGTGCTGCCCTGAGCGAAGCGCTGAACACAGCCGGACCCGTGCTCATCGAAGTGGAAACCCGGCAAGCGTAAGTCGAAGAGAACAGTCATGAGCAAACCAGTCAATGTTGAGGACTACCGTGTTCTTGCGCGAAAACGCCTCCCGAAGAGGGTCTTTGATTATCTTGAAGGCGGCGCCGAATACGAAACCGGACTTGCGCATAATCGCGCAGTGTTTCAGCGAGTTCGCCTGCGTTCTCGCCGGCTGGTGGATGTGAGCAGTCGCGAGAGCAGCACCACGTTGTTCGACAAGCGGATCCCCGCACCGCTCTTGATCGCGACGACCGGATTGAACGGATCATTCTGGCCCAGATTGTGTCAAAACGCTTTGTGGAGCGCTAAAATTTGCCATCCGATAGCGAGGGATTAGCAAGATGAAGCGGTTCGTTCAAGGCGACAATCGTACGCAAAGCTTTCTCCTCCCTGAAGCGCTCGATGACTACGTGACGGACACAAACCCCGTGCGCGTAGTTGATGTTTTTGTCGATGAGCTTGATCTTCATAAGCTTGGGTTTGAAGGCGTCGAACCAGCGTTGACTGGTCGGCCGTCGTACCATCCCGAGGTGATGCTCAAGATCTATATCTACGGTTACCTGAACCGTATTCAGTCGAGCCGCCGCCTTGAACGCGAGGCCCAGCGCAACGTCGAACTGATGTGGCTCACTGGCCGGCTGGCACCGGACTTCAAGACCATTGCGCGCTTCCGTAAAGACAACGGCAAAGCGATCCGTAGCGTCTGCCGTCAGTTCGTCGTGCTGTGCCAGCGTCTGGACCTCTTCGCCGAAGCGATCGTTGCGATTGACGGCAGCAAGTTCAAGGCGGTGAACCACCGCGACCGTAACTTCACGAGCGCGAAGCTTGAACGACGCATGCGCGATATCGAGTCAAGTATCGCTCGCTATCTCGAGGCGATGGACACAGCGGATCGTCAGGAGCCTGCAATTGCGAAGGTCCGGACGGAGCGATTGCAAGACAAGATTGCGGCCTTGAAGGAGCAGATGCGAGGCCTCAAGGAGATCGAGGTTCAACTCAACGCAGCACCCGACAAACAGGTATCGCTCACGGATCCAGATGCCCGTTCGATGAAGACACGAGGCACGGGGGTTGTCGGCTACAACGTCCAGACTGCGGTTGACACGAAGCACCACCTGATCGTCGCGCACGTCGTTACCAATGATGGCATCGATCGTGATCAGTTAACCTCAATGGCGAAGCTTGCCCGTACAGAGATGGCCGTGGACAAGCTCACTGCAGTTGCGGATCGGGGTTACTACAAGAGCGAGGAGATACTGGCATGCCATGAGGCCGGAATAAGCGTGTTCGTTGCGAAGCCGGTGACATCGAGCGCAACGGCTAATGGCCGCTTCGGCAAGGATGACTTCATTTACCACGCACAGACGAACGAATATCGGTGCCCGGCGGGCCAGCGGCTAATCTGGCGATTCTCGACTGTAGAGCGCGGTCTGAAGATCAGTAAGTACTGGAGTTCGAATTGCCAGCAATGTTCGCTAAAAGGGGACTGCACTCCAGGCCCTCAACGTCGCGTGGCACGCTGGGAGCACGAAGCTATTCTTGACGGGATGCAGGCGCGACTTGATCATGCCCCTGAGATGATGCGCATCCGGCGACAGACTGTCGAGCACCCGTTCGGGACGATCAAGGCATGGATGGGCGCCACTCATTTCCTGACACGGACCATCGAACGCGTGAGCACGGAAATGAGCTTGCACGTGCTTGCGTACAACATGAAGCGAGTGATCAAGCTACTCGGTTCAGAAGCGTTGATGACGGCGATGCGGGCGTGAGGCCTGTTGGGAGGTGCTGCGCCTTCGCAATACTTCGGCTGTGATTTGACGCTCGGATCGCCGCAATCGAAAAGTCGCGACCTGCGGCAAGACAGGTTTCGTAAATTCCCGGTGACTCAGCGTTTTGACACGCTCTGGGCCGAAGGGCGACATTGCCCTCGCCCGCTCGGCGGCCCGCTTCGGCATTCCGTTTCTGCTATCCACGGCTTCCAATGCTTCAATCGAGGAAGTTGCGGAGCACGCTGACGGCGATCTGTGGTTCCAACTCTACGTTGTCCATAGAAAGCTGGCCGAGCAGTTGGTCCTGCGCGCCATGGACGCCGGCTACTCCACCCTGGTCCTGACAGTCGACGTTGCGGTCAATGGCAAACGCGAGCGCGACATGCGAAATGGCTTCGCGATGCCGATGCATTACGGCTTGCGGAGCCTGCTCGACGGTGCGACTCATCCGCGCTGGTCAATGAGCTATCTGCGGCACGGCATGCCGCAACTCGCCAACTTCATCAGTGCCGACGCCAGTGATACAGAACTGCAGGCGGCGCTAATGAGTCGCCAGAGCTTGCGCGACTCGGCTGCCCGAACGTTGAATGTCTGTCGCGCGACTACCTTGCTTTTCCAGACTCTGCCGGAAAAGCAGAATCTGTTCGGGGAAAATGAGCTTCTGATGCTTGTCGCACGAGAATGCGGCGTTTTGTCACAAGGGCTACACTATGACAACGCCCTGCTCTACCAAAGCATCTGTACTCCCCGAAGGAATGACGGTTAGATGAGAAACATAACAATTCGCCAACTAAAAATTTTCGAAAGCGTTGCGCGTAATTTAAGTTTTTCCCGAGCGGCTGAAGACCTGCACCTGACCCAGCCCGCCGTATCTATGCAAATCAAGCAGATGGAAGACCACGCCGGCATGCCGCTGTTCACCCAGGCGGGCAAGCGGATCGCCTTGACCGAGGCGGGCAAGGTCATGTTGCGCCATAGCATGGTGATTCTTGCGGATCTGAAAGCTGCCGAACTGTCGATTAACAACCTCAAGGCCGGCGGCGCCCAGCGCCTGCGTGTGGGGCTGGTGACATCGGGCAGTTATTTTTTTCCGCACCTGATCGGTGCATTTCTGCATGGCAAGGACGACGTCGAACTCGACATGACGGTGCGCAGTCGCGACCAGCTCATTGCGCTGTTGCGAAGCGACCAGATCGATCTCGCCGTGATGGTTCACGCGCCCGATGATCCGGCCATCGTAGCCGAGGCATTCGCACCGAACCCCTTCGTGCTGGTCGCCTCTCCGACGCATCCGCTTGCCTACGAGCGGAACATCCCGTATCTGCGGATCGCGCACGAATGCCTGATCGTCAGGGAGAGCGGCACGGACACCCGCAGCGCCGCCAACTCCACGTTCGGCAACCACGAGTCGACCCCGCGCTTCATGGAGATCGGCTGCGCTGAAGCGATCAAACAGTCGGTCATGGCGGGCATGGGCATCAGCTTTCTTTCGACGCAGGCGGTTCAGTTCGAAGTACGAGCCGGCCTGCTCACGGTGCTCGATGTGCAGGGCTTTCCACTTAAACGCCATTGGTGCGTGGTCCACCGTGCGGACCGGCATTTGCCACCCGCGGCCCTAGACTTCCGGCAATTTCTTCTCACCGAAGGCGGCGCGCGGCTCGAACAGTTCACGGGGATCGACAAGGTGCATACAGGCATGGATCTTCTACCTCCTGATGACACAGCTCGAGAAACACGCGCGATTACCAGCACTAGCGCCCGCCACGAAGTCGCGCTTCGTACCCGCGCCCTCTTACGAGACGACGGACTGCCAGATGAGCATCACGTTCAGAGCCAGAATCACGCCGGTGGCGACGACAGCGGTGCCGATCAGCTTGCGGCCCGCCGTAAAGCCGCCCATCACTGAGCGACGCGACGACAGCACGACGAGTGCGACGAGCGGAATCGGCAGAATGATGCTCAGCACGATCTGGCTATCAATCATCGCTTTCATGGGATTGCACGTCATACAGACGATGACGGCCGGCACCATGGTGATGAGGCGTCGCAGGAGTACCGGCGTCTTGAAGCCGACAAAGCCCTGCATGATGTTCTGCCCAGCCATCGTTCCGACCACGGAACTGGAGATGCCCGATGCCAGCAGGGAGACCAGGAACAGCGCGGCCGCACCGGTGCCCAGCACAGGCGTCAGTGTGTGATAGGCCACCGCGATGTCGGAGATGCCTGGGGCCTTCTTGCTGAATACTGAAGCGGACATCGTCACCATCGCCAGATTGACGAGCCCGGCGAAGCCCAATGCGATCACCACTTCGCGGTTCGAAAACCGCACCAGCTTGCGGCGCTGATAGTCGTTGCGCGCCGGCGCACGGTTCTGCGTCAGACCCGAGTGCAGATAAATGGTGTGCGGCATGATAGTGGCGCCGACGATACCCACCGCGAGCATCAGTGCATCGTTGCCGTGCAGATGCGGCACGAAGGTATGAAAGATTGCGGCATGCCAGTCCGGCGGCGCAATGACGAGCTCGCACAGATAGCTCAGACCGATCACGGTAATCAGCGCGGCGATGACGATTTCGAGCGGACGGAAGCCTTTTTTGTCGAGCGAGAGAATGCCGATCGTGACGACGCCCGTGATCAGCAGCCCCCAGCCCATCGCCAGATGGAACAGCAGCGAGATGCCCATCGCCGCACCCATGAACTCGGCGAGATCGGTTGCCATGGCGGCAATTTCCGAGCCGACCCACATTCCCATCACGAGCGGACGCGGAAACTGGTCACGGCACAATTCCGCGAGACTGCGGCCGGTTACGATTCCGACCTTGGCGGACATCGCCTGAAACAGCATCGCCACGAGGCTCGACACCAGCACCACCCAAAGCAGCTCGTACCCATAGGTCGAGCCGGCCTGAATGTTGGTCGCAAAGTTGCCCGGGTCCATGTAGCCCACTGAAGCGATCACAGCGGGACCGGCGAATGGCAGCAGCGCACGCACGCCGCGGCGGTTGTTGTCGAGCGTGTCGCGCATCGCCGTTACGGTGTCGGCTGTCGCTTCCCCGGAAAGAGCGTAGCTGGCGGTTCGTTTAATTGCCATCAACATGATGAGCGCCTCTTTACAGTGCTACGTGGTGTCGAGATGGACTGACTGCTTCTACCCCGCCACCAGACGGGACAGCATCGAATCCGGATCGGGCGCCGCGGGCCCGTGGTTCGGATCGAACCTGCGGGCGCACGGCGCCGCGGCTACTGCGGGACTGCGGAACTGCGTGCTTACGCAAGCACGTCGCGGCGCTGCTTCAGGTTGTGGATCGCGTCGAGGGTTTCGTCGTCGACGCGCAAATGCTCCCTGAGCAGTTGACGCGGCACACTGGCCAGCCACTGCGACAGGGTCACTTCCGAGAAGTGGTCCGACTTGAAAATCTCGAGGAACACAAGGTCGTCCTTACCGGTGTTCTTGATGTAGTGACCGAGGTTCTTCTCGACGTAGCCCACATCACCCGGGTTGAAGTCCACCGTCTGCGCCGCCGGGCCCGTGTTGAACACCGTCATGCGGCCGGTTCCCTTGATGAAGTACTGCCATTCATCGTTATCCGGGTGCCAGTGCAACTCACGCAGACCACCCGGCTTCACCGTCACGAGTGCCGCTGCCACGGTCTTCGAAATCGGGAAGTTGCGGCTGTCGACGATGCGCACTTCGCCGCCCGCGCTCGAGATGGTCGGCGCCATCGAGCCCATGCGGAAAATGAACGGATGATCCGGACGGCCTGCCGGCGACGCGCAGTATTCCTGATCTGCAGCAAGAGGACCCGCCTTCGCGCCCTGGTAAATCCACAACTGTTCGAGCGGGATTTCCTTGAATTTTTCGGCCGGCACACCGAAGTTCTGGGCCAGAATATCCGGCGGGGTATGCGCGAGCCAGTCCGATACCATCAGCGTGTTGAATTCGCCCGCCGCACCGTTATCGAAGGCCAGCACGAATTCACCGCCGTTGTCGCCCAGACCTTGCAGCGAGTGCGGCAGACCCGGCGGGAAGTACCAGATGTCGCCGGATTGCACATCGGCGACTTCAGCGCGACCCTTAGTATCGATGGTCGTGATACGAACCTCGCCGCTGACCATGATGGCCCACTCAGCTTGCTGGTGCCAGTGCAGTTCGCGCACGCCGCCTGGTCCGAGGCGCATATTCACGCCGGCAATGTCCTTCGATACCGGAAACGCCTTCGTCGTTACCTCACGCGCCCAGCCACCCGCCTGAATGCGCTTGTGCGCTTCATTGAAGGATGCCCAGGGAATCGGCATGCCGCCTACGTCCGTCGGCGGCGGGTTGTTGAACGAAGGCAAAACGTCGCGCAGCTGTGGATTCTGCGGGCCGGGCTCGGAAATCGCTGCGGGCGTCGAGTTGATGGCGCCTTGCAAGGGACTGTCGGGGTTGCCGAATTCAGCGGCCTTGGCGACAGCCGATGCTCCAAGCGCTACAGCGCCGGCAGCAGCCCCGGCCAATACGCTGCGACGTGTCAAATCAGTCATGCTTGCTTCTCCTAACTATTTCTCTTGATCGATTCCCGGACATCAAGGCCGACGCCTGTGCGACACGGGCTGTAGGGAGGGACCCGCTGTTTCCTTTGCTGCAGTGAGCCGCCGCTCAAGGTGGATGGCTCACTGCAGCAGCAGGACAACGTCCTCGCCGTGCCGCAAATATTAAGAATGCGAGGCAAGAATGACCAATCAGGATTTCTTCGCGAAACCATCAACACCTCTGATACATCAACTGCGCGAATCCCGTTACGATCTGCGCACGACCTGAGTGAGGTTGTTGGGTGCGTTCCAACCATAAGATAGGAGTGTGATCATGGGTAGCTTCAGCATTGCGCATTGGCTGATCGTTCTGGCGATCGTCTCGCTAGTCTTCGGCACGAAAAAGATCCGGAATCTCGGCGCGGATCTCGGCGGCGCGATCAAGGGTTTCAAGGAAGGCATGCAGGACGTTGAACCGGTGGCTGCGGAGGCCGGTGCCAAGCGTAGGCCCGAGAGCGGGTCGATCGAAGCCGCAGGCCGTCCGGTCGTCGAGCAGCAATGACGCCGCGCACACCAACCCGGAGATACGGTTGCCATGCTTGACTTCGATGTTTCCAAAATGGCCGTGATCGGCGTGGTCGCGCTGGTGGTGCTCGGCCCCGAAAGACTGCCAAGAGTCGCGCGTACGGCCGGCACGTTGCTGGGGCGCGCGCAGCGTTACCTCAGCAGCGTGCAGTCGGAAGTAGACCGGCAGATCCAGCTGGACGAGCTGCGCAAGCTGAAAAGCAGTATTGAACAGGCGGCGGCCGATGTGCAGGATTCGGTCGAGCGTACGGTCAGCCAGCACGCCGGTGAACTGCAGGCCGGTGTCGATTCTGCGGCAGCAACGCTGAGAGAGGCGATGCCCGCGGCCTACCTGCCGTCCATCCACGAAGGCTCGGGCGATCTGCAGGGAGAGTTGTTCAAGGTCCGACCCGCGCAGCTAACGGCATCGATAGAGATCGGCGCCGCGATGCCCACGCGCGTCGGCGATGTATCAGCGTCTCTTATCGGATCGGCACCTGGCGGTCAGCGGGCCCGGTCGAAATTGCGCAGTGCTGCGTCGGCTAATCGGCGTGGTGCCGTCAAGCGCAGCCGCATTGTCTCCACGGCGGCCAGCAAGGCGCTCGGGCGGGACTTTGGCCGCCTCGCGTGAGATGTCCTAGCGAAGACCCAACGCCAACTCCACAAACTGCATGGCCCGGGCGTTGGCGTCGCGATAGCGATGCGCGATGTATAGCGTGGTAATCGTGTCCGTCTCATCCAGATGTCTGAACACGACACCCGGCACCGCAATGGTCTGCAGTGTCGCGGGCACGAGGGCAACGCCGAGCCCGGTGGCCGTCAGCCCAATCAGGGTAGAAGCTTGCTGCGCCTCCTGTACGACCTGAGGTTCGAAGCCGCGCTTCGCGCACAAAGCGGCCGTCTGTTCGTACACCGCCACCCCCGCCTGCCGCGGATAGGCAATGAACGGCTCATCGCGCAGATCCTTCAGCTTGATCGATGGAACATTGGCGAGGCGATGTCCCGCATGCATCGCAAGCAACAGGGGTTCCTCCATCAATGGCGTGAACACGACGTCCACAGGTAGGGCGCTTTCGGGCAAGCGCAGCAAGCCGACGTCTATCTCACGCTGCTCGATCGCCTCGATCTGCCGCGACGACGACAACTCCAGCAGCGTGATGTTGACCTTCGGCCGCTGCCTCCGGTACGCGTGAATCAGCCGCAGGAAAACCGGTGACAGCGTCGACGCGTTGGTGAAACCGACGCGCAACCGCCCAACCTCGCCGCTAACGGTGTCCCACACGCTCTCCTTCGCATGTTCGACGCGCGCGAGAATCGCGCGCGCATCGTCGAGCAGCGCAAACCCCGCCTCGGTCAGCGCCACGCTGCGGCGCGTGCGGTGAAAGAGCCGCGCGCCGAGATCCGCCTCCAGTGCCTGGATCGCGAGACTCAGCGGGGCCTGGGTGATGCCGAGTCGCTCCGCGCTGCGGCGGAAGTGCAACTCCTGCGCGAGGACGACGAAATACTCAAGGTGCCGGATATTCACTGATTTACTCTGCAAATCAATAAGTTGATTTCACAGAATAGATCAAAACTGTTCCAGGGACGATACTGTATTCCACCAACACAACGATGGAGACAGCATGAACGGTGCGGAACTGGTCGAACGCCTGCGCGGGCGGCACAAGATCATTGCGCTGGGCATCCGGGCATCGCGCACGACGGACACCGTGCGCTGGGCCAAGGCGGCCGGCTACGACACGATCTGGATCGATATGGAGCACAGTTCGCTGCCGGTCGATACCGTCGCCCAGCTTGCCTCGTGCGCCGTCGACCTCGGCCTGATGCCGTGGGTGCGCGTGCCCGAGCGCGATTACGGCACGATCAACCGGGTACTCGACGGCGGCGCGCTCGGCATCATCGTGCCGCGCGTCGAAACGGCCCAGCAGGCGCGCGATGCGGTGATCGCCACGCGCTTTCCGCCGCTCGGGCAGCGCTCACAGCTCGCCACCCTGCCGTATGTGAATTTCGAAAAGCTGCCCCCGTGCGAGATGAACCAGCGCCTCAACGAGGCGACCGTGCTCAAGGTGCTGATCGAAAGCCGTGCCGGCGTCGAGGCAGCCGACGCGATTGCGGCGGTCGAGGGCGTGGACGTGCTGGCGCTCGGTTGCAATGACCTTTCGGCCGATATGGGGCACACCGGCGAATCGGCCCACCCCGACGTCGTAGCGGCCTGCCGACAGGTGATCGCGGCGGCGCAGCGGCACGGCAAGGTCGCGATCGTCGGTGGAATGCCAGAATGCGATGCACTGAACGATCTGCGCCG
>Ga0302232_10003116_pt1 | contig 11234 bp, 10 predicted proteins | sample II_Palsa_N2_3_FD_193575 | JGI IMG/M metagenome (GOLD analysis project Ga0302232, IMG submission 193575) | Peat permafrost microbial communities from Stordalen Mire near Abisko, Sweden - II_Palsa_N2_3 | ecosystem: Environmental > Terrestrial > Soil > Palsa > Peat permafrost | place: Sweden...
AGAATTTGGGCCCGCACATCGAGCAGAAATGCGCGGTCTTCGCCCCTTCCGCGGGCAACGTCTGGTCGTGGAAGGCCTCGGCGGTCTCGGGGTCGAGCGCGAGGTTGAACTGGTCGCGCCAGCGGAAGTCGAAGCGCGCGCGGCTCAAGGCGTCGTCGCGCAGGCGGGCCGCCGGATGCCCCTTGGCCAAGTCGGCGGCGTGGGCGGCGAGCTTGTAGGTGACGACGCCGACCTTGACGTCGTCGCGGTCGGGAAGCCCCAGATGCTCCTTGGGAGTCACGTAGCAGAGCATCGCGGTGCCGAACCAGCCGATCATCGCGGCGCCGATGCCGCTGGTGATATGGTCGTAGCCGGGCGCGATGTCGGTCACCAGCGGCCCGAGCGTGTAGAAGGGCGCCTCGCCGCAGACCGCGAGCTGCCGGTCCATATTCTCCTTGATCTTGTGCATCGGCACATGGCCGGGGCCCTCGATCATCACCTGGATGTCGTGCTTCCACGCGATTTTGGTGAGTTCGCCCAGCGTCGCGAGTTCGGCGAACTGCGCCTCGTCATTGGCGTCGGCGTTGGAGCCGGGGCGCAGCCCGTCGCCGAGCGAGAAGGCGACGTCATAGGCCTTCATGATCGCGCAGATGTCCTCGAAATGCGTGTAGAGAAAACTCTCCTTGTGGTGTGCGAGGCACCATTTCGCCATGATCGAGCCGCCGCGCGAAACGATCCCGGTAACGCGCTTGGCGGCGAGCGGCACATAGGCGAGGCGGACGCCCGCGTGGATCGTAAAATAGTCGACGCCCTGCTCGGCCTGCTCGATCAGCGTGTCGCGGAAGATCTCCCAGGTGAGGTCCTCGGCGACGCCGCCGACCTTCTCGAGCGCTTGGTAGATCGGCACGGTGCCGATCGGGACGGGGCTGTTGCGCAATATCCATTCGCGCGTGTCGTGGATGTTGCGGCCGGTGGAGAGGTCCATCACCGTGTCCGCGCCCCAGCGGATCGACCAGACCATCTTGTCGACCTCGTTCGCGACGTCGGAGGCGACCGCCGAATTGCCGATGTTGGCGTTGATCTTGACGAGGAAGTTGCGCCCGATCGCCATCGGCTCGCTCTCGGGGTGGTTGACGTTGCTGGGGATGATCGCGCGGCCGCGCGCGACCTCGTCGCGGACGAACTCCGGCGTCACATAGTCGGGGATCGACGCGCCGAAATCCTGGCCGTCGCGGACCAGCTTTTCGGCGAGCGCGGCGCGGCCCATGTTCTCGCGGATCGCGACATATTCCATCTCGGGGGTGACGATGCCTTGGCGGGCATAGTGCATCTGGCTGAGGTTCATGCCGGGCTTCGCGCGCAGCACGCGTTTGCGGACGCGCGGGAAGGCGGGGACGCCGCCCGAGCGATCGGGGCCTAGCTGGCCATTGTCTTCGGGGCGCGTCTCGCGCGCGTCATATTCTTCGACGTCGCCGCGGGCGCGGATCCACTCGGCACGCAATTCGGGGAGTCCGGCGAGGATGTCGATGCGCTGGTCCGGGTCGCTGTACGGGCCCGAGGTGTCGTAGACGCGCAGCGGCGCTTCTCCCGCGGAGGGCTCGAGCGCGATCTCGCGCATCGCGACGCGCAGCGGCCCGACATGGATTTTCCGGGAGCCGCGGATCGGGCCGGTGGTCACGCGCATCGCGCTGCCCGCGAAGGGCATTTCGGTGGGTGCAAGAATATCGGCCATACTCGTCTCCTCCTATGGTCGGAAGCGAGATCGCGGTGGCCCGATGTGGTCGCCGCTTCCCTTCCTCCGCCGGTATCAACCGGATCAGGTTCGACGGGTCGGGGGCTCCAGCCCCCCTCTCAGCCGCGGATCAGCGGCCCCCCGGGGAGCGGTCACGATAGGGCAGGGTGATGCGCGGGTCAAAGCCCCGACGACGGCGGGCGGCGCGCTTATCGCCGGGGCGCTGAGACGTCGGGGCGGGCCGAAAAACTGCCCAGCCCGCGGTCGGTGCCGCACAGGCGGTCCCAGAAGCGGAAGTAGAGGCCGTAGTTGCAGCGATAGTCGCTGTGGTGGCGCTGGTGGTGCGTCGCGCTGATCAGCCAGCGACCCGCCGGGCCCTCGACGACGGCGCGCGGCAGCATCTCCCAACCCATATGGTTGGTGACGCCCAGGATCGTCATGATCGTCAGCAGCGCGGCGAGCGCGGTCCAGTGCAGCGGGACGACCAGCACCAGCACCGGGATGACGACCGCACCGCTCAGCGCCTCCCAGGGATGAAAGCTCATCGCCGCCCAGGCGGTCGGCGGGCGGCTGGCGTGGTGGACGGCGTGCGCGATGCGGAACGGCTTGGGGCGGTGCATCCAGCGATGCGTCCAGTAGAACCATGTGTCGTGCGCGAACAGGCAGAGCCCGAGCGAGACGGGCCACCACCACAAGGGATAGGCGTGGAGATCGGTGGTGACGCGCGTCCAGCCATGCGTGCGCCATCCCCAGGCGAGGATGCCCGCGGGTACGCCGTAGATCGCCGCGGAGGCGAGGCTCCACGCGATCTCGCGCCGCATCTGGCGGTCGAGCCCCGCATAGAGGCCGGGGTGCCGCCGCGCCGTCGCCCAGGCGAAGCCGCCCGAGACCACGAGATAGCGCACCCCGACGATCAGCGTCATCGCGAATGCGGACAGGAGGAGGGCGGTGAGCGGGGACATGCGGATCGTCTTAGCCGGGATCGAGGCTGGAACATACTGTTCCCCGGCGAAAGCCGGGGAACAGAAGGGGCGAAGCCACGGAACTCGCGCCTTCCGCAACCGCTACGCCTCCGCCCCTGTCGGAGACCAGTCATGAAGATCGCCTCGTTCGCCCTCGCCGCCACCGCGCTCCTCGCCGCCACCTCGGCCCTCGCCGCGACCGCCACGCCGGCCGACAAGGCGTTTGTCGTCAAGGTGTCGCAGGGCGGGATGTTCGAGGTCGCGGCCGGCAAGCTCGCCGAAACGAAAGGCGGCACGCAGGACGTGCGCGACTTCGCCACCGCCGAGGTCCACGACCACATGCTCGTCGGCGCCAAGCTCAAGGCGATCTCGTCGAGCGAAGGCGTGACCTTCGCCGCCACCCCCAATGCCGCGTTCGCAGGCAAGATGGCGACGCTCAAAGGCCTGTCGGGCGCGGCGTTCGACGAGGCCTATATGAGCGACATGGCCGCGCTGCACGATGCCGACGGCGCCGCCTTCCTCAAGGAATCGACGGAGGGCGGCAGCGCCGCCTATCGCGCCTTCGGCGCCGAGACGCACAGGATCGTCCAGCGCCACATCGGCGCAATCCACGGTACGCAGCCGCCGCGCTGAACGATAAAGCCCCTCCCTTTAAGCGAGGGGAGATTTACACCGTCGCGCTGATGACGCCGCGCCTCGCGCCCGCTAGGCATCGATCATGGAGCGCGTCCGCCAATGTGACCTTGCGATCGTCGGCGGCGGGCTTGCCGGCGGGCTGATCGCGCTCGCGATGGCGAAGCGGCGTCCCGACGCGCGCGTGCTGCTGATCGAGGCGGGCGATACGATCGGCGGCAACCACGTCTGGTCGTTCTTCGACAGCGACATCGCGCCCGTCGATCGCCCGCTGGTCGTGCCGCTCGTCGCGCATATGTGGGACGGCTATCATGCGCTGTTCCCCGGCCATCGCCGCCGGCTCGACGCGCGCTACCATGCGATCACATCGGACAAGTTCGATCATGTGATCCGCGCCGCATTGCCCGCCGCTTCGATCCTCACCGGCCGCAAGGCGATCGGCGTCGGTCCGCGCGCGGTCGTGTTCGCGGACGGGTTGCGGATCGAGGCCGCCGGCGTGATCGACGCGCGCGGATCGGGCGACCTGTCGCTGCTCGATCTCGGCTGGCAGAAGTTCCTGGGGCAGGAACTGGTGCTGACCGCGCCGCATGGGCTCAAGCGCCCGGTGGTCATGGACGCGACCGTCGATCAGCGCGACGGCTACCGCTTCGTCTACCTGCTCCCCTTCGGAGCGGACCGGCTGTTCGTCGAGGACACCTATTATAGCGACACGCCCGCGATCGATCGCGACCTGCTCGCCGATCGAATCGCCGCCTATGCCACGTCGCGCGGCTGGGCGATTGCGAGCGTCGAGCGCGAGGAGCAGGGCGCGCTGGGTGTCGTGCTCGGCGGCGATTTCGAGGCCTATTGGCGCTCGGGCGGCGCGGGCGTCGCCAAGGCCGGTGTGCGCGCCGGGCTGTTTCACCCGACCACGGGCTATTCGCTGCCCGATGCGGTGCGCGCGGCGCGGATCGTCACCGATCTGCGCGATCTCTCCGCGGACACGCTGCACACCGCGCTGCACGATTTCGCCGCGAAGACCTGGGCGGAGCGGGGCTTCTACCGGCTGCTCGACCGCATGCTGTTTCGCGCGGCTTTGCCCGAGGAGCGCTATCGCATCCTCGAGCGTTTCTACCGTCTCGACGAATCGCTGGTCAGGCGGTTCTACGCCGCCCAATCGACGCGCATGGACAAGGCCCGCATCCTCGCGGGGCGTCCGCCCGTGCCGATCGGGCGTGCGGTGATGGCGATGATGAACAATGGCGCCGGCAAGCCCGGCACGAAGGACAAATGACGATGAAGACGGCGGCGGTGATCGGGGCGGGATTCGGCGGGCTGGCGCTCGCGATCCGCCTGCAATCGGCAGGGATCGCGACGACGCTGATCGAGGCGCGCGACAAGCCGGGTGGGCGTGCCTACCAGTGGGAGCGCGACGGCTTCACCTTCGACGCCGGCCCGACCGTGATCACCGATCCCAATTGCCTCGCGGAGCTGTGGAAGCTTTCGGGCCGCGACATCGCCGAGGATGTCGAGCTGCTGCCCGTCTCGCCCTTCTACCGGCTGATGTGGCCCGACGGCACGGTGTTCGACTACAGCAACGACGACGCGTCGCTGCACCGCCAGATCGGCGTGCTCAACCCCGAGGATATCGCCGGCTACAAGCGCTTCCTCGACTATTCGGCCGAGGTGTACCGCGAGGGCTATGAAAAGCTCGGCCATGTCGCGTTCCTCGATTTCGGATCGATGATCAAGGCGGCGCCCCGGCTGGTGAAGAGCCAGGCGTGGCGCTCGGTCTATTCGATGGTGTCGTCCTTCGTGAAGGACGAGCATCTGCGCCAGGCGCTGTCGTTCCACACGCTGCTCGTCGGCGGCAACCCGATGACGACGAGCGCGATCTACGCGCTGATCCACAAGCTCGAGAAGGACGGCGGCGTCTGGTTCCCCAAGGGCGGCACGCACGCGCTGGTCCGCGCGATGGTGGCGCATTTCGAGCGGCTGGGCGGCGTCGTGCGGCTGGGCGACGCGGTCGAGCGGATCGACACGCTGGGCGATCTGACGACCGGCGTCACCACCGCGAGCGGCTGGCACGGCGATTTCGATGCGGTCGCCTCCAACGCCGACGTGGTCCACAGCTACAAGGCGCTGCTCGGCGGCTCGAAGCGCGGTGAACGCGCGACGAAAGCGCTCGAGAAGAAGCGCTTCTCGCCGTCGCTGTTCGTCGTCCATTTCGGCATCAGGGGGACGTTCCCGGGCATCCCGCACCATTCGATCCTGTTCGGGCCGCGCTACAAGGGGCTGCTCACCGACATCTATGAGCATGGCGTGCTGGCGAAGGATTTTTCGCTCTACCTCCATCACCCGACGGTGAGCGATCCAGATCTCGCGCCCGAGGGTTGTTCGAGCTTCTATGCGCTGGCGCCGGTGCCGCATCTCGGCAAGCTGCCGATCGACTGGGCGGAGATCGGGCCGGTCTATGCCGATCGCATCCTCGATCATCTGGAGGCCACGCTGATCCCCGGCCTGCGCGAGCGGCTGGTGACCAGCTTTCACTACACGCCGCAGGATTTCGCGCACGATCTCAGCGCGCATCTTGGTTCCGCGTTCAGCCTCGAGCCGCTGCTGACGCAATCCGCCTTCTTCCGCGTCCACAACCGCGACGATGCGATCCCCAACCTCTACTTCGTCGGCGCGGGGACGCATCCGGGGGCGGGGATACCGGGGGTGGTCGGCTCGGCCAAGGCGACCGCCGCGCTGATGCTCGACGATCTGCGGCGCTCTTAAAGCATATAAGCCGTCATCCTGACGAAAGTCAGGATCCAGGGTTGCAGGCGGCGTCGCCGGAAGCTCTGGATCCCGGATCAAGTCCGGGATGACGAAGGAGACATAGAAGAATGAACCGCCTCGCCGTCTATTGCGGCTCCGCCACCCCCGCCGACCCGCGCTACATTGCGTCCGCGGCCGACGTCGGCCGCAGCTTCGCCGAACGCGGCATCGGGCTCGTCTATGGCGGCGGCAAGCTCGGCCTGATGGGCGCCGTCGCCGATGCCGCGCTGGCCGCGGGCGGCGAGGTGATCGGCGTAATCCCGCGCGCGCTGGTCGATGCCGAGGTCGCGCACCCTGGCCTCACCGAACTCCACGTCGTCGAGACGATGCACGAGCGCAAGGCGGCGTTCACCGATCTGTCCGACGGGTTCGTCACGCTGCCCGGCGGCACCGGCACGATGGACGAGCTGTGGGAGGCGATGAGCTGGGCGCAGCTCGGCTATCACGCCAAGCCAGTCGGCCTGCTCAACGTCGCAGGCTTCTATGACGGGCTGCTGCAGTTCTGGGAAAAGATGGGCGAGACCGGCTTCGTCCGCGCGCAGCACCGGCCGATCCTGATCGCGAGCGACGATCTGGGCGACCTGCTGGAACAGATGGCGGCCTATCGTCCGCACGAGACGATCTTCGCGATGAAGGCGGGCAAATTATGAACCCCTCTCCCCTCGGGGGAGAGGGAGGGGCCCGCTCGGCGCAGCCGAGTGGGAGGGTTAGGGCACGCTGCGCGCGCCTTCATGCCCTCACCCTCCCCACCGCTGCGCGGCGGGTCCCCTCCCTCTCCCCCAGGGGGAGAGGGCTTTGAGCTACGATCGTCCCGCGCTCGTCGCCTATGCGCGCGACACCATCGCCAGGGGCTCGCAATCGTTCGCCGCCGCCTCGAAGCTGTTCGATCCCGCGACGCGCGAGCGCGCGCAACTGCTCTATACCTGGTGCCGCGCGTGCGACGACATCGCCGACGGGCAGCAACTCGGCCACGGCATGAGCCCGGTCGAGGACGCCGCCGCCAAGCTGTCGTCGATGCGCGTACGCACGAGCCAAGCGCTCGCGGGCGAGGCGACCGGCGATCCGGCGTTCGACGCGCTCGGCGTCGTCGCGGCGGAGACGCGTCTCCCCGCGCGCTTCGCACACGATCTGATCGACGGTTTTGCACTGGACGCGCAGGACTGGCGCCCGCGCACCGAGAACGATCTGATGCGCTATTGCTACCATGTCGCGGGCGCGGTCGGCTGCATGATGGCGGTGGTGATGGGGGTCGATCCCGACGACGACGCGACGCTCGATCGCGCCTGCGATCTCGGCCTCGCCTTCCAGCTCGCCAACATCGCGCGCGATGTGCGCGAGGACGATGCCGCGGGGCGCTGCTATCTGCCGACCGAGTGGCTCGCCGAAGTCGATATCCCGCCGGGCGAGCTCATGAAGCCGCCCTACCGCCCGCGTCTGGCGATGCTCGCGCGGCGGCTGGCGGATCGCGCCGAGCACTATGAGGCGTCCGCGCGAACCGGTGCTGCAGCGCTGTCGTTCCGCTCGGCATGGGCGGTGCTGGCGGCGGCGGGCATCTACGGCGACATTGCGCGCGAGGTCGCACGGCGCGGGCCGCACGCTTGGGATCGGCGCGTCTCGACGGGCAAGGCGGACAAGCTCGGCTGGGTGGTCACCGCCGGCTGGCAGGCACTGCGGCGGGGGGCACTGCCGGCGGTGTCGCGCGAGGAGTTGTGGACGCGGGCGCGCTGATCCATCCCCCGACCGTCATCCCGGCAAAAGCCGGGACCCATGGATACGGTCCGCGCGCTATCGGGCGGGCCGCATCTATGGATCCCGGATCAAGTCCGGGACGACGTTCGAGGAGGCCGGCGCGCGCACCCCGGCCCGCTCACGCCGCTTTAGCTCCGCCTTGAGCGCCTCGGGCTTGGGCGCGACCAGAAACCCGAAGCTCACATTGCCCGCGCGCGTCTCGACGACATGGTGCAGCCGGTGCGCTTGGATGATCCGCTTCATATAGCCCGAACGCGCGACATAGCCGTGGCGCAGCCGCTTGTGGACGATCCAGTCGTGGAAGCCGAAATAGATCGCGCCATAGGCGGCGATCCCCGCGCCGACCCAGGTGCAGCCCGGCCACCAGCCCCAGCGCACCCCGCCCGCGAGCAGCAGGATCGAGGGGCCCGCGAAGATCACCGCATAGAGATCGTTGAGCTCGAACGGCCCGGTGCGCGGCCGGTGGTGGCTCTCGTGCAGGAACCAGCCGAAGCCGTGCATCACCCAGCGGTGCGCAGCATACGCAAACGCCTCCATCGCGACGACGGTGGCGAGGAACAGGGCGAGGCCGGGGAGCAGGGTCACGGGCGATCATATAGCGATGAAGGCGGGCGCAAGCGACTCCCCGAACATCCTCCCCTGCAAGGGGAGGGGGACCGCTCGCGTAGCGAGTGGTGGAGGGGTGTCCGACCTCGGAGACTGGGTGTTTTGTAGAGGCGTGGTCCACCCCTCCACCACCCTGCGGGTGGTCCCCCTCCCCTTGCAGGGGAGGATGTTCTTGCACCCGTTCAGCATCTATTCGACGCCGACTGTGCTAGTCGTCCGCAATGAAACGCCTCGCCACGCTCACCGCCCTCCTACTCCTCGCCGGCTGCTCGGCGATCTTGCCCGAGGCGCGGGTGCGCGAAAAACTGCTCGCGGCGGGCGTCAAGCCGCACATGGCGAACTGCCTCGCGGGCAAGCTGTCGCGCAAGCTCAGCTACGGCGAGCTCGAGGCGCTCGGCAAGGCCGCCAAGGGCAGCGGCGATCACCAGGGCCATCTCGGCATCGGCGAACTCACCGATCGCCTCCAGAGCGTCAACGATCCCCACATCATCGACGTGGTGACGCGCGCGGGGCTGTCCTGCGCGATCATGGGGTGATAGGGGCCTGCTCAAACGTCCGGAATCGCGCGCTTTACGTTCGCGTCACCTGCCGTTAACGGAAACCTCGAGCCCCAGGGACCCGCATTGCCATGAACATCCACGAATATCAGGCCAAGGAATTGCTCGCGAAGTTCGGCGTCGCCGTGCCTGCGGGTCACGCTGCGATGTCGGTCGACGAGGCGGTCGCCGCCGCCGGCACGCTGCCTGGCCCGATGTATGTCGTGAAGGCGCAGATCCACGCGGGCGGCCGCGGCAAGGGCAAGTTCAAGGAACTCGGCCCCGATGCCAAGGGCGGCGTGCGGCTGACCAAGACGCTCGACGAGGTCCGCGCGGCGGCGACCGACATGCTCGGCAACACGCTGGTCACGATCCAGACGGGCGACGCGGGCAAGCAGGTCAACCGCCTCTACGTCACCGACGGCGCCGACATCGACAAGGAATTCTACCTCTCGATGCTCGTCGATCGCGCCACCGGGCGGATCGCGATGGTCGTCTCGACCGAGGGCGGCATGGACATCGAGACGGTGGCGCACGACACGCCCGAGAAGATCCAGACGATCGGGATCGATCCCGCCGAGGGCTTCATGGCGCATCATGGCCGTGCGGTTGCGTTCGGGCTCGGGCTGACCGGCGATCTCGCCAAGCAGGCGCAGAAGCTCGCCGGCCAGCTCTACGAAGCCTTCCTCGCGACCGACATGTCGATGCTCGAGATCAACCCGCTGGTCGTCACCAAGCCGGACGGCGCGGGCGCGTCGCAGCTGCTCGTGCTCGATGCCAAGGTGTCGTTCGATCCCAACGCGCTGTTCCGCCACAAGGACATCTTCGCGTTGCGCGACGAGACCGAGGAGGACCCAGCCGAGGTCGAGGCGAGCAAGTACGACCTCGCCTACATCAAGCTCGACGGCGACATCGGCTGCATGGTCAACGGTGCCGGTCTCGCGATGGCGACGATGGACATCATCAAGCTCAACGGCATGTTCCCCGCCAACTTCCTCGATGTCGGCGGTGGTGCCACCACCGAGAAGGTGACCGCCGCGTTCAAGATCATCCTGTCCGATCCCGCGGTGAAGGGCATCCTGGTCAACATCTTCGGCGGCATCATGCGCTGCGACATCATCGCCGAGGGCATCATCGCGGCCGCCAAGGAGGTGAACCTCTCGGTGCCGCTGGTCGTTCGGCTCGAGGGCACCAACGTGCAGCAGGGCAAGGACATATTGGCCAATTCGGGGCTGCCGATCGTGGCCGCCGACGACCTCGGCGACGCGGCGCGCAAGATCGTGGCAGAGGTCAAGCAAGCAGCCTGATTATAACTATTCCGTCATGCCAGCGCAGGCTGGCATCTCGGGTGTCGGGCACCGCGCCCGCCCCAACGAGACCCCAGCCCGCGCTGGGGTGACGGGTCGAGAGAGGGAAGAGGAAAAATGAAGGTCCTAGTGCCCGTCAAGCGGGTGATCGATTACAACGTCAAGCCGCGCGTCAAGATGGACGGCACGGGTGTCGATCTCGCCAACGTCAAGATGTCGATGAACCCGTTCGACGAGATCGCCGTCGAAGAGGCGATCCGACTGCGCGAGAAGGGCGCCGCCACCGAGGTGATCGTCGTCTCGATCGGGCCGGCGAAGGCGCAGGAGACGCTGCGGACCGCGCTCGCCATGGGTGCGGACCGCGCGATCCTCGTCACCACCGACGATGCGGTCGAGCCGCTCGCGGTCGCCAAGATCCTCAAAGCCATCGCCGACGAGGAACAGCCCGGGCTGGTCATCCTGGGCAAGCAGGCGATCGACGACGACAGCAACCAGACCGGGCAGATGCTCGCCGCGCTGATGGGCCGTCCGCAAGGCACCTTCGCCTCCAAGGTCGAGGTCGAAGGCGACAGCGTCACGGTGACGCGCGAGGTCGACGGCGGGCTCGAGACGGTCAAGCTCGCGATCCCCGCGATCGTGACCACCGATCTTCGCCTCAACGAGCCGCGCTACGCGTCGCTGCCCAACATCATGAAGGCCAAGTCCAAGCCGCTCGCGAACAAGACGCCCGCCGATTACGGCGTCGACACCACGCCGCGGATCGAGACCGTCAAGGTCGCCGAGCCGCCCAAGCGCGTCGCGGGCATCAAGGTCGCCGACGTCGATGCGCTGGTCGCCAAGTTGAAGAGCATGGGAGTCGCGGCATGAAGACGCTGGTGTGGGTCGAGCATGACACGGGCGCGATCAAGGACGCGACGCTCGCCGTGGT
>Ga0302232_10003150_pt1 | contig 11178 bp, 9 predicted proteins | sample II_Palsa_N2_3_FD_193575 | JGI IMG/M metagenome (GOLD analysis project Ga0302232, IMG submission 193575) | Peat permafrost microbial communities from Stordalen Mire near Abisko, Sweden - II_Palsa_N2_3 | ecosystem: Environmental > Terrestrial > Soil > Palsa > Peat permafrost | place: Sweden...
GAACGTTGCGGCAGCAGTCGATATCGAAGCCATCGCGATCGGTGTCGATGAGGAGGTTGTCGAGGGTGAGGTTATCGACGCCGGTGGCAAGCAGTGCGAAGTGGCCGCCTTTGAGGATGGAGAAGTCGCGCAGGGTGACGTTGTGGCAGTTCTTGAGGGCGATGGCTTTGTTGCCTACGCCGGGCTGCTCGGCTTTGTAGTAGGGGTAATCGCCGCGGATTTCGCCGACATGTCCCGAACCGTGAGAGAGACCTTTGCCGTGGATGAGGCCGGGGCCTGTGATGGAGAAGTTGTTGATGTTTTCGCCGACGAAGAGTGAGTTATGCCAGTGGTTGTGGCCGTAATCCTGATAAGGGATCCAGGGGTCGTTGGGCTCGGCTGCGTCATAGGTGCCACCGTTGTAGCCGGTGGTTTCGGTGGGCAGCGGCGAGTTGGCGGCAAGGATCGTGCACCCTTGCGCGAGGTAGAGATGGACATTGGATTTGAGATGGATGGTGAAACAAACATAGATCCCGGAAGGAAAGAAAACCGTTCCTCCGCCGCCTTGCGCTGCGGCATCTATGGCGCGGTTGATGGCGGGCGTGTCGACAGTCTTGCCATCGCCAAGTGCCCCGAACGTTCTGACATTCCAGAGTTCGGCGTTGGAGACATTCACGTTTTCGGCTAATGCGGTTCCGTTGTCGGCGAGTGCAACATATCCAATCGTGGAGGCGAGGGCGAGGGGCGAGAGTTTGATCAGGTCGCGGCGTTGCATGGCAGGAATAGTAGCAGCCTGACAGGTTGTTGGTCATGAACCAAATGCCTCTGCGCGGGCCGCGGAGTAAAATGACAGCATCATGGCGTTCCCGATCAAAGTTTGCGTAGTGTGCGAAGAAGAGTTCGAGCTAAAGCCCGACAAGCCGGGATTTGCGAATCGGTGCCCGACTTGCTCCATGCCGGAAAATGCAGGTGGCGGGGATAAAAGCAAAATGAGCGCAGAGGAACGGGCAAGTCAGCGCGAAGCGGATGCGGCGCGGCGGGCGGCGATCAAGGACTTGCTGTATACGCGGAAGTAAGGCGGTTAAAGCGGCTCTCCAAAGGGAACGGTGAGTGGTGGGTTAATCGAGGGCGATGAGAAGACCTTCGCCGGCTTCGATGGTGATGGGGCCATCTACGCGTGATCCTTCGCCGTCAAGGATTGTAGTGAGGACGACGGTACCGGGGGCGCATTGGGTTGTGGCGATGTCGTTGCCGAGGTTGAAGAGGAGTTGGAAATCCGTGCTGTGGCCGTCTGCTAGAGCGACGCGGCGGAAGCGCAGGATGTTGCCCTCGGCGGAGACGTCCGCGATGCCGCCTGCGTGGAGCGTGTCGTGCTGGCGGCGGAGCTGGAGCAGCTTGCGATAGAGGGTCAGCATCGAGCGCGGGCGTTGGGATTGAGCGGCGGCGTTTTCGGTTTGCCAGTCGTGCTGGAGTGGGAGCCACGGCGTTGCCGCAGGCGATGTGAAGCCGGCGTTGGGAGTGTCCAGCCAGAGCATGGGACTGCGTTCGGGGTCGCGGCCTCTTCCCTTGCCCGGTTCGTTCTTTTCGGCCGGGTCTTTCACCTGGTCGGGTGCGATGGGTACGTCTTCCATGCCGAGCTCGTCGCCGTAATAGAGCGTCGGCGTGCCACGGAGGGTGAGCAGCAGCATCGCGGCAGCGCGGGCTTGCTGGGGGCCGATGCGGGTGGCAAGGCGGGACTGATCGTGGTTGCCGAGAACGTAGTTAGGCCAGGCGCCAGCGGGGAGCAGTGACTCGTAGGTGCGGATAATGTGCGCGATGGCTTCGGCGTGCCACTGCGACTGGATGAGGTGGAAGTTGAACGGGAGATTTGCGCCACGGAGTTGTGGGGTTTTGGGGTCGGGTTCGGGTTCGCCGTAGTAGCGGACCAGGGCCTGGAGTGGGAGGTAGATTTCTCCGATGAGGACTCGGTTGGAGCCGCTGCCGGGAAGCCCTGCGGGGGTCCGAGAAGCAGGTCCTTCGCTGTTCTCAGGATGCAAGTTCTTGTCAAACACATTCTGAAGCACCGTCGGACCGTAACTATCGAGGATGGAGCGCATTTCGGCTACGATTTTGTGGGTTTCGGGTTGGTCGGCAGTGAAGACGGGGAGCGTGCTGGCGAGGTCCTGCATGCCGCCGTGGTAGTCGGGGTTGGGAGGGTTGTTGCGGAAGAAAGCGTCCTTGATGAGGAGCCAGAGGACGTCCATGCGGAAGCCATCGACGCCACGGTCGAGCCAGAAGCGCAGGGCCATGTAGATTGCCGCGCGAACTTTGGGATTGCGCCAGTTGAGGTCGGGCTGCTCTTTGAGGAACGAGTGCAGGTAGAACTGCTCGGTGGGTTGGTCCCACTCCCACGCGGGGCCGCCGAACTGCGACATCCAGTTGTTGGGCACGCGTTGCTTTGCGGGAACCCAATCGTCGCATGGTTGGGCGGCTTCGTGCCAGAGATACCAATCCCGCTTGAGACTAGAGCGCGAGGAACGGGATTCGAGGAACCATGGATGCTGGTCGGAGGTGTGGTTGGGGACGAAGTCGAGGATGACGCGGAGGCCTTTGGCGTGGGCCTGATGCAGAAGCTCGTCGAAGTCGGCGAGGGTTCCGAATAGAGGATCGACGTTGCAGTAGTCGGCTACGTCGTAGCCGAAGTCGGCCATGGGTGACGGGTAAAAGGGTGAGATCCATATGGCGTCGACGCCGAGCGAAACAAGGTAGTCGAGGCGGGAGATGATGCCGGGGAGATCGCCTACTCCGTCGCCGTTTGTGTCCTGAAAGCTGCGGGGATAGATCTGGTAGATGACGCCGGTCTGCCACCATTGAGTTGCGGGGAATTCACTGTCAGCCATTAGGACGATTGGATGCGAGTGGGCGGGGAAAAGCAACGGCGAAAACTTTGACGCAGAGTGCGCAGAGTTTAAGAACAAGTTTCGCGGAGTGAGACGCGTAGCATTGGGGGATGGGTATGGGGTTGGATGAGTTGTTGCGGGAGGCGGAGGTGGCGCATGGACATCTTTGCGCTGGGCAGGTGCTTGGGGTTCGCATGGCGATGCTCGCAATGCGGGAGCTTGGTGTGGGCGACCCGCGGGTGAGAGTGCTGGAGAATGGCGAGCTGAATCCGGATCGGAAGAGGCTGGTTACGTTTGTAGAAATTGACCGCTGTGCTACGGATGCGATTGGGGTGGTGACAGGATGTCGCGTGGGAAAACGAGCGCTGAAGCTGAGGGATTTTGGGAAGATGGCGGCTACGTTCGTGGACCTATACGCGAAGCTTGAGGGCGATGACTACAAGGGATTGCGGGTGGTGGCGCTTGAGAGCTCGAAGGCGCTGGCGAAGGAGCTTTATCCCGAGTTAGGGAAGAATGAGCAGCAGATGAAGGCTTATCGTGAAATGCCGGACAAGGATTTGTTTGCAGCTGAATGGGTACGGGTGGCGCTGCCGGCTAGTGAGTTTCCGGGATACAAGGGCGAGCGAGTGGTTTGTGCGAAGTGTGGGGAGGGTGTGAATTTCGACCGGTTTGTGGAGAGGGATGGAGTGAGGGTTTGTCTGGGGTGTGCTGAAGGGGTTTATTACAGGGCGTTGTAGCCTGCGCGGGCAGAATACGGGGTCCTTCGCCTGCGGCTCCAGGATGACGACGAGAAACAAGCAACAACAAAAACATCAGGGCCGCTCGTTTGAGGAGCGGCCCTGGAACGTCTTGCGATAGCGGCTGTCGCTTAGCGGCGCCAGCCGTAGCGGTACGGCTCGTGATGAAAGTGCCAGTCGTCGTGGCGATAGCCGTAGCCGGCGTAGAAGCCAGGGCCTCCGTAGACGACTACCGGCGGAACGGGAGCGAAGTAGCGAGGGCCGCCGACGTGAACTCCGACGACGAAGCGTTGGGCCTGAGCAGCGGGAGCGGCTGCGAGGGCGGCGCCGGCCAAGGCTGTAACGGCCAGCATTTTGACTGCACTGGACTTCATGGATGTAAGCTTCGCGGTTACGGTGGATAGCTTCATGGTGTTGCCTCCTGCTCGGTCATTGCATCGGCCTTGCATATAGGTAAACGCTGGTTGTGGCGCGGTGTTTCGCGCAACTATTTGGAGGCGTTGGGTTGGGTGCAGGTGAAGCTCGTGGCCTGGGTGGGATCGCCGGTAGTGTAGTGGGGATAGGCCGGGTACTCGCATAAGGGACGCGTGCGGCCGGTGTGGTTGTCGGTGACGATGAGATTGGTCGGCGCAATGCCCTGATCGGCCCAGGCGTCCAGGGTGCCGATGGTGTCGAAACCGGCGTCGAATTTGCCAAAGCCGTGGCCGAGGCCGGGGATGATGTAGAGACGCGCGAAGGATGCTGTGGTGTGGACACCCATGGTGGCCTGGAGGCGGTGGTAGTAATCGACCGTGGAGTTGGTGGGGATGATGTTGTCGGTGGTGCCGTGAACGAGGATCAGCTTGCCGCCGTGTGCGACGAATGGCCGGAGGTTGGCGTTGGTCGCGTCTACTTCGAGCGCCTGCTGCATGACTTCGGCGTGCCAGATACCCGCGCCTCCGGGTGCGAAAGACATGTCCGCTGTTTTTGGCTGGCCAGTGGTGGTATCGAAGTTGCGCGCGTCATAGTGAACGCCAACCGTGAGGAAGTTGCGGAGGACGGTGTCTCCGATGACGTAGCCGAAGGAGTTGAAAAGGAAGATGGGATTGTGCAGCGGAAACGGAAGGATGCCCGTCGCAGACGTGAGGTCCGCTCCCGAAAGAACGTTATAGCCGGGAATGGAGCTGACGCCGTCAGATACTGGCGTGGACGTGCGCTGGGGGGTGGCGAAGGTGATGAGCGTATGTAACTGGGCGTCGGAGAGACAGCCGTGGTGATGTTGTCCGTCAGGACAGCGGAGAGTGGCGGGATCGACGTGGCAGCCATCGGGATCGGAGACGATGCCATCACGCAGGCCATCCTGTGCATCGCAGGCTTTGAGCACCGTGTGCTGGATGAGCCTGGTTTGAGCGAAGCCCAGATAGCCGCCTTTGCTGTAAAGGGCCTGCGCGGTGCGGATGAACTGGAGGTCGAGCTCGATCTGGTCCCATGCGGCGTAGGCGGCGAGTACGCCGTCGTAGTCGTCGGGATAGCGCTGGGCAACTTTGAGGGCTTCGCGACCCCCGGTTGAGGCTCCGATGAAGTACATGCGGCGAGGAGCGTGGCCATAATACTGAGTAAGGAGAACGACAACCGTGTCATGGACTTTTTTCAGGGCGTCGCCGGCGAAGTTCTGCTGCATTTCCTTGTTGCGTGCAAACTTTGCGTTGACGGCGTTGATGGCGTCGGGAAGCGGAAAGTAATCCGTGTGGTGGCCGCCGTCGGAGCCAAAGGTGGCGTAACCGCGGGCCAGTGGAGTAGGTGCGGACTTGATGCCAACGGCGGTGCGTCCGCGGCCAGCAGCGGCGGCGAGATAGCCGTCGAAAGTACCGCCACCGATGTGAAGAGCTTTGTCGTTCCAGTTGTCGGGAAGATTGAGCTCGAAGCGAATGTCGTCGGCGTCCGGGTCGATGGGGTGAATGCTGCCGAGGACTTTGCAGAAGCCGGTGCCCTTTTGATGGTGGTGCGTGGCAGAGATGACATCGGCTCCGCCGGTGGGAAGGGCGATGGATGCTGCGGGAATAGAGGCGTAGCGAAGGGATTTGCAGGGATCGGGCGAAGCCTGGGCGGAAGCTGTCATTGCGGCGGTGATAGCGAGTGCGACTATGATGCGGTTGCGGGTGAACTTCATTCGACTGGGGACGTCTCCGGCGGCAAACTCGTTAGACGTACAAGCGCGCCTTAGGTTGAGATGCAATGACGGACGAGATCGACGCAGAAGTAACGAAGGAGACAGGCGCAGCGGCGCCTCCACGGGCGCATGAGAGGTTGCCCGAGATGGCGACGATAACGGATTTTTCGCGGCGAGAGTTTGCGTTGCGGGAGCTGATGGATGAGCCTTGCACGTTTGCGCAGTATCGCGCGGCGGCGTTGAGTCTGGGGCGGTTGAATCGATGGACCAGGGGATATAAACCGACGCTGGAGTTTTTGGGGCGGGTGTTACAGCGGACAGGCGTGGGGCATGAGCCGCTGCATGTGGTCGATGTGGGATGTGGGCATGGGGATGGATTGCGGGAGATCTGCCGATGGGCTGCGAAGCGGAGTGTGCCACTACGGCTGACGGGAGTGGATAGGAATCCTTATGCAGCGCGCCTGGCGAAGGAGTGCGACCGTCGGGAACATGTGTCGGCGGGGACGATTGCCTGGGTTACGGGCGATGTTTTTGCAGTGGAGTTGGAACGGCCCGCGGATGTGGTGGTCAGTTCCCTGTTTGCACATCATCTTTGCGACGAGGAGATTTTGAGATTGCTGCGATGGAAGGAGGATCGTGCGCGAGTGGGGTGGTTTTTGAGCGATCTGCGGCGGAGTGAGCGGGCGGCGAGGATGTTTGAGTGGATGGCGAGGGTGTTGCCGATGGATGAGATGGTGGCGACGGATGGGGCGGTGTCGTTTCGGAGGGCGTTGTCGGTGGAGGAGTGGTCGCGGCTGTTTGCAGGGGCGGAGGCTAAGGATTTGGGGATGGGGAGGGTTGGGGTGGAGCGGTTTAAGTAGGGGTTAATCAGGCAAAGAACGGGAGGAAGCAGGTTCGTTCGCTACGCTCAGAATGACAACAAAAAGCAAGGGCAAGAACGCGGGCGCGAAGAAACTAAGCGGTGGCCTAGTGGTTGAAGTTGTAGCGGAGGCCGCCTTGGACCAAACGTGGAGCGGCTAGGGTAGGGGTAGGGGTTTTGCCAGCTTCGATGGTGCGGTTCAGGAGGTTTTGCGCGGAGCCGAAGATCGAAAGATGGTGGGTGAGGTTGCGGTCTGCGGAGAGGTCGAAGCGGGCGTATGGCGCGAGGACGTATTGGTTGGCGGAGTCGTCAAACTCCTGGCCTTGATAGCTGGCGATGAGGTGAAAGGCAGCGACGCGTGGGGCTGCGTAGTTGAGAGTGGATGTGACAGACTCGCGAGGGACTTCGGGGAGCCAGTTGCCGACAAGGTTGGCTTGCAGCGGCGAACTTGAGTTGAAGCGGGTAACGGTGGCAATGGCCAGCTGGTAGCTGAAGGTGGCGTCGAGTGAGTGCCAGCGGGCGGATTGGGCTTCGAGCATAAGGCCGTCGCTGCGGAGCTGGCCGAGGTTTTCGCGCTGGAGGGTTTGGGTGGTGGCGGTTTGGCTGAGAAGAACTGTGGTGATGGGGCGGTTGACTTCAGTCCAGAAGTAAGTGGCGCGGACGTGGGCAGCGCGGGTTTGGAGCTCGATGCCGGTTTCGAAGCCGGTGGCACGTTCGGCGAGGAGGTCGTTGTTAGCGAGGGTGGTCTGGGAGCCGACCTGGCCGGTGCGGTAGAGCTCGTTCATGGTGGGTCCGCGGAAGGCGCGGAAGGCTGTTGCCGTGAGGGCGAGGCCATGGGGGAGATTGCGGACGATGCCGAGATGCGGGCTGGCAACTAGTTCAGTAATGTTGGGTTGCGGCGTGACGACGCTGGTGTTCGAGATGGTTTTCTGGGCGTCGAAAGTGCGGAAGCTGTCGACGCGGATAGAGCCGGAGAAAGACCACAAGTGGGGCTGCCAGATCGCGTCGGCGTAGCCGCCGGTTTCGCGCTGGCGGGCTGAGGTGCTGGTGGTGGCTCCCAGGATGTTGCTGGAGACGGCAGTTTCGTCGTCCGTGGCGCGGATGTCGCGGAGATCAAGGCCCAGTGCGGTGGTGAGATTGTGCGGGAGCGCACGTGAGGCTTGCAGGACAAAGCCGAACTCGTCGGTGGGGACGTGCTGGAGCTTGGTAAGAGTTTCGGAGTTGCGATTGGCGGCGATGGAAGAGAAGCTTTGGCGATAGGACTCTCGGCTGCCGTAGAGGCGAAGGGATGCGATCGCAAAAGACGTGTTGGCGTCGGCGCCAGCGATGTAGCGCCAGAGGCGGTCTCCGTTGGTTTGGTCGGGCGTGCCGTTCAAGCGGGATTCGTTGAGGATGTTGCCGCGCAGGAAGGCGTCGTATTTGTGGAGCGTTGACGGGGTGCGGAGTTCGAGGCGGCCGGCCTGGCTGGAGACGTTGGCGACGGTATCGATAGTGCCGCGATAGGCAGGAGCGGTAGGGACGTAGCCGCCGGTGGAGAGAATGCTCAGTGCGGCGAGAGTTTCGAGGTAATGGTTCGCTGTGATGAGAAGGGCGTCGCCAAGGCCGGTGTTTTCGGTGGCCCCAGCAGCATCGGCGGCGAAGGTGAGCTTGGTTGGGGTGGAAGGGACGACATCGACGACACCGCCGATGGCGGATGAGCCGTAGAGATCGGCAGCGCCACCGCGTAGGACTTGCACGTGGTCGATGGCCAGGGTTGGGATTTCGTTCCAGTGGACCCAGCCACCGAAGGGATCGCTAAGTGGGACCTGATCGCTGATGACGAGAGTGCGGCTGGCAGCAGTTGAGCCGAGGCCGCGAAGCGAGAGTCCGGCCGAGGTCGGATTGGCGGTCCAGGAGCTGGTGCGGCGGAAGAGCTGAAAGCCGGCGATGGAGTGGAGGCTATCGTCGAGAGTGAGGCCGGGGGCTTGCTGGAGCTGCTGTTGCGAAAGGACGGCAGTGCTGGTGGCGGAGTCGTTGATGTCGGCAAGGCCGCGATCGGCGGTGACTGTGACGGATTGCTGGAGGCTGAGGGGCGCTTGTGATGGAGCAGGAGTTTGCGCGGCGGTGGGAAGCAGAGTTGCCGCGATGAAGATTGTTGGAAACAGCCGCATAGGTTAAGGCTCTCATAGATGGGCGCTCGTATGAGAGCCTGCGGACATAGCGAAACTCAACAGGGCGTGAGAGGATGCAGCTCAGCGCCAGGCGCGGAAGCAGAGCGTGTTGCCGTCGGGGTCAGTGGCATAGAACTCGCGTGTTCCCCACGTCTGGTCGAGTGGGGCCAGATGTACGGGTGAGTTCGTGCGATGCGACTGGTCGAGGCCGCGCGCAGTGAAGCGAGCGAAGGCTACGTCCACATCTTCTGCATGGTCAAGCTCGAGGTTCGCGGAGCTGGCGGAGGGATTGTGGCCCATGTGAAGCGAGAGCTGGATGATAGCGCCGTCGCAGACCAGGTCGACGACACCGTTCTGCAGCGCAAGTTCGCGATACTCCGGGTATCTGAACTGAAATTCCAGCACGCCTGTGTAGAAGGCGAGCGACCGGGGGAGATCGCTCGACCAGAAGACAGGCACGGCGCGCATGCTAAACCTGCGCCGCCTCTATCACCGAGCCCACGCGAAACATGGTGGACTCGTTGAAGTGTTTGGCGAGGATTTGCACGCCGATCGGGAGACCATCGCGGGTGACGCCGCAAGGCACGCTCATGCCGCAGATACCGGCCAACGAAGCGGCAACCGAGTAGATGTCTTCGAGATACATCTGAACAGGGTCGTCGGTCTTTTCGCCTAGCTTGAACGCGGGCGTGGGAGTGACCGGGCAGACGATAGCGTCGACTTCGTTGAAAGCTGACAGAAAATCGCGGGTGAGAAGCGTGCGGACCTGCTGGGCTTTGCGGTAGTAGGCGTCGTAGTAGCCAGCGGAGAGGACATAAGTGCCGAGCAAGATGCGGCGCTTGACCTCGGGGCCGAAGCCTTCGTCGCGGGTATTGCGATACATCGTGCTGAGGGTGCTGGCATCTTTAGAGCGCAGACCGAAGCGAACGCCGTCGAAGCGCGAGAGGTTGGAGCTGGCTTCCGCGGTAGCGATGACGTAGTAAGTGGGGACTGCGTATTTGGTGTGCGGGAGCGAGACTTTGTGGATGGTGCAACCGGCGGCGCGGAGGTCGTCGAGAGATTTTTCGATGGCGGCGCGGATTTCTGGGTTGAGACCTTCGCCGAAGTACTCTTCGGGGACGCCAATGCGCAGGCCGGCGACGGGTTTTGCGAGCTCCGCCGTGTAGTTCGCGGTGGGTTGGGTAGAGGATGTGGCGTCGAGCGAGTCAGGGCCGGCGAGGACTTCGAGCATGGTGGCGGCATCGGCTACGGAGCGGGTGAAAGGGCCGACGCGGTCCAGCGAGGAGGCGAACGCGATGAGGCCGTAGCGGGAGACGCGACCGTAGGTGGGCAGCACTCCGACGACGCCGCAGAAGGCTGCGGGCTGGCGGATGGAACCACCGGTGTCGGTGCCCAGCGAGGCGACACAGAGGCCTGCGGCAACGGATGCGGCAGAGCCACCAGACGAGCCGCCAGGGACGCGGTCCAATGCGCGTGGATTGTGGACGGGACCGTAGGCGGAGTTCTCGTTGGAGCTGCCCATGGCGAACTCGTCGCAGTTGAGCTTGCCGAGAAGGATGGCTCCGGCAGCTTCGAGTTTGGAGACGACGGTTGCATCGTAGGGTGGGTGGTAACCCTTGAGGATTTTCGATCCGGCGGTGGCGGGAGCGCCGGTCATGACGAGAACGTCTTTGATACCGAGGGGCACGCCAGCTAGAGGGCCGAGGGTCTTGGTGTCGCCGGATTTGGCAACGGCGTCGATCTTTGCGGCTTGCGTGAGAGCGCGTTCGCGCGTGAGAGCAAGATAGCTGTTGATCGACGAATCGACGGCAGAGATGCGGTCGTAGTGGGCAATGGCGAGGCTCGTTGCTGTGGTCGCGCCGGTGAGAACGGCGGAACGAGCTTCGCTGATGGAGACGGTTTCGAGATTGAGTGCGTCGGGCATTGGTGCTTTGGTTTCCTTCGAACTTTGGTGGTAGCGCGGCGAGAAGCAGGTCCTGCCCTCAGGATGACAATCCTAAAAATTGATGGCAAAACTTGCGAACTTTTACCGCTCGATGACCTTGGGGACTTTGAAGAATCGGCCGTCGGTTTCCGGGGCTTCGGCCATGACGAGTTTGCGGTCGACCGAGGGCACGATGGTGTCGGGACGAAGGGTTTCTCCGTTTGCTGCGGGCGTAAGGCCGAGGGCTTCGGCTACCTGCGCCATCGGCGGAATCTTGGCGGTGTCGAGCTCGTTGAGTTCGGCAATGTGGCCGAGGATCGCGTTCAGGTCGCGAGCCATGCGGGGGAGCTCTTCCGGAGTGAGCTCAAGGTTGGCGAGGTCCGCTACGTGGCGGACTTCTTCGATGGAGACGCCGGTTGTTGCTTGATCCATTTTTTCGATCCCTTTACTTCAAAGTGTATCCCGGTAAGGGGGACCGAGGCGATACGGGCAAGGTCGTTC
>Ga0302232_10003152_pt1 | contig 11175 bp, 12 predicted proteins | sample II_Palsa_N2_3_FD_193575 | JGI IMG/M metagenome (GOLD analysis project Ga0302232, IMG submission 193575) | Peat permafrost microbial communities from Stordalen Mire near Abisko, Sweden - II_Palsa_N2_3 | ecosystem: Environmental > Terrestrial > Soil > Palsa > Peat permafrost | place: Sweden...
GCGACCGGCGGCGTGGATTTGTAGCTGCAGACCACCTCCAGCGCCGTGGGCAGATGCGAGTTGATATTGGTCTCGACACCGGGCGTGTCGCCGAACATCGCCTCCTTGTTCACCCGGTCGGAGGAGCGGCGCATCCGCTCCTTCTCGCAATAGAGGGCGATCTCGTGGGGGTATTTGTCCCAAATCTCCTTGGCGGCCACGGTCAGGCAGGCCTTATCGGTCTCGCCGCAGCGCTTGCCGGACGGCAGCTTGCCCCTGATGGTCAGCCCCTCCACCGCGGTCTTGCCATCCGTCGTGGTCGCGGGGGCCGCCAGCGGAGCGGATGACGTGGGCGGATCAGCCAGCACGGGCGCGCCGGCAAGCGTCAAAACGATAAGCAGACCGGAAAGCGCCTTCATCTCACACCCCGCGCGGCTGGCTGTCTTCAACGGAGACAACAAGCCTAGCGGCGTTTCGTGACACAACGCGCGGCGCTTGGTGCGCCTCAGCCCCTAGTGGGCGTGATCTTCGTGCCCGTCTTCATGCGGGTCCATCAGCTTGTGGGCATGGATGATGAAGTAGCGCATCAGGGCGTTGTCGACCGTGGCCTGGGCGCGGGTCTTCCAGGCCGCGCGCGCCTCAGCGTAGTTGGGATAGGCGCCGACCCATTCGACCTTCTTCAGATCGCGGAATTCGGTCCCGCCGATCTCTTTCAGCTCGCCGCCGATAACCATGTGCAGAAGCTGTTTGTCGGGCATACGCCCCTCCTCATCAATTCGGCAGGTCGATAGGCTGGGTGCGCGACAAGATCAACCGGTGCAGCGCGGGACCCGCGCAGACAAGGCTGGCCGAGACCGGTTTGGGCTGATTGTAACCGAGTGGCCGGCCCTGGTGATCCGTGACCAGGCAGCCGGCCTCGACGGCGATCAGGTCGCCGGCCGCCATGTCCCATTCGTTCTTCGGCGACAAGGCCAGCATGGCGTCGACGTCGCCGCAGGCCACCGAACAGAGCCGGTAGGCGATGGCGTTGCGGCTCTCCACCCGCATTTCCGGCCACGGCGTCGGCCAGGCCGGGTGTTTGAGCATGGCCAGGTCCGCCAGCATGGCCGAGCCTTCCAAATCCAGGGCGTCGCTGCAGACGATGGGCTGGCCGTTCATGCGCGCCCCGCCGCCGGCGGTCGCCTCGAACACCTCGCCGCGATCGGGCGCGGCGACCACGCCGGCGATCGGCCGGCCGTTCTCCACCACTGCGATCGAGACGCCCCACCAAGGCTTGTCGCGGATATAGGCGCGGGTGCCGTCGATGGGATCGACGATGAAGACACGTTGGCGCGACAGCCTGGCCGGATCGTCCGCCGTCTCTTCGGACAGCCAGCCATAGTCTGGCCGGGCCGCCATGAGGGTGGTTCGCAGATAGGCGTCGACGGCGAGGTCGGCATTGGTGACGGGGCTGCCGTCCGCCTTGTCGTGCCGCTCCAGGCCGGCCGTGCGAAAGCCCACGGCCATCTCGCCGGCGACGATGGCCGCCTCGCGGATCAGGTCCAGATCCGCGAGCGCCGTTTCGGTCATCGGCCCGCGATCGCCAGGGCGTCGATAAGGAGGGACGGCGAATTGGCCGAGCCTCGGATCTCCAGGTCCGCCCCTACCACCAGCCGCCCGTACATATCGATCAGGTTGCCCGCGACGGTGATCTCGTTGACCGGATAGGCGATCTCGCCCTTTTCGAACCAATGGCCTGAGACGCCCACCGACCAGTCGCCGGTATTGCCATTGAGGGACGGGCCGAACATGGAGGTGACCAGCAGGCCCTCCCCAGCGTCGGCCATCAAGCCGGCCAGATCGCGGTCGCCAGGCTCGAGGGTCAGGTTGGAGGTCGATACCCCCGGCGGCCCGGCCAGTCCGCGCGAGGCGTGGCCCGTGGTGGTCAGGCCCAGCTGGCGGGCGGAAGAGCTGTTGAGCAGCCAGGTGGTCAGGACACCTTTGTCGATCAGAGCGCGGCGCTGATTGGCCACGCCTTCATCGTCGTAGGGACTCGACCCCAGCCGGCGCGGCAGGTGCGGGTCCTCGATCAGGTTGACGGTGTCTGAAAACAGCTTCTCGCCCAGCTTGTGCTTCAGGAAGGAGGTGCCGCGGGCGATGGCCGGACCAGCGATAGCGCCGATCAGAGGGCCGATCAGGGACGAGGCGAGGCGGTTCTCGAAGATGACCGGCGCGGTGGTCGAGGCGATCTTGCGCGCGCCCAGGCGCTGAACCGCGCGATGGCCGGCCTCCGTGCCGATAGCGGTGGGTGTCGGCAGTTCCGCCTGCCAGCGCTGGCTGCGGCCCTCGCCGCCGATCTCCATGCCATTCTCATCCTGCGCCAGGGCGGTGGCGTAGAGGGAGAAGCCAGTGGCCTCATGCAGGCCGGAAAAGCCGGTCGAGGTGACCAGGCGCCAGCGCGAGGCCGACCAGGAGGCTGACCCCCCGTCGCTGTTGCTCACGCCCTGCACGGCGCGCGCCGCGGTCTCCGCCTCGCGGGCCTGCTCTTCGAGTTGGGCCGCTGTGGGCTCGGTGGCGTCGAACAGCTCCAGGTCCGGAAACGGTCCGCGCGCCAAGCGCTCTGCATCGGCAAGGCCAGCGTAGGGCTCGTCCGGGGCAAGCCGGGCCATGGCGACGGCCCGCTCGATCAGGCGGGCGCGGGCGTCGGCGGACAGATCCGAGCCCGACACGGTCGCCTGCTTCTTGCCTACGAAGACACGCAGGCCCAGGTCCCGCGCCTCTTCGCGCTCGACCTCTTCCAGCGCGCTATTGCGCACCGTGATTGACAGCGACTGCCGTTCGGCGGCCACCGCCTCGGCGCCGTCGGCCCCCGCTTTCAGCGCGGCGGCGACGACCTCATGCAACAGGTTTTCATCCATGCCGCCTTATGGCCGATGCGGCGTGGGCGGAGCAAGCAAATCACGGCCTCAAGCCGCCTTGTACGATTCCGCTGGAACAGCTGCCAACTCTGTCTTCTGCAACCGGATCGGCGCGGACTCGGGCAGGAAGCAGATGGCGAGCAGGCCGATCGCGGAGGCGGCGACCCGATAATAGGCCGGCGCCAGCGGCTGGCCGGTGGTGTGGATCAGCCAGGCGATGACCAGCTGGGTGGTGCCGCCGAAGATGGAGATGGCGACGGCATAGACCAGGCCGACGCTCAGGCTGCGCATGCGGGGCGGAAACGACTCGGTCAGTGCGGTCAGGATCGCCGCGCCGCCCAGCGAAGACGGTATCGCGATCGCCGCCACGGCCAGATCGAGGATCAGGGGCGTGGGATGGGCGATGACCATTACAAAGGCGGGAATGGTGGCCGCCGCCGAGACGAGCAAGCCGCCGAACAGCAACAGGCGGCGGCCGAACAGGTCGGACAACCATCCGCCCAGCGGCACGAACACCAGGGTGCAGACCCCGTTGATCACGCCGGCGCCGAACGCGCCCTGAGCCCCCATATGCAGGGTGTCCATGGCGTAGGTGGTCATATAGCTGCCGACATAGGTCGAGATGGTGCCGTTGGTGAGCAGCATCAGGCCGAGCACCACCAGCTTCCACGGCACGGGCTCGCGGACCGGCTCGGATCCCGGCAATGTCAGATGCGGCGCGGACTCCGGCAGGCTGCGCCGGACCAGAATGCCGAAGGGCACGATCGACAGGCCGATCACGAAGCCGATGCGCCAGCCCCAGTTTTGCAGCGCCGCCGCCGACAGGGTCATGGACAGGATCAAGGCGACCAGGGATGCGGCCATGAAGGCCACGCCCTGGCTCCCGCTCTGCATGCCGCCAAAGAAACCGCGGCGGTTCTCAGGCGCGGCCTCAACCATATAGGCCGTGCTGGGTCCGACCTCGCCGCCGAGAGCGAAGCCTTGAATCAGCCGGGCGACGATGACGATGACGGGGGCGGCGATGCCGATCTGAGCATAGCCCGGCGTCACCGCGATGCCGAAGACTCCCACGGCCGCCAGCATGAAGGAGATCATCATCGCCCGCGTGCGGCCGAGCCGGTCACCCAACCGGCCAAGCACCAGGCCGCCGATGGGGCGGGTGACGAAGCCGATGCCGAAGGTGGCCAACGACAGCAACAGGCTGACGGTCGGATTGTGCGACGGGAAGTAGGTCTTGCCGATGTAGATGGCGAAGGTCGAGTAGAGCAGGAAGTCGAAGAATTCGAGCCCATTGCCCGCCGCCACGGCGAGCACATGACTGACCTTAAGTCGGCGCGGCGGCGTATCCATCGCGAGACTAGCCATGCGTCGCATCCCCCCGGATCAGCGCGAACGCGATCGCAACAGATGAGGCGACGGGAAGCCCGGAGCCGTCAATAGCTGTCCCTGAAGGGCGCGTCCTATGGCGATATTTCGCTCACGATTTACCCACCGCGCCAATAGCGACCGGCGCTAATGGCGGCGCGCGTCGATTTGACATCTAGAGCGTGTCGCGATTTGACGGAATCGGGATTCTCAAATCAGGCGTGAGGTGATTCAAAGTCCATGCTGGGCAAGGAGGCCAGCCTGGATGACGGCTCCCTATTCGATGGACCTTCGGGAACGGGCGTTGGCCCGGAAGGACGCGGGTGAGACGAACCGCGAGATTGCGGCGGCGTTGAGCATCGCCGCCTCATGCGTTTCCAAATGGACGAAGCGCAAGCGTGAGACCGGCTCGTTGGCGCCGGCTCAAGTCGGTGGCTACAAGCCGCGCACGCTGTCGGGCGACAGCGCCGAGTGGCTGCGGAGACGCATCGCCTCGGGTCCGTTTACGCTGCGAGGTCTGGCGGCGGAGCTGGCCGAGCGGGGGATCAAGACCCATCCCCGGGCTGTGTGGGTGTTCGTCCACGCCGAGGGCCTGAGCTTCAAAAAAAACCCTGCTGCCGGAGGAGCAGACGCGCCCTGACGTGGCGCGCAAGCGTGAGCGGTGGAAGACCTACCAGGGCCGGATCGCCATCTCGCGCCTGGTGTTCATCGACGAAACCTGGGTGAAGACCAACATGGCGCCCCTGCGCGGCTGGGGGGTGAGGGGCAAACGCCTGAAGGCCTACGCCCCCTTCGGCCACGGGAAGACCCAGACCTTCATCGCCGCCCTGCGCCACGACCGCATCGACGCCCCATGGGTGATCGACGGTCCCATCAACGGCGAACTCTTCGTGCTCTATATCGAGAAGGTCCTGGCCCCAACCCTCTCGCCGGGCGACGTCGTCGTCCTGGACAATCTGAGCAGCCACAAGGCCAAGGCCGCACGAGCCGCCGTCAGGGCCCGGGGCGCTCACCTCATCTTCCTGCCGCCCTACAGCCCCGACCTGAACCCCATCGAGCAGGTCTTCGCCAAGCTCAAACACCTGATGCGAAAGGCGCAGCCCCGCGACGTCGAAGCCACCTGGCGCAAGGTCGGACAACTCCTCGATCTCTTCAGCCCCACAGAGTGCGAAAACTACCTCGCCAACTCCGGGTATGGTTCCGTCTAATAGAGTCGTGCTCTATTCTTTCGGCTTGCGCATCCGGATCAGGCCTTCCTGGGCCACCGAGGCGATCAGCACGCCGTTCTGGCTGAAGACCTGGCCGCGCACGAAGCCGCGTGCGCCGGAGTCGGACGGGCCGTCCTGGGCGTACAGGTGCCAGTCGTTGAAGTTGCTTGGCCGGTGGAACCAGACCGCGTGGTCCAGGCTGGCCGACTGCAGGCCCGGCGTCTGCCAGCTCACCCCATGCGGCCGCATGCTGGTTTCAAGCAAGCCCATGTCGGAGGCATAGGCCAACAGGGCCTGGTGCATCACCGGATCCTCGCCGATGGGCGCGCGGGCGCGCATCCAGTTGTTGCTGATCGCCGGGGCCGTTTCGTCGGGCCGGCGCGGGGTGGCGCTACGTTGTTCGATAGGACGCGGGCGACCCATCATCCGCCGCGCCTCCTCGGGCATCTTTTCCAGCATTTCCTTGAACTGGGCGAAGCCGTCCGGAAGATTGTCCGGCGCCGGCACCTCCGGCATGGCGCTCTGATGCTCGTACCCGTCCTCGGGGACCTGGAAGGAGGCGGCGAGGTTGAAGATCTGGTGGCCGTGCTGGATCGCCCGCACCCGCCGGGTGGTGAAGCTGGAGCCATCCCGCGAGCGGTCGACGTCATAGAGGATCGGGATCGAGGGATCGCCCGGGCGGATGAAGTAGCAGTGGATCGAGTGGCAGACCCGGCCCTCCACCGTGGCGTAGGCCGCCAACAGCGCCTGGGCGATCACATGGCCGCCGAATATGCGCGGGCCGTCGCGCTTGGAGGTCTTGCCGCGAAAGAGGTTCACCTCGATCGGCTCGAGCCGCAGCGTCTCGACCAGGTTCTCGATCTCTTTTGCGTCTGTGGTCATGGCCGGGCTCAACGGGTTGTGCGGTGCGGTGGAGGTGGGCGGCTTAACGCCCAGGCGCCCTGGCGGCAAGTGCGCGCCCTTGCGCTGTTCGAACGGCTGTGCGTTTTCGGCGGCAGCGTAACCCCTCACCCTCCCATGCTTCGCATGGGCCCCTCCCTCTCCCTTCGGGAGAGGTGTGGGAGCACGTCCTGAAACACCTCTCGCGGAGGGAGAGGGAGGGGCCCGCGACGCAAAGCGGCGTGGGAGGGTGAGGGGTTACAGTCTGTCCGAGCGAGCCCATGCCCTTCACCGCCACCGTCCTGACCATGTTTCCCGAGGCCTTTCCGGGCCCTTTGGGCGTGTCGCTGATCGGAACCGCCTGGCGGGAGCTGGACCTGTGGCGCCTTGAAACAGTGGACATTCGCGGCTTTTCCAAGGATAAGCGCGGCTTCCTCGACGACACCCCCGCTGGGGGCGGTCCGGGGCAGGTAATGCGGGCGGACGTGATCGCCTCGGCGCTGGACAGCCTCGAGGTCGGACCACGGCCGCTTTTGTACATGAGCGCACGGGGCAGACCCCTGACCCAGGCGCGCGTTTCGGAATGGTCGAAAGGCGACGGGATCGTCGTTCTTTGCGGCCGGTTCGAGGGGGTGGACCAGCGGGTGCTCGACGCGCGCGGGTTCGAGGAGATCGCCGTGGGCGATGCGGTTCTCGCCGGTGGCGAGGCGGCGGCGCTGGTGACGATCGAGGCCTGCGTCCGGCTGGTGCCGGGCGTCCTGGGTCAGGCGGCCAGTCTGGCCGAGGAGAGCTTTGAAGACGGGCTCCTGGAGCATCCGCAGTTCACCAGACCGCGGGCGTTCGAAGGGCTTGAGATACCCGAGGTGCTGCTTTCGGGTCACCACGACAAGGTGGCCAGGTGGCGCAAGGCGCAGCGGGAAGAGACCACGCGGGAACGGCGTCCAGACCTCTGGGCGGCCCACCTCGCCAATCAACAGGCAAAGGGCGATTAAGCCCAAGGAGAATTGACTATGGACGTGATCAAGGCCCTGGAACAGGAAGAAGCCGCCCGCGTGATGGGCGACAAGAAGATCCCGGTTTTCGAACCCGGCGACACCGTACGCGTCAACGTGAAGATCAAGGAAGGCGAGCGCGAGCGCGTTCAGGCCTATGAAGGCGTCTGCATCGCCCGCTCCGGCGGCGGCCTGCAAGAGAACTTCACCGTCCGCAAGATTTCCTTCGGCGAAGGTGTGGAACGGGTGTTCCCGCTGATGTCGCCGATGATCGACTCCATCGAGGTCAAGCGTCGCGGCGTCGTCCGGCGCGCCAAGCTCTATTACCTGCGCGATCGCCGCGGGAAGTCCGCCCGTATCGCCGAACGGGCGATGGGCGCCGGCGGGAACACCGCCAAGGAAGAAGCGGCCGCGTCCGAGGAATAGGTTTCCTGCGTCCTTCGAGGCCTCGCTACGCGAGGCGCCTCAGGATGAGGATCGTATTGCGCTCTATCAGCAATCCTCACCCTGAGGCGCCGCGAAGCGGCCTCGAAGGACGAGGATTGCAAGGCGCGCGCTACGCCCGCGAGGTCGCCGCATAGGCGCCCAGCTCGGCCGCCAGATGGTCGAACATCAGCTTCATGCGCCGGCTGGCCTTCAGGTCCTCGTGCATGACGACCCAGACTTCCATATCGAAGACCACGGCGGGCAGGACCTGAACCAGGTTTGCATCGCGCCGGGCGATGCCGAACTGCGCCCCGCCGATGCCGAAACCCGCCCGCAGCGCGGCCAGCTGCATCAGGTCGTTGTCCGACCGGAAGGCGAAGAAATCGCGCTCGATCGGCAGGTTCGAGCGATTGAGGGTCCTCAAGGTCTGACCCTCGCGGTCAAAACCGATAGCGATCTGGCCGGCGTCAGTTAGCAGCTCCGGCGCGCCATGCTTCTCGATATAGTTTCGATGCGCGAAGAGGCCGATCTGGATCTCGCCGATCCGGCGCGCCAGCAGCGCCTCTTGGGTCGGCCGGGCCATGCGCACGGCGATGTCGGCGTCGCGCCGCAGCAGGTCCTCTACCTTATTGGACGCCAGCAGCTCGATCACCACCTCGGGCCAGGCCTCGTGAAACCGGGTCAGGATCGGCGGCAGCACCTCGGCGCCCATGATCTCGCTGGCGGTCAGCCGGATCACGCCCTTGACTTGGCCAGCCTCGCCCGAGGCCGTGCGGATCAGCGCCTCGGCGGCGGCGGCCATGGCCTCGGCGTGCGGCTGCAGCGCCAGCGCCGTCTCCGTAGGGCGCAGACCGCTGGCGGAACGGGTGAACAGGGGCTCGCCGAGGGCTTGCTCCAACGCCTCGATGTGGCGGCCGATGGTGGGTTGGGTCGAGCTGAGCGACCGCGCGGCGGCCGACAGGCTGCCCTGGGTCATCACGGCGAGGAAGGATCGGTACAGGTCCCAGTCGGGCGGCGCGGTCATGCATTTGTGCATATCATACCCACGCATATCGACAATTCCGAATAGCCGGCCGGCGGCGCATGGTCTCCTCATCGACGCGATGACCGCGTCCCCCAGGAGGTTCACATGACCAACTCCGCTCCCAAGACCGCCCCAAAGACCGCTTTGGTGATCGGCGCCACCGGTTCGTTTGGCGGCCACGCCGTCGTCGCCCTGATCAAGCATGGCTGGCGCATCCGCGCCCTGGCCCGCGACCCCAAGGCCGCTTCGGCCAAGACCGGCGATCATATGCCGATCGACTGGGTCCAGGGCGACGCCTTGAGCGCCGACGACGTCATCGCCGCCGCCCAGGGCGTGCAGATCATCGTCCAGGCCGCAAACCCGCCCGCCTATCGCAACTGGGCCGGAACCGTCATGCCGATGATGAAGGCGGTCCTGGCGGCGGCTGAACAGACCGGCGCCCGCATCGTGCTGCCGGCCAGCGTCTACAACTTCGCGCCGGACTCCGGCGACTGGATCTCCGAGACCGCACCGCAGGCGCCGGCCACCCGCAAGGGCAAGATCCGGGTCGAGGTCGAGGCGATGTTCCGCGAGGCCAGTGGGCGCGGGATCCGCGCCCTGGTGGTCCGCGCCGGCGACTTCTTCGGCCCCGCCGCGCCGTGGGGTGGCTGACGGTTCGCGCCAAGGGCCAGGTCCGCTCGGTCTATCGGCCCGGCCCGCTCGATGTCGGTCACTGCTGGGCCTATCTGCCCGACATGGCGGAGACGATGGCGCGGCTATTGGACCGCGAAGATCAACTCGCCGCCTTCGACGTCTTCCACTTCGCCGGCCACTGGTTGGCGCGGGGGGACGAGATGGGCGCCTCGATCCGCCGGGCCACGCACAGGCCCCGTCTGCCGATCCGGGCCTTCCCCTACATCATGGTCTACGCCCTGGCGCCCTTCGTGGAGACGATGCGCGAGATGATCGAGATGCGCTATCTGTGGACCCGGCCCATCGGCCTGGACAACACCAAGCTGGTCCGCTTCCTCGGCGAAGAGCCCCACACGCCGCTGGATCAGGCCATCCGCACGAGCCTGGCCGACATGGGCTGCCTGGGCGAGATCGAGCTGACGCCAGGGTTCGGCGCGGCGGTGGCGGCCTGACGAAGGCGCGTCCTTCGAGGCCTCGCTGCGCGAGGCGCCTCAGGATGAGGAAGCGGGATTGGCTTCATAAAAGTCCCTCATCCTGAGGCGCGAGCCAAAGGCGAGCCTCGAAGGACGCACCCGAGCCTCTGGACACATCCAGGGGCTCGGCACTACATCCCCGGCCATGACCGGCAAGACGCTTTACGACAAGATCTGGGACGCCCACGTGGTCGCACAGGACCCGAACGGCGAGACCATCCTCTACATCGACCTGCACCTGATCCATGAGGTGACCTCGCCCCAGGCCTTCTCGGGCCTTCGCACCAACCATCGCAAGGTGCGCCGGCCGGACCTGACGCTGGCCGTCGCCGACCACAATGTGCCCACCATCGGCCAGGCCAAGGGCGTGGACGCGGTGGAGGACCCCGAGGCGCGGCTGCAGCTGCAGACCCTGGGCCGCAACGTCAAGGACGCCGGGATCGAATTCTTCCCCATGGGCGATATCCGCAATGGCATCGTCCATGTGGTCGGGCCCGAGCAGGGCCGCACCCAGCCGGGCATGACCATCGTCTGCGGCGACAGCCACACCTCCACGCACGGGGCTTTCGGCGCCCTGGCCCACGGGATCGGCACCAGCGAGGTCGAGCATGTGCTGGCGACCCAGACCCTGCGCCAGCGCAAGGCCAGGAATATGCGCGTCTGGTTCGACGGCGAGCCCGTCCCCGGCGTCGGCGCCAAGGACTATGCCCTGGCCATGATCGGCCTGATCGGCACCAGCGGCGGCACCGGCTATGTGATCGAATACGCCGGAGCGGCGATCGAGGCGCTGACGATGGAAGAGCGGATGACGCTCTGCAACCTGTCCATCGAGGGCGGCGCCAAGGCCGGGCTGATCGCCGCCGACCAGACCACCTTCGACTATATGAAGGGCCGTCCCGCCTCGCCCAAGGGCGCGGGGTTCGAGATCGCCCAGAACGACTGGACGCTGTTCCGCACCGACGCGGACGCGATGTTCGACCGCGAGGAGCGGATCGACGTCGGCGCCCTGGTTCCCATGGTCACCTGGGGCACCAGCCCGGAAGACGTGGTCGCCATCGACGGCCGCGTCCCCGACCCCGCCAATTTCGCCGGCGATAAGGCCGATCAAGTCCAACGCGCCCTCGACTATATGGGCCTGGCGCCCGGCCAGCCGATCGCCGAGGCCAGGATCGACCGGGTCTTCATCGGCTCCTGCACCAACAGCCGCATCGAGGACCTGCGCGCCGCCGCCAAGGTGGCGGAAGGCCGCAAGGTTGCGGA